>ERZ773060.42-NODE-42-length-75904-cov-7.15975_pt1 | contig 75904 bp, 84 predicted proteins | sample MGYA00580628_ERZ773060 | MGnify/ENA primary metagenome ERZ773060 (study PRJEB29015, sample SAMEA2738019) | human oral metagenome | biome: human oral; feature: human-associated habitat; material: dental | place: China | collected 2045 ... | reverse complement strand
GATCTTCTCCCTGATCATGGTGCGGGTGCGCTTCGTTTGCGGCGGTAACGCTGGGCACAATGGCGGGCTACGCGATGGCGCGGATTAAACGCTTTCGCGGCAGCACTTTGTTTGCCGGCCTGATTTCCGCGCCGATGGTGATGCCCGATGTGATTACGGGTTTATCCATGCTGCTGCTGATTATCCAAGTGCAAACCATGCTGCAAGGCTGGCTGCACAGCGATGTAACGTGGCTGGACCGCGGCTTTTTCACTATTTTCTTGGGGCACACCACGCTGTGCATGGCGTATATTACCGTGGTCATCCGCTCGCGCTTGGCGGAGCTGGACCAATCGCTGGAAGAGGCGGCAATGGATTTGGGCGCGCGCCCGATGAAAATCTTTTTTGTGATTACGCTGCCGCTAATCGCGCCGGCCATCGCATCGGGCTTCCTGCTGGGCATTACGCTGTCGCTGGATGACGTGGTGATTACCTCGTTCTTGTCGGGGCCGGGTTCGTCCACGCTGCCACAGGTGATTTTCTCCAAAATCCGCTTGGGGCTAGACCCAAAAATGAATGTGCTGGCAACGATTTTTATCGCGGTGATTGGCACGCTGGTGATTGTGGTGAATTATTTTATGCTGCGCCAAGCCACCAAGCGCGACCGCGAAATGCAAGCGGCGTATAAGGCGGAACAAAAGGCGTTGGAAAGCGCGTAGGCGTTTGTGAGCAACATAAAGGCAGCCTGAAAACGGGGAAACGCGTTTTCAGGCTGCCTTTTGTATGTAGACAAGCGGCGGATTATTTTTTGCCGCTGCTGTCGCCTTTGCCATCCGCATTCAGCGCGGGAAGGGCGTTCCATTCTTTGGCTAGCTGCGGAAAGGCTTGCTCAAAATCCACCGTGTTGACATCGGTCGCTTGCAGGGTGAACTGCGGCGTGCGGGTGTAGTGGTTATAGGCTTCCATTTTGATGCGCAAGCCGTGCCCCATCAAGCCGCCGAGGTTTTCCATTCGCATGGTGGCGAAGTACGCCAACAGCCTGCCTTTGCCGTCGTAGTAAAACTCGTATTCAACGGGCGGCTGTTTGTCCGCAATGGCGGTGGTCATACCTTGCACCGCGCTGCTGATGGCTTCTAGGCCGGCAACGAAGCGGTCGTAATCGGCTTGGCTGATGTTGGCATTGCCGGGCTTGCCTTGCTCGCGCAGTTGCTGTTGCAGGCTTTGGAACAGTGCTTTGGTGCTTTCCATGCTTTGCTTGCTGTTGGAACGCAGCGCGATGCGGTGGTGCGCGCCGATTTTGCGGGCGGTGTCGTTTAAAGGCAAGGCGGTGAAGGCATCATCGCCTAATGCTTTGGCACTTTCGTCCACCGCTTTGGGCAGCGCGTGCCACACGTCGGCAAAGGGGATTTTGTTTTGCCACTGCTTAGGCAGCCTGAAACGCACAATCGGTTTGTCGGCAGACAACGCCGAATCGGCGAGCGGCAGGCTGGGCTCAAATGCGCCCAAGTCCGCATACGCCGCCTGCGCTTTGATGTCTAGTTGCATCGGTATTTTCAGGCTACCTAATGCGTTACGCGTTTCGTAGTGCAATTCGGGCACCAATTCTATTTTGCCGCGTGGCAAATCCACCGCGCCTGTGTAGTGAACCGAGACGGCGTTAAACAGCGTGTAAGCTATTTTGTCGCTTCTTGCTCGTTCTTTTTGCGATTTTTGGCGAATTTCGTTTTGTTCTGCCGCGCTTAATGTTTTTTTGTCGCGCTGTGCCCACTCCGCTTTCCATTTTAAGTCGTTCTCAATGCTTTCATGACGTTTCTGGCGCGATTGCTCGGTTTCATAAAGCGCAAAAGTGGCTTTGCCCGATAGGTTGTATTGCGTGTCTTGCTTAAATTGCCGCTGCATACCGTAGCGATACAAATCGGCAGGCTTTTGCGGCGCAGCCTGCATACTGCCACACGCGCTTAATGCCAGCGCAACCGCGCCTGCTAAGGTGGATTTCAAAATCGTTTTCATGGCGATAAACCTTTTTTAACACAGAAAACACCTATCTTAACGGTTTTCAGGCTGCCTGAAAACGCCCGTTCTCATTTCCGATAATTTCACTCAACAATGCTAAAATACCGCCCCATCACACCACACTCAAAAGGAACACATCATGGCACTCCTGCAAATCGCCGAACCCAACCAATCCGCCGCGCCGCACCAGCACCGCCTTGCCGTGGGCATCGATTTGGGCACCACCAACAGCCTAGTCGCCACCGTTCGCAGCGGCTCCGCCGAATGCCTGCCCGATGAAACGGGCGCGGTGTCGCTGCCATCGGTGGTGCGCTATTTGGAAAACGGCGGCAAAACCGTCGGCAAAGCCGCGTTAGACGCACAAAAGATTGACCCGCACAACACCATCTCGTCCGCCAAACGCCTCATCGGGCGCAAGCTGTCCGAAATCGACGCGGCACACATGCCCTATCGTTTCGCCGACAACGACAAAATCATCGAATTGCAAACCAAACACGGCAAAAAAACACCGATAGACATCTCCGCCGACATCTTAGGCAGCCTGAAAACCCGCGCCGAAGCCAGCCTAGGCGGCGAACTGGTGGGCGCGGTGATTACCGTCCCCGCCTATTTTGACGACGCGCAACGCCAAGCCACCAAAGACGCGGCGCGGCTGGCGGGGCTGAACGTGCTGCGCCTGCTCAACGAACCCACCGCCGCCGCCATTGCCTACGGCTTGGACAACGGCGCGGAAGGCACGTTTGTGGTGTACGACTTGGGCGGCGGCACGTTTGACGTATCCGTGTTGCAGTTGAGCCGTGGCTTGTTTGAAGTGAAAGCCACGGGCGGCAATTCCGCGCTGGGCGGCGACGATTTTGACCACCGCCTGTTTTGCCACATTGTTGAAAACAATCAGCTTTCCATTACCGACGAACGCGACGCGCAACTGCTGCTCGGCCTGGTGCGCGCCGCCAAAGAAACGTTAAGCCGCGACAACGAAGCGCACATTCAGGCTACCTTGGCCAACGGCAAAACGCTCGACATCACCGTCAGCCGCAGCGAATTCCACGCGCTCACGCAGCATCTGGTCGCCCAAACCATCGCTCCCGTGAAGCAAGCGCTGAAAGACGCGGGCATCGGCAAAAACGACATAAAAGGCGTGATTATGGTGGGCGGCGCCACGCGGATGCTGCATGTGCAGCAAGCCGTTGCCAACTTTTTCGGGCAAACCCCGCTCAACAATCTGAACCCCGACCAAGTGGTTGCGCTGGGCGCGGCGATGCAGGCAAACGTGCTGGCGGGCAACAAAACTGACAGCGAATGGCTGCTGCTGGACGTAACCCCGCTGTCGCTGGGCTTGGAAACCTACGGCGGCTTGGCGGAAAAAATTATCCCGCGCAACAGCACGCTGCCCACCGCCCGCGCCCAAGAGTTCACCACCTTTAAAGACGGGCAAACCGCCATGACCATTCATGTGGTGCAGGGCGAGCGCGAAATGGTCGCCGATTGCCGCAGCTTGGCGAAATTCACCCTGCGCGGCATACCGCCGATGGCAGCGGGCGCGGCGCGGATTCGCGTTACCTTTCAAGTGGATGCCGACGGCTTGCTGTCCGTGTCCGCCCGCGAGCAAACCACCGGCGTGCAGGCGCAAATTGAAGTGAAACCGTCCTACGGCTTGGACGACGCCACCATCACGCAAATGCTGCGCGAGGGCATGGCGCACGCTGGCGCCGATGCCGCCGAACGCGCCCGCGCCGAAGCCCGCGTGGAAGCGCAAAGCCTGATAGATGCCGTTACCGCCGCGCTGGCATTAGACGGCGACTTGCTCACCGCCGAGCAAACCGCGCAAATCCGCGCCCAAATGGATGCCCTCGCCGCGCTGCTGCCCAATGCCGATGCCGCCGCCATCCGCGCCGCCGTGCAAACCCTGTCGCAAGGTACGGACGATTTCGCCGCGCGGCGCATGAACCGCAATATCCAGCGCGCGCTGCAAGGCGTGAGCGTGGAGCAGTTGTAGAACAGATAGGCAGCCTGAAACCTTTGCCAAACCTGCAACCGATAGCGCGTCGGCGGCTCGCCAACATTTCCCCAACCGGTAAAACCCGATTGAACACACCATTCGGCGGCGAGCCGTCGCCGCTCCATATTCAGATTTCAGGATTCAGATTTCAGGCTGCCTCAGCGCTGTTGCCAAGGCAGCCTGAAAACAGGATTAAGGCCGTTTTCCCATTTTTGATTCTCCATTTCCGCTTATGCTGCTCCGCCGTCTTTACACCCTCTTTACCGCCCTGCTCTGTCTGTTTCTCATCCATAGCGTTACCGCCAAACCCTGGCTACAAACCGACCTCGCCGCGCTGCTACCCGCCGAGCAGCAACCCGACGCGCTGCTGGTTGCCGCCGACAAAGCGGGCGAGGCGCAGCTGAACGGGCAAATCGTCATGCTCACAGGCAGCGCAAATGCGGAAACGGCTTTTCAGGCTGCCGCCGAAATCGCCGGCAAATGGCGGGAAAGCGGCGTGTTTGCCGAGGTGGACAGCAGCATGATGCCCGATTTGGACAGCGTGCGCGCCGATATGCAGCGTTTGGCGCAGGCAACGCTGCCGCAGGAGCAGGCGCGGCTGCTGTTTCAAGAACCGAAGCGGTATTTCCAAACCCGCGCCGAAGATGCGGCGAACCCGTTTGCCGCCGTGTCGCCCCTGTCGCTGGAACAGGACTGGCTGGGCTTCGGGCGGTTTGTGGCGGCGAAAGCCAATCCGCAGAGCCGTTTGCAGTGGAATATGGACAACGGCATGTTGTTCACGGAGGCGGACGGCAAAACGTGGGTGTGGCTCAGAGGCCGTCTGAAAACGGGCGATCATTTTTCGGGCAACGACAAGCTGCTGCCGCTAATCAACGACAGCCGCGCCATCGCGCAAAAACACGGCGCAGAAACGCTGGCCGCAGGCGGCGTGCTGTTTGCCGCCGCATCCAAAACCGCCGCCGAAGCGGAAAGCAAAGCCATGAGCATCGCTGGCACGCTGGCCACGTTTGCGCTCCTGCTGTGGGTGTTCCGCAGCGCGCGCGTGTTCTGGCTGGCGCTGCCGCTGGCGGCGGGCATGCTCACGGGGCTGGCGGCAGCGTTGGCGGTGTTTGGCAAAGTGCATATTTTGACGATTGTGATCGGCACGAGTTTGGTCGGCATGCTGGTGGATTTTCCGCTGCACTGGCTTGCGCCGTCGGTTTTCAGGCAGCCTGAAAACGAAAAATGGTCGTCTGAGAGCGCGATGAAACACGTTTTGCCCAGCTTTGCCGTGAGCCTGCTGATTACCGTGTTGGGCTACGCGCTGCTGTGGTTCACGCCGCTGACCGTGCTGCGCCAAACCGCCGTGTTTTCGGGCTTCGCGCTGCTGGGCGCGTTCGGCGCAACCGTGCTGTGGCTGCCGCCGCTGTTTCGCCGTTATCAGGCAAAAGCCGTGCCGTTTGCGAAATTGACGGAAAGATTACTCCGCCTGAAAGGTCGTCTGAACAAGCGTCTGCACAAACGCGGCTGGCTTGCGCTCGGCGGCATTTTCTTGGCGGTAGGGCTGTGGCGCAGCGACTGGCACGACGACATCCGCCAATGGGTCAATATGCCCTCTGAAATGCTGGCGCAAGTGCAGCGCATCGGCGAATTGAGCGGCACCGATTTCGGCGGACGCTACATCGTTGCCGAAGCCGCCAGCGAAGACGCGCTGCTCGCCAAAAACGCCGAACTCGCCCAAGCCCTGCAACCGCTCGTTGCCCAAGGCAAACTCGGCGGCTTCCAATCGCTAGACCAATTTATCGCCCCCGTTGCCGCGCAGCAGCAAGTGCAACACCACCTGCGCGAACTCGCAGGGCAGCCTGAAAACTGGCAGCCGCTCGCCGACATCGGTATCCCAAGCGAAACCATACGCCAAGCCCTGATTCAGGCAGCCGACACGCCGCCGCTCACGCTTTCAGGCAGCCTGAAAACCGCGCTCGCCCAAGCATGGCAGCCGCTGTATCTGGGCGAAGTAGAACGCGGTCGCTACGCCGCCGTCGTGCGCTTGAACGGCGTAACAGACGAAACCGCCGTCCGCACCGCCGCACTGGGCATTGCAGGCACACACTGGGCAGACAAACGCGCCCACCTCAACGCCCTCTTCCACCACACGCGCAACCAAGCCGCATGGCTGAAACTCGCCTCCTACGCGCTGGCGTGGCTGCTGCTGTGGCGGATGTTCGGCGCAAAACGCGGCAGCAAAATCCTTGCCGTGCCGCTTGCCGCCGCCGTCTGCACCGTTGCCGCGCTCGGCTGGCTGGGCATTCCCGTGAGCCTGTTTGCCATGTTCGGGCTGCTGCTCGTTTCCGCCATCGGCGTGGATTACGCCGTCTATGCCGCTACCGCCAAACACACCGCCGCCGCACGCTTGGGCGGCATGCTGCTCGCCGCCGCCACCACCGCCATCTCCTTCGCCCTACTCGCATTAAGCAGCACCCCCGCCGTTGCCGCCTTCGGGCTGACGGTAACGATAGGCGTGGGGTTTAATCTCTGGCTGGCGGGGGCGTTGTTGGAAGATTGAAGCATACCCAAAGCCCCGCAAATCGCTTTTTTTGCTCCATGACAAAAGGCAGCCTGAAAACCACAATTCCGTTTTCAAGCTGCCTTAAACAATTCTATAATCACGCCTTTATGTCAAACCGTTACCCACGGCAAATCCACCCACGAAAGGAGTTTCATTATGTCCGCCCACAACCAATTTGACGTAGCCGTTATTGGCGCGGGGCCATCCGGCTCGGTTGCCTCCGCCCTGCTGCACAAACAGGGTTTCAAAGTATGCGTGCTGGAAAAACAGCATTTCCCGCGCTTTGTTATTGGCGAGAGCCTGCTGCCGCACTGCATGGAAATGCTGGAAGAAGCAGGCTTTGCCGATGCCGTGCGCGCCGAAAAAGGCTTTCAGTTTAAAAACGGCGCGGCGTTCGCATGGGGTAGCCGCCGCACCGCGTTTGACTTCAACGAGAAATTTTCAGACGGCCCGGGCACGGTGTTCCAAGTGCGCCGCGAAGTGTTTGACAAAATCCTGATTGACGAAGCCGCCAAACAAGGCGTGGAAGTGCGCTTCGGGCACGGCGTAACCGCGTTTGACAACAGCGGCGACGCGGCGCGGTTGAGCGTGGAAGCCGACACGGGCGAAAAATACGAACTCACCGCCCGCTTCGTCTTGGACGCAAGCGGCTACGGCCGCGTGCTGCCGCGCCTGCTGGATTTGGAAACGCCCTCGCACCTGCCGCCGCGCATGGCGCATTTCACCCGCATCACCGACAACATCGCCGCCGATTCGGGCTTCGACCGCAACAAAATCCTCATCACCACCCACCCGCAACACCGCGACGTGTGGTTTTGGACGATTCCCTTCGGCGACAACACCTGCTCGCTCGGCGTAGTCGGCACGCCCGACAAACTGGCGGGCGAACCCGAAGCCGTGTTGAAAAAAATGGTGGCAGAATGCCCTAATCTGGTTGAATTGTTTAAACATTCCGAATGGGAAAATGGCTTCCCCTACCGCAGCATCCAAGGCTATTCCGCCAACGTCAAAGCCCTGTACGGCAAACATTTCGCGCTGTTGGGCAACGCGGCGGAATTTCTTGACCCTGTGTTCTCATCGGGCGTAACCATCGCGCTGCATTCCGCCAAACTCGCCGCCGACCTGCTCACGCGCCAGCTCAAAGGCGGCGCGGCAGACTGGCAAACCGAGTTCGCCGAACCGCTGATGGTGGGCGTGAACGCTTTTCGCACCTATGTGGACGGCTGGTACGACAACCGCTTCCAAAACGTGGTGTACGCGCCCAACCGCGCCCCCGAAATCAGCCGCATGATTTCGTCCATTCTCGCGGGCTATGCGTGGGATACCGCAAACCCGTTTGTGGCGAAATCGGAACAACGCTTGAATACGCTGGCGGAGCTGGTGGGCGATTTGGCGTTTGAATAGGCGTTGATGCCGTCTGAAAGCGTTTCAGGCTGCCTTTTCGCGATTGGCAAGGCAGCCTGAAAAACGCCGTACCGCCGTTTCAAACACACCGAAAGGCAGCCTGAAAGAGCAAAACGCTTTTTCAGGCTGCCTTTTGCTCTTGGCGAAGGTTTGAACGCGGGCGGGATGGCAGCGTAACGGCAAAAGCTCCCCGCGCGGGTACGCCGCGATGCGCGGCGTGATAGGGCAAAAGATTGGGCTGAGGCAGCCTGAAAATGAGTTTGCGCTGTTCTGCGTGGCGGATATTTGGGTTTGGGCAGCCTGAAACTGCGTTCATCAACCGGCAACCACCATAATCCGCTGCTCTTCGTGCCAATAGCCGTCGGGGCGGGGGGCTACTTGGGCGTACAGCGCGGCGGGGGTGATTTGGCTGCGGCTGATGGTTTCGGGCTGCGTGATGCGGGCGGGGGCAAGGTATTCGGTGCGGGGGAGGCGGTAGTAGCGGGCGTGTTCGGGCAGGGCTTGGGGGGTGGTTGTCCAGATGCCGCTCCATGCTTGGGGCGGGAAGTTGGCGGGCAGCTCGCCCGTGGCGGTGAAGCCGATGCCGCGCACGATGCTGGCGCTGCGGATGCGCTCGGGGGCGATGCCGTGTCGGCGCAGGGCAGCTTGGGCTTCGGGGCGGGCCGGCAGGGCGAGCTGGCGTTGCAGCTTGCCTTGCTTGCGGGCTAGGGTGTCGCGCGGGTTGAGTCCTGCCATGTGTTCGCCTGTTGCGCTGCCGTGGTATTTGCAGGCGAGTTCTAGGTGGTAGGGCGTGCCGTTGAGTTCTACGATGTAGTCTATTTCGCCCAATGTGCTGTTGTCCGCGCTGTTGCCATCGGTGTTGTGGCTGTAAATGGGGAGGTTGGCGGCGAGTAGCTTGGCGTGCGGGGCGTGGGTAAACCAGTAGGCAAGCAGGTCTTCGGCGTATTTGCCGAGGGCATAGCGGTTGCGGGTCAGGTTTTCAGGCTGCCTTTGGGGATCGCTTTGCCATTGGTCGTTCCATGCTAACAGCAGCCTGAAACCGTGTTCGCCGAGTAATTGGCGCACGGGCAGCTCGCAGCCTGTGTGCCACAGCGGCGGGGCGGTGAGCAGGCTGGCGAGGTCGCGGACGGCGGGGTGAGCAAGCCGCCACCAAAGGGCATCTTGGGCGTAGTTCATGGGGTGTCCTGATGTTTACAAGGTACGCCAGTATAGCGCGAGATGGCGTTTCAGGCTGCCTTGGGCGTGTGGGCATTCAACTTTTGCAGCGGGTTTTGCGTCAGAAAATGGCAGATGCAAGGCAAAAACATGAGCCAATGCCACCCATTGGCGAGTGTTTTTAACGCGGCAGATGCCGTTTTATGACGGAAAAGCCGCCAAAATGTTGATTGGCAACACGCCCGAGAGTTTATGCCATAATCCGCCTTTTCTTGTTACACGGCAGCCTGAAAATGCCTTGCTACCTAAAAATCGCCGTAAACGTTCCCCTCGGCTTGCTCACTTATGCCCACATCGCGCCGCTGCCGCGCGGCACCCGCGTGCTGGTACCGTTTATCAACAAAACGGTGGCGGGCATCGTGTGGAGCGAGGAAACGCAGCCTGAAATCGCCGCGCACAAAATCCGCGCCGTGCAGCAGGTGTTTGCCGACGAGCCACCGCTGCCCGAAAGCTGGCTCGCGCTGATTGAGTTCACCGCGCGCTATTACCACTATCCCATCGGGCAAACCGCGTTCACCGCGCTGCCGCAAGCCCTGCGCGAAAACCAAGCCGCCAAAATACCGCAGCCTGAAACGTTCTACACGCTCAACGATTTGGGCAAGCAGCAGCCCGCGCCGCCCGCGCGTTCGCACAAAAAACTTGCGCTGTGGCAAGCCCTGTTTTCAGGCTGCCTCTCTTTGCCTGCGTTGAAAAAAATCCATCCCCAAGCCGCCAACTTCATCAACGAATACAGCGAACAAGGTTGGCTCAACATCACCACGCAAGGGCAGCCTGCAATCCGAAAATCCGCCCACACGCTCAACCCCGAGCAACACACCGCGTCCCGCCAAATTCAGGCTGCCCTCGGGCAGTTCCAACCCTTTTTGCTCTACGGCATCACAGGCAGCGGCAAAACCGAAGTCTATTTTGACGCGATGGCAAGCGCACTGGCGCAAGGCAGGCAAGTGTTGCTGCTGCTGCCCGAAATCAACCTCACGCCGCAGCTGTTGCAGCGCGTGGCCAACCGCTTCCCCCATCTACCCACTGCCGTGCTCCACAGCCAAACCGCCGCCGGCAAGCGCAGCCAAGACTACCTGCGCGCCATGCTCGGGCAAGCCAAGCTTATCATTGGCACGCGGCTTGCTGTATTCACCCCTTTGCCCGATTTGGCGCTGATTGTGGTGGACGAAGAACACGACACCTCGTTCAAACAAGACAACGAACTGCGCTACCACGCCCGCGATTTAGCCATCTGGCGCGCCCAGCAAGCCGCCTGCCCCATCGTGCTCGGCAGCGCCACGCCCAGCTTAGAAAGCTGGCACAAAGCGCAAACCGGTGCATACCAGCTGCTCACCCTGCCGCACCGCGCCAATCCGAATGCCCGGCTGCCGCAAATCCAGCTATTGGACGTGCGCCCGCTCACGCTCAACAACGGCATCTCCCCGCTCGCGCTCAAAATGCTGCAAGACAACCACACTCAAGGCGGCATGTCGCTGGTGTATCTCAACCGCCGCGGTTTCGCCCCCGCGCTGTTTTGCGGCGATTGCGGACACACCTTCGGCTGCCCGCATTGCTCCGCCAAAATGGTGCTGCACCAACGCGCCCGCCAGCTGCGCTGCCACCATTGCGATTTCAGGCTGCCCATCCCCGTCGCCTGCCCCGATTGCGGCAACCAAGATTTAACCGCCGTCGGACAAGGCACGCAGCGCATCGAAGACACCCTGCGCGCCGCCCTGCCGCAAGCCCAAATCGCTCGCGTGGACAGAGACAGCACCACCCATCAGCGCGACTGGGATGACCTCTACGCCGCCATCCGCGCAGGCGGAATCGACGTATTGGTCGGCACGCAAATGCTCGCCAAAGGACACGACTTCGCGCGGCTCAACCTCGTGATTGTGCTCAACGCCGACGGCTCGCTGTTTTCCAGCGACTTCCGCGCCCCCGAGCGGCTGTTTGCCGAGCTGATGCAAGTGTCGGGACGAGCAGGGCGCGCCGAAACCGCAGGGCGCGTGCTCATCCAAACGCGGCTGCCCGAACACCCCGTTTTCGCCGCCGTGCGCGCGCAAGACTACCCCCTGTTCGCCGACCACGAGCTTGCCCAGCGCGAATTGTTTGCCCTGCCGCCCTATGGTTTTCAGGCTGCCATTCGCGCCGATGCGACCGCCCAAGCCGAAGCCAGCCAATTTTTAAACGACATCCGCGACTGCATCGCCCCCCTCTTGCCCGACAACGTGCACCAATTCGGCGCCGTCCCCATGCAAATGGCGCGCCTCGCCGAACGCGAACGCGCCCAAATCTTCCTGGAAAGCCCCAGCCGCAAAGCCCTGCACCACGCGCTCAACCAATGGGAGCAAGTGCTCAACCAATACAAAAGCGGCAGCATCCGCTGGCATATCGACGTGGACACGCAGGAAATCTAGGCAGCCTGAAAATGCAGTTGCTGAAAATGAGACAAGGCGGCAACCCCGCATCATGCCGTTCAGCCAGCCATCAACGCGACACCCCACCTTTTGCCCACCCTCGCCCATGCCATTCCCTTACATAACCTTACATAAAATGATAGAATGCCCAGCGTTCACTCCTGCCCACCAAACCGCACAACCGATTCAGAAAGACCCGAATAATGAACCTACAACACTTCGTTGATAAGATGCTCACACTCAAAGGCGCGATTGCAGCGGCAATTGTCGATTTTGAGAGCGGAATGCTGATGGCATCAGGCAGCAACGACCCCGCATTCGATTTGGAAGTGGTGGCGGCGCGCGGCAGCGAAGTGATGCGCGCAAAAATCAAAACCATGCAGAAGCTGGAAATGGACGACGACATCAACGACATCATGATTACCACCACCAGCCAATACCATTTTCTCTGCCCCGTCAAACAACACCGCAATATGTTCATCTACCTTGCCGTAAACAGAAAAAGCGCCAACGTGTCGCTCTGCCGCCAGATGATGTTCGCCGTAGATAAAAATATCGTTTAATCAATCGCAAAAAAATCCTGCTTCAACCGGCAGGATTTTTTGTTGCCCCGTCATCGCATCCAAGGCAGCCTGAAAACCAAACAATCAACGCGCGGCAACGGCGCACCGCCCCGAGCAGCCAACCGCTTTTCAGGCTGCCTCACATTCGCTTCCCACCCCGCAACACATCGCCCAAGCGCCCATCCAAACCATCCGCAACCCCCCGCATCAAGCCGTTCAAACGCTCGTCATCGCACACGCTGTTGTCTGCATCAAACACAAACGCGCGAAACAAATCCCCCAGTTCAATCTCGTCAGGCGCGCGGCACAACACCCAGCCGCCCGCCCGCCGCGCCACATAGCCCAAATTGTCCAGCCGCAGCAGCAACAGCTCCGCACGGTCATAGCCCACATTCAGCCGCTGGCGGAAATCCCGCAGCGTCAGCACCCGATTCTCCCGCGCCAAAAGCAACAGCAACGCCAACACATCGTCCAACACCGTATGCGCCGCATGCGTGCGCAAAAACGCATTGCCCTGCCAATAATTGCAACACGCCGTAAACAACGCCCCGCCCAACACAATCGACCACAGCATATGCAGCCAAATCAAAAAAATCGGCACAATCGCAAACGCCCCATACACCAGCTCATAGCTATGAAAATGGCGCAAATACACCCCGAAGCCCCACTTCGCCACCTCCAACAACGCCGCCGTCAGCCCCGCCCCCAGCACGGCATGGCGCATCGGCACATAACAACTGGGCGTAACCCGAAACACCAAAGTCAAAGCCAGCATACCCAACAACAGCTGATGCACCACTTTCAGGCTGCCTGAAAACCAAGCAGGGCTTTGCGCCGCGCCAAAAAACAGCAAATTGGTTGATAACGACACGCTCACCCCCACCACCGCAGGCACCAGCACCACCAGCACCAAATACATCGGCAAGCGCACCCACCAAGACCGCCGCTGCTGCACACGCCAAATCTGATTAAACGTCTGCTCCACCGTATTGACCATCATCAACACCGTAACCACCATCAAGCCCACCCCCAAAGTCGTCAAACGCCCTGCCTGCAATTTAAATTCATTCAAATAATCCACCACCGCCGACACCCCGCTGGGCACAATCGTCCGATTCAAAAACAGCATAAACGCATCCACCGTGCCCCCAAACAGCGGAAACACCGTAACCACCACCAGCAGCACCGTCAAAATTGGCACCAAAGCCAACAGCGTGGTAAACGTCAAACTCCCCGCCGCCTGCAACACCTCCACCTCATTAAACCGCCGCCACAAAAACCGCGCAAACCCCACCACACGCCACCGGCTCACACCATTCCCATTCAACATCGCCAATCCAATCCACACAATTCAGGCTGCCCCATCACCCAAGCAGCCTGAAAACATAATATAAAATATAAGAAGCATCCGCCCAACCCAAAGGCAGCCTGAAAACAACATAATCCCCGTTTCAGGCTGCCACCGCTAAATAGAAAAATCCTCCACCGCAGGCGCAAACAACAACCGGTTCACCCGCTCCCGCGTCAACCCACCATCCAGCAAGCCCATAAAATCATACGCAAAGCCGCGCAACACCCCATCCGAGCGCACCACCACCTTATATTCCCCCAGCTCAAACAAATGCCCCACATCCAAAGCCACCAAATCCCCATATTTCTCCCCATCAAACCCCGCACTGTCAATCAGCCCCGCCCCCAAGCCCAAACGCACATAATCCAACAACACCCCCCCGTCATCCGACTCAAACACCGTATGCCAAGACAACCGCGCCCGTGCAAACGCCCGCGCCGCCAAAGCCCCCCCGTCAAACGCAAAACCATAAGTCAACAGCGGCAACGCCGCCACATCCGCCAACGAAATCTCCCCCTTGCTCGCCAGCTCATGCCCGCGCGGCAGCACCAACACATACCGCCACTCCCCAAACGATAGCTTGCGCAAATCCTCACCATTCCCCGCCACATCCATCGTCAAAGCCAAATCCGCCTCCCCGTTAAACACCATCCCCATCAGCTCGGCAGGACTCCCCTGCTTCAACACCAAACGCACATCAGGAAACAAATCCCGAAACCCCGCCAACACACTAGGCAGCCTGAAACGCAACAAATCATGCGTCGCCCCCAGCGTAAACGACCCGCTCTCCGTCTTCGCAAACTCCCCCCCGATATTCTTAATATTGCGCACCCCCCGCAACACCTGCTCCGCCGTCTCCAAAACCGCCATCCCCACCTGCGTAACCGCCACAATCCGCTTGCCGCTACGAATAAAAATCTGCACCCCCAGCTCATCTTCCAACAACCGAATCTGCTTAGACACCCCAGGTTGCGAAGTAAACAACGCCTCCGCCGCCTCCGACACATTCAAATTATGGCGAAACACCTCCACCGCATAACGCAACTGCTGCAACTTCATCACATCATTCCAAAAACAAAAACACACAAATGTAACACGCCCCCCAATACAACGCAAAAACAAGCCCCACACCACCGCCTAACCCCGCCCCAGCAGCCAAAAAACCATACCATCTTGTTGCATTTATGCAACTACACCGCCCCACAAACACAAAAATATATGACAAAGAACAGATACTTGGGTATCGTTAAACCGCAACACGCAACCAGTCAAACGCAAAAAACATTGACAGGACAGCCCCAAATTCTTATAGTAAGCATTGGTAAAAATTTGGGTTCGCGCCGAAGTTTCATTCAAGCAACAGCCTGAAATCTCAACGTGGCAAACACAAAACCTGCCAAAATCATTTTCTTGATGAGGGAATAACATGACTAAACAAATCAAATTAAGCGCATTAATCGTAGCCCTGATGGCCTCCACAGGTGCAATGGCACACTCAGTGCACGGTTATACTACCAGCCAAGGTTCAGGCGAAGTTGTACGCAACAACTACGGCGAATGCTGGGAAAACACCTATTTAGACAAAGCCACTAACGGCTTGGTTGAATGCGGCGACAAAGCCCCAGAAGCACCAACTCAAACGATTACTGAAAAAGTAAACGAAACTATTTCTCTGCAATCTGAATTCCTGTTCGGTTTTGACAAATACAACCTGCGTCCAGAAGCTGTTACTACTCTGAACGATTTGTCTGCTAAATTGTCTCAAAGCAACGTACAATCAGTACGTGTAGAAGGCAATACCGACTTTATGGGTTCCGATGCTTACAACCAAGCGTTGTCTGAGCGTCGCGCTACTACCGTTGCGAACTACTTGGTACAACAAGGCGTTCCTGCCGATCGCGTTTCTGCCGTTGGTTTGGGTGAAACCCAAGCGCGCATGACTGAACAATGTCAAGCAGAAGTAGCTAAACTGGGCAAAAAAGTGTCTAAAGCTAAAAAGCGTTCAGCTCTGATTGCATGTATCGAACCTGACCGTCGCGTAGACATCCAAGTTGAATCTTTGGTAACACGCGAAGTTCAACGCGAAGTAGCGCTCCTGCACAATAATTTTAGGTTGTTGCAATGATTTGAAACTGGGTTCTTAAATCTTTTTTAAGAATCCAGTTTTTGCAATTTAAAGAACGAAAGAAAACGATGCAGCACGTAAAAATGTACACAGGCACTTTTTGCCCTTATTGCACGATGGCAAAGCAGTTGTTCAAACAAGTGGGCGTGGATGAAATTGAAGAAATCAATGTCAGCCGCTCGCCTGCCGATTTTGCCCAAATACAGCAATTAACAGGGCTGCGCTCTGTGCCGCAAATTTTTATTGGTGAAACACATGTTGGCGGTTTTACTGATTTATATGCGTTGCATCAAAAAGGCGGTTTGCTGCCTTTGCTTCAAGCTGAATAATTTATTTTTAACCACGTTATTAAAGGAATCATCATGACTGAGAAAAATCCCGCTCCGCAACAAGAAACCGCGTCTGCACAACCTGTGTTCAGCGTAGAAAAATTGTATGTGAAAGATTTGTCTTTGGAAGTGCCCCACGCGCCCAAAATTTTCTTGGAACAAGAAACGCCCGAAGTGGACATGCGCATTAACACCACCGCTTCCAAAATTGAAGAAAACTTTTTTGAATGCGTGGTTACCGTTACCGTTACCGCCAAATTGGCGGATAACCGCGTGGTATTCTTAAACGAAGTGAGCCAAGCGGGCATTTTCCGTTTGGAAAACATCCCTGAGGATGATGTGAACGTGTTGCTGGGCGTGGCTTGCCCGAACATTCTGTTCCCTTACGCGCGCGAAGTGGTTTCTTCAACGGTTACGCGCGCGGGCTTCCCGCCTGTGTTGCTGGCTCCGATTAACTTTGAAGCGATGTTTAGCCAAGCGCAAGAAGAGCAAGCAGCGGCTTGATGCGGTTGAGACAAAGGCAGCCTGAAACGTGAAATGTCGTTTCAGGCCGCCTTTTTATGTTTTACGCGATACGCTTCACCCGCGGGCTTGCATATATCGCCAGCCCCCTGCCCCATCCTGTATCCTGTTTTCAGGCTGCCTGACGCAACACGCATAGGCAGCCTGAAATCATTTCGCCAATGCTTCGGCGTTCGCCAGCCATGCGGGAGGCTGTTCGGCGCTGCCATCGGTGTAGAACTCTTGTTTCCAAATCGGCACTTCGGCTTTAACGGTGTCGATAATAAAGCGGCAGGCGGCAAATGCGGCATCGCGGTGTGCTGCGCTCACACCCACGAATACGGCGATTTCGCCGATGGCGAGTTTGCCCACGCGGTGCACGCACACAGCATCTTCAATGGCGAAGCGTTGCTTGGCTTGGGCGATGATGGCCTCGCCTTGGCTTTGCGCGAGTTGGGCGTAGGCGCTGTAAACAAGGTAGTCCACCGTTTTGCCGTCGTTGTGGCGGCGCACCCAGCCTTCAAAGCTGTTGAACGCGCCGCAGCGTTCGTTTTGCGTGAGCTGCTCACGCAGGGCGTGGACGTTAATGGGTTGGTCGGTTAGTGCGAACATGGTTAGCCTCCTGCTACGGGGGGGATGAATGCGATGGTGTCTTGGTCGGCAAGGGTGGCGTGCCAATCGCAGAAAACGTGGTTTTGGGCGGCGCGCAGCGGCACGGCTGGAAACGCGTAACGCTGTTGCAATTCGGCATAGAGTTCGGCAACGGTGTTGGCGGCGGTGGCGCAGGTTTCTTGGTCTTTGCCTGTGGCTTCACGCAGGGCGGCGAAATAAAGTAAGGTGATGTTTTTCATAATGTTTAATGTGTGTATAAGGCAGCCTGAAAACGGATGCAGCGAGTTTCTGCGAAACGTTTTTAGGCTGCCTTTGGGGTTTTAATATGCAGATTTTAGGGTTCTAGTTTTTCCAAACCGCCCAGATAAGGACGCAATGCTTGCGGAATGTTGATGCTGCCATCGGCGTTTTGATGGTTTTCCAACACGGCAACCAAAGTGCGCCCTACCGCCAAGCCCGAGCCGTTGAGCGTGTGCAGCAGGCGGTTTTTGCCGTCCTCACCTTTGAAACGCGCTTTCATGCGCCGCGCTTGGAAATCCTCGCAGTTGGAGCAGCTTGAAATCTCGCGGTAGGTGTTTTGCGCGGGCACCCACACTTCCAAATCATAGGTTTTCGCTGCGCCAAAGCCCATATCGCCCGTGCACAGCGTAATCACGCGATAGGGCAGTTCCAGCAGCTTCAAAATGTTTTCCGCGTGCGACACCATCTCTTCCAGCGCGGCATACGAGTTTTCAGGCTGCACCACTTGCACCATCTCCACCTTGTCAAACTGATGCTGGCGGATTAAGCCGCGCGTGTCCTTGCCGTGCGAACCCGCTTCGCTGCGGAAACAGGGTGAATGCGCGGTGAACTTCAACGGCAAATCTTTCTCCGCCACAATCTCGTCGCGCACGATGTTGGTGAGCGTAACCTCCGCCGTGGGAATCAGGTATTGCGACAGCTTGCTCTCGTCGCCGCCGCGCGTAACGTGGAACAAATCCTCGGCAAACTTGGGCAGCTGCCCCGTGCCCAGCAGCGCGGCATCGCTCACGATATACGGCGTGTAGCATTCGGTGTAGCCGTGCTGTTGCGTGTGCGTGTCCAGCATAAACTGCGCCAACGCCCGATGCAGCCGCGCCACTTTGCCTTTCATCAGGCTAAACCGTGCGCCCGACAATTCTGCCGCTTTCTCAAAATCCAAGCCCAGCGCCGCGCCCAAGTCCACATGGTCTTTCACGGCAAAATCAAAGGTTTTGGGCGTGCCCACTTTGCGCACTTCCACGTTTTCCGTTTCATCCTTGCCCACGGGCACGCTCTCGTGCGGCAGATTAGGGATACGCAGCAGCAAATCGTCCAAGGCAGCCTGAATTTGCGGCAAATCCTGATTGAGCTGCTCTTGCAGGGCTTTCACCTGCGCCACTTCGGCTTTCACCGCCTCGGCTTCATCGCGCTTGCCCTGCTTCATCAGCTCGCCGATTTGTTTAGACAGCGTGTTCACTTTTGCCTGCGCTTCCTCGCTTTGCACTTGCAGGGTTTTGCGCTGGTTTTCTAGTTGCTCAAACGCGGCGGTGTCCAATTCAAAGCCGCGCGTGGCTAATCGCGCTGCCACGCCTGCCAAATCGTTGCGCAGTAATTGGATGTCTAACATGATTTTTCCTTGTTTTGTTAAATTGTGAAAACGGGTATTTTAAACCAAAACGGGGTTTCAGGCTGCCTTTGGGGGCGATGGGGAAGGTTGAGGCAGCCTGAAAATGGTAGGGCGTGATGGACCATATTTTAGAAGACAAGCCGTTGCTGATTTATTTTGCCGTTTCAGGCTGCCTTTGGGGCTTGCCGGCAGGGTTGGGCTACACGGCGTGGTACGCGGCGCAACGCGTGAAATGGCAAATGCACGGCGCAATAGATTTTCAACCTCCGCTACGCTGCGGCATACTCTATTTGGCTTTGCATAAGTTCGCATGGCTAAATCAAAGATTTGGACAAAAGGGCAAGGCTGCCTCAGATGGATAAGGCAGCCTGAAAATGCTTTGGAGACGATGAAGCAGCATATGGTTTGGGGACTGGGCTGTTTTCAGGCTGCCAACTGCGCCAACAGTTTCTCATGGATGCCGCCAAAGCCGCCGTTGCTCATAATCAAAATATGGTCACCTGCTTGGGCGGCGTCGGCGATGCGGCGGATAAAATCGTCCAACTGCGTGCCGATGTGGGCTTTATCGCCCAGCGGGGCGAGCGCGGCGGCAACGTCCCAATCCACGCCGCCTGCGTAGCAAAACACTTGGTCGGCGGTTTTCAGGCTGCCGGCAAGGGCATCCGCCATCGTGCCGAGCTTCATGGTGTTGGAGCGCGGTTCTAGCACGGCAAGGATGCGCGCGCTGCCGACTTTTTGGCGCAGGCCGGCAAGGGTGGTTTCTATGGCGGTGGGGTGGTGGGCGAAGTCATCGTACACGGTGATGCCGTTGGCGATGCCTTTGATTTCCATGCGCCGTTTCACGTTTTTAAACTGGCTCAACGCTTGGCAACTGTGCTCCACACGCACACCAACGTGTTGCGCGGCGGCGATGACGGCGAGGGCGTTCAGGCGGTTGTGGTCGCCGAGCAAATCCCATGCGATGTGTCCCACGGTGTTGCCTTGGTATTGCACGTCAAACGCGCCGCTGGGCTGCACGTTGGCAACTTGCCAATGGTCGTGGTCGCCAAAGGGGGCGACGGGGGTCCAGCAGCCTTGGGCGAGCACGGTTTTCAGGCTGCCCGAATGGGCGTTGGCGATGATTAAGCCTTCGCTGGGAATGGTGCGCACAAGATGGTGGAACTGGGTTTCTATGGCGGCGAGATTGGGGAATATGTCGGCGTGGTCGTATTCCAGATTGTTGAGAATGGCAGTGCGCGGGCGGTAGTGGACAAATTTGCTGCGTTTGTCAAAAAAGGCGGTGTCGTATTCGTCGGCTTCAATCACGAAAAAGGGCGATTCGTTTTGCGGCAGGCGGGCAGAAACGTTAAAGTTTTGCGGGATGCCGCCAATCAGAAAGCCCGCGCCCAAGCCCGCGTATTCCAGCACCCACGCAAGCATGGACGCGGTGGTGGTTTTGCCGTGCGTGCCTGCCACGGCGAGCACCCAATGCTGGTGCAACACGTTTTCGGCAAGCCATTGCGGCCCCGAAATATAGGGCAGGTTGCGGTTGAGAATGGCTTCCACCACTTCCATGCCGCGCTTGGCGACGTTGCCAATCACATAAACATCGGCGGGGAATTGGTCTAGCTGCGCGGCATCAAAGCCTTCGTGCACGCCGATGCCGAGCGATGCGAGCTGGGTGCTCATGGGGGGATACATTTTGGCATCGCAGCCTGTTACCTTGAAGCCTGCTTGTTGCGCGATGGCGGCCAGCCCGCCCATAAATGTGCCGCCGATGCCGATGATGTGGATGTGGGTCATGGTGTGTTTGGGGGTGTGAACAAAAGGGAGCGATTATAGCGCAAATGGGGGTGGCTTTTGGATTTGGGCGGGTTGTGCCGCCGCGTGAATAGGCAGCCTGAAAATGGGAGAGCGTCGGTAGGATGGATTTCAGGCTGCCTTGTCGTGTGAACATAGGCAGCCTGAAAAGCCCAGTTGCCCTACCATCTTGCCCGTTATTTTTATTTTGCCAGCGCACGGCTTGCAAGCAAGCCGTAGGGGCGCAGGGCAAGCGTTTCAGGCTGCTACGATTGCACCCGCGTTTCAGGCTGCCTTTGGTGGGAAATAATCGGCGCGTAGGGTATATGGCTTTGCCACGCACCATCACACAAGCATGGCTAAACGGTGCGTAGCAAAGTCGCACCCTACAACATTTCAGGCTGCCTATGTGTAAGCGCGTGGTCGCTTTGTCATTATTTTGCGGTTATTTTGTCATTAACGTATGACAAAAAGAATGCGAACACGACGATAGCGCCATTGTACAAAACCCGCTTTAACGGCGGGTTTAAATTTAACATAGCGATAAGCCAAATAAAAAAGCGGCTAAGATGCCGCTTTTGCTTTGCCCGCTACGGCTCCGCCGCCAGCCTGCGGGCGGTAAACGCTGGCTCGAAGGTGGCCAGCGCCTCGTCCTGCGGCCGGGGCGCAATATGCTGCCATTGCTGCAAATATTGGCGGAACAGCGATAGCCCCATTGGCGCAAGCTCCCGCTGCCATAGGCTTTGGGGCGTATCGTCTGGCCGAATGTGGCACCAGCCCTGCAGTAGAATTGCGCCCGTGTCCGCACCGTCGTCCATTTGGTACAGCGTACCGCCCGTTATGACATCGCGCATATGGATCGCCCAGCGAACCGCGTCGCGCCCGCGGTGGCGCGGCAAGAGCGACGGGTGGTAGCCGACAGCGCCTAATTTGGCCGTTGCCCTGTGCGCGCCGGTAATAAACGCATGGGCGTGGGCGGCAAGGATAACGTCGCTTTCGGGTAGCCCGTCGGCGGTCGGCATGCGGTCAAACGCCAAAGTACCGGCGTTTTCGGCCGCCAGAAATAGGCGGTCGCCGCTGCTTGGCGCGACGGCGGCTACAATCTCGTGCCCGTCGTCCAGGCATTGGCACAGCAGCTGCGCCGCCAGCCATTTTTGTCCGATAATGGTTATTCGCATGGTGTCTCCCCTAGGTAGCGGAAGCCCTGCACGGCGCGGAAGTGCCCGCCGTAGCCCGCCCCCGCGTTGTTTGCATTACTCCGCTTTATGCTTGCCGCGCTTTTGGCCTTATTGCCGCCGTACAGTACGGCGGAAACCTGCGTCCATTTTTTGTCGCGCCGCAGGGCGTTGGCCAGCGCGGGGTGCGATGTGTGAAAAATGGTCCGCAGCGGCTTATGGTAGCGGTTCTGCCCGCGCCACCACATCTCACAGCAGGCGTTTAAAAACCGCATCCCCACACCTGCGCCCTGCCATTCGGGCAGTACCACCAAGCGGCAGGCGCGCGCCTCCACTAAGCCCGGCCGTGTGCTGAACGCGATATGCGCCACGGGCACGCCGTCGGCTAGGTCCATATAGTGTGTTGCGGCAATCATATGCGGCAGCTTTAAATAGTGATGCGGCTCAAACATGGCCCAGTCGGCTTGGCGGCACTGGTATATTTCCAGCTCGATTCGCGGCCGCGGCCGAAGCCACCCCCGTTGGAACTGCCCTGTATCGGTATCCAGCACCCAATCGGGCTGCACCCAGTCCAGGATATCGTGGTGGCACGACAACAAAACCACCTTGCCGCCCGTGCGCCGCCATGCTTTGGCAAATGCGCCCGCGCCGATTTGGGCAATCTGCCGGTCCACCACCGAGCTGAACTCATCTAACACGGCAAATTCCGGCGCCTCGCAAATCAGGCGCGCCAAATTGGCGCGGAACTGCTCGCCGTTGGACAGCACCGCGTAGGGGCGTAGCCAGGCGGGAACGGTACCCAGCCCCACCGAGGCCAGCGCCGCGGTAACATCGTTAAACGCGCCGTTGGGCGCAATAGCGTCCACAACGGGCACATCTTTTGCCCATTCCGGCGCATAAATAGTGCCTAATTTTTTGCCGATACTGGTTTTGCCCGAGCCCGACGGCCCGACGACAACACCTATTTGCCATTCCGTATTTTCGATAGGCAAATCAAAGGTTTTATTAAAATTTGCGCCTGTGTCCACATTAAACATCGATTTAACGGCGGCGGCGCGGTAGCTGTCGAAATCCGAGCAGCGGTGCTGTATCTCTATCCTCATACTGTTACCACCTTTAAAGTCAAGCCCTGTTTTTTCAGCTCCTCGTAGGTGTGCCGCTGGTACTGCTCGTCTTGGCAAATCACGACCACGCCGTACTGCGGCTTATAGCAAAAACCGTTTTTGCCGTAATGCTTTTGCGGTTTTTCCGCCGGTGTTTTGTCCATTGTCTGCGTACTCAAAAATATTAACCTTTTGAAAAATATTTATTTTATTTAATCGGTATAACTCGGCCGGCCCCGACCCGCCGCGCCAGCGCCTCGGGGCTGAACCGCGCAGGGTTGTCCAGCCGCAGCGCGGCGGCGCACCACTCGCTGCAAAACCATTTGCGCCTGTCGTCCCGCCAGCGGGTAATCACACCGGCCGCGCCCAGCCAGTCGTAAGGCTGCCCGCGCGTCGCGCCGTAATGGTTAAGCGTGTCGGCATAGGCATTGGTTTGGCGGATGGGGATTAAGTCCCACTTTTCGGGCGGCAGCGGCATGGTTTTAACGCGCACGCCGCCGTCTCGGATGCTGGACGAGTAGCAGTCATACTGCCCGCCGTCCCGCGGCACGGCCAGCTCGCAGTGGCTGTAGGTGCTATGGGTCAGCGCGCGGATTATCCGGTCGGACAATCGGGCGGCGGCGATACTGGGGCGGTACCATGCGCCATCGCGGCGACCCTTGTAAAGGGCAAGGTAAATCACGTTGGGGGCGGTCTGCATTTTGGGTCTCCACGGGTTTCAGGCTGCCTGATAAATTTCGGTCCAGCCGCCGGAGTAATCATAATCCAAGGGGTTGTCGGCTTTGAGCATGGCGGTGCGGTGGCGCTCGGCATTGGCAAAATCTACCTGCTCGTTGTCCATAATCCGCATGGCAATGGCGGTCACCGCGGCGGCGTCCAGGGCGATAAAGCTGTTATCCATGGTCTTCCAGCGGACGGGCTGTTTAAACAGCCCTTTTGCCTCCAACAGTTGCAGCTGGAGATACTGGGTGCGCGACGGCTCATCCGTTTGCAGCCATTTTTTAAGGACGGGGATATACGCGCCGCCGTAGCGTTGCGCCTCGCGCTTGGCCTTAATGCGCGTCCACATCTCCTCCTGATACCGCACTTTGAGGGCGGCGGCGGTATCGGCGTCCAACACCCACGTTTTACCGTCCCATATGTGGTATTCGGACGGCGGCGGGAGCAGCGTGAGCGTGTCGGGCAGCCCGCCCGCGTTCCGCACGGTTTCAGGCTGCCTTGTGTCGGTGCGGTAGGCGGTTTGGCCACGATAGTCGGGGACAATCTGCCATGTTTGGGTTTCAGGCTGCCATTGCGCGGCTTGGTCCGCGCCCGTTTCCGGTGGGGAGGCCTCCACACAGCCGGCGGGGATGAGCCAGTTATCCGGCTGCAACGGGTCGGGGTCGGCTTGGGCGGTATAGGCAAAGCAGTTTTGGGCATCCAGCTGATAGACAGTTTTCACGGATTTTCCTTTTCGGGTTGGGTTTCAGGCTGCCTGAAACGGTTAAATCTTGATGATGCCGAGCTGGGCAACGTTGCGCGGGCGGTTTTCGGCGGCGGTGGGGACGGCGGCGGCCGCATTAAAGTTAAGTTTTGCCAGCACGCCAAAGTTGGCGGGGTTGAGCTGCCATACTAAGCCGCGCTGTGCCTTGTCGGTTACCGACAAGGCACCCTGTGTGGCGTGGTCGGCATCATGGATATAGGCGGCGGCAGAACCTGTAATATTGCGTATTGCATCGCTCTGTGCCGACCCCAGCACGCGCCCCGCATCTACCCCGCGTCCATCGTCCCAGCCGCGGATAAACTCGCCGCGCATATCGGGCAGGTTAAACGTGGTGCTGCCGTCGCCCGCGCCGTAAGTCGTGCCGATGGCGGCAAACAGGTTGGCATAGAGTGTGCGCGACACCGCCGCGCCGTTGGCTTTGAGCCAGCCGGTGGGGGCGGTCTGCCCCGCAAAATAGACAACCATGCCCGACGGGGCGGCGGCGGTAAGCAGCGTGCTAATAGCTTCCGCCACCTGGTTGCGCTTGTTGCGGTCGGGGGATACCCCGCCAGCGACCATCACCGCCAGCAGCTCCGCCTGTACTTGATTGAGCCACCACGCCGGCAGAATCGTGCCCAGCTCCGTGGTGCCGTTGCCATCGTGAAACTCGTTGTCCTGCGTATCAATCGCCTGCATCTCAGTTGTCCTTATAGGTATAGCGCACCGCCGTGTGAGCGGGCTTTAAGTCATTGAATACACTCTCAATTACCGCATCGGCATAGGTGGAGAGCCGCTCGCCCGCCGCCCCACTGCCCGCGCGGAAGCGGTACACGGTCTGGCTGCTGCTTTGCACGTTGACTACCCACACCCACATGATGTCCTCACCCGCCAGCCTGTCGCCCGCACGGTTGATGCCGGCGCGGAAAGGCTGCGGCTCGTCTATGGTGATGATGTAGCCCGCGCTCTTGGCCAACTGCACGAAATAGGGGATGCTCAGCCCGCCCGTGGCATTGATTTTGAGCAGCACGGCGGCTACGCGCTGGGCGTAAGGCTTGCCCGCGTTGTCCAGCCCCAGCACGCGCTCCCAGTCGGCTATCATCTCGCCGGAGCGGTCCGGCCAAACGGCATCCAGAACGCGCTGCGACCCCCGCAGCACGCCGTCCAAGGCGGCGGCATCAACTCTTGCCTGCAGCCGGTGGCGCGGCGCATTGCGCGCATAGGACACGGGCGGCAGCAGGTTAAGCAGGGTCTCCTCGTAGGTTTGCATCATGCCAATAGCCCCACGTTAAGACTGCCCAACTTAAACCACTCAATCCGGCTGGCCGTGTCCGCCGTGCGGTTGGCGGAGGGCGATACCAGTTTGCGGTCGGTTATGCCCTCCACATTGCTGACCGCCGCCTCGATTTGTGATACCACCAGCCCGTCGGCGGGAGAGAGCGCGTCAAAATAATCGTTTAAGGCAGCCTGAACCGCCGCGCGGGCGGCAGGCAAATCCACGCCCGCCAGCTTAACCCGCACGTCCACATCAACCAGCGTGATGCTGGGCTTTAAAACCAGCACGTTTTTTGCGGTAACGGGGCGCACGCTGTCGATATAGGCCTGCGTACGCGCCACCACCTCGTCGCTGGGCGCGGCATTGCCGGAGGTAACCGCAATGTCCACCGTGCCCAAGCCGCGCCGCAGCGGATACACATACGCGCTGGTAACGCCGTCCACGCTTAATGCCCAGTTTTGGTAGTCGTAGCGGTTTCCGCCCGCCGGGGGGCGGCGGATGATGGCGAGCAGCCGGTTAAGCAGCGAGGTATCGTCCTCGGCATCCGTGCCGCCCTCGGCGGTCAGCACGCACTCCGTGGCCACGCCGGCGGGGGTGGCCATAAACTGCGCCGCCGCATTGAGCACGTTGCCCGCCGCGCCCGCCTCGTCTGCCTCAATCTCTGCTTGGGTCGTGCCGCTTGGCGCAACCTGCACCTCGGCGCGCGTGCGGTAAAAGCGGCTGCCGCATTTGAGCTGCAGCCCCGCCGCCACCCGCGCGCCCGCCTCACCGCGTATCTGCACCCTGCCTATCGCCACGGTTGCCCTGCGCCGCGTCAGCCCGCGCAATGCCGCGTGCCGCTCCAAATACGCCGTGTCCGCCGTATCCGGAAAAATCTGCCGCGCAATCCAAACCTGATGCGCATACTGCCCCGATGCACACGCCGCCAGACGGCTGGCGTGGACATAATGGTCGCTGTCGGGGCTGATGTCGGCGCTCGGGTCCAGCGACTGCGTGTCGCGCAGCACGGCGTCGCGGATGTCGTCAAAAGAGGGGACGTTAAACATGGCTGTAATCGGGTTTTAAAGGGGTTAAACAGTTCGGCGCGCGGAACTAAACCACCGGCACGTCGTGACGGTAGTCAAACCCGCCCTGCGCCGTCTCCACGCGGATATGCAGTTTCAGGCTGCCGTTGTGCGGCTGCGCGGCCTGCACCGTGATGCGGTCAGCGCGCCCGTCCGCCACAATCGGGGCCAGTGCCTCCTCGGTGTATTGCCGCGCCAGCAGCGCCACGCGCGCCACATCTTTTTCGCGCCGCAGGGTGTGCAGCAGCGAGCCGATGGTTTTGTCGGCCCACCAGCTGCCCAGTGGGGTGGCCAGGCGGATATAGACCGCGTTTTGCAGCGTGCCCGTGCGCCTGCCGGTGTAGTCACCCGTGAGCGGGTTGAGTTGTCTGTCCATGCTGGCATTATGTGCTCGGGCGGTGGGCGGCGGAGAGACGCGGGGTTTCGCCCCGCAAAAAGGCAGCCTGAAACGCGCTCAACCGTTTCAGGCTGCCCGAAGGGCAAGGGGTTAGTGCGGGGCGGACACGTCCGCGCCGTCCCCCTGCTCGGTGTGCGTATGGTGGATTAGCGAGATGCCGTCCGCCACCACGTCGCCCGTAATCTGCACCGCCGCGCCGCCGCTGCCGCCCTGCACGGCCAAGCCGTCGTTGCCGCTTATCCTGCCCTGCGCCACCAGCTCTTTGCTGGCCTCCACCATCGGGCTGTCAATCTGCACCTTGGTGGCGGCCTTGATGTGCAGTGTGTCGCAGTCCATCTCAATCAGCCGCCCGTTTTTGAGTATGATGCTGCTGCCCGACTGGTCATACACCGCCACCTCGCCCGATTGCAGGTTTTTGAGCCTGAAACTGCCGTGCTCGGTGGCTACCACGATGCCGTGCGAGGTGTCGCCGCCCAGTGCCAGCACGATTGCCTCCGTGCCGCTGGGGGCGTGGCTGGTAAAGCCAAACTGCTGCATCATCTCCACATCCTGCAGGGTCTCGCCCGCCAAGCCGCGCACCTGCACGCGCAGCGTGTTTTCGCCCGCCTGCGTCAGCCCCAGCCGCCCGCGGAATGCCTGCCGGATACCGTCCGACACGCTGCGGGCAGCCTGAACGCTCTTTTTTGCCAATTTTGCCAAACTCATCTGTCTTTAAGCTCCGCAATCCTGTTTTTGCCGTCCGCCGATTTCTTCCTGCCGCGCCGTTTGCGGGCGCGTTCGGCTTTTTTCGGATAGGCATCGGGTGTCCACACGCCGTCCTCTTTGAGCCGCAGCTCCGTCTGCGTGCCCGCCGTGCGGCTCAGCGTAAACCGCCGCCCCATCACAAAAAACACCGCGTCGATACCCTCCTCCTCGTCAATCAAATGCACCCGCTGCCCAGCTGCCCACAGTTGGCCGTCCTCCGTTTTATGGTCGCCCACGGTAACGGTGATGGTAAACCCGTCCAGCCGCCAGTCGGAAAGCTGCTTTTTGGCTTGGCGGCGCAGGGCGTCCAGATTGTCCGCGTCCGATACCACTACGGTTTTCGGGCGCGGCAAATCAAGGCTGGGGTCGGTATAGACCCACTTTAAATCATGCTTGCCGCCGTTGCCTTTTTTGGCGTGGGACTGCGCCAAAAAGGTGACCGGCGAAAAGCGGCTGTCGGCATCGCGCTCAATGGTCAGGTTTTCCACGTTTCGGCGGGTGTCGCTGCGGCTCCAGCACAGCGTCGCCACGGGCGGCGCGTCGTAATCCGCCCCGCCGATGGCCAGTGTGCCGTCCGGCTCAAACCACGGATGCAGCCCCACGCTGTTGGCAATATGCGTCAGCGCCTGCCACACGCTTTCCGCGGGCTCGATGTCTATTTTGTCCAGTGTCGGGTTTTTTTCGGCTTTTAAAACAACGGCTTTAATATATCCGTTCCACGGCGCGGCCAGCTTCTGCGCCGCCGCCAGCACCGTCATGCCCTTAACGTTGAGCTGCGGCGCGCTGCAATCCACTAAAAAGCCTGCCATGTCGCGCCCCGTCAGGCGCAGGCTGCGGCTGCCCCTGCTTTTGTCGTCGCGCTGGCTGCCGACAATACCGGTCAAAACCGTTTCGCCGTTAAGCACCACCTCGCATTTTTTGCCCGATAAATCAGGGATTTCGCCCGACACGCCGAGCTCAAACTCAAACGCGTCCGCCGGGATTAAAAAATCGCTGTCGATGTCGTAGCTCTGCCAGTTGCGGTGCTCCCTGCCGTCTATACGCACGGCCACGGTGTTGCCGTAGAGGTTATTTTGCGTAGCCATTAATCCATGCCCCCCTGCCGACAAAAGTCGGGTGTGTGATGTGCGGGTTGAGCCGCACCAGCTCGTCGGTGCGGCCGATGTCGCCGTAAAACGCAAACGCGATTTGCTGCATCGTGCCGTCAAGCGGCGCGGGACGCACCAGCAGCGGCGGTTTGCGGTTGATGGCGGCCACCACCAGCGTGTTCAGGCTGCCTGAAAGCTGCCGCAGCCCCTCAATTACGGTTTCGGCGGCATCGTGCATCAGCAGCGGGTTTTTGGCCGCGCCCCGCCGCAACACCGCGATTTCCGCCGCCGCATTAAGGCGGATGTTGCGGTTGAGCCACATCAAATCGGCTGCCGTCATCGCGTCGCCGTCCTCCTCAATCAGCGCGGCGGCAGCCTGAAACTGCGCCGCCAGTGCCGAGAGCCTGAGCTGCTGCGCCACCGTCTGCAGCTGCGCCGCCGTAGCGTTATGCCGCCCGCGCGTCTGCGCCGCCTGTACTTGGCGCACCAGTGCGGACACCTCCCCCGCCCGATTGAGCAGGGCGGCAAAGCGCTGCCGTGCGGTGCGGCTGCCGTCCGCCGCCTGCGCCGCGCCGGTGTCGTCCAAACCCGCAGCGGCATAAAGCCCCGCGCAGACCATGTCGTGCAGCTGCCGCCGCGCCGTCCGCACATCCGCCCGAAACGTGGACGCCTGAAACGTTTTGCGCCCGCCGCCGAAGCGGAAATCGTCAAAACCGAACAGGCTTTTAACCGCGGCAAAACACCCTTTTAATGCACTCCAAAAGCCCCACGCGCTGCCGATGAGCGCCTTGCCCTGCTGTTTGGCGGCCAGCACCGCGTCGATAAATCCCTCCAACGCGGTGCGGTAGGCGTCTATCTGCCGGATAAGCCGTTCCAACCCCATAAGGAATTGGTTTTCAAAGACAAAAATTTTCTGCGGCGCGCCCGACTCGCGGAAGGTGATGTCCAGCGCGGCGTAATCCGCGTAATCGGCCTCATGCCGAAAATGCCAGCTGGCGGCCAGCATATTGTCCAGCCGCCCCCAAACGGGGTGCACCAGCACGCCCGCGCCGCGCGCCATCAGTGCCTCCAAGAGCGCGTTGAGGCGTCCGTGGTAGCCCTTGCCCCAAAACACCGCCGATACCTGCACCTGCCGCCCCGTCGTCCCCATGTCTTCCAGCACCGTGCCGTCGGTAAACGGCACGGCGTGCTCCACCAGTGCCTTGCCGTCGCTCTCCTCAATGGAGACCACGTCAAAACGCACGCCCTTAAAAGAGGCGTCCTGTAATACTGTGTGCCACATACTCACTGCCCCGCGCCGCGCCCGAACATGGCCACCTGGTGCCGCGATACCTCGTTGGCAATCACGCGCCCGTCCACATTGAGCGAGATGTTGTTTTGGATGGTTTGGTTAAGCCCGCCCAGCGTGCCGTTAATCGCGTCCAGCTTGCCGCCCACCGCCGCCGTGTCCGCCTGCAGGGCAGCCTGAAAGCTGCCGGTCTGCGCGGTCAGGGCGTTTTGGTAGGCCTGCGTCTGCTGGGTAATCACGGGGGCGAGTTTTTCGGGTTGGGCGGCGGGATTACCCGCGCCCTTGGAAGCAAACGAAATGGTATTGGGCAGGCGTTTGCGCTCTTCCGCGCTCAGCTGGGGCAGGTTGCCGTCGCCCAGCTTGGGCGAGTACAGCAGCGCGCCCGCCATACCAAACGCGCGCGGGTTGGCGGCCGCCACCCTGACGGCGGATTTTGCCCCGTCGGCCAGCCAGCCGCCGGCGGTCCGTACGCCGCTCCATGCCCAACCGCCCGCCGCACGCGCGCCGTTTGCCGCGGCACTGCCTAGGCCGCGCAGGCCGCCCCACGCCCGACCCAGCATGCCGCCTGCGGCTGCGCCGCCCGCCGTGGTTGCTACACCGCCGAACCGTCCGCCGCGCCCCAGCAGAGCCATGCCTGCCATGGCCGCCGTGGCGGCGGTTACGGCGGCGGTCAAAGCCTGCAACGCCGCTGCCGCGTTGGGAAACTCCGCAGCCAACCCGCTAAATTTAGTCTCCAAATCATTGAGCGGATTCATCATTTTGTCCTGCCGCAGCAGCGCTAAAGCTTTGTTTTGCTCTTGGATGGCACCGTTGTCCATCATGCGTGCGGCATTGATGCGGTCAATCTTGTCGTTGCCCGTGCCCTGCGTGGCCGCCATGTATTTTTGCATTTGCGCCGTATCCATGGCCGCCATCAGACCCTGCTGCGCCTGCAGGTCGGGCATCACTTTGGAGACCAGCATGGCGCGGATGGTTTCCGCCTGCACGGCCGCCCGCGCGTCGCCTGCATCGCCGCGCTGTTTAAACTTTTGGTATTCCTGATTCCGTGCCAGATTTTCGTTTAACAGCCGCGCCAACACCTGTACCGAGTTTTCGCCCCTGCCTTGCCCCGCCAATACCTCTTTGCGCCAATCAAGGTTTAACGCTTTTTTGACTTTGGTCTGCAGGTCGGACGAGGATGCCTTGGCAATGGTATTGCTCAGGTTGTTGGCCGCCTCGCTGTTGCTGCCCGCCTTGTTGGCCGCCGACTGCATCCACGCCAGCATATAGTCCAGGTCTTTGTCCGCCGTCATCCCTGCCTTGCCCATACCGGCCAGCAGCGCGGGGGCTTCGCGCACCACATCGGCAATCTCAAATTTGCCGTCCAAGCCGGACTGGATGGTCTTTTCCACGGCGCGGGTAACCGCGTCGCCCTTTAAACCCGCATTTTTAAACACCGCATACAGGGATGCCGTGCCGTCGTAATCGTATTCGCCGTTTTGCGCCATCGCCGTCATGCCGGCATAGCCGCGCCCTTTGTCCGCGCGGATTTCCGCAAAATCCAAACCCTGCGCCAGCTGGGCGTTGATAAAGCCGATTGCCGCATCGGCGTTGCCGCCGCTCTGCTTAACCCACTCTTCCGCCAGCGCGCGCACCTGCGCCTTGCCCTCGGTGGCAATCCACTGCGGCGATTTGTCTTTGTCGGCCACAAAGGCATTGCGCGCCACCTGATTAAGGTTGCTCTGCAATTGCAGCTGGTTGTCCATAGCGGGTTTCAGGGCGGAATAGGCGGCCACGCTGCCCGCCGCAACGGGCGCGCCGATGCGGCCGATGCGCCCCAAAGCCCGCCCGAAACGGCCCTGCGCCTGCAAACCGCGGTTAAGCTCGGCGTTGAGCTCCGCGATGCGCTGCCGCGTGGCCACAGCGGCGCGGGCAAGGTCGTTGTGCGATGCCCTGCCGCTGCGCGCCAAGCGGTTATAGGCCGCCTGCGTCTGCGTGATTTCGCGGCGGATTTGCCGCTCGCTGCGGATGCCCGCCAAGGCATAGGGCCGCTGCTCGCGGGCGAGCCGCTGCTGCGCCTGGCGGGTGCGCTCCAAGCTGCGCTCCGTTTCGCGCATCAGGTTGCGCGCGCCGTTGTCGCGTCCGGTCAGCGTCAGGGTTAGGTTCAGGTTTCCTGCCGACATAAAAATAACCTTTAAACAATAAATTAACTCAGCGTCAATTATCGTTTAAAGGCTGTCTGGGTTGGGATATGCAGCGTTTCACGCCTGCGGTTTGGGCTGGCGGCGCGACACAATAACGCCCTCGTCGGCGGGTACTTTAACGCCCAGGCTCTGCAGCACATCGTCCAGCCATGCCGAGAGCTCGGCGGGACACATCCGCGCCACCGCGTCCGCGCCGATGCCGGACTTGGCCATGATAATCACGGCGCGCCGGTAGTTTTGGTGGGCGTTTTGCCAGTTGCGGTTGATGTCTGCGCCGCCCCGTCGGTTTCGGTCGCCGAAGCGGCGGCAGATTTTGCCCGCAGGCGCTCCTGCTCGTCTAAAATCTGCGCGTAATCCGCGCCGCTCAAATGCGAGAGCAGGTAGTCGGCGGTTAAATCCGGCGCAGGGATACCGTCCACCTCCAACTGGTGCGCCCAGTAAATCAGGGTCTCCTGCACGCTGCGGCGGGTTTTTTGCGCCTCTTTGGCATTATCGGGCAGCTCGCCCAGCTCCTCGATTTCGGCGAGCGCGTCCAGCTCCGCGCCGATGCTCAGGGGCTTCAAGGCAGCCTGAAAGCGGGTCTCGCCGCCAAAGTCCAGCCCGTAGCCCAGTCTAAACGTGTGTCTCACGGCCATTGGTTACTCCTGGATTTTGTGCAGCGCAATCATCTCAATGTCAATCTTGGCCTCATTGTCCGCCTCGTATTGCTCGCTGCACTCAACGGTAAAGCAGTCCAAATAGGACGTGCGCCGCTCGGTTTTGTTAATCGGATAAATCGTGATTTTGGCTTTGGTGATGTTGGCCCAGTCAATCTCCGTGCCGTCAATCGGGATGGCGGCGGTCAGGTTCAGCTTGTGCTCGGTTACGCCGTCGGCATAGCCCCGCACGCGCCCTTGGCGGTTCATCGTTTTGACGGGCTTGCGGCCGGTGGTGGTCTGCGGTTTGAGGCTCACAATCTCAATATCGCGGCCGTCCACCTCCATGATGATGGCGCCGGCATAGGTAGCGTTGCTCATATTGTCCTTTCAGGCAGCCGGAGCTGCCAAGGGGTTATAAAATCAGGTCGATGCGCCCGGCGAACACGTGCAGGCCGTTGACCACGTCGGCAGGGACGGCGGCATTAACACGGTTGGCGTCCTGCAGGCTGCGCGTCACCACCAGTTTTGCCTTGTTGGCTTCGGCGTTTTCGATTATTTCCGCTTGCTCCATTTTTAGGAGCACGTCCAAAATCTCGCTGCGGATTTTGGGCAGGATGCGGTCGCTCAGCTTGTCGCGCGGAAAGCGCAGGGCAATGCGCTCTTTCACGGCGCGGCGCAGGTAGTCCAGCGTGCGGATGGTGGTGATGTCCAGCAGGCTCGGGTCGGCCACGTTGGCGGCGGATTTGGTGTAGGTGGACACGGCACGCATAATCTGTACCTTGCCCGCCACCACCGTCAGCGGGGTTAGGCCGTTATAAAGCGCGTTGTTGCACTCGTTAAACAGCGGCCACTGCTCCACCGGAACAATATCCAATCCTTTGATTTCCAAGGTATTCAGCGGGCGGGCGGGGTCTTCCTCAAACGCCAGCACTGCCGCATAGCCCGCGGCCAAGATGCCGTTGGCCTGCGCCGCGCCCTTGTACCACGCGCAGGTGATGCGCCCGTCGTTGAGCTTGGCCGCCATAGCCGCGCCCGTTGCCATGGTGCCGCGCCAGCCCAGCACGCCGATGGCGCCGCGCTGCTCGATGGCGTTGGACACTTGGGTCAGGTGGTTGCTCAACGCCTTGGCGTTGGCGTCGTCGGTAAACGGCGACACGATGATGTGGTAGTGCTTGCCCGCCACCTTTTCCAGAGCGGGCTGAATGTCGGGGTTTTTCGCGCCGCCCGCCATCGGCGTAATCTGGCCGCCCATGCCGCTGCTGCCCATGTCGGCGGACAGGCTGATTTCGTTTCCGGTTTCGCCCTTGTTTTTTGCGGTCAGCTCCAGCGTGCCGGCATTGGCGGCGGCGGTAACGGGCAGGGCGGCGGCATTGACCGCGTCCTGCAGCTTGGCGGCGGCGGCGTCCGCCGTCATCCCTGCGGATACGGCAACGCTGACTTTCACGCCGCCCACGGCCAGCTCCAGCGCGGCGGCGGTCTGCGCCGTGCCGCTGATTTTCAGGCTGCCCTGCGCGGCCACGCCCGCGCTGTGGTCACTCAGGCCGATGACGGTCAGGTCGAGATAGGCGTTGTTGGTAAATGCTTGTTTTACCATTAGTTGCGCCCAAGAGCCGCGCCCGAACAAGTCGCCCGCCTCGGCGTCGGAATACAGCTGCACCGGCGTGAGCGCGGGCTGCGTGCCGCCCTCCAGCATGGGTGCTATCAGCAGCACCGACTGCGGGTTTTGCGGCAGCCCCTGTACCGCGTTGCGCGTGTTAAATTCGATGTATTGGCCCGGCACGCGGATGCTGCCGGGAATCGTGTCAAAACTGATGTAGTCGGCCACGGTTATGCTCCTTTGCCCTTGGCTTCGGTTTTTTCGGGTTTCGGCGGCGACACGGCCAGCAAATCGCCGTCGGCTATCAACCGCCTGTAATACAGGCTGTCCGCCACTTCGGCGGGCGCGTCGCTGCCGATGTACTCATAGGGATTGTGCTCGGTCGGCACACGCAGCCCCTGTGCGGCAATCACGGTTATTTTGTCCATGTTGTTCCTTTGGTTGGGCTGCCCGAAATCAGGGCAACCTGATGTTTACATCCACCGCCGCGCCGTCGGCGGGGTCAAACACGCGCCCCTCCACGCCCAACAGGTCGGGATAGGGCGGCGACAGGCGGCCGCGGTAGGCACTAAACACATAATCGGGGTGGGTCGGGTCGGTCTGCGGCTCGGGGTAGCGGTCGTTTTCGAGGGCAAAACTGTCAAACCGCGCCAAATACTCAATCGCAAACACACTCAGGCTCTGCGCCTGCACGATTTGGTTGTTGAGCAGGCTGCGGACGTTTTGCGGCGTCAGCCCGTGGCTGTCGGCCAGCACGCCCAAACGCTGTGCGTCCAGCAGGCGGCGGCAGGCGGCAATCAGCTGGTTGCTGCCGATTTCGCCGTAGGTTTCGCCGCCTTGGCGGGCGGCGGAATCCCCGCGCAAATTGCGGGTGGCGCACAGCACCACAAATGTGGCGTGGTCGGCAAACCGTCCCTGCGCCGTGTTTTTGGTGTCGATGCGGCTGCCGCCGTAGCTCACCCACACGGCGGGCAGCGTGGTCATCTGAACCGCCATGTCGTCCAACTCGCCGCGGTAGCCCTTGACCGTGCGCACCATGCCGCCCAAGCCCTGCCGCAGGCGGTCTATCATGGCGGTCTCGATTTTGGTAATCATCGGCCAAACACCTTTCGGGCACTGCCGCCGGTAAACACCACGCCCAAATCCGAGGTTTCCGCCTGCTTTTCGCCGTCCGGCAGCCCGAGGTGTACCTCGCCCTTGCCCAAGGCTTTGAGCAGGTTGAGCACGTCGATTTGGTAGCGGTTGCGGATTTCTTCGGTTATCAGCACACCCGAGGCGGCGGAGAGACGGTAGCGGGCAATGTCGCAGCACAGCCGCGTCAAAATCGGCGGGGTCTCTTTAAACGGCTGTTTAAACCGCCCCAAATAGGCGTCGATTTCCGCCGTCGCGTCGGCCAGCGCCGTCTCCACCACCGCCGTGTCAATCACGCCCCGCCGGTCGCGGTCGGACAGTTGCAGCACCTCCAAATCGCCAAAGCGCGCCACCATGTCCCGCACTGCGGCATACATGGCTATGCCCCTTGGCTTTGCAGCATGGGCTCGTCCAATAGGCGCGCCCATTGGGCATCGTCAAAATCCGCGCGGCTCAGGGTCTGCCATGCGCCGTCAAACTGGACGCCGCAGCGCCAAAACGTCGCGCCGGAGGCCGTGCGAAATTGCAGGGTTTCGGCGGGCGGGATGTCCGTTGGGAGCGTTTCAGGTAGTTTTTCGGGGGTTTCACCGTCCTGCCCGGTCTGCGCTTGGGATGCCGCGTCCTGCACGTCGTCCGGCGGCAAGGCGGTTTCAGGCGGGGCGGGCGGCAAGGCGGGCGTGTCCCCCGCAGCCAGCTGTATATCGTCCGGCGTTTCGGTTTTCGGGTTGGGTTTTGCCATATGTCCTCCGTGGGCGCGCACGCAGCGCACCCGGCTTAATCGTTACAGGTGCACGCTCACGTGCAGTTTCAGGCGGCCTTTAAATGTGTTGGTCGTGCCGTTGATTTTGTCGGCTTCCAGCAGCTCGCGGGCGGCGTCCTCCAATTCGGGCGGCACCACCAGCAGCGTGGGTTTGATGTTGAGCACGTAGCCGCCGTCGGCCTTAACCGTCATCATCTGCGTGATGATTTTGGCCAGATTGGCACGGTTGAGCTTGGTTTTTTCCGCGCAGTGCGCCAGCTGCCACAGGCCGAAACCCGCATTGCAGCGGCGGCGCACGCCGTAGAGATACTCGTCCTCCATAAACACGCGGTCGGATTTGGACGGGTCAAACTTGGTTTCAAACTCGGGCGCGGTACGTTCTTGAAAAATCAACGGTTTCATGGTTTTTGAATCGTCAATCACATAAAACGTCGGCGCATCATTGTCCGTGCCGGTGGTCAGGTTGGATGTGGGGGTGTTCGCGCCCGTGCCGTCGTTGTTGGCAAACACGGGGTGGTCCGTGTCAAAAAAATACTGGCCGTCGTAGCACAGCGTGGTTTTGCCGTTTTTAAGCAGCCCCCAAACCAGCGTGTCGGGCAGCGCGGCGGCGGATTCGCCCATCGCGGCCATCATCGGGCGGTACATGCCCACTTGGTCGTCCTCGATGTCGGTACGCGCCACGCCCACGGTGGACTCGTATTTTTTGTTTTCAATGGCCATCGCTTGTTTGGCCATTTTGCCGATTTGGCGGGTGCCCACCCACTCGCGCATCTGGGGGAATTTGCCCAGCCATGCGTAGGTGTTGGTGGCGGTGCTGCTTGGGATGGTCATCGCCACGGTGTTGTAGGTCGGCGACACACTCTCCAGGCCGTTTTGAAACTCTTTGCGAAAGGCGGCGGTCAGCGCCGTCAGGATGGCTGCTTTATCCATTATTGGTCAGTCCCTTTGGTTGATTTGATAAATTCGGCATCGGTCATGCCCAGCATTTTGGCGGCGGCTTTTTCCTCCGCCGTCAGCGCGGCGGTGTTCAGGTCGCCCGCTGCATTCTGCGCGGCGGTCTGCGCTTGGTTTAGCGCGGCCACGGGTTGCGCCTGCTCGATGTAGCCGGTCAAAAACGCCAGCCCGTTCGGCTGTTTCAATACGCCTTCCGCCCACTCTTTTTGCGCGGGCAGCAGCTTGCCGGAGGTCAGCGCAGCGGTAATCAGCTCCGCGCCTTTGTCGGCATCGCGCTGCGCGGTCAAGGCCGCAATCTGGCTTTGCAGCTCCTGCACCACGCTCACGGGCGCGTATTGCGTCAAATCGGGCTGTGCAGGCTGCTTTTGTGCCGTCAGCACGGCAATCTGCGTATCTTTGTCGGCCAGTTGGGCAAATACGTCCGCGCTCAATGCGGCGTTTTGCGGCTTGGCGGCCACAAGCGCCGTCAGCGCGGCGGTCAGCGCGGCTTCGTCCGCCTCGGGCAGGCCGAACAGCTGTTGCAGTAATTTAATCATCAGGTTATCGTCCTTGTCGGGGTTAAAAATCGTATTGGCCGCCGCCAGCACCTCGTCCATGCCGTCCAGCGCGGGCGAGTTGGTCAAAGCTGCGTGCAGCAGCTTGCGCACGTAGCCCTGCGTGTCGTAGGCAAACACGGCGGAGATATAGCGGTATTCGCGGCTGCGTATCAGTGCGGCGGCCTTGTCGGTCCACTCCACATCGGCAAACAGGCCTTTGGGCGTAAACTCCACCCAGCGCATCCAGCCTGCCGCGGGGGCGGGCTGGCCGTTTTGCTCTTTATAAAGCGTTTGGTGCTCGTAATCGACCACCAGCTGCGTGCGGCTCTGGTTGGCCAAATCCGCCACGTCGCGGCCGTTGGCCTCAGTCAGATACCACGCCGGCGCGTCATAAGGCCGCCCGTCCACCGCGCGGAACTCGCCGTAGGGCAAAAGCTGGATGCGCCCGTCGGTGGCGGATACCGCAAAGCTCGCCGCCGCCACTATCAGTTTGGTCTCGGGCATATCGGGCCTTGGTTGGTTGAGAGGTTGCCATTATCGGGCGGCCGGAAACGGCAAAGAGAGGCCACGCCTTTCGCCCCCGCAAAAAAGGCTGCCTGAAACAAAAAAAGCCCCTTTTCGGGGCTTTGGAAAAATTCGGGCGGCGCGGGCGCGGCGAAACCGTGTTTAATCCCCGTTTAAAACCGCGCAGGATTGCGGCGGGGATTAAATCCGTGGGTTTGCCCGCCCGCCGATTTTAAGGCGGCAAAAAAACGCGCGGCGGCAAAATCAGCGGGCAAGGTTGGCAAAATAATCCTGCACGTCGTCCAGCAGGTCCTGCTTGTCCCCGTTGGTGAGCGTCATAAACGGGCGCGCCGGAATCCGCACCTTGCGGTTGCGCCCCGCCATGCCGCCGAAATGGTGGATGGCGGCATATACCATATTGGTACCCACCAGCGCGGTGTCGTTGTCGTAATGCTCGGACAGGCTGTTGCGCAGCGCGCCGGTGTCCGTCAGCGGCTTGCCGTTGCGGTATTTCAGCCCCAGCCACTTGGGGCGGCCGCCTTGGCGGAAATTTTGCTGCACCGCCGTGTGCATCGTGCCCGCCAGCCGCCGCATCAGCAGATAGCGGTTGTCGGTCAGGCCGCGCCCCAGCCGCTCAATTTGGTTTTGCACCACGAACAGGTTGTCTATTTGGATGTCAATCATTTTTCTTGAGTTTTTTTCAAAAAAGGGGTAATCTGTGGGCAACAGGCGGAAGTTTCCTAATGTAATGCCATTTCGGCTAGGCCAAAGGTTAACGCTGGTTAAAGCCTCCGTTATGATGTAGGTTCAAGTCCTACCGCCGCCCGTTTAAAAGCCGGAATCATCCGGCTTTTTTCAGTATTGTCTTCCGTGGATGTGGACGTATTCATGCCACTTAATCCCGATTAAATCTACCTTCGTCCCCGTATCTACCACATTTAGCACCAAATTTTCGCGCACGCCCGTTTTCGGGTGTCGGCTGCGCTTAAACCCGTCGTGGTCAAGCGTTACCACCACTTTAAACAGGCCGCCGTCCCGCTCGGGGTCGGCGTAAAAATACAACAGCGCGCCGGCGGGGTCGTAATACACCGCTTCCGGCTCGTGCAGCTTGTCGGCAATATCCGCCCAAAAATCCTGCGGCAGGGTTTGCCCGCGCGCGGCTTTAACATCGCGCAGGGCGTGGCGCAGCATCGTGTCGGACGAGGCAATCACGCTGCTTTCGGGCAGGCGGATGTTTTTGGCCGCCATGCCGTCCAACAGCCCCGCGCCCAAACCGCCGATAAATATCGGCCGGTTGGTCGGGCGGGCGGGTGCGCCGCCTTTGAGCGCGATGGCGCGGTAGGCCGTCATCAGCTCGTCCGACAATGCCCGCCGCAGCACGGGTGATTGCAGGCTCTCCCGCAACGCCAATGCCGCCACATGCGGCGGCAAGTCCGCGGCGCGCTCCAACTGCATCTGCCCCAATGCCGCCAAATGGTTGCGGGCGGTGTTGCGGTCAAAACCCAAATCGGGCGCAAAGGCGCGCCCGTCAGGCAGCCTGAACGCGGTTACCGTGCCGAGGTGCTCGCCCTTGCGGTTGGTGCGCACCACCTGCTCAAACTGCTCCGGCCGCGATTGGCCGATGGTGAGATTGGCGCGCGCCACATCCCGCTCGCTCAATGCAATCACGGAGCAGCGGCAGCGGTAGCCGTTGAGCGGCATGTAATAATCCCAAAACGGGTCGTCGATGTGATACACCAGATTGTCCAGCGCCGCATGGCTCGGGCGGGTGCGGTGGTCGTTGACGGCGTTGTATTGCAGATAGGGGCGGTTGTCTTTATTGGCCTGCAGGCTCTGCCACAGCCCCGCCATGTGCGCATTGCCCACATTGGTGCGGTAGATGGTCGCCAGCCGGTGCTTGTTGATGCCCACGCCGAGCACCTCGCCCGTGCCGGTGTCCACAATATCGCCTGCGGCATCCGCCGCCAGCCCCTTGCCCGCCCAATCCGCCAGCACCGCCTTGCGCCATGCGTCAAACGGCGTGCCGGCTGCCACGCTCTGCCGCATGGAGGCAAACATATCCGTGATGATGTCCTGCCGGTATATCCCCGCAACCGTTTTGGCGCGCGCCTGTGCGTCGGCGGCAATGTCGCGCCAGTTTTCCGGCGGCGCGTAGCCCAGCGTGTCAAAATAGCGGATGGCGGCTTCCGGCGGCAGGTTAAACGCAAAAAGCAGATTGGGCTCAGCCATGTTGCCGCCCCCAAATGTCCGCCACAAACAGCACGCGCCCCAAAGCCTCCTGCATCAGGCGGGTGTCCAAATCGGGGTAGGCGGCAATCAGGCGGCGCTCCACGTCGTCGTAGTCTTGGCTCTCCGCCAGTATTTTGCCCAAGGCCTGCACCATCGGCTCAAGCTGCGCCTGCAGGGCGGCCTGTTGCAGGTAATCCTCCACGCTGCCGTGTAAATCGGCGTGCGGCTGCTTGGCGGTCAAACCGGCAACGCGGTAATTCAGCGCGGCTTCGGGCGGCTTGGCAGCGGTGCGTCCCAGCACCCGCTCCCCCTCGGCCGCCTCCGGAATCGCCAGCTTGTTGCGCGCCCAGCCCTCGGGGATTTGCATGCCCACATCCACCAGCTTGGGCAGGGCTTCCGCCACCGTGGCCAAGTCTGCCGTCTCACGGGTGTCAAACTCAAACACCGGCAGGCGCACGTCGGCGGCATGGGCAAAATTAACCCGCACAAACGGCTCAATCAGCTGGCGGTTGATGGTCTGCGCCAGCCGTTTGGCGTCCGATACGGTCAAATCGCGCCGCACCTCGTTGTGGATTTTACCCAGCGCGTTGGTGCTGGCGCGCCCGTCCGCGCCGCTGGTCAGCGTCTGCCCCAAAATCAGGCGCGTGGCGGATTTTTCACACCACTCCACCATCGTCATAAACGGGTTATTGGCCGCCGTCGTACCGTTGGCCGCCTGGTGCAGCTCAATCATCATGCCCTCGGGCATAATCCCCGCTGCGTTATGGCCGATTTCTGCCACCGCGCGCAGCAGCGTGCGTTTTTCTTTTTCCGTCGCCCCCGCGGGGTATTTGCCGATGCGGATGGGCAGGCCGTAAAGCTCTAAAAACTCGGCAAAATCATGCACCGAGTAATGTTTAAACATATACAGCCACGCCAGCGTGCGGAATAAGCCGTTGCGCGCCGCCTGGTGGCTGCGCGTTTTGTGGCGGTGCACCACCCAGCCGTAAGGCCATAGCGGCTCGCCCATCGGGTTGTCGGTCGTTTTAAGCAGCAGGTTGTCGTGCTTGTCCCACCGAAACCAGCTTTGCGGGGTATGCTTAAACGATTGCGGCAGCTGCAGGCTGCCTGAAAACTGCCATGTGATTTCCAGCGCCGCGAAGCCGTGCCCCACTGCGTCCATCATATCCAGCAGCATATCGTCAAAGTCCGCCAAGCCCTGCATATAGCCGCGCACCTCTTCCGCCAGCTGCGTTTCAGCAGCCGTTGCCTGCGGCGGCTCGGCAATCTGCCAGTCCAAGCCCAGCACCGACATCTTGCGCGTCTGCAGCGCGGACGCCACCGCCGAATCGCGCTCCTCAATGTCCAAAAACAGCTCGTGCTGCGCGGTAATGTCGCCGCTCTCCGCGTCCTCAAACAGCAGCCGCATCTTGGCGGGCGTAATCTGGTGGCTTGGGTGCTCGGCAATCACGCGCCCGTTGGCGGTAATGCGCGCCTCGTCCGTCTGCCCAGTCGGACGCACGGGCGGAATTTTTGCAGTCGTTTTGTCTTTTTTTGCCATGATTTAAATACCGTCAAAGGGTTGCAGGCTGCCTGAAATCAGCGCGCCCATTTGCTGCGGATGTCCGCATCGTCGAAATCGTCGTCCGCCGTGCTGTGCCACTCAATCGGCGCGGCATTGGCCAGCGCGCCCGCCCACACCATTTGCAGCGCATCGGGGCCGTCGTCGTGGTCGGCGTGCGGAAAATGGCGCAGCTGTTCCACCAGTACGCGGTGTTCTGGGCGCAGCAAAATCAGCCCGTTGGCCATGTGCGGCTGCAGGCTCTCAATCCGCAACAGCTTGTCCGCCACGGGTTTCACGGCACGCGCGGGCACGGGGCAGCCGCGCGCCGCGCTGCGCTTGACCAGCTCGTCCTTTAAAAACTCTTGGAATTGCACCGTCTCTACAAACCACAGCGCGCAGCGGTAGATTTGGTGCAGGCGGATAACGTCCTCGATAATCAAATCCGGCACGCGTTTTTTGATTTGCGCCTCCACCACAAACAGCTTGCCCGTGCTCCGTTGCAGCGCGGCCACGATAATTGCGCTCGGGTCGCGGCTCGCGCCCGCCTTGCCCAGGCTGGGGTCAAGCGCGCCGAAATACACCACATCCGCAGGCAGCGCGGCGTAAAAGCATTTGTCCATTAAGTCCGCAAAGGGCGCGTCGTCGCCGCTCGCAGGGTCGTTTTGATATTCGCAGGCAAACGAGTGGCTGCCGATTTTGGCGCGGATTTTCATGAGCGCGAGGATGCCGCGCGCCGCCCAAGACGTTTTCGCGCCGCGCTCCATATCGGCACGGCGGGCGTGGTAAAACGCCATCGCCACCTCTTCGCCCTCGTTGCGCCACAGGGTCTCCCACTCCTCCCACAAATCCATGTTGTCGGGATAGCGCACCACTGCCTTAAACAGTTTGCCGCGCCAAAAGCGGTTTTTCAGGGTGCGGGCCAGCACGCTGTCGTAGTGCAGCACCGTGCCGATGTAGATAATGTCCATCTTGCGCCCCACGCCGCCCAAAGGCTCGATGGTCTTTTCCAGCCAGCTTTGCAGCTTGGCGCGTTGGGCAGGGTTTTGCACCTGCTCGTCGTTCTCGATGTCGTCCAGCACCACCAAATCGGGGCGGTACGGGCCAAAGCGCATGCCGCGCAGCTTTTTGCCCGAGCCCGCCACACACACCTTGATGTTGTTGGCGGTAACAATCGACCCCGCCTGCCACGTTTTGCCCGCGCCGCAGGCATGCGGAAAATCCATGGCAAGGCGGCTGTTAAACTCCAGCTCCGCTTTAATCGTCTCCAGCATGGGGTAGGCTTGGTCGATGCTGTCCATCACAATCAGCGCAAAATGCGTCCGCCCGGTCACAATGCGCCAAAGCGTGTGCAGCTGCGTGCAGATGGTGGATTTGGCTTCGCCACGCGGCGCGCCGATAACGTCCGAGCAGCTTTCGGGCGATTCGGCGATTTCAGGCAGCCTGCAAAACAGATACTCGTGCAGGTCGGATTTTTCCGCGTGGGTCATGTAATGCGGGAAATACGTTTGGCAAAAAAACTCAAAGCCGTGCACCGGGTCAAGCACCTTGGCCACGCGCGCGGCAATATCCGCAGGCTTGCCCGAAAAGCCGTCCACCGATGCCTCGACAAACTGGCGCAGCTGCGCCGCGTATTCCGAGAGCTCCTGCAAAAACGCCTTTTTGTCGCGCTCGTATGAGTTTTTAAATGCCACCCGTGCCATAAGCCCGTCCGTAAAAAAATGCGGCCGATGCCGCGTGTCAAATCTGTGCCAAATCGGGCGCAATGCGCTCCAACAGCTCTATAAAATAAGGCGCAATATCCGGCCGCTCCTCGCGCACCGTGTCGCCAATCAGCCTAATCATCCGCATGGCCAGCTCCACGCGGTTAACCTCCGGCATAATGCGCGCGCCCAGCGCGGTGGTTTTGCTCAACGTGTCGCCCAACCCGATAAGGGCCTTGCCCAGTTCCAAAGGCTCGATGGTCTCGTCATGGCCCAGGCGGTCGATGTTGCGCTCCAGCAGCGCCATCATTTTCAGAAACACCACATTGGTTAATTGGTTGTCCTTGCCGTCCACGCGGATTTGCGCCGCGCGCTCCACGTCCCAATCCGTGCCGTTTTTCTGCGCCTTCGCCCTCCACGCGCGGGCGGTGGCAAACGAGATGCCCAGCTCTTTCGCGGCCTCGTCCAGCGACAGGTAGCGCAGCACATACAAATCGCGCAGCTGCTTCTGCATTTCCACGGGATAAGCCATTGTTTATACTCCAAACTTGGCTTTGATAAACGCAATGGTGGCCGACACCACCGCGCCCGACAGCCCGCCCGCCACCGCGCCGTTTACGCGCGCGGTTTTTTTGCAGTCGTCATGGATTTGGTCGAGCCGCGCGTCCATGCGTTCCTGCAGGCGGATGGTCTCGTCCTGCTTGGCACGGATTTCGGCAAGGGCTTGTAATACGGGGTCTTTGGCAGTCATTTGTCGGCTTTCCGGTCTAATTTTTCGTTCACGTGGTGCAGGCTGCTTTTGATTTCGTTCAGGCCGTCCAAAATCTCGCGGCGCAGCTCTTTGGTGTCGTTTTTGGATTGATAATTCAGCTCGATGTTGTGGATGCGTTCGCGCAGGGCTTCGCGGTCCTGCTCCGCCGCGCGCAGCTTGGCAGACAGCCCGTTTACCCAAAACCAGCCCGCCGCCGTCGCCACGCCCCACAGGGTTTTAAAGGCAAATTCAAAGTCCATTTTCCGCCTCCCAAAACCGCACTTGGATGTATTCGTTTTCCGCGTCGCTCAGCACAAGGCCGTGCCGCGCGTGCGCCAAAACGCAGCCTGAAAACAGCGCTTTAAGCAGGCCTGGTGCGCCCATCACGTTTTCAGGCAGCCTGAACGCCGCATCAAAATCTGTGTTTAAACCCCATGTAAACGGCACGCGGTTGCGCGTCAGGACATCGGCCACGCGCCGCACAAACGCCTCCTGCTCGCGCGCATGGCTCAATCCCATTTCCAGCCGCGCATGGTGCGCGGCAATCACGCGCTCCACCTCGCTGCGGTAGTTAATCACGGTTAATCTCCCCATACCACGCCTGCCAGCCCGAAATCTGGCCCTCCAATTTTTGGCAATACGCGCCATAACGGACGGCGTGGTGCAACAGTTGTTCGGGTGAGCCGCCGGCCGGGCGTTCGGGACGCTCGTAGGTGGCCAGCAGCTCGGTAGAGACGGGCGGCACGCCGCCCTTAATCGGGGTAGCCGAAGGCGCGGTTGTAGAGGTGCAGGCTGTTTGTGCCAATACCAGCGCAATCATGGCCGCTGTTTTTATCCTGCTCAATCGCATGGCTAATGTCCTTGCTCAATAATTCGGTTTGTTTGTCCAGTCGCACGCGGATTTGCGCGAGCTCCGCCCCTTGTTTTTGGGCAAACTGCTGCCATTGCTGCTGTTGTGCCAATGCGGCCTGTAGGGCGGCGGTGTGCCGCTGCTCGGCGGCGAGTTTTTCCTGCGCGTATTTGGCTTTCAGGGCGGCAGTTTCGGCTTGGTGGTTTTGCTCTGCGGCACGTTGGCCGCCCGCCCATGCCGCCGCAGCAACGGCCAGCAGCAGGGCAAGGCAGCCCCATGCGCGGTATTTAATCAGCGCTGCCCGCATCGTCCTGCTCCTTCGGCTGCCGTAATTCCGCCAGCTGCGGCACGGCGGCAATACCGCGTTTAATCAGCGCGTAGCCGCCGACCATGCCGCCGTATGCCCACCACAGCCATTCGGGAGCGGCATCTGTTTGGATAAATTTGTAGGTCATGCAGGCGGCGGTGATGTTTGCCCACAGCTTGGTGTGGCTGATTTGTCCCGTAGCGGGGTTGGCGATTAAGCCCGATAGCCATTTGAGCAGCTTCATTATCGTTTCCCTTTGCGTTTAGCCCGCCGCACCGCTGCTACGCCGCTGTGGCGATGTTTACGAATCGCCACGCTGCCCAAAGGATGTAGCAGTGGGCGCGGTTGGCTTGGCTGTTTTAAGCGGGGTTCAGGCTGTGGCGCAGCAAGGCTTAACGCCGCCAACGCGCCTAATATAATAGTGTGTCGTTTCATTTTCAGGCTGCCTTTATTAGCTTTCATTGCGCGAAACCTGCCCATCGCTGTCCAACAACGGCAGATTAAAACGTTCAGGCTTGGGCGCAGATTTGCGCCCATCCGCCCAATCCAGCCACACATAGCCCGCCACGCGGCTCATCGCAAACGGCTTAATGTTCACCGCATCGCCCTGATTGCCACCCAGCACCATTAAATTGCCCTGCTTATCCTTACCCACCACAAAGCCCACATGCCCGCCGCCCGCGCGGTCAAAAACGACTACGCAGCCATAGGCAGGTTTATCCAAGCGCGTGCCTGTGTTCAGCCAGTCTTTGGCGCGGTACCAATGCTGTGGCAGGGCGCGTTTGGCTTCGCGGGCGCAATGGGCAACAAACGTGCCGCACCACGGCGTTTCGTCGTCCCGCCACCATGCGCCCAGCGCAATCAGCCAGTTGGTGATTTTGCTGTTGTGCTGCTTGCCTGCGATTTCGCGCGTGCCGATTTCGCGGCGGGCGATGGCAAGCCATGCCAGTTCGGAAGGTTGTGTATTCATGCTTATTCCTTTTAGGGTTTAATGATGGTTTAATGATGGTTTCAGTAGGTTGCCATCATGCCCAAACCGCAGCCGCACCAGTCAGACGCAAGGCTTCGCCCCACGCAAAAAGGCAGCCTGAAACCCCAAGCAAGGTTTCAGGCTGCCTATTTATTTCACGCCTATTTTGTCATAGCAAAAAACCGCCCAACGCGCTGCCACGTTAAACGGTTTTTAAAACTCTTCAATCAAACAACGCCCCCTGCACCGCCACCTCCTCCCGCTCCGCCAAAATCTTATCCGCCGTGCGATGCGACAGCCCAAATTGCGGGCAAAGCTCCGTTAAAGCCATCGCCTTGCTGGTTTTGCCGCCATCGGTCAAAGCCATAAACGCCTCCCGAAACCGCCGATTGCGCACCTTGCGCAGCTGCACCGTGCAGCGCGGAATATACAGCTCATCCCCGCCAAACACCGCCGCCAGCTTTGCCGCATCCGCCGCGCCCACCGCCTTATGCAGCAGCTTCATCCGCGCCGTATTCTGCCGCCCCTTGCCAAATTTAAACCGCGCCCCGCCAATCGAGCGCACCAGTTTTTCCGCCCCATCCAGCCCGATCACCTCCGCAATCTGCCGCATGCTTTCAGGCAAACCGCCCCATTCGTCTTTTTGCATTCAAACGCTCCGTATTCTGTGTTAAAATTCAAAACCATACCTCTATTATTTTGAATACGCCTGCGCTTAATGCGTGGGCTTTTTTTTCGCCCGTTCAACCCTGTTTCAGGCTGCCTTTTGCGCTTCCCGCCGCGCCTGATAATTCAACGCCGCCAACACCTTGCGCATCTGCTCCGCATCGCAGCGTTGCACCGTTTCCACGCCAAACATCTTGCGCGCGATGCCGTGCGCATAAGCCCAGCTTTTGCCCGTTTGCGCCAACAGCGCACCGATTTTGCGGATAAGGCCACCGTGGTCGGCAAGGTGCAGCGGCGGGCGCACATAGGAGGATTGGCGCGGGGCAAAGCCCAGCCGCTGCATTTCGCGCAGCACCGCTTCCAATTGCCCGTCGCTCATCTGTGTGCAGCTGTTTTTACCCGCCGCGCGCATCAGCACGGCGCGGTAGGTGTCGTCGTCCATGCCCAGCTCTTTCTGCGCGATTTTGATTTTGGCAATCATGGCGCGCCGCGTCGGATTTGTGTTTCCGCCCATCTCGTTTTCTCCTTAAAAATCGGTTTTAATTTTATATAAATTAAAACTTTATGCAACTTTTAAACACAAAAAAACAGCCCGGACGCGCAGCGCGTTCAGGCTGTTGGGGTTTTTGGATTATTCGTCGTCGGCGCGGCTAGCAAGATAGCTGTAATCCGCCAAAATCAACAGCAGGCAGCCCAGCTCTTCGGTGTCCTTTTGGGTAAACGCCCTGTCCAGCAGCGCCGTGCCGAGGAATTCCAATGCGTTGTGCAATATGTCGCCCTGGCGGGGTTTTGGGGTAATCGTCATGGTTCAACCCTCCAACGGCAAAGGCTGCTGTTGCGCCTTAAACGCCAAAGCCTGCTTCATGGCGGCATAACCCGCACGCCCGTGGCGGGATTTTTCGGGGTCGGGGCGGTAAGACAACACACCCAATTCGTCCAGCAGTTTCAGCCGTTCGCGCACCGTGGTGCGGGATATGTCCAACAACTTGGCCATTTCCGGCTGTGTCAGCCCTGCGGCGTAATAGCGCGCCAAATTGCCCAATTGCGGATGCTCGCGCAGATAGGCGGCCTGTATCCTTTCGGCGCGGTCAAACGCATATTGTAGCGTTTCCCTGTCCACTTCCAGCATATCGTGCGCTGGTTCGGCCAGTCTGACCTTTGCCCATGCGCGGAACGCCTTGGCGTTCGGCGTATTGGCGAAAAAGCTCAGCAGGTTGCAGCCTGAAAGCGAAAAAATCCTTGTGTTGTAATGCTTTCCGTCAGTCGCCATCAATTTGATGGTAACTGAGTCGCCGTCCGAAAATTCGTCTATGTGGCGGTTATAAAGATTATTTACGCCGTCGCGGGCGCGTTTTTCAGAAAACCCCAAAGCCAAGCCCAACTGCTCGGCAGTCAGCCATTTTCCGCCGTCATGGTCTATGATGGCGATTTGCTCGGGGTGGAAGGATGGAACGATAGCGTTCATATTGACTCCGTGATATTTAGTTTAACGATTACCCACAGACAGGTGGGCGGGCTTCAACTACCGTATCACGACGGCGGAACGTATTCCCCTTGCGGGTATTGTATTAGGCTCTCTCGACCCGCCATAGAAACTATGGCTGCCTGAAATACAGGCGTAAAAAAGCCGCAACTGACGGGTGCGAAAAAATCCGCGTGATATTTAGTAGTTGGGCTACTTTACGGCATAACGGGATTTTTCGCAAGGGTTTTGTCATGCGGCTAGGCTTCCTGATTCTGCCGGTCTTCCATCGCCTGATACTCCGACACGGCTTTACGGTACACTGCGGCATCGTTTGCTGCCTGTTGGAAAAGCTGTTCGATTTTAACGGCCGCCCTGTTTTTGGCGGCTTGGGTTTTGTAATTTGCCATTTTTTCTTTTAACGCAACAATCTGCGAAACATAATAATGCGTAGCCACCAGCCTGAATGTGTGTTCGTCTATTGGCGGGGAAATCAGGCGCTCCGCACAATCCCTTATCACACCCATGCGCGATTCCATGGTTTTGGCATTTTTGCTTTCAAAGATAATTTGCAGGGAATCCCAAATAATCTGCTCCGTGCGCTGTCGCGGGGTAAGCCGGCCGAGATAGGCATAGTGTCTTACATTCCGCAAAACCCGCTTATACACGGCCTGCCTGTGGGCAAGGAAACCGTCCAAAGTCTCGCATTCCTCGGCAAGCAGTGCCTGATGTTCTGCCCGCTGCCTTTGCCTGTTTTGGGCTTCCTCATGCAAATCGGCCTGCCAAGCGGCAATTTCTGCCTGCCGTTGCGGTTCGTCAGACTGTTGTTTCTTATGTTCGGAATAACGGGCAGCGGCCCAATCCAACAGTTTGCCCAATAAGTTAAACACCAGTGTTATCAAGATAATAACGCCGGGCAGAATCGGTGGTTTTTTCATTTTTTCTATAATTTGCATAATCGATACGCAAATTATAGAAAAATAAAACACAAACGGAAACGGACTGCATGCAATCCGTTTGGATTTGGAATTTAAGCCGTTTTCAAGCTGCCGCGCCATCCAGCCATGCGATGGCGGCAGCCAAGTCATCAAACTGCGCCACCACGCGGCGGCGCGGCTGCTGGTATCGTCGGTAATAATGCACAGGCGGCAACAGCTCGTAGCCCAGCCACTGGCTGCCTTCTTTTTTAATGCAGCGGTTCATGTTTCTGTCCTTAATGCTTCACACTCAGCTCGCTTTCGGCAAACGCTGCCGCCAGCTCAAACTGCTGCGCCGTTTGCTTCACGCCAGCCAGCAAAGTAGGCTCATCCTTGGCTGCTGCTTGCGATGCCGCCAACATCCGCCGTAGCCCGCCGCACATCCGTGGCAAGCTCCTGCGCGGCGCGCCTTGGTGGATGGCATCCACTAGGGCGGGCAAGCCCGCCAAGGCAAGATTGCACACGTTCAATATATCTAGCAGGCTAATGCCATCTACCGTTATGTCAGTCAAGCTGCTATTAGCGTGTACTTTTATTTCGGTTTCGCTCATTACACTCTCCCTTCCGCGCCCAGCAACGCCCATTCCCCCGATGCCGTATCGCGCCGATAAAGCCGCACATACTCCCGCGTGGCCAGCGTATGCAGGCTATCGCCCAAGGCTTGCATGGCGCGTAGCCATTTCTCATCGTCAATTTTCAGGCTGCGTAGGGCAAGCACTTTGGCGGTGCTCATGTGTCCTTCTTTATCCACATCAAATGCCTGCTGCACAATCACGCGCAATTCCGAGCGGCTGTCTTGCGTCCATTCGTTTAGGCACTCATCTATCAGGGCTTTGGCGGCAGCGAGCCGCTCGTCAAACACCATCACATCTTTCATTGCCACGTTCACGCGCAGGCTGCCGTCAAAGCTGGTAAGCGAGATATTGCCTTTTTTGCTGGGCTTCACGCCGTATTTTTCCGCCGACAGCTCCACAAATGCGCGCACATCGGCAATCGCTTGCTGTTTCGCACTATCCAGCGCGTCCACCGCAGGCAGCACGGCGGCAAAGATTTCGCGCACCAATTCGTCGCGCGCCAAATCAATCGGCTTAATGTTGTCCAAGGGGATAAGGTTGCCTTTCGCGTCTTCGCGGTAGCGGCTCAAATCGGGTGTATTCATGGTTTTTCCTTTGGGTTAAATGACTTGGCTTGCGCCAATCGGTTAAAAATCTGTTGCAGCCGCGCTTTGGCGCGCGCCCGCTCGGCTTCGGACAGGGGTTCGCGTTTTTTTTCCAGCAGCCCCGCCACGGGCTGCTCAGGGCGCGGGGGGATGAGGCGTATCAGCTGGGCGGGCTGCTGCCATTTGTCCGCCTGCCGTATCAGGCGGCGGAAGGCTTCGGGCAGCCTGTCGGCATCAACGGGCTGCACAAACGCCCAAGTGTGCGGGGTTAATGCCTCTTCCCAAATCGCCGCCAGCGCGGTTGCTGAATCGGCGGGCGGTGCGCCCTGCAAACGCAGCACCAGCATCTTTTGCAGCCCCTCAATCATCTGGTTGTATGCCCATTCGGGCATTTTGCGCGGCGGGCTCATCGTCTCAACCCCTGCAGTTGCGCCACGGCGGACAGGGTTTGGCTGTGGTTCGGCGTTTTGGTTTCAGGCTGCCCTGCCGTCGGGTGTGCCGCCTGCAATCCCTGCCCGCGCCAGCCCGCAATCACCTCATACAGATACCCGTGCGATTTCAGGGGCAGTTTCAGGCTGCCTGAATTTCGGCGGGCGAGCAGCTCCCTAAATCCGTACAGCCACGCTTCGGCGGGGGCGGGGTATTCAACGCGCTCCCGCGTAATCGCACCGCGCCGGATGTCGGGCAGGATGTCGTTCAGCAGCTTGGCGGTGCGCGCCCACGTCAGCGAGGTTTTGGCGGGGCGGAACAGCCCGACATACTGCACCGCCAGACGGGGCAGCTCACCGCCGACGGCGATAACCGCCAGCACGGCATCGCGGGCGTCTTCGTGGGCCAGCAGCGCGTCAAGGGAGTTTTCCGCACCGCAGCAAGGGCAGCGTGTTTTCATGGCTTCGCCCCAATCTGCGCCTGCTGTTCCCGCCCCAGCGGCACATCCAGCCGCACGCCGTCGGCGGCATCCAAGCCCTTTTGGTAGTCTGCCCAGCCCACAGCGGCTTTAACGGCGCGGGTTTTTGCCACAGCAAACTTACCGTATTTATTGGTTTGATAGTATTCCAGCAGCTCTTTTTCGGCGTCGGTGCGGGCAAAGTCCTGCACAACAGATGCAACCTGGCTGACCCAGCCCTCGCAAAATTTATCGGCGCGGGCGGTTTTGATGCGGCTGTCGCACACACGGGACAGCGCGGTCTTGATGTACTGCCGCCGTGCGGCTTTGAGTTGGCGCAGCAGCACCTCGTAGGCGTATGCCGCCAGTTCTGGCCTGTCGCCAAGCCCGCAAAACACAAAGCTGCCGCCCATAAAATTAGTGTTGTGCCACCGCTCGCACCCGAACGCCTGCCCGCACAGGTGCACCAATGCCCAGTGCCATGTCGGCGCGGTTTTCGGGGCTTTCCTGCCGCATTCGCCCACATCCGACAGCGCTACGTCCGATTCGCTCACGCCGTATTGCGCCATCAGCGCCTGTGCGTGCTTCAACGCCTGCGCGGCTTCGTGCTCGTTGGCGGAGCGGCTCAATGCCAGGCATTTTTTAATCTTGTCTAAGGCTTTTTCCTTATCCATTGTCTTTCTCCAGCCGCGCCAGCCACGCAGCATAATTGTCTGCCTCACGGGTGTAGTCATCCCGCTCCTTGTCGCTTTTGGCGTTTTCCGCCCGCTGCCGCATGGTTTCGGCTTGGCGGCGCACCCAATCTGCTTCTGCGGGGTGGCTCATGATGCGTCCCCCTCGTCCAGATAGGCGTTTGAGTGCTCCTGCCGCACGCAGTTAAGCGCGGCGGGCACGCTGGCAAAATAACGCTCCGGTTTGCCTTCGCGGCGCAGTACCGCCTCGTTGCGGGTCGGGTCGTACTCAATCGTGCCGACGGGCAGGTCGTCGTATACCCATCCGGGCACGTAAACGGTGTAATGTTTTTTCATCGGGTCTCTTTCTCGGTTAGGGTGTTAGTTTTCTAAAACTTCCCCCGCGGCGGGGTCTTTTTCCCAGATTTGCATCAGCACGGCGGCTTCGTTTCCTGCGTCGCAGTGGGCTTTCAGCCGCGCCAGCGCGTATTTGGCGGTGTCAAAATGCGTGCCAAACGATGCGTCCAGCGTGTTAAGGTTGTCGCATTCCGCCACAATCACCCTTGGTTCGGGCGCGGCCAGCTCGGGGCGGGGCGCGGGGATAACCAGCATCCCTGCAAAGGCGGTGGCGCAGCAGCCGCCCAAAAATCTGCCGATAAGGTTTCGATTCATTTTATATAATCCTTTATAATCAAATAGTTATAGATTTCATACGGCAAAAAAATATAGCCGCACGGGTTTCAGGCTGCCTTGGTCGGGCGTTTCGGGCAGGTCTGGCAGGCGCGCCACTGCTGCATTTTTATAGGGTTATGCGTGGGCGCGGCACCGTTGGCCAGCGTCTCGCACTCCAGCAGCGGGATAACCTTGCCCGCATAAGGGCAAGCCACCCCACCCCAGCGGCGCAGCACCGCAGCCTTGATGGCATCCGTACCGCCCGAATACTTGCCGTTGAGCACCAGGCTCACCGCAGTTACGCTGTATCCGATTTCGCGCGCCACGGCGCGGCGGCTGCTCTGCTCCGCGCGGTTTTGCAGCAGGGCAAACCAAGACTCCTGCATATAGTCCAGCTTACTCATAACGCACACACCTCCCCGCCGCGCTCCCGCGCGCTCAGGCGGCGGAATACCGGCGCGGCAGCGGGCGCATGGGCGGCAATGCGGTATTGCCCCGCCCCCGTTTTGTGCAGCAGCCCGCGCTTGGCGCATTGGTTGAGATACCGCGTTATCCGCACGCGGCTGCAATCGTGCGTCATGCGCACGTTGCCGTGCAGCAGCCCCGCGTCAAACGTGCCCAGTATTTTCATGGTGCGCCACATCACAGCCTCTATGGCTTCGGTTTTTACGCTCATTTTGCCAACCCCCGTTTCGGACTCTCGCCGCGGTACAACTCAAACGGCAGCTCCTTGATTTTTGCCATATCCACGCTGTCCGTACCCGCTTTTTTCGCGGCATCGGCGAGATTAACCAGATTGACCACCACCCGCCGCACGCTGCCGTGCGCCAGCTCCACCAGATGCCGCAATACGTCCTCGCCCACCGCCACATCGGGGGCATACGCGCCCGCCAAGGCTTTGGCATCGTCCACGCTCACCGGCTGGGCGGGTATCCAACCCAGCACCCGGCCGTGAAACCGCTCGTATTTTTTGAGCTTGTTGGGTAATTGCTCCTCGCCCACCAGCATAATCGGCGCTTGGCTGCCCTCGTAGATGTCGCGCACCAGCTCCACCATGCCCGCCTTGCCCACCAGATAGTCCGCCTCGTCAATAATCAGCGGGCGCAGGCTGGCGGCCAGCTGCTCGCATATCGCGTCCAGGCACGCGGACACCGTGCGCCCCACCGGCAGCCCCAGCTCAAAGCAGATTTTTTCCAGCAGCGTTTTTTTGCTCCACGCGCTGCGCAGTTGCACGTAATACGCCTGCGTGCTGTTGGCCACCGCCACCGTGGCCGTAGTTTTGCCGTAGCCCGACGGTCCGTACAGCACCGCCAGCCCGGGCAGCCCGTCCGCACGTCCGGTCAGGCGGCTCATGGCCAGCCCCACCAGCGACAGGTTGGTGATATTCACGATTTTCATAATTTTTTGTCTCCATTAAAAAGGGTTTAAAAATGGTTTTTCAGGCAGCCTGAAACCGCCTGCGGCACACCTCAGCCGTATTTAAGCTGCAGCCCGTCCAGCACCGCTTCCGCGCCCGTGCCGGCATACCACTCGGCAAACCGCCGCTGCTCCGCCGTCAGGCTGCCTTCGGGCAGGGTTTTGAGCCGCTTAAACTCGCGGTATTGCGCCATGTCGTCCGTAGGGCGTACCCATTCGCGCGGCGGCGCGCTTGGGGCGGGTTCGGGCGGCGGCATCTGCGCCGCTTCGGTTGTGCCGCTGCGCCGCGATTCGGTCAGGCTGAGCACCTGCGCCGTCTCTTTCAAGCGCGCCATGTCCACCGGCAGCCCGCCGATATTGACCTGCGCCGCGTGTTCCAGCGCGCGCGGTTGCGGCATCGCCGCCAGCGTGTCGGCACGCTTTTTGTCCTGCCGCGCCAGCTGCTGCCCGATGCGCCGCTCCTTCTGCCGCTCCGTATAGGATTGCGGCATATAGCGGATGCTGTTCGCCTCAAATTCCGCGCTGCCCAGATAGCGGCCGTCATCGTCAAACAGCCACACGTGCGCGCCGTCCTGCAAATCGTAGGCAACCCGCACCGTCTCGCCGTGCCATTCCGCTAAGTCCTTGTTAAAATAAACGTTATTCCACAAATGGACTTCGCCGTTGCGCACAACGCGTTCAACCATCGGCAAAAAGTGGTAAAGGCTCTCCGCCGATTCCACCTTTTCAGGCAACCATTCTTGCGCGTCTTCCGCCTGCGCCCGCAAAATCGCCCACTGTTCGTTGGGCGTGCGGCGGCGTTTAAAACCGCCTTTATCCCAACACTCCGGCAGGCTGCCGTGCGGCGTGTCGTTGTATTCCGCCACGCATTGTTGTGCAAACGCCACAAAATCATGCCACTCCGGCAGCAGGCTGCCGCCCAGCCGCGCCATGTTTTTCAGCGCGGGCGCGGTTTTAAGGGCAATCTCCAAACTGCTCTTGCCCCGCGTCGCCTTGTGCACCGCATTGCCCGCCTGCGCGTCCATCTTTGCGCCGATATAGGTCGGCAGCCGCTGCGCCGCCTTAACCCACACCGTCTGGTGCAGCCGCTCAATCACGCCGCGCGCACGGCTGGAATAGGGCAGGCTGTGCGTCATGTCTATGCCCAGCCGCCCCATCAGCCCCGTGGCCGCATCGGACATCATTTGGTTTTTGTACCCCTTGCCGTTGTCCACATAAAACACCAGCGGGATACCGTTCTCGCGCACACCGTGCACCACCGCCGAGAGCACCGCCCCCGCGCTTTCCGCCAAGTCCGCGCTCCAACCCACAATCCGCCGCGAAGCAATGTCCACAATCGTGGTGATTTCGGGGCGGAACGGCTTGCCGCTGTCCGGATGTTTGACCTCCGCGTCAAACGTATGCCCGTCCGCGCTCCAAATCTCGCCCGCCAGCAAATCGTTAAACTTGCGCCGCTTAAACGGCAGCAAATCCTTGATTTTGCGGCTGCCCAAGCGGCCGCGCTCGCGCTCCACCCCGCCCGTTTTCGCCAGCCAGCGGCGCGCCTGATGCACGCTGGGCAAATCCGACACCCTGCCCGCCGCCGCTTCCGCGCGCAGAAACAGCCCGAAGGCAGCCTGCACCGACGGCGCGCTGGGCACGCGGTAAAACTGCATAAACCGCCCGAACCACTCGGGCGCGCGCACCGCCGCCTGCGGCAGTTTCGGCAGCAGCGCCGCCGCCATGCCGTCCCTCGGCGCGTCCGATGCCGCCGCGCGCGCCGCAAACCAGCGTTTCACCGTGCGGCTGCTGGGCAAATCCGCCCCGCCGCCGCGCTTATCGTTCGCCAGCCGCAGCATCTGCGCCAAATGCGCCCCCGCAGGGTGCTTGGCGGAGGTCAGCAGCGTGGTAATCGCCGCCTCCTTGCCGCACTTGGTCTGCGCCATCAGCTCTTCCACCTTGTCCAACACCGCCAGCCTTGCCCCAGCGCGGTCGCGCTGCGCCTGCGTGCTGCCGTTCAGCAGCGCGGCGGCATCGGCATTGGGCAGCGCGGGTGGTGCGGCGGACACCGCAGGCAGCGGCGCGGACTGCGCCAGCACCTTTTCCTGCTGCTGCCGCACAATCGCCGCCTGTATCTCCGGCGGCGGCAGGTATTCGCGTTTTTTGCCGCCCTTGCCGCCGCGCCCCGCCACTTCGCGGAACTGCCAGTGTTCACGGCTAATTTTTTTCTGGATGCCGCGTTCGGAACTTGGCAACATCTCTAAACTCATTTCAAAAAGTTCAGAAACTGAAAAATACGCTTTCATGCCGCTACCTCCTCATATAAATATCGGTAACGCGGGCGGATGCGCCGCCCGTCCTTCGTCCACCGCTCGGGAAATAATTCGTGCAGCGGCTTGTTCAAAAAATTTGCAATGGCTTTTTCCCCCGACAGACTCGGTTCTCTCAATGCCAAACTCACTACTTTGGGCGATACCTCGTAAAGACGCGCCACATCGGTCAAAGTCTTGCCGCGCATATAAATTTCTGCCCGTATCAATTCTGGGTGCATACGCTACTCCTTAAAAAATACACCTATCTATATAGGTAAAAACCACTCAATCGGCTGCCCGAAATATTCAGGCAGTCTGTTCAATGGTCTCCAATCTCGGGGGATAAACAACCCCCGTTTACTTAGGCTTTTCCAAATTGTTAAAGAACAGGTCAAATCGGTTATACTTGTTTTAAAGTTTCCGTTCTGAATGTGTAAACATGATAAAGTTAAGAACGGAATTTCGCAACTTATTTCTGTACTTTTTTGCATTGAATTTAGCAACTATATGATTTTTAAAAGAACAAAGTTTCTTTACTTTGTTCCGTACTGGTGTAAAAAGTTAGGAACTTCAATATGAATAAGAAATTTAGTATTTCGGAACTTGCAGAACTGCAGAGCGCTCACGATTTAAGCCTGCCTAAAACAGAGCGTGGATTGGCTATCAGAGCAAAACAAGAAAACTGGGAGCATGAGGAAGTGGCGGGGCGGGGCGGCAAAGGGGGGATAAAGAAAATCTATACCCTACCGTCCTATGTGATTGAAGAACTAAAAGAAAAAGGCCTGCTGCATCTGCTGGATACGCCGCCATCCGTACCGCCCGCCAAGCCGCACCGTACCTATTTAAAAAACGGCCCACGCAGGGCGCTGGGCGCGGTTCCGCCCTTTATGCAGCCAATGGTCGCCGAATACGACGACTGGGCAGCCGCGCAGGACACGGGGCTCATCGTTCCCGTGCGCTACCACACCAACGTTTTCGGCAGCGCAGGCAACGGCTATGAGGTCATGGAGCAGGTCAATACCGCGGCCATGTGGTTTCGCAGCTCCTTCTTTGACGTGCTGGGCGTGCCGCCCGCGCACTGCTTCTGCACCCGCGTCAAAGGCGACAGCATGCACCCCACGCTCACCGACCGCGGCACCGTGCTCTGGCAGATGACCGCCCGCTATACCGGCGCAGGCATCTACCTGTTCCGACAAGTAAACGAGCTGCGGATTAAGCGGTTGCAGCAAATCAACAGCTTCACATTCAGCGTCATCAGCGATAACCCTAATGCCACGCTTTACCCGCAGGAGATGCTGGATTTGCGCGATTTGCAGGACCACGAGTTCGAGATATACGGCCGCTATTTATGGGATTGCAGCATCAAGCCCTAACAGCTTTTGCCGGTTTCCTGATAATTTCAGGACAAAAAAAGCGCAAAAACTGCTAAAAATCTGCTCGTTTTTGCGCGTTTTTTTGCATTTTGCTTTTTGCCCCGCGTTTTGCCCGTATCCTTGTGTTTTCGGGCATTCCACGCCTTTTTTGGGCTTGCTTACGTCATGACAAATCTATCATCACCCCACACTATGCGGTAAACATAGGCAGCCTGAAACCTTATCCAACCAATAAAAAACCGTTTGGCGCAACACCAAACGGTTTTTTCAGCCTGCCTACCCCCAAGCATCCAAAAACACGCCCCAATGCTCCTTGTCTTCCGATAACGAAAACAAATACTCGTGCAGCTTTTCCACTTCGTTTTCGTATTCATCGCCCGAAAGCGCGCCCGTCATCATGCGAAAGCGTTGGTACACCAGATAAGTATTCGCCACATCGGTTTCGCAGTAATCGCGAATGTTTTCAATCTCGCCGTTTTGATAGGCTTGCCACACCTGCCCGCCATCCATGCCGAGCTTGCCAGGGAAGCCGCACATTTTCGCCAGCTCATCCAGCGGCGCATTGGCGCGCCCCGTGTACATCGCCAGCAAATCCATCAAATCGCAATGGCGCGTGTGGTAGCGGTTCAGATAATTGTTAAACTTGAAATCGCGGCTGTCGCGAAAATCGCCCTCGCCCATGTCCCAATAGCGCGGGGCGGCGATGCCGTGCAGCAGGGCGCGATAATGCAACACAGGCAAATCAAAGCCGCCGCCATTCCAGCTCACCAGCTGCGGCGTGTATTTTTCAATCAATTTAAAAAACTCGGCGATGATTTCGTCTTCATCGCTGTTTGGCTTGCCCAGCGTGCCGATGTGGATTTTGTCGCCCCAGCGCAGGCAGCAGGAAATGGCGATGATGCGCTGCAAATGGTGCGGCATAAATTCGCTGCCTGTTCTGGCGCGGCGTTGCTGGAAGGCAAATTCGGCGACTTCGCTGTCGGATAGCGCATCGGGCAGTTCGTTGAGCAGGCGAACGCTGGCAATATCGGGAATGGTCTCAATGTCAAAAACAAGAATGGGGGTCATAGCGAGCTTTCTGTGAATGGGAACAACATCAATAAAGGCAGCCTGAAAACGGATTGACGCGCTTTGGGCTGAGCGGTATTCAATCACATTTTCAGGCTGCTTAAAATAGGTTTTCAGAACCTGTATTCATTGTTTGCATAGGCAGATTTGATGGCATAAAAGCTGCCTATGCAAAGAGCGAATGCAAGTTCTCAACTATATTTTGAGCAAATCTATTTGCTATTTGCTTGTTTTATTGGTTATATTACGCGCCTTTTATTCACCCAAGAGAAAGCACATGAAATTTCGTTCAACCCTTGCCGCTGCGGTGGTTTTAGCGATGACAGCCTGCGGCGAAGCCCCTGCGGCAAATGGCAAACCCGCCCCCGCACACACCCACGCCGCCTCTGCGGCAGCCAAGCCAACAGAAGCCGCCGCCGTTTCCAATAAAAACGTGCCCGCCGATGTGGCAAAAACCATCACCGACAAACTGGAATCGCGCTATGCCGACCGTAAATTGAAAGTGGAAGAAATCGCCACCACGCCCGTGGCAGGTTGGTATGAAGTGGTGGTGAACGGCAAAAACTTGGTGTATGTGGACGCGAGCGCAGAATATATGCTGGTGGGCGATTTAATTTCCACCCAAGATGGCAAAAGCCTCACCGAAGAGCGCAAAGCCGTGTTGAACAAAATTGATTACGACAAGCTGCCGTTTGACAAAGCAATTAAAGAAGTGCGCGGCAACGGCAAGCTGCAAGTAGCGGTGTTCTCCGACCCCGATTGCCCATTCTGCAAAAAGCTGGAACACGAATTCGGCAAAATGACCGACATCACCATCTACAACTTTATGATGCCGATTCCGCAGCTGCACCCCGATGCAGCGCGCAAAGCGGTGCAAATTATGTGCCAGCCCAACACCACCAAGGCTTGGATTGAATGGATGCGCGAGGGCAAAATGCCCGCCAGCGTGGCAGAATGCAAAAACTCCGTTGCCGAAACCACCGCGCTGGGCGAAAGTTTTGGCTTTAACGGCACGCCCACCATTGTGTTCCCCAACGGGCAAGTGCAAAGCGGTTTTGCGCCGTTGCCGCAGTTGGAAGAAGTGATTAAAGCCAATCAGAAATAAGCGGTTGGCGATTAGCGCATATAAAAAGGCAGCCTGAAAACGTGTTTACGGCGTTTTCAGGCTGCCTTTACGTTTTAGCTTCGCAGAAACTCGCTTCGCTCGTTTTCAGGCTGCCTTTTGGCTTATCCGTTATTTCTTCAAAATCTTCGGATTAGAATTGCCCCATACGGTGTAAACATCAGCAAACAACACATCGGTAATCTCTTCAATTTCCGATTGCTTGATTTCCGCCTTGCCCTGTTTACCAAAAATCACCACCTCATCATTGGCTTGAATGTCGGGAAAATCGGTTACGTCCACCATGGTGGTGTTCATGGAAATTTTGCCCACCACGGGCACTTTATGCCCGCGAATCAACACGTGCCCTTTGTTGGTAAACGCGCGGCGGTAGCCATCCGAATAGCCAAACGGCAGGTTTGCCAAGCGCGAATCGCGTTTGAGCGTAAACGTGCGGTCATAGCCCACCGTTGAGCCTTTGGGATAGCTGTTTACGCTGCCCACGCGCGATTTAAACGCCATCACATATTCCAACTGTTTGCCGCCAATCGGCTCGCCGTAAAGCAACGCCCCGGGGCGCACCATGTCAAACCGCCCTTCTGGCACAGAAACGGTGGTGAACGAATTGGCGGTATGCAAGGTTAATTTGCTGCGGTCTAATTTGGCAGCCTGAATCAGCCATTTGCTTTGTTCATCAAAGCGTTGCACGCCTTTTTTCACGTCTGCCACGTCTTCAACGGGAAAGTGCGTCATGATGCCCACAATGTTTAAATGCGGCAGCTTGGCAATCGCCAGCGCATCGGCTTTGCCCGATTCGGTGTCCAATGCCAAGCCGTTTCTGTCCATGCCGCCTGCGTTGAGCGCAAGGTGAATGTTGAGTTTTTTACCCCGTTTGGCAGCGGCGGCATCAGCAAGCTGGGCGGCTTTCAGGTTGCCAAACAATTCTTCAATGTTGTATTGAAAGCCGTCTTCAATTTCGCCCAATGTGGTGGTACGCAGCCGCGCCACCGTGCCTTTGTAGCCGCTGGCACGCACCACGCGGGCTTCATCGTTGCTGGTGATGCCCACGCAAGGGATTTTGTGTTTGATGATTTGCGGCATCAACAATTCAATGCTGTTGCCATAGGCATCGCCTTTGATTACGGCGCAAATTTTTTGTTTCCCGCCCAGCATTTTTTTGACGGCTTCCAAATTGCGCCCAAACGCGGCTGCATCAATTTCCAGCCAAGAATTGGCGGTTTTCAAAGAAACGGTTTCGGGCGTGGCGGGATTGCCATCGCCCAACACAGGCGCGGCTTGGGCGATGGGGGCGGCAAATGCGCTGGCAAGCGCAGCGACGATAAGGGTTTTGCGGAAAGTTGCCATGATTAACTCCTTTTATCTAGGCGGTTGAAAATAATGAGTGTACACCAAAAGGAGGAGGGATGTGAGTTTAGACTTTAATTTCAGGCTGCCACATAGCAAAAAGGCAGCCTGAAACGCATTTTCAGGCTGCCTATTGCGGGCTGGCGGGAAATGGCACCGCGCTTGTTGTATAACAGCAGTACAATTTTGGATTTACGTTGAGTTTAAAGGCAGCCTGAAACGCGGTTTCGGCTGAAAAAAACGGGCGGATTGTAACATATCGCCTTGATGCAAAAGGAATACAAAAGAAATGCAGATAATGGCTTTATGGCTATTGATTCGCCCGCGCACTTTGCCGCTCACGCTGGGCGTAGTGCTGGCGGCGCACGCGCTGGCAGCGGCAATGGGCGCGTTTGCGTGGCTGCCGTTTGCGCTATCGCTGCTCACGGTGTTGCTGCTGCAAATTTTGTCCAATATCGCCAACGATTACGGCGATGCCTTGCGCGGCACAGATGCCAATCGCAGCGAAAATGCGCCCACGCGGGCAGTAGCTTCGGGGCAGTTGGGCACGGCGGCGGTGCGGCGTTGGCTGATGGCAACTACGCTGGCGGCAACGGCAAGTGGCGTGGCGTTGCTGCTGGTGTGTTTGCATGGCTGGCGCGATTGGCTGGTGTTTTTGCTGCTGGGCGCGCTGGCGATTGCGGCAGCGTTGGCATACACCTTGGGGCGGCGACCGTATGGCTATCGCGCTTTGGGCGAAGTGGCGGTGTTTTTGAGTTTTGGCTTGCTGGGCGTGTGCGGCAATGTGTATTTGCAAACGCACACGCTGCCTGCCCCCGTGTTGCTGCCCGCCGCAGGAAGTGGATTACTGGCAGCAAATGTGTTGCATATCAACAATATACGCGATCTATCCAGCGATTTGGCAGCGGGCAAACACACGTTGGCAAATAAACTTGGCTTTTCAGGCAGCCTGAAAATGCATCGTGTGTTATTACTGGCAGGATTGGCGTGTTACGTGCTGTATGCCGTGCTTGCGTGGCAAAGTGTGCTGTGGCTGCTTGCGCTGCCGATGATTCTGCGTCATGCCCGCCGCGTGGCAGCCGCCCGCAATGAAGCCGAAGCAGGCGCGGAATTGGGCGCGGCGGTCATGCTGCATTTTGTGGTGAATGCGCTGTTTGCGATTGGGGTATTGCTCACGTAAAAGTAAAAAGAACCAAAGGCAGCCTGAAATCCGTTTTCAGGCTGCCTCTATCACAGAACTAAATCCCCTGCGCTTTCACTTTCGCGTCTTTGTCCAATTTAGACAACGCCGACAAATACGCCCGCGTGGTCGCAATCAACACATCGGTATCCGCGCCCTGCCCGTTCACAATCTTGCCATTTTTAGACAAGCGTACCGTGGTTTCACCTTGGCTTTCCGTGTCTTTGGTAATCGCGTTCACCGAATACAATTCCAGCGTTGCGCCGCTGTTTGCCACGCTTTCAATCGCTTTAAACACCGCATCAACAGGCCCAGAACCCGTCGCCTCGGCGTGTTGTTCCACGCCATCCACGCTAAACACAATCTGCGCGATGGGCGGCTCGCCCGTTTCGGTAACAATGCGTTGCGAGATGAATTTATAACGGTCTGGCGCCAAATTGGACATTTCATCCGAAATCAACGCGTGCAAATCTTCGTCAAAAATCTCACGTTTTTTGTCTGCCAACTCTTTAAACCGCGCAAATGCTGCGTTCAAAGCCTCTTCGCTGCCCAATTCAATGCCCAATTCTTGCAATTTGGTTTTGAACGCATTGCGCCCCGAGAGCTTGCCCAAGGTTAAACGATTCGCCGCCCAGCCTACGCTTTCGGCAGACATAATCTCATACGTTTCGCGGTGTTTTAACACGCCATCTTGGTGAATGCCGCTTTCGTGCGAGAAGGCATTTGCTCCCACAATCGCCTTGTTGGGCTGCACAGGATAGCCCGTAATCGTGGAAACCAGTTTGGAGGTCGGCACGATTTGCGCAGTGTCAATGCCGGTTTCCAAACCGAACAAATCATGCCGTACTTTCAGCGCCATCACGATTTCTTCCAAGCTGGCATTGCCCGCACGTTCGCCCAAACCGTTGATGGTGCATTCGATTTGGCGTGCGCCCGCCTGAATCGCCGCCAGCGAATTGGCCACCGCCATGCCCAAATCGTTGTGGCAGTGGCTCGACCAGACGACTTTACTGCTGTTAGGCACGCTGTTGATGATGGCGCGGATGCGTTCATACCACGCAGAGGGAATCGAATAGCCCACGGTATCGGGAATGTTGATGGTGGTGGCGCCCGCTTCGATAACGGCCGTGAAAATCTCCACCAAGAAATCGTGTTCGGAACGCACGGCGTCTTCGGCGGAAAATTCCACGTCATCGGTATATTCTTTGGCGATTTTCACCGCTTTCACCGCGGCTTCCACCACCTGCTTCGGCTTCATTTTCAGCTTGTATTCCATGTGGATGGGGCTGGTGGCGATGAAGGTGTGGATGCGGCGTTTGGGTGCGGGGGCAAGCGCTTCGCCTGCTTTGCGGATGTCGTTTTCCACCGCGCGGCACAGCGAGCAGACGGTGGAATTTTTCACGGTTTTGGCGATTTCGTGTACGGCTTCCCAGTCGCCTTCGCTGGCGGCGGCAAAACCCGCTTCAATCACGTCCACACCCAGTTTTTCCAACTGGCGCGCCAAACGCAGCTTTTCTTCTTTGGTCATGGATGCGCCGGGCGATTGTTCGCCGTCGCGCATGGTGGTGTCGAATATGATGACGCGGTTGTTTGTGTTCATGGTGTTTTTTTCCAATTCTGCTTGTTGGTGGATAAAGGCGTTCAAATCCAAAGGCCGCCCCTGTGCCTGTGCCAGAGCGGTTAATTTTTGCAACTGATTCAAGGGCAACGAGCCGCGTGTGCGCCATTTATAAATGGCTGCGGTGGAAGCGGCGTTTTCAGGGTCTTGTTGTTTTAAGGCTTCGGCAAGCGCGTTTACGCCGCCAAAGTAGGCGATTAAGCGGTCAATGTCTAATTGCATAGCGGTTTGTCTAACAGGTGATAAAGATGGGCAGATTATACAAGAATTGGACAAATTGGCAAGCAGATTTTGAATTCTATTTGTACAGGTATGCATTTTTTGGACATTTTATCCTGCTTCTGATTTTCAGGCTGCCTATACCCGCCCGCCAAAGGCAGCCTGAAAATGCTATACTCGCGCTTCCTACATTTCACTACACGAGCAAAACCATGACCACACTCGCCCAATTTCTGCGCGACCACGCCGCCCAACATGCCATTGCACCCGATTTAATCGCCACCGTTTCCAGCATCATCCAAGCCTGCACCCAAATCAGCACACGCGTGCGCTTGGGCGCGCTGTCCGGCGTGCTCGGCGAAGCGGGCACGGGCAATATTCAAGGTGAAACGCAAAAAAATTTAGACGTACTCGCCAACCAACTGTTGATTGCCGCGCTCCAAGCCACACCCAGCGTGGCAGGGCTGGCGAGCGAAGAGGAAGATACGTTCGTCGCCTGCAATGAAAACGGCAGCCATCTCGTGTTGCTTGACCCATTAGACGGTTCGTCCAATATTGATGTCAACATTTCCATCGGCACCATATTTTCCATCCTGCCCAAGCCACAAGGCAGCCTGAAAACCGAATCTTTCTTGCAGCAAGGCAATGCCCAAATCGCCGCAGGCTATGTGTTATACGGCGTGCAAACCCTGCTGATGCTCACCTTCAAACACGGCGTATACGGCTTCACGCTGAACGACCGCAACGAATTCATCCTCACCCACACCCCGCAAATCCCTGAACACACAGCAGAATTTGCCATCAACGCGTCCAACCAACGCCATTGGGAAGCCCCTACACAGCACTACATCGCCGAACTGCTCGCGGGCAAAGACGGCACACGCGGCAAAAATTACAATATGCGCTGGGTCGCCAGCATGGTGGCAGAAGTGCACCGCATCCTGATGCGCGGCGGCGTGTTTCTCTACCCAAAAGACAACCGCGACCCCAGCAAAGCAGGCAAACTGCGCCTGATGTATGAAGCCAATCCCATGAGCCTGTTGGTTAGCCAAGCAGGCGGCGCAGCCAGCAACGCCCATCAGGACATTTTGTCCATCCAGCCCAATGATTTGCACCAGCGCGTTGCCGTAATACTGGGCAGCAAAGAGGAAGTGGAACGCGTGAATCAGCTGCACGCAGCCTGAAAAAGGCAGCCTGAAATCGGTTATAATGCCGCGCTGCGAAAAAGGCGCGGCTTTATTTATGGCGGCTTGCGATATATTAAGAACCTGCATTCACTATTTGCATAGGTATCTTATAGTATGTCCTAAAAACGTGGCTACCGCGTTAAAAATGCCCGCAAGATGTCCAACCTTGCTGCACTTTTTGCCTTGTATCCGCGCTTTGATGATGCCGTCAAATCTGCCTATGCAAATAGTGAATACAGGTTCTAAATTGCCATGCAGTCCTTTTCATTTATAACCGTTCAAAATTAAATTATTGTATTCAAAACAAATATAAAACAACTTACCGAGACAACACCATGCAATTCCCCCACTCATGGCTAACCCAACACGCCAACCCCAACCTATCCCCCGACCAACTCGCCCATCTGCTCACCATGGCGGGCTTGGAAGTGGAAGAAACCGCGCCTGCCGCGCCCGCATTCAGCGGCGTGGTGGTTGCCGAAGTCAAATCCGTTGAAAAACACCCTGATGCCGACCGCCTCAATGTTACCCAAGTAGACGCGGGCACGGGCGAGCTGCTGCAAATTGTGTGCGGCGCGCCCAATGTGCGCGTGGGCGTGAAAGTGCCGTGCGCCTTGGCAGGCGCGGTGCTGCCTGAAAATTTCAAAATCAAGCCCACCAAAATGCGCGGCGTGGAATCCAACGGGATGTTGTGTTCCGCCAAAGAGTTAGGCAACGATGACGGCGTAAACGGCTTGCTGATTTTGCCCGATGATGCGCCCGTAGGCATGAATATCCGCGATTATTTGGACTTGGACGACACGCTGTTCACGCTGAAAATCACGCCCAATCGCGCCGATTGTTTGAGCATTAAAGGCATCGCCCGCGAAGTTGCCGCGCTCACGGGTTGCGCGTTTAGGCAGCCTGAAATCCAGCAAGTGCCTGTTTCATCAGCCAAAACGCAAGCGGTTAAAATTGCTGCGCCCGATGATTGCGGCGTGTTTTTCACGCGTGTGATTGAAGGCGTGAACGCGCGCGCCACTTCGCCCGCTTGGTTGGTGCAACGCTTGGCGCGGTGTGGCATTCGCAGCGTGTCCGCGCTGGTGGACATCGGCAATTATGTGATGCTGGAAATCGGGCAGCCGATGCACGTTTTTGATGCGGATAAACTTTCAGGCTGCCTAAACGTGCGCCGCGCCCAAAACGGCGAAACGCTGGTGTGTCTCAACGGCAAAACCGTTGAATTAGCAGACAATACGCTGGTGGTGGCAGACGAAGCCGCCGCGTTAAGTATCGCGGGCTTGATGGGCGGCGAAGCCAGCGCGGTGTCGGACGACACGCAAAACATCGTGCTGGAATCGGCATGGTTCGCGCCCGACATCATCGCGGGCAAATCGCGCCAATACGGCTTTGGCTCGGACAGCTCGTTCCGCTTTGAACGCGGCGTGGATACGCAAATCCAGCGCGATGCGATGGAACGCGCCACCGAATTGGTGTTGCAAATTTGCGGCGGCGCAGCGGGCGAAATCGTGTCGGCAAGCGGTAGGCAGCCTGAAAACCACACGGTGAGCGTGCGCACGGCGCGCGTCGCCCAAATTTTGGGCGTGGACATCGGCGCAGCACGCATCGGCGAAATTTTGCGCGGCTTGGGTTTGCAGCCCGAAGCCACCGCAGACGGCTTTACTGTGCGCTCGCCCAGCTTCCGCTTTGACGTTGAAATTGAAGCGGATTTGATTGAAGAAATCGCCCGCGTACACGGCTACGAAAACATCCCGAGCGACCGCACGGCAGGCAAATTGGCGATGCTCGCACTGCCCGAAACGCGCCGTTCCCGCGCCACGATTTACCGCAAAATGGCGGAACGTGGCTTCCAAGAAGTCGTGAGCTATGCCTTTGTAAACGAAGATTGGGAGCGCGATTTTGCCGCCAACCCATCGCCCGTGCGCCTGCAAAATCCGCTGGCGGCGCAGTATAGCGTGATGCGTTCCACGCTGATTGGCGGTTTGATTGAAATCCTGCAAAACAATTTGAACCGCAAACAAAGCCGCGTGCGCGTGTTTGAAATTGCGCGGATTTTCCGCGATGAAACGCCGAATGGGCAGCCTGAACGCCTTGGCGCGCTGGTTTACGGCAGCGCGTTGCCCGAGCAATGGGGCGCAGCGGCGCGGGCGACGGATTTTTATGACGTGAAAGCCGATGTGGAAAGTTTGCTGGCGGGCAAAACGGCGGAATTTGTCCGCGCGGAACACCCTGCCCTGCACCCTGGTCGCAGCGCGGAAATTCGCGTGAACGGCGCGGCGGTCGGCTTTATCGGCGAGTTGCACCCGCAATGGCTGCAAAAATACGATTTGCCACAAGCGGCGTTGGTGTTTGAGTTGGATATGGCGGCGGTATTGGCGTGCGAGAAAGTGCGTTATCAAGCCGTGTCCAAATTCCAGCCCGCGCGGCGCGATTTGGCGTTTGTGTTGCCCGAGGGCGTGTCGTATGCCGAGCTGGAAGGCAGCCTGAAAACGGTACGCAGCCCGTTAATCCGCGAGATTGCGCTGTTTGATGTGTATCGCGGCGCAGGGCTGCCTGAAAACGCGAAAAGCATGGCGGTGAAAATTATCCTGCAAAGCGACAGCGAAACGCTGACCGATGAAGCGGTTGAGCCGATTGTGGCGAAGCTGATTGCAGCGGCGGAAGGCGTGGGGGCGAAGTTACGTTAGAGATTTTGCACCATAGGATAGAGGCAGCCTGAAACGCAAAGCCAAGCATTTTCAGGCTGCCTTTTGTGTAAAGATGAAAATTTTATCCCACCACTCTCTTGATTTTTAATACATTATTTAAGATAATCCGCCCTTATTTTTTGAAACGCAAAGGTAATAAAAACATGACTCTCACCAAGGCAGAATTGGCCGATATTCTGGTTGAAAAAGTAAGCAGCATCAGCAAGCACGATGCCAAAGAAATTGTTGAATTGTTTTTTGAAGAAATCCGCACCACATTGGAGCGCGGCGAAGAAATTAAAATTTCAGGTTTTGGCAACTTTCAGCTGCGCGACAAACCGCAACGCCCCGGGCGCAACCCTAAAACAGGCGAAGAAGTCGCCATCACCGCTCGCCGTGTGGTAACGTTTCATGCCAGCCAAAAATTAAAAGGCATGGTGGAGCATCTACATGATAAATAATGCAAATTTGCCTGCCATTCCTGCCAAGCGTTATTTCAGCATCCCCGAAGCCTGCCGGCTGGCGGGGATTGATGTGGAGCAGTTGCATGAATGGCAGCAGCAAGAAGGCAGTGTGTTGGGCAAAGGCGCAAACACGCTCACCCGCTTGGATGTGATTAAGCTGCGCCAGTTGAGCCACAGCATCAGCGATTATTTTGCCCGCGGCGCATTAGACAGCCGCGGCAATCCTGTGATTGACGCGAACGAAATGCGCGATGAGTTGGCTTCAATGCTGGCGAAAATCGATTCCGCGCTTGCCAACGCGTGATGATTTGCTTATAATGCGCGTCTTTCAGTCGGAGTGTGGCGCAGTCTGGTAGCGCACTTGCATGGGGTGCAAGGGGTCGAAGGTTCGAATCCTTTCACTCCGACCAAAAATACAAAAGCCTAGCTTTTTTAACGAAGCTAGGTTTTGTTGCGTTTATGGGGTCTGCGGCAGCCTGAAAACGGCATTTCTTATTCTTGGCATCGCCACTCCGCTTCGCTATGAAGACCGCCCCAAGGCGTTTTCAGGCTGCCTTCTATCTATCCGTCTATTGCTAAAACCCCCGCTCCACGCTTAAAAACCATTGCGCGTTTTTGCGTGAATAAAACCCTTTCATATTGCTGTCAATCGCCAAATAGCGGAAATTCAAATGCGGCGTAAAGCTCTTCCACGACAATTTGTCATGCCACAACGACACATTCGCCTGATACTCATCGTCTTGGCGGGGATACAGATAAACCAGCGTACCCGCCGCATCAAACGTGCGCCGTGCATAACGCAAATGTGTGCGCAGTCCCAGCCCGTTGGCAAACGTTTTTGCCGTGCCCAGCCGCACGCCTTTGCGCACCGAAGCCTGCTCCGCATCTTGCGTGATGTCGTGCGACCAATCCCCCCCGCCATACAGCAGCCAATTTTGCGGCGCGTAATACATCAGCGTGGCGCTTGCCAGCGGCATTTTGCCGTTATACCGCTTGGCGATATACGGCTCATCGTATCGCTTGGCAACATAGCCCGCGTTCAGCATCACGCGCCAGCGTTTGCCCAGTTGATGCGAAAAATCCGTCTGCACGCCAAAATTTCGGCTGTATCGACTGCCGCCCAGCCAGTTTTGCTCAAAAAACGGCACCATGCCCAACGCGCGTTTCACGCTGCGATTTTTGTAGCCCAGCGCAATATTCACGCTTTGCTCGTCGTATTCATGTTTATCCCAATAAACCACGCCATCGCTATGCACGCGCCCATAAATAAAATGGTGCCCGCCCACATTGCGCTCGCGTTCCACACCCAAGCCATAGCGCAAACCTTGCGCGCTTTGCGGCAGGCTTTCTTCGGTTTTGCGCCAAATGCGTCCGTTGATTTCAATTTCGCGCGCATCGGCAGCGTTGTTCACATTATCGGTGGTTTCGTATTGCAGCGACATTTCAGGCTGCCAATTTTGCGCTTGCGCGATGGCGGCGAGATATTGCTCGGCAATCTGCTGCATTTCGGGCGATAAATCGGGCTTGGCGCGTTCCAGCTCGGCTTGGGCGGCGTTGTATTGCTTGTCTTCAAACAGCATCACGCCCAAATCAAAACGCGGATAAGCCAATTCAGGCTGCCTTGCCACAATCTGGCGATAGCGCGCAATCGCTTCATGGTGGCGCAACTGCGAACGGCGCAACGCCCCCAGCGCATAGTCATACAGCGTTTGATCGTGCTGAGGATCGGCGCGATAACGCTCCAACAGCGCAGGCAGCGTTGTCCAATCGCGGGTGATGATGGCGCGGTTGATTTGCGTTTCCAGCGTGTTGTCGTCTGCGCTGGCGTTGTCGGCAAGCTGCGCGGCAGGATTGGCGGGCTGGGTTGGCTGCTCGGTTGGGATGGGAACGAGTTCGCGATCGTCAAAAAAAAGCGGCTCGGGGGCGGTGGGATGCGCAGTCGGGCCGGCAAGCGAAAGCATGGAAAGCGGCAGCAAGAGCAAGGGGAGCTTATTCATTTTGTTGTGAAGATGGGGTGTAGTTAGGCAGCCTGAAAATGGAAAATACCGTTTTCAGGCTGCCTTTTGTTGGGCAAATAATGGGTTATTGTTTTTGACCGCCAAAGCCTGCCACGTCTTTGCCGTCTTTATAAACAGAGCCTACGATTTCATCGGCGTTGGGCCCGAAAATACCCAATTCATATCTGGCATTGCCTTGTTTTTCCGATGTGGCTCTGCCGTTGAGCACGCCGTAAACGCCTTTGTTATCATGGTCTTTATTAGTGGTCGCGTAGGTGTTTCTGAACTCACTGCCGCCTTGAACGATATTGCTTTCGTGCAGGGTAATCGTGCCTGTTTCGCTCAGCCCGCTGATTGAGCCTGCGCCTTTTTTGGTGTCAAAGTTGATGGTGTAGTCCAAATTGCCTTGTTCTTTTTCGTTGAAGGCAACGCCTTTATAGTTGAACGAACCTGCGGCGGGCAGCGTTTTGGTTGGCTGGCCATCAAAGTAAGGTACTTCAAATTCCTCGCCTTTAATTGCGCCCAAATCGCCCACTTGCCCGCCTGTGATTTGGAAAGAAGCAACAACGGAATAAGGCTGTTGATACAAATGCAATTTGCTGGTTTGGGTTACTTTGTGGTTTTGTTTGTTGATATTGGCAATCCCTGTTTCGGTAACATCCACGCGTTTAAAACCATTGCCCAGCGTGGCTAAATTCACATCGCCGCGCGTGTAGGTTTTGCCATCCATTTTTATTGCGTATGAAGACAGCTTGGCGGACGAGCCGAATTGTTCCTGCAAATCCATTTCAACATCTTCTTTTAAATCCGCAACACTCAGCAATTTGGGCACGCTAAAACTGGGTGCTTTATTGCCATTGTTGCTGCTGTTGTCGTTGCCATTGGGCACATTAAGATTATTGCGCGAACCACTACCGCCGCCACCGCTACCGCAAGCGGCTAAGCAAAGCGCAACCAAAGTGAGCGAACTGATTTGTTTTAAAGACATAGCAATCTCCTTTTTAAGGATGGGTTGAGAAAGGGGGACGGAATTTAAAGATAGGTTAGATTATTGTATATTTTTGCAAACCATTCAATACCATAAAGGCAGCCTGAAAATGGAAATATCGTTTTCAGGCTGCCTTTTATCATTCAAACCGCGTTATTTCACAAACCGCGCATCGGCTTTAAACGGTGCACTGCTGGTGGGTTTGGCGGTGTAGAAGCGGGCGAATGGGCTGTCCATTTTGGTGTGAATGCGTTTGCCGTCAATCACGGCTTCGGCTTCTAGTTTCACGCCGCCGCCGTTGGTGGCTTTGTGTGCCATGTCGGGCCAGTCTAACGCGCTGATTTTGAGGTGGGGCTGTTCTACTTTGGCGGATGGGTTCATCAGTTGCTTGCCTACGGGGCGGATTTTTTCATCGGGCAGGTGTTCTGATGCGCCGCCGTTGTCGTCCACCACGCCGATGTTGAGCAGCTGGGCGTGGGCTAAGTCCATTTTGCCGTTTACCACGGGAATGCCGACAAACAGCTTCACGCCGCGATGCACATAGGCTTTTTCGCGCCATTGGGTTTGCCCTTCTTTGGGCGGTTTGGTTTCGGCGGCAACGGAATAGGTGCGCCCCATAATCATGACTTTGTAGCCTGCGATTTTGCGTGCGCCTAAGCCGTCTGTGATGTCGTCCACCAGCTCGGGGGCGGTGCCTTTGGCGTTGCCCAGCACGCGGGCGGAGGTTTCGGCGAGATAGGCGGGCGCACCGTTGATGGTTAGGGTGTGTTCTTGGGCGAAGTCGGCGGCGAATGCGCTGGCGGCAAAGCCTGCGAACAGCAGGGCGAGGGCGGTTTTTTGCATGGGGTGGGTCTCCGTGTGTGAAAAAGGGTTAAGAAATGTTATGGGCGTGCATTATGATGCAAATAATAGTTGTTATCAAGTGCTGGGTTGAGAGGCAGCCTGAAAACGGTAAACTTCGTTTTCAGGCTGCCTTTTTGCGTCTAAACCATATAAGGAAACAATCTAATTTGCCGCGTGCTCGCTGTTTATACTATCGCGCTTTTAGCAGGCGAAAGGCGTAAACAAATGGCTTGGTCGGCGGATGATTATATTATTTTGTTTTTCTTTGTGGTGGGCGCGTTGTTGCACGGTATCACGGGCTTTGGTTATCCGATTGTGGGCACGGCGGTGGCGGCGGGGTTTTATCCGCTGAAAGTAGCGGTGGCGATGGTGGTGGTGCCGTGTATTGTGATGAACGTGGTGATGCTGCGCTCGGGTGCGGGCTTTTGGCGCAATGTGGTGGAATATGGGCGGGCGTTTTTGCCGTTGTTTGTGAGCAGTTTTGTGGGCGGGTTGATTGGGGTGAAGCTGCTGTTGGTGTTTCCTGAGCCTGCGCTGAAAATGTTTTTGGGGGTTACGCTGCTGTTTTATGTGGCAACGCAATACAGCCGTTTTCGCATTCGCTTTGGGCGCGGGCGGGGGACGATGCTGGCATTTGGCTTTGTGGCGGGGATTGTGGGCGGGGTTACCAATGCGATTGTGGCGTTTTTGATGATTTATCTGCTGGGCACGGGGCGCAATAAAACGGAAATGGTGATGGTGAACAACATCAGCATTTTGATTACGAAATTGACGCAGATTGTGGTGCTGTTTCCTGTGCTGCGGGGGTTTGCGGCGCGGGATTGGTCGCTGCTGGGGGTGGTGATGGTGGTGTCGCTGGGGTTTGTGTGGCTGGGCGGGCGCATTCGACTGCGGCTGCCGCAGGGGATGTTTAATCATGTGGTGGCGGCGATGTTGCTGGCGTTGGGGGTGTATGCGCTGGGGCAGGGCTGGGCGGGGTGGCGGTAGCGCAATCAATCGTGTAAGGCAGCCTGAAAATATGATGGCTAAATGGAACAGCGGATGGCTGGGCTGCGGTGGGGTGCAGGGGCTTGCCCCTGCTCGTGGTAGGCGGCGAAACGCCTGCTCTGGCCAAAAATAAACCATGCCTAAGGCAGCCTGAAAACGATGTTTCAACGTTTTCAGGCTGCCTTTATAATAAGCCCCGATGTAGTCCCACACACTCAAAAAAGGAAACCCACCATGAGCGAACTCACCGACCTGGCCCAAGCCCGGCAAGACTACGAAGCCTACACCGCCGCCCAATCGCCGCAAAACCAAAAACTGCTGCGCACCGCGCAACAGCTCGCCGCGCAGCATTATCCGCCCGAAGCCCAAACCCACATCGCCGGCGAACCCGTGCTGCAACACCTGCTTGCCGCCGCCAAGATGGTGGCCGAGATGGATTTGCTGCCCGAAGCCGTTGCCGCCACTGTGTTAGCCGAAATTTCCAGCTATCTGCCCAACTGGCAAGAAATCGTGTCCGAGCAATGCGGCAAAACCGTGGTAACGCTGGTGCAAGGCATAGACGAAGTGCAAAAGCTCACCCATTTTGCCAAAGTGGACGCGCTGGCAACGCCCGAAGAGCGCGCCGCGCAAGCCGAAGCCATGCGCAAAATGCTGCTGGCGATGGTGTCCGATATTCGCGTGGTGCTGATTAAACTCGCGCTGCGCACGCGCACCATGCAGTTTTTAGGGCAAACGCCCGATAGCCCCGAAAAACGCGCCGTTGCCAAAGAAACGCTGGATATTTTCGCCCCGCTTGCCAACCGCTTGGGCGTGTGGCAGCTCAAATGGCAGCTGGAAGACTTGGGCTTTCGCCATCAAAACCCCGAAGAATACAAACGCATCGCCAAGCTGTTGGAAGACAAGCGCACCGAACGCTTGGAATACATTGACCATTTTCTCAACATCATCCGCAGCGAAATGGACAAGGTCGGCATTCAATACGATGTGGCCGGCCGCCCCAAACACATCTATTCCATCTACAAGAAAATGGTGAAGAAAAAGCTGGATTTTGAAGGGCTGTACGACATCCGCGCGGTGCGGATTTTGGTGAACACCATCCCCGAATGCTATGCCACGCTCGGCATCATCCACAGCCTGTTTCAGCCCATCCCCGGCGAGTTTGACGACTACATCGCCAATCCCAAAGGCAACGGCTATAAATCGCTGCATACAGTGATTGTAGGGCCCGAAGACAAAAGCATTGAAGTGCAAATCCGCACCTTTGAAATGCACCAATTCAACGAATTCGGCGTGGCAGCGCATTGGCGCTACAAAGAAGGCGGCAAGGGCGACAGCGCGTATGAGCAGAAAATCGCATGGCTGCGCCAGCTTTTGGATTGGCGCGAAAACATGGCAGAAAGCGGCAAAGAAGACCTTGCCGCCGCGTTCAAAACCGAATTGTTTAACGACACGATTTATGTATTAACCCCGCATGGCAAAGTGCTTTCGCTGCCTGCGGGCGCAACGCCGATTGACTTTGCCTACGCCTTGCACAGCAGCTTGGGCGACCGCTGCCGTGGCGCGAAAGTGGACGGGCAGATTGTGCCACTGTCCACACGGCTGGAAAATGGGCAGCGCGTGGAAATCATCGCCGCCAAAGAAGGGCATCCTTCGGTGAACTGGCTGTATGAAGGCTGGGTAAAATCATCCAAGGCAATTAGCAAAATCCGCGCGTATATCCGCGCCCAAAATGCGGAAACGGTGCGCGAAAGCGGCAAAAACCAGCTTGAAAAAATCATCAGCAAAATCAGCCCCAAGCCCAACCAGCAGCATTTGTGCGAAAAGCTGGGCTTTAAGCTGCTGGATGATTTGTTTACCGCGCTGGGGCAAGGCGAAATCACGCCCCGCGCCATCCAAAAAGCCTGCGGCGCGTTGGTTGAGCCTGCGCCTGCGATTGCT
>ERZ773060.41-NODE-41-length-76209-cov-5.21182_pt1 | contig 76209 bp, 74 predicted proteins | sample MGYA00580628_ERZ773060 | MGnify/ENA primary metagenome ERZ773060 (study PRJEB29015, sample SAMEA2738019) | human oral metagenome | biome: human oral; feature: human-associated habitat; material: dental | place: China | collected 2045 ... | reverse complement strand
CGCTGTTTTAACAGGAAATTTTGTACGATAGAAATGTCGTTATTGGCTTAACGTTTTATGTCAGCATACTTTTTAGGACACCACCTCCAAAGATTCTGTCGGAATTGGCAAACCAACCTATTATTTGCTCTTGGTGCGTGTGGCGTGGGTATTGATGCCTGTGCGGTTCTCAAGTTGCCTGAAAAGGGATTTTAAGGACGCAAAGTGCCTATCCTATGCTTGCTGCAATCGTTTCTGCTTTCCAACAGCTCCCAAGCCCAAAAGGCAGCCTGAAAGGGTGGATGACAGGCGAATTTCAACGCAGTTAAAACCGCGTGCGTGCGTATCGCACATACCCTACCTTATGCAGATTACGCTGGCTATGTAAGATAGGTTTTATTGCGTATATATATCGCTAGATACAAAGAAAAGGCACAAAAAATCAAAAATATATCAAATGAATATTCTAGTACAAGCGATCCATAACTGATATTTCCCCCAAAACAAATGCTCGCTCGACCACATGAAGAAGAATAATCGCCAGCGAATAACGTATATGCCACAAAGAAAAGCAATAAAGTAAGAGGAAACTTATTTCCATAGGATCTGATAACAGGATCTTTTATTTCCAGTGTCAGATCCTTATAAAAGAAAACGGCGGAAAACAACATTTCCCGAAAAACGAATAGGCTATAAAATACAGTGTATCCCATAGCTGCTCTAAGCATTTTAACTCTCTCTATATCTCCTGACGATTGCTGGTATTTGCTTAAAATACGTTCAAATCCTAAAAATAAATGCTGAAAAAACAGTTCATATACATTGTGAAAGAAATTTACTGCGATAATAGAATTTTTTACCAAAAAAATAAATAAGAATGGAGCAAAAAATGTCATCAACAAACATAATGAAATTAAAATAATATCAAATTTTAGAAAAAAATTTATTTTCTTTCTAAGCAAGAATTCAATCCGAAAAATAATGAAATATACGCCAAATAAAAATAAACAGAAAATAAAGTTTAGTAACATATGATTATCCTTATTTCAGATACAAATAAAATAGAAAAAAATGGTGGTGTCCTAAAAAGTATGCTGCTTGTTTTTTTAGTAATTTAAATTAGCCAAATTTCGCTGTTTTAACAGGAAATTTTGTACGATAGAAATGTCGTTATTGGCTTAACGTTTTATGTCAGCATACTTTTTAGGACACCACCAACTTGTTTTTAGGCTGCCTTTGGGTTATCGCGCACCCAAAGGCAGCCTGAAAAACATTAAACCATCGCTGCTCGCTTCGGTTTGTCTCAAATGATTTAAAAACCTGAAACCTTTGCAAAACCTGTAACCGATGGAGCGTCGGCGGCTCGCCGACATTTTGGAAAACCAGTAATGCTATGTTTCATAAGCAATTTGGCGACGAGCCGTCGCCGCTCCATTTTAGGTTTCAGGCTGTTGTTGGGGTTTTGCAAAGGTTTCAACCTGTGTTCACAAGTAACCGCTGTGAACACAGGTTCTAAAACTACGCCTCGCTCCCGCCCACCGTGAGCCCTGCATCAATCCGCAGCGTCGGCTGCCCCACGCCCACGGGCACGCTTTGCCCGTCTTTGCCGCACACGCCGATGCCCGTATCCAAGCGGCTGTCGTTGCCTATCATGGAAACGTGTTTGAGCACTTCGGGCCCGTTGCCGATAATGGTTGCGCCTTTCACGGGGTATTGCAGTTTGCCGTTTTCCACCCACCATGCTTCGCTGGCGGAAAACACGAATTTGCCGCTGGTGATGTCCACTTGCCCGCCGCCAAAGTTTACGGCGTAGATGCCTTTATCGATGCTGGCGATGATTTCTTCGGCTTCGTGCGTGCCGTTTTCCATAAAGGTGTTGGTCATGCGCGGCATGGGCGCGGCGGAATAGCTTTCGCGCCGCCCGTTGCCGGTGGGGCTTGCGCCCATCAGCCGCGCGTTGGTTTCGTCTTGCATATAGCCGGTGAGGATGCCGTCTTCAATCAACACGGTGCGGCGCGTTTCGTTGCCTTCGTCGTCGATATTCAGGCTGCCTCGGCGCTCGGCGATGTTGCCTTGGTCGATTACGGTTACGCCTTTGGCGGCGACGCGCTGCCCGATGAGCCCTGAAAACGCGCTGGTTTGCTTGCGGTTGAAATCGCCTTCCAAACCGTGCCCCACGGCTTCGTGCAGCAAAATGCCCGGCCAGCCGCTGCCGAGCACGACGGTCATCGCGCCGGCGGGGGCGGGGCGGGATTCCAGATTGGTGAGCGCTTGTTTGACGGCGTGGTTCACATATTCTTGGATTTTCGCGTCGTCAAAATACGCCAAATCAAAGCGTCCGCCGCCGCCTGCGCTGCCCTGCTCGCGCCGTTCGCCCTGCTTGGCGATGACGGTGAGGCTCAGGCGCACCAGCGGGCGGATGTCGGCGGCGTGTTTGCCGTCCAGCCGCGCGATGTAAACCATATCGTGTTCGCACGTTAAACCCGCCATCACTTGCACGATGCGCGGGTCGGCGGCGCGAGCGAGCGTTTCCACTTTTTGCAGCAGGGCGACTTTTTGCGGCGAATCCAGCGTGGCAATCGGGTCAAACACGCCGTGCACGCTGGGGCAGCCTGAAACAGCGTTAGGCACGCGCACGGGCGTTTGGTTGCCCGCATCGCCAATCACGCGCACGGCTTGGGCAGCGCGGCGGATGGCATCGGCGCTCAGGCTGTCGGCGTAAGCAAAGGCGGTTTTTTCGCCCGACACGGCGCGCACGCCTACGCCTTGGTCTATCTGGTAGCTGCCTGATTTCACAATGCCTTCGTCTAAATGCCAGCTTTCAAAGGCGGTGCGCTGGCAGTAAATATCGGCGTAATCAACATGATGCGCGCCGATTAACGATAGGGATTGGGTGAGGGTTTCAGCGGAGAGATGGTTGGCATGGAGCAAATCTTGTGCGACGGTTTGGGGGAGGGATTGCATGGTTTTCAGGCTGCCTAATGGGGAAAAAGAAGCGGATTATACTGGAAATTGGGGGCGGGTTTCAGGCTGCCCTGCGGTGGCGGATGAGGCAGCCTGAAATGGGATTTTCTGCTTTCAGGCTGCCTATGGGTTTTGTCTCAAAGGCAGCCTGAAAACGTTGTTGCACGCTTGGAGGCAGCCTGAAACGGCAAAACGGGATAATGGCGTTTCAGGCTGCCTCAATTATTTGCGTAGTTTGGAACAGAACATGGCGTATCGCCGCCATACCCACTCTTTACAGTTGCTGGGGGGCAAGCGTTTTCAGGCTGCCTTTGGGCGTCGTAAAGGCAGCCTGAAAACACAAACCCGCTTGATGTTAAGCCAAACGATTTTTTGCTGGATAGATTGATTTTCAGGCTGCCTAATCCATCGCAAATGTTTGATGCTGCTGCCCTCCCCTACGTCCAGCCGAACGCAGCATCCTTTTTTCGGGAAAAAGCGTGCGCTTGTCCGACGGCGCACGAAGTGCGACTAGTTCGCACGCGCCGAAAAAAGGATGCGGAGTGAGGGAAGTTCACGCAGCGAACCTGCACGTCGGGGTCGCCTTTCTTTTGCTTACTTTTCTTTGGCGAAGCAAAGAAAAGTAAGTGCCCCGTCGGCACGAAGCGCATGGTTAAAGCTAACAAAAAGCCAGCCACAAAGCACTCATTCCTTTTTCAGGCTGCCTGCCGTTGTCGCATGAATGTTTATTGTTGCCTTGCCATCCAGTAGGCAGCCTGAAAATGATTTAGCGTAGCGCAAACGGTTTTTTGCTGCGAGACAGATTGATTTTCAGGCTGCCTTTGGTATGGGAAATACAATTAGGCAGCCTGAAAACAATTTTGCCCTAGCGCAAACAATTTTTGTCGCGCAATGAATTGATTTTCCACCTGCTCCATCCCCAACCCGCAGCCTGAACCCGCGCATTATGCTATCATCCGTTAAACTTTCTTAACACTCGTCCCCCCAAAGGAAACCCATCATGCAAAACTACCAAGCCCCCAACGAACAAGGCTTTTTTGGCGAACACGGCGGCGTTTACGTTGCCGAAACCCTAATCCCCGCGCTGCAAGAACTCGCCCAAGCCTACGCTCAAGCCAAGCAAGACCCCCAATTTTGGGCAGAATTTGAACGCGATTTAAAACACTACGTCGGCCGCCCCAGCCCCGTTTACCACGCCGAACGCCTCTCCGCCCACCTCGGCGGCGCGCAAATCTGGCTCAAACGCGAAGACCTAAACCACACAGGCGCGCACAAAATCAACAACACCATCGGGCAAGCCCTACTCGCCCGCCGCATGGGCAAAAAGCGCGTCATCGCCGAAACAGGCGCAGGGCAACACGGCGTAGCCAGCGCCACCGTCGCCGCCCGCTTTGGCATGGAATGCCATGTTTACATGGGCGCAGACGACATCATCCGCCAAGCCCCCAACGTGTTCCGCATGAAATTGCTCGGCGCAAACGTAGTCAGCGTGGACAGCGGCAGTCGCACGCTTAAAGACGCAATGAACGAAGCCATGCGCGAATGGGTTGCCCGCGTGGACGACACCTTCTACATCATCGGCACCGCCGCCGGCCCCGCGCCCTATCCCGAAATGGTGCGCGACTTCCAATGCGTCATCGGGCGCGAAGCCCAAGCGCAAATGCAAGAAGCCATCGGGCGGCAACCCGACGTTGCCGTAGCCTGCGTGGGCGGCGGCTCCAACGCCATCGGCTTGTTCCACCCCTATATCGCCACCGCGCAAACTCGCCTAATCGGCGTGGAAGCAGGCGGCTTGGGCATCCACACCGCCAGCCACGCCGCGCCCATCTCATCCCACGCCTCCATCGGCGTGTTGCACGGTTTTCGCAGCTATTTGATGCAAGACGACAACGGGCAAATCCTCGGCACGCACTCCGTATCCGCAGGCTTGGACTACCCCGGTATCGGCCCCGAACACAGCCATCTGCACGACATTAAGCGCGTGGAATACACCACCGCAGACGACGAAGCCGCCCTGCAAGCCTTTGATTTACTGTGCTTATACGAAGGCATCATTCCCGCGCTGGAAAGCAGTCACGCGCTGGCATGGGCAGTGGAAAACGCGCCGAAAATGAGCAAAGACCAAGTGATTTTGGTGAACCTATCAGGGCGCGGTGATAAAGACATCAACACCGTGGCGAAGTTGAAAGGGATTGAGATTTAATTTTGCAAACAAGCAGGCAGCCTGAAACCGTTATTGGTTTTCAGGCTGCCTCAACATAGAAAAAAACACAATGAAAACATGGCACACCACCTACCGCGATAACCACCTGTGCTTAAAGCGCGTGCATATCGGCTGCACCATTTTTTACGCGCTGTTTATGCCGCCTACACTGCTTGTGCTGCTTATGTCCATCCCCATCAATAGCTTTTTAACCCTATTGCTGATGGTTATTCTGTGCACTTTCCCCATTGTGCTGCACGCGCTGTTAGCCTACGGCGCGGCGCAGAAATACGAATGGTCGCGCAAAGTTTCAGAGATTGTGTTTGCCATGATGTTGCTGGGCTTTCCCATCGGCACATGGCTGGCGATTTACTTTTTTCTGCCTAGAACGCAATGGCAAGCTCCTGATGAAACAGAGGCAGCCTGAGACCTTTGCAAAATCCCAATGGCAGCCTGAAACTAAAATAGAGTAGCGGCGACTCACCGCCAAATGGCTTATTAAACACATGATATTACTGGTTTACTAAAATGTCGGAGAACCGCCGATGCTCCATCGGTTGTGGGTTTTGCAAAAGGTTGCAATCTTAATAAAAATAGGAATATGAAAAAATGAATTTTTTTCAACCATCATGGATATATCTAGAAAATTTGTACGGAAAAGATGTTCTTGAGAATGTATGCATAGAAGAAATTTATTTCGGTAAATGGAAGTCTCCTATTGAGAAAGGTTATTTAATCTATGTTATCGCGACTTTAAAACACCCCCCAAAAAATAAATTAAAAAATTGGAATAATGCCATAGGTGCCAATATTGTTTTAACATTTTTTGGTTATTTTGGTTTTGGTTACTTTAATTTTAGCATGAGAAAATTATTAAAAATAAAAAACAAAAACGCAAAAATACTTATAAAAGAAACCGAAATGAATAATAACATCATGAAAATAAAAATAAAATTAAATAACGATGAGATAGGGTTTTATGCGCATCAAATGTCAGTTGGAGTATCCAGAATCGTTATTGAATAAGTATTCATTGCTGTAACTTGTACTATCTGTGGCTCGCCATCTTGTCTAAGCCTGAATTAAAACGACCGTAGAATTTCGATTACGCACCTTCAACACATCTTTCTTATCATCATAAGTCAGTCAATCGGGCAAAGTTACTTCAATTGCAATATTGGGGCTATTTTTGTCTGTCTCGTCTTGGTAAATAATATCTACTTTATCTAAAAGAGCTAAAAAGTTCGGGCATAAATGCCCGACCTACTTGCTATATATTTCCATCCATCATTTGCTGTGCCATTATTGACCAGTAAAAATCCTTATTACTCAATGCGTAAAAATCGCATGCTTTCATTTGGTTAATATATTTTTTCACAATTTCAATAATCGTATTCTCATCTTCGTTAGCATAAAACGCAATATTTTTGCAGTATTCATCATATATATTCAAACAGCTTAAAAAAGCATTTATATTTGAATTTATGAAACGATAATTGGATGTCTCATGAATAAATATGCCCTCTGCTTTCACAATGATTGGGTATGTATCATAACCAATTATGATTTCATTACGGACTATATTAGGATAAACAAGCTCTATATTCATTATTTTTCTAGGTTTAATTGAACGCATTAGCTGGATTTCTCCGTCAGAAAAGCCCTCATCTTTCAGCTTATTCACTATCATCATGATAATTCTCTAATCTTATTTTTTACTGCTTTTATTTTGCATTCTTTACGCCTCATCCCCAATTAGGCAGCCTGAAACCCATCACACAGCAGCAAAACTAAAACCACCCCACCCCATAAAACAAGCACCCCACCGCCGCCAACGCCAGCAGCACACCCGCGATGTTCAACGCGCTCAGTTTTTCTTTAAACACGCCCGCGCCCACCAGCGCGCCCAGCGCAATCACGCCCATATTCATGCCTGCAAACACCAGCGTGGGGTTGCCGCTAAATGCGCGATGGGCTTTCAGATAAAACAAAATATTCACAAAATTCAGGCTGCCTAAAACCATGCCGCCGATGATGTCGGCGCGTGTCCAGCGCGTTTTCTGCACCAGCAAATACCCCGCCATCAGCACGCCCGCGAGCGCAAACATCACCAGCAAATTGCTGCCCGTGCCCGCCGTTTTGGAAAGCTGCTTAAACAAAATATCAATCACGCCGTAGCCCAGCCACACGCCAAGCAAATAAACAGCTTGCGTTTTCAGGCTGCCTGCGCCCGCCGTTTGCTGCGGCTTAATCAACAAACACGCCAGCGCAGCAAACGCCAGCAGCAAGCCCACCGCCCGATGCGCCGTGAGCGTTTCGCCAAACAGCGCAAACGCCGCCAGCACAGGCAAAAACAGCGACAGCCGTTGCGCCGCATCCGATTTCACAATCCCCGCCTGCTGCACCGCCTTGCCCATTATCACAAACACGCTGGGCAGCAACACGCCCAGCAAGCCAAACAGCCATGCGTGCGGCAGCAGGGTTTGCTGCCAGTTGGCGAAGTTGGGTTCTAGCAGCAGGGCGGTAAGCAGCGTTGCCACGGCATAGTTCACGCCGATGGCTTGCGCCAAGCCGATTTGTTTTTGCCGCGCGATTTTGAGCAACACGGACACGGACACGCTGGCTAATATGCTGATTAACAAGTAAATCATAATCAATCTGGAAAAATGAAAACGCGCATTCTAGTGGAATTTGGGCGGATTGCGTAGCGGGGTGGAGCGGAAAGTCTAAAATGCGGTGGTTGAGGCAGCCTGAAACTTTTACAAAACCTGAGTAGGTCGGGCATTTATGCCCGACGTTTTTTAGTTGTGCCGTATAAATTAGTAGGTCAGTCTTTGTCGGGCATAAATGCCCGACCTACAAAATAGATTGTTTTTACAAAAATCTCTGAATATCAAACAAGACTTCCGCCTGCGCAAGAATGACGGCATTTTTTGTTTCAGGCTGCCGATGGGTTTCACGACAACCGCGTTTTCAGGCTGCCTTTTACACCGCCAACGCTTGCCACAAAACGCAAACCCATTTTCAGGCTGCCTTTGCCTCATCAACAAAGGCAGCCTGAAACCCATAAACGCGCTAAAATAGCGCGTTCTGATTTAACACTATCAAGAGTATCCAAAATGAAAAAATCCCCCGAACTTCTCCTTCCCGCAGGCGGCTTAGAGCGTATGCAAACCGCCTTCGATTTTGGCGCAGATGCCGTGTATGCCGGCAGCCCGCGCTATTCCCTGCGCGCCCGCAACAACGAATTCGCCAAGCTGGACGTGCTGCAACAAGGCATCAGCGAAGCGCACGCGCGCGGCAAAAAATTCTACCTCACCGTGAACACCCTGCCGCACAACAGCAAGCTCAAAACCTTCCACGCCGACATGCAGCCCCTCATCGCCATGAAGCCCGACGCGCTCATCATGGCCGACCCCGGCCTGATTATGGAAGTGCGCGACAAATACCCCGACATGCCCGTGCACCTGTCCGTGCAGGCCAACACCACCAACTACTGGGGCGTGAAATTCTGGCAGAACATCGGCGTGGAACGCATCATTCTGTCGCGCGAATTGAGCATGGACGAAATCGCCGAAATCCGCCAAGAATGCCCCGACATCGAACTGGAAGTGTTCGTGCACGGCGCATTGTGCATCGCCTATTCAGGGCGTTGCCTGCTGTCGGGCTACTTCAACCACCGCGACCCCAACCAAGGCACTTGCACCAATTCCTGCCGCTGGGACTACAAAGTCCACGACACGGAAACGGACGAAATGGGCGACGTGAAATCATTGAGCGGCTTCAATTTTCAGGCAGCCCAAGAAGAAGCCAACGCCGCCTTTGAAGGCATCAATGGCCAGCAGCGCCACCCCGCCGCCAACAAAGTCTTCCTGATTGAAGAGAGCAACCGTCCCGGCGAACTCATGCCGATTATGGAAGACGAGCACGGCACTTATATTATGAATTCCAAAGACCTGCGCGCCATCGAGCAGGTGGCCAGACTTGCCGAAATCGGCGTGGACAGCCTGAAAGTGGAAGGCCGCACCAAATCCGTGTATTACGTCGCCCGCGTCGCCCAGTCCTACCGCAAAGCGATTGACGATGCCGTGGCCGGCCGCCCCTTTGATTACAGCCTGCTCGCCGAACTGGAAGGCTTGGCCAACCGCGGCTATACCAGCGGCTTTTTGGAACGCCACCAAACGCAGGAATACCAAAACTATCTTTACGGGCATTCCATCGCCAAGCAAAGCCAGTTTGTCGGGCAAATCCGCGAAGTGGACGCCGACGGCTGGGCGACGGTGGATGTGAAAAACCGCTTTGCGCTGGGCGATACGCTGGAAATTATCCACCCGCGCGGCAATCAACTGATTGTGTTAGACCAAATGAAACGCAAAAATGAATTTGTGGACGTGGCGGCGGGCAATGGTATTCAGGTGAAAATCCCGAATATGCACGGGCGGGAGAAGGCGCTGGTGGCGCGGGTGATTCAGAATGATGGCGGTATTTCTGTATCAACATCAACGGGCGGCTGCGGCGGATAAAGCCGTGTGAAAAAAGGCAGCCTGAAATTTTGTTTTTCAGGCTGCCATCGCACATCAATCGTTCCACATAAAAACATTGGGGAAACAAATGATATACAAAAAAGAAAGTTTGGATACGTTTAGAATTGAACGCCATACTGGCAATAAAAGTAATTTTTTACGTTTGCGGTTATCTGAAAAACCATGCGCCACCCAAATCAACATACTCACGCTGCCTGAAAACGAAGAAGCCACCAATCTTCACGCAGATGAAATTCTGTTTTATGTGGAAGACGGCGTTAATGGGATATATGAGCAGTTTCAAAGAAAATTTCATATTGCCGAGATTTCATTTTACCCGTCTGACAGCCCGCCCGCCGACCGATATGCTTATCTTGCTTTTGAGTTGTTGAAATTCGTAATGCAGCAAGAAACGGAAACAGGTTAGAAGCCAACGGCAAGACAGCCTGAAAGCGTGAAATATCGTTTTCAGGCTGCCTTTTCATTCATCCCCAAAGGCAGCCTGAAAAGCGCCCCCGCCCTTTGCCCGCGCCCACCCCATAGTATAAAATCCGCCCTTCCCCAAACCAGCCCCACCCTTTTTCAGGCTGCCCCAACCCCTCCCATCCACCATCCCCAATCATCATGCCATTCCCCAAAATCCCCTCCCGCCAAGACCCCCGCTGGGCTGTGCTCGGCTTGCAACTCACCTTTCTCGCCTTTGGCATCCTGTTTTGGGGCTTCAACCGCAGCCCGTGGCAAATCGCCGCCATCGTCGCCACCTCCGTGCTCACCGATTTAACCCTGCACACCATCCTGCGCCGCTCTGCGCCGCTGTTCCCGCTCAGCGCGGCGATTACAGGCACCAGCCTTTCCATGCTCACCAACTTCGCGCATGGCATTTGGTTTGCGCTGCTGCCGCCGTTTTTCGCCATCGCGTCCAAATACCTGTTCACCGTAAACGGCAAGCATATTTACAACCCTTCGCTGTTTGGCATTGTTGCCGCGCTGTTTTTTGGTGGCGGCATGGTAACGCCATCGCCCGCCTATCAATGGGGTGGCTCGGGTGTGGTTGCCTTTTTTGTTGCCACCGCCGCCATCATGCTGGTGCGCGTGAACATCCATCGCGCATGGTTGATTGGCTCGTTTTTGCTGTTCTACGCCGCCCAAGTGGGCTTGCGCGCCTATATTCTGCGCCATCATATCCCCGCCGAAACGCTGTTTATGGGTGCGTTCACCTCACCCGCGTTTTATCTGTTTGTGTTCTTTATGTTGCCCGACCCGCCCACGTCGCCCAGCAGCAAAAAAGGGCAAATCGGCATGGCGGCGATGATTGTGTTGGTGGATTTAGCCCTGCACAAATTCCAACAATTCTCCACCCTGTTCTACGCAGGCTTTGCCTATTTCACCCTGCGCGGCATCTATCTATTCTGGCAAACGCGCCAGCAAATCAACTGGCGCAACGCCATCCAAACCCATTTTCAGGCTGCCTTAGCCATCGCCATCATCGGCGCGGCGGGCATTGGCGCGTATAAAGCCAGCCATCCGTTTGCAAACAGCCAAGACATCGGCTTTAAGCTGGTGCAAATTCCCTCCAGCCAAAGCGGTTTAACTGGTGCGCAAGGCGATATTTTGGAGCGCACCGACCCGCAAATGCGCCATGTTGCCAAATGGCTGCTTTCGGTGGGCGATGCAGGCGCGGTGGCGGATGTAAACCAAGACGGCTTGCCCGATATTTTTCTCACCCAGCCGCTTAAAGCCGAAGCCGACCGCGCTCAGTTATACATCAACAAAGGCAATTTCCAATTTGAAAAATTCCCCCTGCCGCAGCTAGACCCCAACCGCAGGCAGCCTGAAACCCACGGGCTGATTGCTTCTGCCACATGGCTGGATTTTGACAACGACGGCGACCAAGACTTGCTGCTGGGCGTAGGCTTTGGCAAAGGCATTCTGCTGCGCAACGAGTTGGCGCAAACAGGCAAACTCGGCTTCACTTCCATCGCCGAACAAGCGGGCATCGCCCCCTATCAAATCAGCACCGCCGCCAACGTGTTGGACTACAACCAAGACGGGCTGGACGACATCATCATCGGCAACGTGATGCAACGCTATCTGCCCGATTACGACACGCCGCAGCCGTATAACATTTTCAGGCTGCCTAAACCGCAATACGCAGGCGACAGGCGGATGTTTAACGTGATGCACCGCTCATGGCACAACGCCGACAACGCCGATGAAAACTGGCTCTATCAAAACATGGGCAACGGCACATTCCAGCTCGTCCCCGCCGCCGAAAGCGGCTTGCAAGGCAAGCATTGGACGATGGCGATTGGCGCAGGCGACCTAAATGCAGACGGCTACCCCGACCTCTACATCGCCAACGACTTTGGCCCAGACGAGCTTTACATCAATCGCCAAGGTAAAGGCTTCCAAGCCATACGCGGCGCATTTGTCGGCAGCATCGGGCGCGACACCTACAAAGGCATGAACGCCACCATCGGCGATGTAACAGGCGATGGCAAGCCCGATATTCACGTTTCCAATGTGCACGAAAAACTGCAAGCCGAAGGCAGCCTGCTGTGGGTAAACCAAAGCCAAGCAGGGCAAGCCGATGCCGCCATGTTCCAAGACCAAGCCGCCAAGCACAACGCGCTCAACGAACAACGCTTTGGCTGGGGTGCAACCTACGCCGACTTCAACCGCGACGGCAAGCTAGACATGGCGCAAGCCAACGGCATGGCAGACGATGCCTACGACAAAAAAGAAGCCCAATGCCCCGACTATTGGTATTGGAACGCCCAAATCGCCCTAACCAACCCCGATGTGCACGGCTACGCCGACCGCTGGGCAGACGTGCGTGGACGCTGCGTGTTTGGCAACGAAGCCAACCGCCTCTATCTCAACCAAGGCGACTACTTTATTGATGTCGCCAAACAAGCAGGCGCGGACTACACCGGTACATCGCGCGGCATGATACACGCCGATTTTGACAACGACGGCGACCCCGACCTACTGGTAACCCACATGACCGCCCCGCCCACGCTCTACCGCAACGACAGCCAACCCGCCGCATGGCTCGGGTTAGACCTGATTGGCAACGGCAAAACCTGCGCCCGCAACGCCTACCACAGCAAAGTCATCGCCTACCCCGCCGACCAGCCGCCCATCGCCCGCGAAGTCTATGCCAACAACGGACTGGCTGCACAAAGCGACCGCCGCATCCTATTCGGATTAGGCAGCCTGAAAGACAAAAAAATCCGCATCCAAATACAATGGTGCGGACATGGCAAAGCGCAAGAGATGGAATTGGAAACGGGGAAATATCATCGGCTAGAACAACCCTAGGTTTACCGCCGTAGGTTTACCGCCATAGGTTTGCCCCGTTGTAAGGCGTGTGGCTTTGCCACGCACCGTTTAGCGAACGCCGCCAAACTCCTTTTCAGGCTGCCTATCGCGCAACTACGTCTGTCCCTCGAATCACGCACCATGCTAACGGCAGCCTGAAACACAGTTCAGCATAACCAACACCCTTTTCAGGCTGCCTCAACCACCATTCAATCGAGAAACCAACCATGCCCACCCTTGCCCTGCGCCACCGCATCTACCAAGAATGCGCCGCCTTTTTAACCGCCTACTGCAATAATGACCTGCCCAAATTAGCACGCCACTACGGCTTGTCCACCAACATCGTGCACGAATGGGACGAACAGCTTGATTTTGTTGGCAACAAAGCCACGCTGCACCTATTTGCCGAAACCAAAATCAACAGCAATTTAAACGGCGACCCCTATTTAACGATTGACGAAGTGGACGGCGATTATTTGATTGAATGCGTGGTGCTGGATGAGCAAAACTGCCCGTTTTATCTGCTTGCTGAATACAATCGCCAAACCGATGGCAGCTATCAATTTGAATTTCGTTCGTTTGATATTTAAGGCAGCCTGAAAACGCTGTTTACCCCCAATTTGACTTTTCAGGCTGCCTCATTCCATCACACACTCACCCACCATGAACACCCAAGAACCCCGCCCCCACCTACGCTTCTGCCTCGCCACCCTTGCCCTCGCCCCCATCCTGTTCACCGCGCTGCACGACCTAATCGCCCTGCTGTTCAACCACCCCCGCGCCATCCTCTACACCACCCAACACCAGCAACGCCAATGGCTCGCATGGGACGAACAATTCCTGTTCGCCCTGTTCATCATCTATCTGCTCAACGCCATCATCGCCTTTATTCTCGCCCGCGCCGCCCAGCAAAAAATGATGCGCCGCCAAATCCACTACGCCCTTTATCTCGCAGGCAGCGGCACACTTCTAGCATGGCTGTTTGGCGCAGCCCTTGCCGCCGCCACAGGGCTGGGCGCGCGCGCCGCCAACGGCTCATGGCTACTGATTTACGCCGCTACCATTATGCTGATTGCCCTTACCACCCTGCCCAAACAGCTCACCCGCGCCCCCGTGCAAACCATCACCTTCCATAAAAACATCCGCCGCAAGCCCAAATAATTTTCAGGCTGCCTTGTATATTTCAAGCTCCACAAGGGGCATTCATATCTGACAATATCTAATCTATCGCGTTTGGTTGATACTACTGCCCATTCCCCTACGTCCAGCCGAACGGAGCGTCCTTTTTTCGGGAAAAAGCGTGCGCTTGTTCGACGACGCGCGTAGCGCGGCTAGTTCGCACGCGCCGAAAAAAGGATGCGCAGTGAGGGAAGTTTGGCACAGCCAAACCTGCACGTCGGGGTCGCCTTTCTTTTGCTAGAACCTGTATTCGTTATCTGCGCGAGCGGATTTTGTATTCAGTGAATACGAATACAAGGCGGTGAGACAAGTTAATAGTGGTTCTATTAACTTGGCTTGCCAACGCAGTAGGCGTGTTCAATGAATGCAAAAGCAGCCGTGTAGATAGCGAATGCAGGTTCTCATTCTTTGGCGAAGCAAAGAAAGCAAGTCGCCCGCGCCGCGATAAGGCGCAAAGGTAAACGCATCAGAAACATCAAACGAAGCACGGCTAATGCCATTGGAACTTCGCTGAACTTTATTTCAGGCTGCCTAACCCCAAAAGCAGCCTGAAAACATCACCCCACCCCCAACCATGCCCACCACACTCCCCACCCTGCTCGCCCCCGCCCACACCGCTTTTCAGGCTGCCCTGCGCCAGCCCCAGCGCACGCAATCCCAAATCCTGCAAACCATCCTGCACGATAACCAACACAGCCAATTCGGGCAACAACACGCCTTCGCCCATATCAACACACCCGAAGACTACGCCCAGCGCGTCCCCATCCAAAGCTACGAAACCCTCGCCCCCCTTATCGCCCGCCATGCCCACGGCGCAAGCAACCAGCTCACCAGCAGCCCCGTCATCCAATTTGAAGAAACAGGCGGCTCAACCGCAGGCGCAAAACTCATCCCCTACACCGCCCCCCTGCTCACCGCCTTTCAACACGGCATCCACGCATGGTTTGCCGACCTAATCGCCCAGCGCCCCCACGCCTTTTCAGGCTGCCTTTACTTCATCATCAGCCCCGCCGCCCGCAGCCGCAGCCACACCGCAAGCGGCATCCCCATCGGCACAGGCAACGACCTAAACTACCTAGGCAGCGCACTCGCCCAGCGCATCGCCCCGCAAATACTCCACCAACCCCAGCTTGCCCAAGCCCAAAGCCCCGCAGACTGGCAAATCCGCACCGCCACCCTACTCGCTCAAAGCCCCAGCCTAAGCCTGATTTCTGCATGGAGCCCCACCCTGCTGCTCAACATCGTCCACACCCTGCACCAACAACAAGACACCATCTTACGCCACATCCCCGATGCCCACCGCCGCCGCACCCTTGCCCAAGCCCTAGCCCCCGCCATCCCCCGCACCCAACAAATCTGGACACAGCTAGACACCATCAGCTGCTGGGACAGCCACACCGCCGCCGCACCCGCCGCGCAACTGCGCCAACTGTTCCCCCATGCCCATCTGCAAGGCAAAGGACTGCTCGCCACCGAAGGCATCACCACCCTGCCCTTTTCAGGCTGCCTACTGCCCGCGCTCACCAGCCACTACTACGAATTCGCCGACGAACACGGCCAAATCCGCCCCCTGCACCAACTGCAACACGGCAACCGCTACCGCCTACTGCTCACCACCCAAGGCGGACTCTATCGCTACGACACCCAAGACTGGCTGCTCGCCCAGCCCTCGCCCTATGCCAACATCCCCAGCCTGCACTTTATCGGGCGCAGCAGCTTGAACAGCGACCTCGTTGGCGAAAAGCTCACCGAAACCTTTGCCGCCCAAGCCATCCGCCAAGCCCTCGCCCCGTTTTCAGGCTGCTTCTTCCTGCAAGGCAGCACCACCCCGCAGCCGCACTACATCCTCTGGCACGACCCCGCGTTCAAACCGTCCGACCACGCCCTCGCCGCGCTCAACACCGCCCTATGCGCCAACCCCCAATACCACTACGCCCAACAAATCGGACAGCTCGGCAACCTCACCGCCCACCCCCATCCCCAACTACTCGCCTACGCCAGCCAACACGCCCGCAGCCGCGTACTCGGCACGCAAAAAATCCCCCTGCTGCTGCCGCCCATCGCAAAAGCAGCCTGAAAAACCCGCGCAATCCAGTTAAAATACCCCCCTTGCCGTTTTCAGGCTGCCTTATCACCGCGCAAAGCCATCCATTGCGTCTTGTGCCAGCCAAACCGCTCAGGCAGCCTGAAAACCGGTATAACAAATTGCAGCGAAGCCCCGAGCCCAGCCCCAATCCCTTTCCCGCCAACCCTTCCCGCCGCCCCCAAGGCAGCCTGAAACCGATTCCATGTCCACACACAAAACCCCACTGCTAGACAAACTCCTAGACCGCAACCTGCTCAAAAACGGCGAAACCTACGACAAAACCTTCGTTTGGCTTTTGCTGTGCCTGCTCTGCTTCGGCTTGGTGATGGTGTATTCCGCATCCGGCGCGCAAGCAGGGCTAAACAGCTACGACAACCGCGGCTTCTTTCTCATCAAACAAACCCAATTCGCCCTGCTCGGGCTGGCCGTCTCGTTCGGGCTGATGCGCGTGCCCCTGTGGCGCTGGCAACGCTGGACCACCTATCTCTTGCTGCTCACTCTAGCGGTGATGGCGGTCGTCCCGTTCACCGGCGAAATCGTCAACGGCGCGCGCCGCTGGCTCGCCACCCCGTTCGGCTTCAAAATCCAGCCCAGCGAGCTGTTCAAATTCATCACCATCATGTATATGGCGAGCTTTTTCAAACGCCGCGTCGATGTGCTGCACGACTTTCGCCGCGTGATTATGGTGGGCATGCCCATCGGCATCGGCATCGCGCTGGTGGCGCTCACGCGCGACTTAGGCTCCGCCATCGTTATCTTCGGCATCTTTATCTGCCTGCTTTATCTTGCCAACGTGCCGATGAAATGGTTTTGGGGCGCGGTTAGCGTCATGATTGCCGTTGCCACGCTGATGATTGTTACCTCCGAATTCCGCATGCGCCGCATGGAAGTGATGTGGCAGCCATGGAAAGACCCCACCGGCGCAGGCTACCAAGGCTTGGGCTCGCTGCTTTCCATGAACCAAGGCGACCTGCTGGGCACAGGCTTGGGCAATGCCATCATGAAACGCGGCTTTCTGCCCGAAGCCCACACCGACTTCATCCTCGCCGTTATCGGCGAAGAGCTTGGCTTAATCGCCGTTGCCGCGCTCTCTTTTGTGTATCTCTGGATTATTTGGCGCGCCTTTTCCATCGGCAAACAAGCCCGCGACTTGGATTTGCATTTCAATTCATTTATCGCCACAGGCGTAGGCGTGTGGGTGGCGGCGCAAAGTTTTGTGAACATCGGCGTAAACATCAGTCTGCTGCCCAACAAAGGGCTCACCCTGCCGCTGGTTTCCTACGGCGGCTCCTCGCTGGTGATTATGCTGATTGCCTTCACCATGCTCTTGCGCGTGGATTATGAAAACCGCCTTTCCCTGCGCGGCTATTCCGTATCCGACCCGCGCGAGCGCAACGCCAAGCCCAGCAAAAGGCAGCCTGAAAACACATAATGCCCAAGCAGCAAAAGGCAGCCTGAAAAGTATTTAGCATCACACAAGCACCGCTTTATATAAGCAAAAACAATTTTCAGGCTGCCCATCGCTCCCGTTTAATAAACAGCCCAACCAGAAAGCCCAACCATGACTCCCAAAACCATTCTCCTGATGGCAGGCGGCACAGGCGGACACATCTTCCCCGCCCTCGCCGTTGCCCAATCGCTGCAAAAACAAGGACACAACGTTGTATGGCTTGGCAGCCACGACAGCATGGAACAGCGCCTTGTGCCGCAGCACAACATCCCGCTGGAACTCATCGCCATGAAAGGCGTGCGCGGTAAAGGCATCCTGCGCAAACTCGCCCTGCCCCTGATGCTGCTGCGCTGCGTTCAGGCTGCCAAAGCCGTCATCCGCAAACACCACATCGATGCCGTCATCGGCTTTGGCGGCTTTGTAACCTTCCCAGGGGGGCTCGCCGCCAAGCTCCTTGGCGTGCCAATTTTTGTGCACGAACAAAACGCCGTGGCAGGCATGGCAAACAAACGGCTCGCCAAATGGGCAGCGCGCGTGTTGTACGCCTTTCCTCAAGCCTTCCCGCAATACCCCGATGGCTTAGTGGGCAACCCCGTCCGCGCCGAAATCGCCGCCCTGCCCGCGCCCGAAAGCCGCTTTGCCGAACGCCAAGGCAGCCTGAAAATCGCCATTGTGGGCGGCAGCTTGGGCGCGCAAGTGCTCAACGAAACCGTGCCCGCCGCGCTTGCCCTGTTGCCCGAAGCGCAACGCCCCCGCATCACGCATCAATCGGGGCGCGGCAATCTAGCCACGCTGCAAGCCGCCTACCAACAAGCAGGCGTAGCAGCCCAATGCATTGAATTTGTGGACGACATGGTCGCGCTATACCGCGAAGCCGACGTGCTGATTTGCCGCGCAGGCGCGCTCACCATCGCCGAGCTCACCGCCGCCGGCGTGGGCGCGCTGCTCGTGCCCTTCCCCTACGCCGTGGACGACCACCAAACTGCCAACGCGCGCTACATGGTCGCCACCGAAGCAGGCTTGCTGCTGCCGCAATCGCAGCTCACCGCGCAAAAGCTCGCCCAAATCATCGGCGGCTTAACGCGCGAGCAATGCCTTGCATGGGCAAGCCGCGCCCGCACGCTCGCCATGCCGCACAGCGCCGATAAAGTCGCCGAGATTGTGCTGGATACGATTGATACAAAATAGGCTGATACAAAATAGGCAGCCTGAAAACGCCTCTCCCCCGTTTTCAGGCTGCCTACCGATACACCCAAACCCCATCCCCGTTCACAAGGAACCCCCCATGGAAAATTGCGCCTCCCTCCTCGCCTCTGTCGATTTAGGCTCCAACAGCTTTCGCCTGCAAATCTGCCAAAACAACAACGGGCAGCCGCAGCTGGTGGAAAACATCAAACACATGGTGCGCTTTGCCGGCGGCTTGGATGCCAACAAAAACCTAGACGAAGAAAGCCAAACCCGCGCCTTGGAATGCCTTGCCCAATTTGGCGAGCGGTTGCGCGGCTTTGCGCCCGAGCAAGTGCGCGCGGTGGCCACCAACACCTTCCGCGTGGCGAAAAACATCGCCCAATTTCTGCCCAAAGCCGAAGCCGCGCTCGGCTTTCCGATTGAAGTCATCGCAGGGCGCGAAGAAGCGCGGCTCATCTACACGGGCGTCATCCACACCTATCCCAACCACGGGCAAAAGCTGCTGGTGATAGACATCGGCGGCGGCTCAACCGAATTCATCCTCGGCAGCCAATTGCAGCCCACCCACACCGAAAGCCTGCCGCTGGGCTGCGTAACCTATTCCAAGCGCTTCTTCCAAAACAAAATCAGCCAAAAGGATTTTCAGGCTGCCGTTACCGCCGCGCGCGGCGAAATCCAGCGCATCAGCAAAATCTACAAACAACAAGGCTGGGACATCGCGCTGGGCACATCGGGCAGCGCCAAATCCATCGCCACCGTCATCGCCGCGCAAGACATGGGCGAACGCATCACGCTGGATGCCATGCGCATGCTGGCGCGCAAAATTGCCGATGCGGGCAGCGTGAAAAAAGCCAAGCTCGAGGGCATCAAACCCGAGCGCGTGGATGTGTTTGCCGGCGGGCTGGCGGTGATGATGGCGGCGTTTGAAGAGCTGGGCATCGCAGGCATGGCGTTCAACGAAGCGGGCTTGCGCGACGGCGTGTTTTTTGACACCGTGGGGCGCAATGTCAACGAAGATTTGCGCGAGCAGACCGTGCGCCAATTCCAAGAGCGTTACCACGTTAGCCGCAACCAAGCCGAGCGCGTGGCGCAGCTTGCCTTGCAACTGCTGCGCCATTTGGCGCAAACCGCCACCGTGCAAGAGCTGGATTATTGGTCAAACTATGTGCGCTGGGCGGCGCAGTTGCACGAAGTGGGCATCGACATCGCCCACACCGCCTATCACAAACACACCGCCTATGTGCTGGCAAACGCGGATATGTCGGGCTTTTCGCGCCCCGAGCAAGAGCTGCTGTCGATGCTCGCGCTGGGACAACGCGGCGATTTGAAAAAAATGGCCGACACGCTCAACCGCAACGACATCATGCGCTGGCACGCCGTGCTCGCCCTGCGCCTTGCCGTGCTGTTCTGCCGCGCCCGCCTGCCGCTGCAACTGCCGCAAGGCCTGTCGCTGCAATACGACAACCCAACCAACAGCTACACGCTCAAAGCGCCGCAAGCATGGCTGGACAACAACCCGCTCACCGCCGCCGCGCTACAAGAAGAAGCCGAGCAATGGCAAAAAATTGAGCATCAATTCAACGTGGTTGCCCAATAATGCCTCGATTGCGCCACGCCATTTATCGCCGCATCCAGCATCAATGGGCAAAGCATTATTTCCCCAACGCCACCCTGCCCGCGCACGATGTCGCCTGCCCCGAATGCGGCTTGCACACCCATCTGCCCAAGCTGCGGCAAGGGCAAGAAGCCGAATGCCCGCGTTGCCATCATCATTTGGCGAGCATTGAACCCGAGCCTTATCCCATTGTGCTGGCTTGCGCCATCGCCGCTCTGATTCTGATGCTGCTGGTGTATAGCCAGCCTTTTGTGCGCGTGATGATGACGGGGATGTATTCGCGCTTAACGCTGCCTGAAATGATGATAACGCTGCTTGGCAGCGGCAGATGGAGCTTTCTCGGCATCGTGCTCACCTTGCTCACCTTTGGCACGCCCGTGGTGTTTTTGCTGTCGTGCATTTATGTGTACAGCGCGTTGATTTTTGAACGCAACGCCCGCTATCTGCTCAGCGCCACCCGCCTGCTTACCCGTTTGCAAGAATGGATTATGGTGGATGTGTTTTTCATCTCCATGCTGGTGGCGTATATCAAGCTCAGCGCGGTGGCATCGGTGAAATTTGGCACCGCCTTTTGGCTGATGCCCGTGCTTGCCCTGTTGCTGCTGCGCACCGCCGTTGCCACGCCCAGCCATTGGGTGTATTACCAAATCCGCCGCGCCAAACGCCAACCCTTTTTTCAGGCTGCCCCCGATACCCTGTGTTGCAAACGCTGCCTGTTTTACCGCCCTGCCAGCGAAGAAATCTGCGGCGTATGCGGTTCAGAATTATTCCACCGCCGCCCCGGCAGCCTGAAAGTGTCCGCCTGCTTCTTGCTTGCCGCCATGATTCTGTATCTGCCCGCCAACCTGCTCACCATCATGATTTCTACCAACCCGATGGAAAAAGAAGTCAGCACCATTATGAGCGGCATCATTTTTATGTGGAACAAAGGCGACCGCTTCATCGCCTGCGTGATATTCAGCGCCAGCATCGCCGTGCCCACGCTCAAAATCATCTCCATGCTCATCCTGCTATACAGCGCCGCCGTGCGCCCCCTGCTGCCCATCCGCATCCTATCCGTGCAATACCGCCTTACCGAGCGCGTGGGGCGCTGGTCGATGATAGACATCTTCGTCATCATCATCATGATGAGCACCTTCCACACCAACATCGCCCGCGTAACCCCTGGTCCCGCTGCCATTTATTTCTGTCTTGTGGTGATTTTTACCATGCTGTCGGCGCATTTTTTTGATGTGCGGATACTGTGGGACAAAGCAGGCGAAAACGGCGCCCTCAGGCAGCCTGAAAAAACGCGCCGCGATGCGGAAAAAATAGCATGAATAGGCAGCCTGAAAACCCGCAGCTTGATATAATCCGCCCTTTTTCAGGCAGCCCGAACAGGCACCCCATGCCCCAAACCGCCCGCGCCGCCATCACTTTCAACCCCTAACCCTTGTTTCGTTTGTTCCGCTTGTGTCATGACTCATCGCACTTTGTCTTTTCACTACCCCGATTTCAAACAGGTTTATACCGCATCACCGCGCTACACCCTGCGCCACGCCAAATTCACGCTGCGCCGCCTGCTCATGAACCGCCAAATCATGCGTTTTGAACGCTATGTGAACGCCGCGCCGCACGCGCAATATTTTTTCCACCGGCACGAGCGCGAAGCCTATCCGCTTTTGCATCTGTTTGCCGACAAACGCTTTGGCGCAACCCGCCGCCGGCAAATCATGCAATCGGATTTGGAAGCCGCGTTTAAACTGTTTGGCGCAAAAATCTTTAACCGAATCAGCCAGAAACCCTATTATTGCCTGCTGTCCGAATTGCCCGAAGGCTACCAGCTTTGGCTCAACCGCAACGACCAATTATCAGACGAAGGCTGGTGGGCCTTGTCGCTGCGCGACAATCAAGGCGAGCGCATCTACACCGCATCGTTTGCCTTTTTGCCGCCCAACGCCCTGCTCGTCTGCTCGGTGCAAGGCCCCAACACGGCAGACGCCAAAGACGTGGTGCGCCAAATGACCAAAACGCTGCACGGCTTGCGCCCGCAACAATTCATGATTAGCGCGCTGCAACTGTTTTCAGGCTGCCTGAAAACCGCTCCGCTGTTGGGCATCGCGCAGGATAACCAAGTGAAATTGCGCTGGGCATTGAAAAAACGCGTGCAGATTGATTACGACGAACTCTGGGCAAACGCAGGCGGCACACGCCATGAACAAGACGGCTATTGGCATCTGCCCGCCCGACCCGAGCGCAGAGACGAAACGGAAATCAAAAGCCAAAAGCGCGCGATGTACCGCCGCCGCTATGCCATGCTGGATGAAATCGCCGCGCAAATGCAGCGCGTGTTTTCATCGTCCAATCATCATTCAACAAAAACAGAAAGCGAATAACCATGACCTGGGAAACCGTAATCGGCTTGGAAATCCACGTCCAGCTCAACACACAGTCCAAAATTTTCAGCGGCGCGAGCACCGCCTTCGGCGCAGAGCCGAACGCGCACGCCAGCGTGGTGGAATGCGCGCTGCCGGGCACGCTGCCGGTGATGAACCGCGAAGTGGTCGCCAAAGCCATCAAGCTCGGCTTGGCGTTAAACGCCAAAATAAACCAGAAAAACGTGTTCGACCGCAAAAACTATTTCTACCCCGACCTGCCCAAAGGCTACCAAATCAGCCAGTTGGACCTGCCGATTGTGGAGCATGGCAAGTTGGAAATCGTGGTCGGCGATGACGTGAAAACCATCAACGTAACCCGCGCCCATATGGAGGAAGACGCGGGCAAATCGGTGCACGAGGGCTTGGACGGCGCAACGGGCATAGACCTGAACCGCGCGGGTACGCCGCTGCTGGAAGTCGTTTCCGAACCCGAAATGCGCTCTGCCGCCGAAGCGGTTGCCTATGCCAAAGCCCTGCACAGCTTGGTAACGTGGCTGGATATTTGCGACGGCAATATGGCGGAAGGCTCGTTCCGCGTGGATGCCAACGTGTCCGTGCGCCCCAAAGGGCAGGCGGAATTTGGCACGCGCCGCGAGATTAAAAACCTCAATTCGTTCCGCTTTTTGGAGCAGGCGATTAACTATGAAGTACAAGCGCAGATTGAGCTTTTGGAAGACGGCGGCAAGGTGCAGCAGGCGACCATGCTGTTTGACCCCGACAAGGGCGAAACCCGCGTGATGCGCCTGAAAGAAGACGCGCACGACTACCGCTATTTCCCCGACCCCGACCTGCTGCCCGTAATCATTTCAGACGGCCAAATGGACAAAGCCCGCGCAGAGATGCCCGAGCTGCCCAAAGAAATGGCGGCGCGTTTTGTCAACGAGTTCGGTGTAAGCGAATACGATGCCCGCCTGCTCACCGCCAACCGCGTTCAGGCTGCCTATTTCAGCGAAGCCGCCCAAGCGAGCGGGCAAGGCAAGCTGGTGGCCAACTGGATGAACGGCGAATTGGCGGCAACGCTGAACAAAGAGGGCTTGGAGCTTTCAGGCTGCCCCATCACCGCCGAACGCCTTGCCGCGCTGGTGGGCAAAATCGCCGACGGCACACTCAGCAGCAAGCTGGCGAAAAAAGCATTTGAAGCGATGTGGGCGGAACCCGAAGCCACGATTGAGCAAATTATCGACAAATACGGCTTGGTACAAATCACCGACACGGGCGCGATTGAAGCGATGGTGGACGAGGTGCTGGCGAACAACGCCAAAGCCGTTGAGCAGTTTAAAGCGGGCAACGAAAAAGCCCTCAACGCGATTGTGGGGCAGGTGATGAAAGCCAGCAAAGGCAAGGCGAATCCCGCGCAGGTGCAGGAGTTGGTGAAAGCCAAGCTGGGGTGATGCAGCAAACCTATTTTGGCTTCACCGAAGCTGCATTTTCAGGCTGCCTATTCGGATAAGGCAGCCTGAAAACGCAAAGGCAGCCTGAAAACATACAAAACCCATTTTCAGGCTGCCTTGCCACAAAAGGAGACGGCAAATGAAAACAAACTGGAAAACCCTGCTGCGCTACCTGCCGCTGGCGTTATGGCTGCTGATACTGGCAGCGAATACCGCCAATGTTTGCCTTAACGGCTCATACTGGGCAGCGCAACCGCCGTCCGACTACACCGCGCAAATGCAGTTTGAAACGCGCTTGGCGTTTCTGCTCACGCTAACCGTATTCAGCTTCCCACTCGGCACCGCCGCCGTCTTTCTGCTCTCGTGGCTACCCGAATGGCTGCTGCCCCAGCACGGCATGCCCGACAACCTGTACCTTGCCATAGCGGCATCTGTTAGCACGCTGGGCTTTTATGCTCAATGGTACATCCTCCTCCCGCGCCTGCTGCGCCGTTGGAAAAATCGCCGCGATAAGGCAGCCTGAAAACCGTTTTCAGGCTGCCTCCCAATTCTCCGATGACAAACCAACGCCTTATCTGCCTCAGTCTCGCCGCCGTATCGCTCGGCTTATTGATGCTTGCCGCCGATATGTACCGCGACGATGCCGCCGTCCGCGATCGGATGGACTACCTGATTGCCGAAACCGAAGCCTACCGCCGCAGCCACCGGCTGCAATCCGACAGCCTGGCCGACGCGCTGCGCCGAAAAAGATCAAGCGTTCCCGATACCTCGTCCGAATGCGCATTCTACGACCCCAAGCTGCCCGGACGCGGCGACTGCTATTTCACGCCCTTACCCAACAACGGCTACGCGCTCACCGTAATCGGCCGCCATTACGGCGCAGTTTACGATTCCGAAACCGGCCGCATCCGCACCGGCAACGCCTATACGGCCGCATGGGGCGACTGACGGCAAAGCAGCCTGAAAGCCGCAAACCCCATTTTCAGGCTGCCTAAGCGCTCATCCAAACCACCCTGCTCACCACACACAGAAAGAATCCGCCATGAACCTACACTCCCCCGACCTCTGCCGCGTCCGCGCCGTTACCGCCTTTGTTTCGCTCACGCCCGATGCGGCAGGCTGGCAGAGCGCGCTGGCGGATGCCAAACGCCAGTGCGACCGCCTCGCCGCCGCCTTTGCCACCGCGGACTACACCGTCCAATCCGTGCGCATCGTCGCCAATCCCTTCGGCGAATATTTAGACACCAGCAGCCCCGCCTCCGCCAAACAAGGCTTGGCGCGCATCCGCGACATCCTGTCCTCGCTCAACCAAAACGGGCTGCGCATCCGCTTTGCCGTAGGCGAAGCCCGCACCGCCGCCGAAATCGCCCTACTGCCCGAACTCATCCGCGACTTCGGCGACCTCGCCAACGCCTGCGTCAATGTCGCCGCCGACGCAAACGGCATCCCCGACCACGCGCAAATCGCCCGCTGCACCGCCGCCGTGCAGGAAATCGCCCGCATCACCCCGCGCGGCGAAGGCAACTTCAACTTCACCGTTAATTTCAACTGTGCCCCGCTGATTCCCTACTTCCCCGCCGGCTACCACCGCAACGCGCACGGCAGCATCGTCGTCGGCCTGGAAACGCCCGACCTGCTCGCCGCCGCCCTGCGCGCCTTGGACAACCGCCCCGCCGAGCAGTCCGCCTTTCTGCAGACGGCCTGCCAAGCCATGCACCACGCCCTGCAATACCACGCCGACGCCGTGCAGGCCGTGATTGCCGCCACGCCGCTGGACGCAGGCTGGCACTACGCCGGCATGGACACCTCTGCCGCGCCGTCCAAAAACTGCACCTCGATGGCGGAAATCTACCGCCTGCTGCGCGTGCCGCATTTCGGCGCCTCCGGCAGCATCGAAGCCTCCGCCCTGCTCACCCGCGTGTTCAAAACGCTGGACAACGTGTGCGCCGTCGGCTTTTCCGGGCTGATGCTCGCCGTAACCGAAGACAGCGGGCTGGCCGCCGCCAGCCGCGTGCCCACCTTCGACTTGCGCGCGCTTTTAACCTACAGCAGCGTGTGCGGCATCGGGTTGGACACCGTGCCCGTGCCCGGCGACACCCCCGCCGCCAAAATCAACGCCGTGATGGCCGACACCGCCGCCCTCGCCTTCCGTCTGAACAAACCGCTCACCGTGCGCCTGTTCCCCGTGCCCGGCCTGAAAGCCGGCAACAGCACCCGGTTTGAAAGCGACGATTTGTGCAACTGCGCCGTGCTGGCGGTGGCGTAGCGGGCAGGCAGCCTGAAAACCATTTTCCCGTTTTCAGGCTGCCTTTTTGCCGCGTAAACAAAATGAACATTGGTGTTTTCCATGCGGCAAAGCCCACCCGCCGCCCCCCTCATCCCCCGAAACGAAAAGGACACCCCATGCGAAACGACGACAACTACTACGGCTACCACAACGACTACGACAGCGGAATGCTGTATCTGATGGAGCAGCCCGCGCTGCGCCCGCTCGGCGACGCGCCGGTGTGGCTCAAACACGCGCTGCTCATGCTGAGCGGCAAGTTGCTGCAATGGGTTTTGGCGACGGTGTTGATGTTCGCCAGCATCATAGCGATGGGTTCTGTGCTGCTGTTTGCGCTGGGCGCATTGGGGATAAACCAAGCCGTGCAGCAAAAGGAAATGTGGGCGTGGGCGGTGGTGCTGATTGTGGTGTGGTTTATCAACATGCTGCCGATGGTTTTTTCGGCGGGCTTTGTGGCAATCGCGGCAGGCGTGGCGGAAGACGGCGAATTCGCGTTCAGGCGGCTGTTTGCAGGCTTTGGCGAACAATTTGGGCAGTTGGTCAAACTGGCTTTGTTTTGGATGCTGGCGGCGTTTGCGCTGGGCATGCTGCTGGGCATCGCCAAGCCGGGCAGCTCGCCGTGGGTTTTCCTGCCGATGGTATTGCTGTTTTTGCTGTGTAACTGGATGGTGCTGCCCTTGATTATGCTGCAAGGCGTGTCGCCCTTGGATGCCATTTGGATGAGCCTGGTAGGCAGCCTGAAAAACATCGTGCCGCTGGCGGGCTTTGTGGTGGTGATGCTGTCGCTTGTGTTTGGCGTTTGGATGGTCGCCATGACGGGGTTCGCTTCGTTTGCCCGGGATGGGTTCAGCTCGGTTTTTTTGCTTTTGATGCTGATTTTTTACACTGCGCTGTTCACCGTGTTTCCGATTATCAGCTATGTGTCGTACCGCAATATTTGGACGAGCGCGCTGCTGAAATAGGCAGCCTGAAAATGCAAAACCGCGTGGCATCAAACCAAGCGGTTTTTTGTTTTTCAGGCTGCCTATATAGCGCAGCGGCGGCTCGCCGGCATTTCGGCAACGAACAAACGCAGCCCGATGCCGCAAACCATTTGGCGGCATTCCGCCGCTGCTTCATTTTGGTTTTCAGGCTGCCTTAGCCCGCTGCGCCCAGCACCGCCGCAATCAATTCTTGCGCGCCGTCATCCGCCAGCTTTTTGGCAACGGCGCGACCGAGCGCGTCGGCGTATGCGGCGGGGGCTTGCGCTTGCGCGGTCAGAATCACCGAGCCGTCGGGATGCCCCACCAAGCCGCTGAGCGTGAGCAAGCCGTGGTCGTCTGCCGTGCAATAGGCGGCGAGCGGCACTTGGCAGCTGCCGCCCAAGGCGCGGGCAAGGGCGCGTTCGGCGGTTACGCAGGCGGCGGTTTTGGCATGGTTGAGCGGCAGCAACACGTCAATCAAATCGGTGCGGTGCGCGGCGATTTCTATGCCCAGCGCGCCTTGCCCTGCGGCGGGCAGGCTGTCGGCGGGGGGCAGCACAGCTCGGATGCGCTCGTGCAGTTCCAGCCGTTCCAGCCCTGCGGCGGCAAGGATGATGGCGTCGTAGTCGCCGTTATCCAGCTTGGCGAGGCGGGTTTGCACGTTACCGCGCAGCGGGCGGATGGTGAGATGCGGGAAGCGGGCGCGCAGTTGCGCTTCGCGGCGCAGGCTGGATGTGCCGACGATTGCGCCGTATGGCAGCTCTTCCAGCCGCGTGTAGCGGTTGGAAACGAATGCGTCAAACGGGTTGGCGCGTTCGCCAATCGCCGCCAGCGCAAAGCCTTGCGGCAAATCCATCGGCACGTCTTTAATAGAATGCACGGCTAAATCGGCGCGATTTTCTTGCAGCGCGGTTTCCAGTTCTTTGATAAACAAGCCTTTGCCGCCGATTTTGGACAGGGTTTTGTCTAAAATCTGGTCGCCTTGCGTGGTCATGCCGATGATGTGGATTTGGCATTGCGGATACAGGCTTTGCAGTTGGGCTTGGATATGGCGGGCTTGCCACATGGCGAGTGCGCTTTCGCGGCTGGCGATGGTGAGGGTTTGGGGTATAAGGGGATGGGACATAATATTCGGCGAGATTAAATAGGCAGCCTGAAAAAAGGAGCGTGGTTTCAGGCTGCGCTGGGGTGGAAGTATTAGCGGATATTGGGCGCTGTATTGCGGTGTTTCAGGCTGCCTGTCACGCTGGGTTGATGGGGATGTTGCTGCTGTTGCCTGCGGGCGGACGCAAAATTTCGCAGGTGGGCGCGTTCACCAAATCCGCCAGCGTGTAGCCGTCCAAATGGTTGATAAACGCGATTAAGCCGCTGTTTAAAATTTGGCTTAATCGGCAAGTGGGGGTAATCAAGCATTGGTTGTTATCGCCAAAGCATTCGGCAAGCTGCAACGGCTCGGTTACGCGCACCACCGTGCCCACGCGGATTTTTTCGGGCGGCTGGGCGAGCTTCAAGCCGCCGCCTTTGCCGCGAATGCTGGTTAAAAAACCGCCTTTTACCAGCGCGGTTACCACTTTCATCAGATGGCTTTTGGAGATGTTATACGTTTCGGCAATCGTGCCAATGTTCACCAGGCTTTTATCGTTTACGGCGGCATAAATCAGCACGCGCAAGGCATAGTCGGTTTGCTGGGTTAAATACATATTGTTATTTTGTTGCAGGGTTAAGGGCAAAGTTTCATAATACGCGCATCTTATACATTAAGTTTTAACACAACACAACAAAACAATAAATAGGAAACGCAAATTATGAAACGCCATTCTGTTTTAATTGAGCTATCGCAAGAACATCATCACACGCTTGCCCTGTGCCTGCGCATTTTGCGCGCGCCCGAGCAAAACCATCAAACAGATATCACCGAGCATTATGTTGATTTAGAACAACATTTTATCCACGAAGAAACGCTGTTCGCGCCCTTGTGGGACAAACTGAACCGCGCCGATTTGCGCCAGCGCTTTGAATACGACCACGCCGAATTGCGCCGATTATTCCGCGAAGCGCAGTTTGACCACACCGAATGGAACACCACCTTCGCCACCATGTTGCGCGATCATGCGCGATTTGAAGAGCGCGAGCTGTTCCCCGCGCTGGAACAAAATGCCCTGCCCCCAGAATGATTTTCAGGCTGCCTATGGCGGCGCATCTTAGAGTGCAACGCTGTTTGCACAACATAAAAACCATCCGCCATACAATTCAGGCAGCCTGAAAAGCAAAAATCCCCTTTACTTTTAATAACAAACCACCCAAGGACACCCACCATGAGCTTAGAAACCATCGCCGAACCCACTCCCCCCAAAATCCCCAAAACCACGCTTTCCTATCTCAACCCCAATCATCCCGTATGGGCGATGGCGTTTCGCCCGCTTTATTTGCTCACCGCGCTGTATGCCGTTATTTCCATTTTGCTGTGGGGCTTTGGCTACACAGGCACGCGCGCCATGCCTGCCTTTTTGTGGCACGCGCACGAAATGGTGTGGGGCTATGGCGGCGCGGTTGTGGTTGCCTTTTTGCTCACCGCAGGCGCAACGTGGACAGGGCAACCGCCCGTGCGCGGCAAATTTTTGATGGCGATTGTGGGCTGCTATATCGCCGCCCGTCTCACCGCATTCTTACCTTGGGGCTGGCTCACAGGGCTTTTTGGCACCGCGTTTTACTGGCTCGCCAGCTATGGCATGGGCGAAGCCGTGTGGGTGAGCCGCAATCAGCGTAACTACATCGCCGTTGCCGCGCTGTTTTTGCTCGGATGCAGCCATTTGGCGTTTCACATCGCGCTGGGCGGCAATCCTTCCGCGCTAACCAACGGCTTGCTAGCAGGCTTGATTCTCGTTGCGGGCTTTATTGGCTTGGTGGGCGGGCGCATCATTCCCTTTTTCACCAGCACGCGGCTCAACACGCCTCGTGTAAATAGCCCACAATGGGCGATGGTTGGTTCGCTTGCTGCGCCGATGGCTGCCGCCGCGTTGATGATGACGCAAACCGCCGTTGCCCTCGCGTTCTACTTTTTGCTGTTCGCCGGCATTATGGGCTGCGTGCAAAGCAAACGCTGGTTTCATAAAGAAATTCTGGGCGAGCCGATGCTGTGGACGCTGCATTTGGGCTATGTGTTTACCTCCATCGGGCTGGTGGTACTCGCGCTGGGCTTTATCAACCCCAAACTCACCAGCTTGGGCACGCATCTGATTGCCGTGGGCGGCATCGGCCTGCTCACGCTCAGCATGATGACCCGCACCGCGCTGGGACACACAGGGCGCACCATCTACCCCGCGCCCCAATACCTGCCCTACGCCTTTTGGCTGATGATTGCCGCCACCGTCGTGCGCGTGCTGGCCGCCTTCGTGCTGCTGCTTGCGCCCGGCTGGTATCAACACGCTCTGGCTTGCTCGGCGCTGCTGTTTGCCGCCTCGCTGGCGATTTATTTCGTGCGCTATTATCCGTGGCTCACCCAGCCGCGCATTGATGGCAAAGCGGGCTAATCGCGCGAACAGAGGCAGCCTGAAAACCAAAATGGAGCGGCGACGGCTCGTTGTCAAATATGATTTCCTGACGGACAACATCAGCAAGCCGACAACGCTCTACTGGGTTACAGATTGAGCAAAAAATGCAGCCTGAAACGAACAAACGGGTTTAACCCCGCTCACTCGTTTTAGCTTCGCAACTCCGCTTCGCTACGCAGGCTGCCTTCATCCAATGACCACGCCCACTTCACATCCATCCCCAAGGCAGCCTGAAATAAACACCCAACCCCATTTCAGGCTGCCTCAATCACACGAGTCCCCCCATGACCACCCTCACCCTCGCCACCATCCAGCTCACCAGCACGCCCCGCCTCGCCGACAACATCACCGCCATGCAAAAACTTGTCGCCCAAGCCGCCGCCGCAGGCGCAAACTGGGTGCTGCTGCCCGAATACTGGGCGATTATGGGACTGCGCGATGCCGACAAACTCGCCCACGCCGAACCCTACGGCGCAGGCATCTTGCAAACCGCGCTCGCCCAAGCCGGCCAGCAGCATCAAATCCACCTATTCGGCGGCACCATTCCGCTTGCCAGCAACACGCCGAGCAAAGTCCACAACAGCCTGCTGGTATACAGCCCCAGCGGCGAATGCCTGTCGCGCTACGACAAAATCCACCTGTTCAACTACCAAACCGCCAGCGAGCGCTATTGCGAAAGCGACACCCTGCTGGCAGGCGAAACCATCCCCCAACTTGAAATCAACGGCTGGCGTGTCGCCCAAGGCATCTGCTACGACCTGCGCTTCCCCGAGCTCTTCCGCGCCCAAGCCCCCACCGACCTCATCATGCTGCCCGCCGCGTTTACCTACGCCACAGGCAAAGCCCATTGGGAACTACTGCTGCGCGCCCGCGCCGTAGAAAACCAATGCTATGTTGTCGCCGCCGCGCAAACAGGCACCCACGAAAACGGACGGCGCACCTTCGGGCACAGCATGATTATCGACCCGTGGGGCGACATCATCGCCATGCAGCCTGAAAACGAAGGCATCGCGCTGGCAACCATTGATAAAGCCCGCATCCAAGCCATCCGCGCAAGCCTGCCCGCCTTGCAGCATCGCGTGTTGTAAGCAATAAACGGCTTTCAGGCTGCCTCTGATACATAACATCAAGGCAGCCTGAAATCCATTTTCAGGCTGCCTTCATTAATCCAACCGTACCGCCACACCCTTCGCCACCGCATTCTCACGGCTATCATAACGTTCAAAAACAATCTGTTTCTTTTTCTCGTCATACGACAATTGCCGCGCGGGGCTGCTGTGTTGCTGCAAAATCTGAGGTAACGCCTCGTGGCGTTCGGCTGCGGGCAGCTCGTATAACGCAAGGGCAGCCTGAAACGCGCGTTGCTGCATCAGCATATCCAGCAAGCGGTCATGATACGCCGCATAGCTCGGCATAGCATCCGTTGCCACGCAACCCACAAAATTGCCCCAACACGCAGGGCGCAAGGTAAAACTTTTGGTTTCGCGGGCAGGCTCGGCAACAGCTAATGGTTTATCTTGCTGAACGGCGACTTTGCCGGCATCCGTGCAAAATTGCGCCAAATTTTGGGCGTGCAAACCGCGCGTGTGTTCATACGAAAACAGCGCACGATGCAACGCAGGAACGCGCACCAACCGCGCCAAAAATGCCGATTTTTCATCCATTTTTGCCGCATCGCTCGCCATCCAACTTTGCAACATCTCATCAAAAAAACGAAATTCGTCCTGCATCGCCGCGCACAAATTGGCTTCACCGGGCACAATAGGCGCAAAAGCAAACGCGCAGTCTTCAGGAAACCGCATTGCCCATGCAGGCTCTTCTGCCAACATTTCCGCTGCTAACGCCGTATTCCGAGCCACAATGGCACTGCCCACCATCGTATCCAGCAAACCGCCGCGTGAGCGCAGCAACACGCGCCCTGTGTTCAGATTGCGGCACACGCGCGACAACGCAACCGCTTGGCGATGTTCCACCCAATCCAACGCCGCCGCCGTATGTTGCGTTGCCACCGCCGCAAAGGGTGGCAATGCGTCTGAACTTAAATTGTTGATACGGTAATCAAACACTGGATACTGCGACAATGCATCGGCGTTGGCTAATTGCTTGGCGGCTTGTTGCAAGCGTTCCCGATAAGCGGGCAACTCGTGGCGCATCGCGTCTAGGCAGCCTGAATCGCTATCGCGTGGCGGGCAAGCCAAGTCATCTTTGGGAATACTGGGCAATTTGGCGGCGCGAACGGCTGAGGGCAAGCGGTTAAACGCCGCTTCATCCGCACCTTGCAAGGCATTTGTGCCGTATTGCGTTATCCATTGGCGGCGCACTTTGGCATCGGCAACATCGTAATTGACCAAAAACAGCGCATCGCCGCCCGCGCTGGGCGCAAGTGGCGCGGTTTTCAGCAAGCGCAGGCTTTCATCGGCTTAGCGTTGCTCGTGCTGGCGCACAAAATAGGAAACCGTTAGCAATGCGGCGGGGAGAACAATGGGCTGGGCGAGCGCAAACAAGATGATGAATAATTTTTTCATGATTGGCTTTCAAGATAAAGGCAGCCTGAAAACTAAGGCAGCCTGAAACGAGATAAAAATATGCCAGCATCAGCCGTGCCGAAATGCGGCAAAGTTTTGAAAACAGCTTGCAACCGCGCATCATACCGCCAAAACATTTTCAGGCTGCCTCAATGAACGCGATACACGCATCAAGGCAGCCTGAAAATCATCTCAGCCGTGAGCCATCAAAAAACCATCCCCAACACCCAAAAACACCCCACCGACAACATCGCCGCCGCAGGCAAGGTAATCACCCACGCCAAGCCAATCGGCTTCATCATTTTCCAGTTCGCATTGCGGTTCACCATGCCGATGCCCAAAATCGCGCCCACCAAAATATGCGTGCTAGACACGGGCAAGCCCAACGCAGAAGCCGCCATCACCACCGAAGCGGCGGATAGCTCGGCGGTGAAGCCTGATGATGGATGCAGCTCCGCCAAATCCCTGCCCACGGTGTGAATCACCTCTTTGCCGATAAACCACAAGCCCACAATCAATGCCACGCCAAAGGTAAGCATCACAATCGGCTGCAACGGCTCGGATGCGTTCACGTCGTTGGCGCGCAACACGTCCAAAATTACAGCAAAAGGCCCCAGCGCGTTAGAAATATCGTTCGCGCCGTGGCTAAACGCAAAGCCCGATGCGGTAAACACTTGCATCCACGAGAAAATTTGAAACGATGCCTTGCCGATGTCTTTGCGTTTCAGGTTTTTGGCGTATAAAAAGGTCGCCGCCCAAATGCCCGCGCCCAGCATCAAAATCAAAAACATGCTGGTCATCGGCGCGATGCCCAGATGCAGGTTTTTCAAGCCTTTGAAAATCAGCATGGACGAAATCAGCATGCAGCCCAAGCCCGAAATGGCGGGAATCCATGTGTAAAACGCTTTGAACACATCAATTTGCTCTTTGCGCTGGTTGATTTCGTGCAAGCCTTTGTAGTAATTGGATTCCAGCTCGGCGGGGTCAAAATCGTCTTCGCCGTAGATTTGCGCGTCGCGTGCCATCGCGGTGGAAACTTCAATTTTTTGTTGCTCATCCAGCGCGTCAAAGCGCAGGCGGTGTTGTTCTTTATAGGCTTTTTTCTCGGCTTTGATGGCTTTGAGTTGCGCGGCGACGGTATCGTTGTAGTCCAGCACGTTTTTCTTGATGATGGTGTACAGCGTGTAGGACACGATGCCGCCGAGCATGGGCGAGAGCACCCAAGATGCGGCAATTCTGCCGATTTCATGCCATTTCACCAAAGCAAAAGGGCTGCCTTGCCCGTCAGACAACTGCCAGCCCAGCAGCACGGAGCTGCCCACAATGCCGCCGATGATGGCGTGCGTGGTGGAAACGGGCAGCCCTTTTTTGGTGGCGAACAGCAGCCACAACGCGGCTGCCAGCAGCGCCGACATCATAATTAGGATTAAATCCAGCGGCTGCATGGGCAGCGTGTTCAAATCCACAATGCCTGTGCGGATGGTGTCGGTTACTTCGCCGCCCGCAATCACCGCACCGCTCACTTCAAACACGGCGGCAATCAACAAGGCTTGCGGCACAGACAGCGTGCCTGCGCCCACGGATGTGCCAAACGAATTGGCAACGTCGTTGCCACCAATGTTAAACGCCATAAACACGCCAAACAGCGTTGCCAGCAAGAATAGGGGCACTTGGTGGTAATGCGTGTAGCCCAGCCCCCAAAAGATAAAATAGCCGACCATGCCAACGAGCAAGATGGCAAAGGCGGCGTTTACTTTGGGCATAGATTGTTGCTTGGGTGCCTGCGGCATGATTGTCCCTTTGGTGAAACGAAAAACGGGCGCATTGTAACGCGAGATGGGGATTTTTGTGTGATAAACGTCAAAATATGTTTACAAAACGGGGGCGCATAAGATAACAAAGGCAGCCTGAAAATAGGGATAACCGCCCCACTCTGCTACAATGCGCATTTTTTGCATCACTTCTCTTTCCCCAATTTCAGGCTGCCTTCGCGCCGCGCGTTTCAATCCGTAATAGGCAGTCTGAAAACACCCTCACCCCATTTTCAGGCTGCCTTATGAAACACCCCAATCCCAATATCTCGCTCACGCTTTACACCCTGCTGATGCTGCTCATCCCCATCGGCTTCTGGGCAACAGGCTACACATGGACGCTCGCCCAAAGCAGCCAAACGCCCGAACTCAACCGTGCGCTCATCCTGCTCACCGAAACGGGCGGCAGCCAGCCCTACGCCATCGGCTTCGCCATCGTGTTCACCCTTATCCTCGCCTATTTTGTGCGCAAGCAATATCGCCCGCTCACCGTCATCGCCGTGTGCATCTGCGCCGTTGTGGGCACACAAGCCATCAAAACGGGGGCAAAGGCCGTATTCAAAGAACCGCGCCCCTATGTGGTGCAACTGGCCCAACAGCAACACATCACCCCCGCAGGTTTCTACGCCATGAAAAAACCACAAAAACGCGCACTCATCGCCCAAACCGCGCACACCTCCGATGAGGAAATCCTATCGGATTACCAACAAAGCGAGCTGGGCTACTCCTTCCCGTCCGGACACGCCACCTTTTCCGTGACATGGCTGCTGCTGGTGGTCGGCTTCACGCAAAATTGGCGCAACCCTGCCCGCCTGATTGCCCGCGTACTCGTCGCCGCGTGGGCTGCGAGCGTGTTATACAGCCGCGTGAAACTGGGCGCGCATTTCCCCGTTGATTTATTCGCCGCCACGCTGATGGTGTGGGTGTGCCACCTCGCCCTGTTCCGCTACATCCTGCCCTATTGGCACAACCGCTTTGGATTGCCCAAACACGCCTAAATCCATTTTCAGGCTGCCTGCTGCTTTGCGCCAAAGGCAGCCTGAAAACCCAATCTGCTATAATCCACCCCCTTTTTTACCCGCAAGGACATCCCATGAATTTCGCCTTCTTTTTCGCAGGACAAGGCTCACAAAGCCTCAATATGATGAACGGTTTTGACGGCATCGCCGAAGTGAAAGCCACGTTTGACGAAGCCTCCGCCGCGCTCAATCAAGACCTCTGGGCAATGATGAACGGCAGCGATGCCGACCTTATCAGCCAAACCGTAAACACCCAGCCCCTAATGCTCACCGCAGGCGTGGCAACCTATCGCGCCTATCTTGCCGCAGGCGGCAAAGCCCCCGGCGTGGTGGCGGGGCACAGCTTGGGCGAATACACCGCGCTGGTTGCCGCAGGCAGCCTGAATTTTGCCGATGCCGTTAAATTGGTGCGCCTGCGTGCCGAACTGATGCAAACCGCCGTGCCGCAAGGCGTGGGCGCGATGGCGGCGATTTTAGGCTTGGACGACGAACAAGTGCGCCAAATCTGCGCCGCCGCCGAGCAAGGCGACGTGTGCGAAGCCGTGAATTTCAATTCCGTGGGGCAAGTGGTGATTGCGGGCAACGCCGCCGCTGTGGAACGCGCGATGGCCGCCGCCAAAGAAGCGGGCGCAAAACGCACCTTGCCGCTGCCCGTGTCCGTGCCGTCGCATTGCCGTTTAATGAAGCCCGCCGCCGAAAAACTTGCCGTTGCCCTGCAAGATGTGGCGTTGCGGCAGCCTGAAATCCGCGTGATTCACAACGCCGATGTCGCTGCTTACAACGATGTCGCCCAAATCAAAGACGCGCTGGTGCGCCAGCTATACAGCCCCGTGCGTTGGACAGAAACCGTGCAACTACTAGTGCGCGAAGGCATCACCCAATCTGCCGAATGCAGCCCTGGCAAAGTGTTGGCGGGGCTGGCTAAACGCGCCGACAAAAACATGGAATGCGCCGCATTGGTGTCGCAACAAGCCGTGCAAGACTTTATCGCCGCCCATTCATAAATATGAGGCAGCCTGAAAATGTCGTTTAAGCAACGCTTCAAACAGCTCAAAACCGATTGGCGCAACGCGCGGCTGCGTTGGTGCAAAACGTGGCTAGACCGCGCCCCTGCCGCCGCGCCCGCGCCCAATCCGCACAATCTGCGCGCCATTTTGTTTTTGCGCCAAGACGGCAAAATCGGCGATTACATCGTTAGCTCGTTTGCCTTTCGCGAAATCAAAAAAGCCAATCCCGCCATTCAAATCGGCGTGATTTGCAGCGCGAAAAATCGGCAACTGTTTGAAAACAATCCGCATATTGACGCGTTGCACGAAGTTCGGCCCAAATCCACCCTCAGCTATTACCAAGTCGGCAAATCGCTGGCGGGGCAATACGATGCCGTGATTGACCCCACGCTGTCGCTGCGCCCGCGCGATTTGCTGCTGCTGCGCGTGTTAAACGCCGCGCACTACGTTGGGCTGGGCAAAGCCGACTACCGACTGTTCACCCACAACATCGCCAACACCCAGCAACACTTCGCTGATGTGTACGCCCAAGCCCTGCGCCTGCTCGGGTTTGACAACATCAACACCCAACCCGAGCTGCCCGCCAGCCCCGCATCCGAAGCCGCCGTGCAAACATTCTTGCAGCAAAACGGTTGGCAAGACTACATCGCGCTCAACTTCTTCGGCGCAGCCAATTCGCGCCGATTTAGCCTAGAAGCCATCGCCCAAACGCTCACCGCTTTTCAGGCTGCCTTTCCCGCGCAAAAATTCATCCTGCTCACCTACCCCGAAATCACGCCCAGCCTCGCCGCCCTCTGCCAAGCCCACCCCAACGCCACGCTGTATCCCCACACCCAAACCATCCACGACAGCATCGCCCTCATCCGCCACGCCCAAGCCGTTTTAACCCCCGACACCGCCATCATCCACATCGCCGCCGCGCTGGGCAAACCCATCATCGGCTTATACCGCCAAGACCCACAAAACTACGCCAACTGGCATCCCCAAAGCGACCAAGCCCAAATCATCTGGTTTCAACAACACATCCAAGAAATCACCCCCGCGCAAATGATTGCCGCCTTGCAAAACATTATCTCCGCGCCCCAAGAGGCAGCCTTGCCCCTTTGTCCAAATCTTTGATTTGGGTATAAAGGGGTAGTCCGCAGCGCGAAGCGCAAGGTAGAAAACAAAATTTAGCGGAGCTAAATTATGAATACGCCCACCCAGCCCACCCTATTCCTCGGCATGATAAACGACGCAGGCATCGCCAAAATCGTCGCCCAATGCCTTGCCTACCACGGCTTCACCGTGATTGACCACTCGCTAGACACCCTAACCTTCCGCTATCCCAACCTTTGGGCGCGACTGCGCGTACAAGCGCAAAAACTGCTCGGCAACCCACACGCCAAACGCGACTACATCATCGCGCAAAAACAACACCAAATCGCCGCCCTCCTTGCCCAACACCCCCGCTACGACCACGCCCTATTCATCCGCTCCGATATCTACCCCGAACACTTCCTGCGCCAAGTCAAACAAAAAAGCCGCCAAATGGTGAACTACCAATGGGACGGCATGAGCCGCTTTGCCGCCGCCCAAAGCCAAATCGCCCTGTTTGACCGCTTCTACGCCTTTGACCCCAACGACATCGCCCACAACCCCAAACTACTGCCCGCCACCAGCTTCTATTTTGATCACCTGCCCCCCGCGCAAACCACCCACCCCAGCATCTACTTTCTCGGCGCACACCGCAGCGACCGCATCGCCCCCATCGTCCAATTTTGCCAACACGCCCAGCAAGCAGGCTGGCAACTCAACTTCCAAATCGCCCGCGATGGCGCGCAAAACATAGAAGCGCACTACCCCGTGAACAACATCCAGTTTCACAACGGCATCAGCTACCAACAAAACCTAGACTACGCCCGCAGCAGCCACATCCTTGCCGATTTCGTCATCAGCACCCACAAAGGGCTATCGCTGCGCACCTTTGAAGCCATCGGCTACCGCAAAAAACTCATCACCACCAACGCCGAAGTGCAAAAATACGACTTCTACCACCCCAGCAACATTTTTATCTGGGACGGCAAAACGCTGGATGGGCTAGACCAATTTATCGCCACCCCCTACCAAGAAATAGACTCCGCCATCCGCGAAAAATACAGCTTTGGCAACTGGATACGCTATGTGTTAAACCTGCATCCCCATCAACCCATCAGCCTGCCTATGCCCTAAAAGGCAGCCTGAAAACAAGCAACGCGAGTTGCTGCAAAACGAACTCCCCATTCTATCCACCTATCATGCAAACCAAAAAAACCGTCCTTCTCGCCATGCCCCCCATTTTCAACATCTACCAAGTCGTCGCCGAAAACCTGCGCCACCACGGCTTTGAAGTCGTTGAATTCATCTACGAAGAACAAAAATTCGTTTACACCAGCCTCTGGCAGCGTCTCAAAAAACTCTTCTATCGCAACCTACTGCGCCAACGCGAATACAAAAAAGAACAACTGTTCAAACCCTATCTGCCCGAGTTCCAACAAAAACTCAACCGCATCCAAGGGCAAGCCGACTACTGCTTTATGATTTGGCCCGGCGTATTCCCCAGCAGCTTCATGCAAACCCTGCGCGACAAAAGCCGCCTGATGGTGCACTACAACTGGGAAACCCTAGAATTCCTAGAACACGAATTCTACAAAATCCGCTATTTTGACAAATTCATGTTTTTTGACCCCTACGACATCGGCAAACGACCCGAATACGCCGAAAAACTCATCCCCATCACCAGCTTCTACTTTGACTGCCTGCCCGAAAACCACGAAAACAACCACAGCCTGTTTTTCATCGGCACCCACCACAAAGAGCGCGTTGCCGACATCCGCGCCTTTTACCAAGCCGCCAAACAGCTCAATTTGCCCATCGATTTCCGCATCGCCGCCAAAGATTTGGACCAAGCCCGTGCCGAACTGGAGCTAACTGATATACAATACTTTCCCTATCAAGATGCCCTGCCCTACCGCGAAAACCTGTTGCTCACGCAAAAAGCGGGCGTGCTGGTGGATTTTCTCCACACCAAACACCACGGGTTGTCGCTACGCATCTTCGAAGCCATCGGCTTTGAGAAAAAACTCATCACCACCAACCCCACCGTCGTCCGCTACGACTTCTACCACCCCGATAACATCCTCGTCTGGACGGGCGACAACCACGCAGAACTGATAGAATTCCTAAAAAAACCTTATTTCAGGCTGCCCGGGCACATCAAACACAAATACAGCTTTGAAAACTGGATAAGCTACGTTTTCAACATAGAACCCAACACGCCAATCACCCTACCAAATCTCGCCAAACAATGACCACGCTATTTCTCGCCATGCCCACCACCAACGGCATCTACAAACTCATCGTCCAACACCTAGAAGCGCACGGCTTCACCGTGTGCGATTTAAGTTTTGCCGACAACAACGACATCTTCCGCCGCCCCACCCTCGCCGAAAAAATCCGCATCAAATACCGCAAAAAAATCCTTGGCGACAAAGAAGCCAAACTCCACGTCCTCACTGCCAGCAATCTCAAACAAATCCAGCGCAACAAACAAAACGTCATCCGAACCGTCCAGCAAAACAGCGCCGAACACGCCCTGTTTATCCGCGGCGACATCTACGACGAAGCCATGCTGCAACTTATCCGCAGCAAAACGCACGGCAAAATGATTAACTACCAATGGGACGGGCTGGAACGCTTTGGCGAAATCCTCAACAAACTGCATCATTTTGACACCAACTACGTCTTCGACCCCGCCGATGTGGGCGAACATAACGGCTTAACTACACTACCCGCCACCAATTTCTGGTTTGACCGCATGCCCGAAGCCGGTGAAATCCAATCCGACGTTTATTTCACCGGCATGCACTGGCCGGGTCTAAACCGCAACGCCCCGCTCGCGCGCTTCGCCCAATATGCCGAAGCCAAAGGGCTGAAAACCGACTTCGCCATTTACCACATCCACGACGGCGGCATCGCCAACCACAGCACGCTCTACCCCCATCCCTTTATCCGTCCCATGCGCCAAAGCAAAGATTTCCGCGAAAACCTATTCGGCGCGATGCACAGCCGCATCCTGCTGGACTTCAAAAACCCCGACCACAAAGGCATGTCGTTTCGCCCGTTTGAAGCGCTGGGCTACCGCAAAAAACTCATCACCACCAACCCCGAAACCGCCAAATACGACTTCTACCACCCCAACAACATCTTTATCTGGGACGGCGAAACGTTTGATGGCTTAGACGAATTCATCGCCGCGCCCTATCAGGAAATCAACCCCGCCATCCGCGAAAAATACAGCTTCGGCAACTGGATACGCTATATGCTGGATATTGAACCGCATCAGAAAATCACCCTTCCCAACAGCAAACCATGAATACAAAACCCAAAATTATTCTCGCCATGCCGGCCGATGTAGAAATTTATCGCTTGGTGGAACGCAACCTTGCGCATTATGGCTTTGAAGTCATCTATTTAAATTTAGCCCGGCAAAGCGGCAAGTTCCGTTATCCCTCGCTATGGATGCGGTTAAAAGCCAAATTTCACAAAATTATCTTGCGCGATAAAAATCGTTTTAAAGAACAATTAAAACAGCAAGTTTTCAAAGCCAATTTTTTAAACTACATTCGCGATATAGGCAAAGTTGATTACGCACTGTTTATCCGTGCCGATTTGTACGACCAAGACACAATAGAAGCGGTAAAAAATAACGTGCAAAAAAGCATGGTCGCCTACCAATGGGACGGCATGGAGCGTTTTCCCGCCATTTGGCAGCGCACCGAATTTTTTGACCGCTTTTTTGTGTTTGACACCGCCGATTGGCAAAACACCCCCCACTTTTTGCCCACCACCAATTTCTATTTTGATTGCCTAGCCTTTCCGCCCAACGAGCCGCAATACGATTGCTATTTTGTGGGCGCACATTCAGCCGAGCGCGTGGCAATGATTACCCATTTTGTGAATTTTGCGGAACAGAACGGCTTGAAATTGGATTTCAGCATTGCGCCCACATCGCATCAAGAAAAAGAACAGTTTCGTGAACATTATCCCAGCCCATCCATCAAGCTGTTGGCAATCGGGAAAACATTTTTAGAAAATTTAACGGCATTGCAAGATAGCCGCATGGTGTTGGATTTCTTAAACCCCATTCACAACGGCTTATCGTTTCGCCCGTTTGAAGCGATGATTTATCGCAAAAAGCTGATTACCACCAATCCCAAAATCAAGCTGTATGATTTTTATCGCCCCGAGAATATTTTTGTGTGGGACGGCATGCATTTTGATGACATGCTAGAATGGATGCAGCAACCGTATCAGCCGTTGCCCGACGATATTGTGCAAAAATACAGCTTCGGCAACTGGATACACTATATGCTGGATATTGAACCGCATCAGAAAATCACGCTGCCCAAGCCATAATAGCAAGCAAATCCAAATAGGCAGCCTGAAACCCTTGTTTGCACCTTTTCAATGGTGCAGAAACCTATTTTAGTTTCGCAACTCCGCTTCGCGACGCAGGCTGCCTCCGTTTTCCAACCAACCATAAGGACTTCCCCATGACTACATCACTTGCAGGAAAAATCGCCCTCGTAACAGGCGCGTCGCGCGGCATCGGCGCGGCGATTGCCGACACCCTCGCCCAAGCAGGTGCCACCGTTATCGGCACCGCCACCAGCGAAAGCGGCGCAAGCGCCATTGCCCAACGCCTCGCCCCGTGGAACGGCACAGGGCGCACGCTCAACGCTGCCACGCCCGACAGCGTGGAAGAACTGATTGCCAGCGTGGAAAAAGAATTCGGCAAACTGGATATTTTGGTGAACAACGCGGGCATCACGCGCGACAACCTGTTGATGCGCATGAAAGAAGAAGAATGGGACGAGATTATGAACGTGAACCTCAAATCCGTTTATCGCGCGTCCAAAGCCGTGTTGCGCGGCATGATGAAACAACGCGCGGGGCGCATCATCACCATCACCTCCGTGGTCGGCACGATGGGCAACGCGGGGCAAACCAACTACGCCGCCGCCAAAGCCGCCCTGCAAGGGTTCAGCAAATCGCTGGCGAGCGAAGTGGGCAGCCGTGGCATCACGGTAAACTGCGTTGCCCCTGGCTTTATTGACACCGACATGACCCGCGCCCTGCCCGAAGAAACGCGCAAGGCGTTTGAAGCGCAAACCGCGCTCGGCTGCTTTGGCACGCCGCAAGACATCGCCGATGCCGTGCTGTTTTTGGCTTCCGACCAAGCGCGTTACATCACAGGGCAAACACTGCACGTAAACGGCGGGATGCTGATGCCTTAATAACGCCATGATTTGAGACAAAAAAGCTAATCATTGCCCCAGCGCATCGCTACAATGCCCACCGTTTTCAGGCTGCCTTTGGCTAACCCAATAGGCAGCCTGAAAATCCTATTCCCGCCATCTGCGCGGGTTTATCCCACTTTTTAACCGAAAGGAATTGCCATGAAAAAACTGCTCAACCTCGCGCTGATTGCCGCCGCCATCGCCGCGCCACTCGCCAGCCAAGCCGCGCCTGCCAAAAAAGCTGCCCACGCCCAAAAAGCCGCGCCGATGAAAAAAGCCGCTGCCGCCGCAACGGCCGCCACCGCCGCGCAGCAACCCGCCCGCGCCCAAGGCGTGTGGATTGACGTGCGCTCGCCCGAAGAATTTAACGAAGGGCATTTGCAAGGCGCGGTGAATATGCCACACGAGCAAATCGCCAGCCAAATTGCCCGCATCAGCCCCGACAAAAACGCCCCTGTAAACCTGTATTGCCGCTCGGGGCGACGCGCCGAAGTTGCGCTGCAAGAGTTGAAAAAATTGGGCTACACCAACGTAACCAACCACGGCGGTTATCAAGATTTGCTGAACAAAGGCGTGAAATAAGCCACGCGATAGAGGCAGCCTTGCCCCTTTGTCCAAATCTTGGATTTGGAAACAAAGGGGGATGCCGCAGCGCAACGCGCAAGGTAGAAAATGCTTACCCTCGTTTTCAGGCTGCCCACACAAGGAACAACCATGCTAAACAAAATCACCACCGCTGCCCTGCTCGCGGGCGCGCTGTCTGCCTGCCACTCCGCGCCCATGGTGGGCAACGATGCCGATGCGCACGGCTGCCGCGCCAGCGCGGGCGAAACCTTTTCGCGGTTGCAACAGCGTTGCGTGCGCGTGTTTGATGTGGCGGATATTCGTTTGCCCGACCCCGAAAACGCCACCTTGGCGGTGTATGCCATTGTGTCGGGCGACCGCCAAACGGCAGAATTGTTTTGGGCGAAGCTGCCGCAGCCGATTCTGATGGATGCGGCAAAAGGCGGCTATGTGTCCCGAGACGGCAAGATTTGGTTGATTCACCATCTGGATAACCAATGGCTGCTGCGGCAAAGATAGCCCGCTGCACACAACGCCCCACAAGATTTCAGGCTGCCTTAACGCGATGTAGGGCAGCCTGAAATCTTGGTAGGTTGATTAAAATATTTTCAGGCTGCCTCATCCTACGCGGTTGAGGCAGCCTGAAACGCAGTGCACAGATTAGCCGAAGAACGCCATCATGCGGTCTAGGATGGCGGCGTTAATCAAGTCGATGAAGAACGCGCCCACCAGCGGCACAATCAAAAACGCTTTGTGCGACGGGCCAAACGTGCCCGTTACCGACTGCATGTTGGCAACGGCGGTGGGCGTTGCGCCCAGCCCGAAGCCGCAATGCCCTGCGGCCAGAATGGCGGCATCGTAGTCTTTGCCCATAAAGCGGAAGGTTACGAAGTAGGCATAGAAAATCATCACCACGGTTTGCACCAGCAGGATAATCATCATCGGGCCTGCCATGCCCGCCAGCTGCCAGAGCTTCATGCTCATCAACGCCATGGCAAGGAACAAGCTCAGCGAAGCGTTGCCGAACACATCGATGGCGCGGTCAAACATATTGAAGCGGAAAATGCCGGTGAGCGCGTTGCGCAGAATCACGCCAAAGCCCAATGCCCACACAAATTGCGGCAGTTTGAAATCAGGCGCGACTTCTTTCATGTAGCCCACCATAAACGATGAGAACGCAAGGCAGGCGGCGAACAACGCCATCGTTTCCACGGCGGATTCGGCGGTAATCAGGCGGCGGCGATGGGCTTTTTCAAAGGTTTTGTCGTCGTAGCTGTCGCTGCTGTTGTCGTCATCGCTGGTTTCGGCAATCGGCTGGCGGCCCATTTTGTTCACCAAGCGGCGGGCAACGGGGCCGCCAATCAAACCGCCCGACACCAAGCCGTAAGTGGCGGAAACCATCGCCATTTCCACTGCACCTTGGATGCCGTATTTATTCGCCAAGGTGTCGCCATAGGCAGCGCCTGTACCGTGCCCGCCCGTGAGCGTAATCGAGCCTGTAATCAAGCCGATGAGCGGGTTTTGCCCCAGCGCGGTCGCCAAGCCGATGCCCACGAAGTTTTGCACCAAAATAAAGATGCTGACGATAATCAGAAAGGCAACCAATGGGAAGCCGCCTTGTTTGAGGCGGGAGAAGTCGGCCGACAAACCGATGGACGAGAAAAACACCAGCATAAACGTGGATTGTAATGATGCTTCAAAAGTGAAGGTGACGCCGGTGGTGTAATACAAGGTGGTAAACACGGCGGCCACCAGCAGACCGCCGACTACGGGGGCTGGGATATTGAAGTCTCTGAAAAATTTAACTTTTTGTACGATTAAACGCCCTATCAGCAACACGATGGTGGCGGCGATTAGGGTGTAATAAGCGTTGAGTTGGATGGGTTCCATAATGCTCCCTCTTATTATATGTGGTTGGACGCTGCGTTTTGGCGGCGCTTAGGCAGCCTGAAACGCATAGGAAAGGCGAAATAATAGGCGGTTTGTTAAAATTTGTCAAAATATGCGAAGAATGGTTTATTGCGAGGCTTGTTTGATTACGCCGTGCGGGGGCTAAATTTTAGCGTTTTGTTCTTTGATTACAGGACGGCAAAGCGAAATTTGATGAAATCGGCGGGATTTTTGGTTGAAAAACGCTGTTTCGCGCGGATAAGGGCAGCCTGAAAACTCAAGGCGGCGGTGTTCTTATGATGGGTTTGCTTTTCAGGCTGCCGCAGCAAACGCGCCCTATTTTGCTGCGTTTTAAAACCGGTTTTTGAGTTTGCGCAGGGCAACGAAATAATCTTCGTCGCTGTCGTATGTTTGCTGAGTAAGCTGGCGGATGCGTTGTTGCACGGCGGGCAGGTGCACGCGCAAAAAGGGGTTGGTTTGCTTTTCGCGGGCTAGGGTTACGGGCAGCGTGGGAATCGTTTGCGCGCGTTGCTGCGCGGCGATGATGTGGGGGTTGTCGGGTTCTATGTGGGCGGCGAAGCGCAGGTTGGCGGCAGTGTATTCGTGGGCGGGGTAGAGCCGGGTGGCATCGGGCAGCCTGAAAATGCGTTGCAGGCTGTGGTACAGCCATTGTGGGCGGCTGTCGAGGAACACGCGCCCGCAGCCTGCGGCAAACAGGGTGTCGCCGGTGAACAGGTGTTGGTTGTTGAGCAGATAGCAGCGGTGGCGGGCGGTGTGTCCTGCGGTGTGCCACACGCGGGCGCGGTGGTTTTGCCATGCGATGCTGTCGCCCTCGCGCACAATGTGGGTGGCTTGCGGGATGTCTTCCGCGCCGTAAACAGGGCAGCCTGAAAAGTGTTGTTTCAGCTCGGCGATGCCTGCGGTGTGGTCGCCGTGGGCGTGGGTTATCCAGATTTGGGCGAGGGTTAAGCCGTGCGCGTGCAGGTATTCCAGCACGGGGGCGGCTTTGCCAGGGTCTATGCAGACGGCTTGGTTGTGTTGCTGGATAAGCCAGATGTAGTTGTCGGTGTAGGCGGGAATGGGTGTAATGGTTGGGGTGATGGTAAGCATGGTGGGATTGGAATGGGCTAAGGTTCGTACACAACTAGGGTATGCTGTTCGCCTGCTAGTTCTTCGTCGATGATTGGGGCGATGGTTGCCCAGTCGCCGCGCGCCAAGCCTGCGCCGATTTTGGGATAACCGATGCGCTTGCCTGCAAATTGCGCTTTCACTTGGCGCATGGCGGCGCGGATGGCGGCGTAGTCGGCAAGGATGCCTTTGCCGCGCCAGTTGTCCTGCGTGTAGGCGTTCACGATAACCAGCGGGTGTCCGTTGCCGTCTGCCTGCGCACTGCTGATTTGCCCGAGTTTGCTTGCGCCTTTGGGCGTGGCGCAATCGGCGGCGTAGGCGGCGGGGAAGTGGGCTTTGATTTGCTTGGCAATGCCTGCGCCCATGGTGTGCCGGCAGTTGCAGCCGTGGACGATGACATCAAATTCGCCTGCGAGGGCGAGCGCGATTAGGTCGCCTGAACGGGTTTGCATGGTGGGGCTCCTTGGGGGAGGCAGCCTGAAAATGGGGGTAGAGGTTTCAGGCTGCCTTTGCGGTGGGCAAAGTGGGTTGGCGGGGGGCTTTGCTGATGTTTTTTGCGTGGTTTATGGAATGGGATTGGACGATGATCCGTTGCGCTATTTGGGCGGTGTTAAATGACGTTTAAGGCTGAAATCTTTGCAAAATCTATGCCCGATGGGGCGTTGGCAGTTTGCCGATGTTGCTGACTAGTGAAAGCCCTGTTGAATCCGCTATTTGGCGACGAGCCGTCGCTGCTCCATTTTGAGTTTCAGGCTGCCTCTATTCAACAGCGTAGGTGTGATGGGGTGCACTACGCATCATTAAACATGGCTGCGGGCGGGCATTGCGCCTATGTTGAGGCAGTCTGAAACGTTGTTTAGCGCGGTTAAAAGGATTGATCGCTGCGCCATGCTATTCGCCACGCCAAACGGTGTTTTCAGGCTGCCTCTATTCCACCCATGCGCGGCGCGGCGGGCGTGTTATTCCGCTTCGTTCAACAGCCAATATTGCAAGGCAATCAGGGTTTTGCCGTCTTTAAACGAGCCGTTGGCGAGCATGGTGCGGATTTGCGCGCGGGTATAAAGCTCGGTTTCTACTAATTCGTCTTCGTCGGGTTGCAGGCTGCTGGTGGGGGTGATATTGCGGGCGCGGTAGAGATGCAGCACTTCGTCGCAGAAGCCGGGGGCGCTGAAAAAGTCTAGGATTTTTTCCACGCGCTCGGCGGTGTAGGGGGTTTCTTCGCCCAGTTCGCGCAGGGCGCACGCGGCGGGGTCTTCGCCTTCGTCTAGCTTGCCTGCGGGGATTTCCAGCGTGGCTTGGTTGGCGGCGTAGCGCCATTGGCGCACCAGCACCACGCGGTTATCGGGCGTGGTGGCAAGCATGCAGGCTGCCCCAGGGTGGCGCACCACGATGCGGGTGTGCACGTTGCCGTTGGGCAGCTGCACTTGGTCGCGGTTGATTTTCAGAAAGCCGCTGTGGTCAATCGGGGTGCTGCTGATGGGGGTTTCGGTGAGGTTCATGGTTGTTCCTTTGGGGGGGGTTGGGGCAGCCTGAAATGCTGGGGCTGTGGGGCGGCGTGGGTGTGGCGGCAAGACGCCACGTTCTGTTTGCGGCTGACAAGGCAGCCTGAAATCTTTGCAAAACGCACAACCGATGGAGCGTCGGCAGCCCGCCGACATTTTTTAATCAATCAAGTCCTGTCGGATAAAGCATTTGGCGACGAGCCATTGCCGCTGCATTTTGGATTTCAGGCTGCCTCAGGGCTTGCGCAAAGGTGGCAGCCTGAAAACGTTTCAGCAAACAACATCAATAGGCACGCTATTGAACGTTGCTAAACGGTGCGTGAACAAGTTTACACGCCCTACTATTGAGGCAGCCTGAAAACGGTATGACCGTAACCAAAAGGCAGCCTGAAATCAGATTGAGCTTAACACGCCTCGCCTACTTGCACGCCACCGGCGGTGTCTTTTGGCGTGGCAAGCTGGGCGGTAAGGCGTTGGGCAGCCTGAAACTCGGCGGTACGCATCGTGGCTTGGGCTTGCTCGGGCGTTTGGCTGGCGGCCATGTTTTGCCAACGCGCGGCAAGGTGGGGGGTTTCAGGCTGCCTGAAATGGGCGCGCAGCTCGTCCACCAAATCGGGGCGGTTGCACACAAGGGCGATGTCGCAGCCTGCGGCAAAGGCGAGTTGGCAGCGTTGGCTGATGCTGCCTGCGCTCACCGCACCTTCCATGGTCATGTCGTCGGAGAAAATCACGCCGTTAAAGCCCAGTTGGCGGCGCAGCACGGTTTGCAACCAATGCGCGGAGAAGCCTGCGGGCTGGGGGTCTATATTTTGATAGACGACGTGGGCGGGCATCACGGCTGCCATGCCTTGCGCGGCAAGGGCGGCAAAGGGGGCGAGGTCGGGTTGCAGCTGGGCCCATGTGCGCTCGTCGCGCGGCAGCGTGAGGTGGCTGTCGCCTGATACGAAGCCGTGGCCGGGGAAATGTTTGCCGCAGGTTTTCATGCCGCCGCGGTTTAAGCCGCGTTGCAGCGCGAGGGCAAGGGCGGTAACGATTTCAGGCTGCCTATGCAGGCTGCGGTTGCCAATCACGGGGCAGCGTTCCCAATCCAAATCCAGCACGGGGGTAAACGATAAATCTATGCCGCAGGCGACAAGTTCGGTGGCGAGTACCCAGCCGATTTGCTCGGCGGCAGCTTGGGCGGCGGCGGGGCTTTGCGCGTCCCACATCTCGCCGAGGGTGCGCATGGCGGGCAGGCGGGTGAAGCCGTGGATAAAGCGTTGCACGCGCCCGCCTTCGTGATCCACGGCGATGATGAGTTCGGGCTGGCGCAGGGCTTTGATTTGGCGGCACAACTCGGCAAGTTGGCTGGGGTTTTGGTAATTGCGGCGGAACAGGATGATGCCGCCGATGGCGGGGTCTAGCAGGCGTTGGCGGTCTTCTTCGCTGAGCATGTGGGCGGAGATGTCTGCCATGATGGCGCCGCGCGGGAGGTGTGGGGGCATGGTGGGGCTTTCTTGGGAGGCGTTTTCAGGCTGCCTTTGGGTGTGATGTTGTATGCGCGATTAGGCAGCCTGAAAACTAATTGGCTGTCCAAATGGTTTGCTGGTTTACGCCAAACAGCATGCGCTGCACGGGGTGGTTGAGCACGAAGCGGGCGTTCAACTGCCCTGTGTGTTGGCTGTTGGCGAGGGTTTTGTAAACGATGATGTGAGCGGTTTGCTGTTGGCGATTGCTGGTAATGCGCACATTGCGGATGCCAAGTGCGCTGTCGTTGAGCAAACCTGTGAGCGTGAGCGTGCTGCCATCGGGCGTGTTGGCGACTTGCACGTGCAATGCGCTGAAATCTTGCACATTGGCGGTTTGCGGGGCGATGCCGCAAGCGGCGAGTAGCGCGGTTAGGATGGGGGCGAGTTTCATTTTCAGGCTGCCTTGATGGGCTTTGATTATGGGCATTGGGGTTGGGCTGGGGTTGATTGGGGCAATGGTGTTTCAGGCTGCCTATTGCAGAAACATAAACGGCAGCCTGAAACGTCGTACAACGTAATCCAATCAATCAAACAACGTTGCCAGCCGCCGTTTCAGGCTGCCTCAATCGGCTTCACTTTGCTGAACAAGCGATAAAAATTCGCCGTGGTTGCCGCTGCGATGTTTTCCAGCGTGTCGCCGCGCAGTTGGGCGAGAAACTCGGCGGTGTGGCGCACATAGGCGGGCTGGTTTTCTTTGCCGCGATACGGTACGGGCGCAAGATAGGGCGAATCGGTTTCCACCAAAATGCGATCCAGCGGGCAATATTGCGCGGCAGCTTGGATAGCTTTGGCGTTCTTAAACGTGAGTATGCCCGAAAACGAAATGTAGCCGCCCATATCCAGCACGGCTTGGGCAAAGGCGGTGTCTTCGGTAAAACAATGAATCAGGATTTTTTCGGCTTGCGTCTCGCGCAACAGGCGCAGCGTGTCGGCGGCGGCATCGCGCGTGTGCACAATCAGCGGCACTTGCGCACGCTTGGCAGCCTGAATGTGGGTGATAAAACGCTTGTGCTGCCACGCCAAATCGCCGCTGCACCAATGGTAATCCAGCCCCGTTTCGCCAATGCCAACCACTTTGGGATGCGCGGCGTGTTGCACCAATTCGTCTTCGGAAAACTCGGCGGCGGTTTCGCTATCGGGATGCACGCCCACGCTGGCGTAGATGTTGCGATGCGCTTCGGCGAGTGCCAACACTTCGGCAAAGGTGTCGCGGCTCACGCTGATGGCAAGGGCTTGGGCAACTTGGTTTTGCGCCATATTGGCAAGCAGCTCGGGGATGCGGTCGGCAAAGTCAGGGAAATTGATGTGGCAATGGGAATCTATCAGGTGCATAGTGTTTGGAATGATGGGAAAGTTTGCGCTGCGCTGAACTGTTGGGGTTGAGGCAGCCTGAAAAGGGGGAAGCCTAGTGTTGGTAACCACAAGGCGCGGGCGGTTGGGCTACATCAGCGTGGTACGCGGCGCAACGCGTGTGCGGGCGGATAAAGCAGTAGGTTGAGGCAGCCTGAAACCATGTTGGCGCAATCCACATAATTTTCAGGCTGCCTATTGATTGCATGGGCAGCCTGAAAATCTGTTTTACATCGTATAAGTGGGGCGTTCGTTGTGCAGCAAGCCTGTTAATATGTTTTCAAACAAGGTTTTGGCTTTTAAGCCCGATTCGTCCGAGCCAAACGCCAAGCCTACGCCTTTGGGGCGACCGCTGCCGCTGGGGTTGGCGTTAATCCAGCAAACATTGGTTTTAATAAACAATTTTTCGGTTTTGGCAGGGCCAACCAATTCCAACACCAGCAAAATTTCTTCGCCCATGGCAAACTTGTCGTTGCTAGGCATAAACACGCCGCCGTATTCCAAAAACGACATATAGCTGGCGTAGATAATCGGTTTACTTTCTAAGCGCAATTGCAATATGCGCGCTGGCGCGCTGGCGGGGGCAGAAGGTTGGGCGGAGACTTGTGGGGCTGAACTCATGATATTTCCTTATTTTGATTAACTTTTTTTGAGCATGGCAGACAGATAGTCGCACAGCAAAAATTCGGCTTGCATTTTAACATTTAAACTGTGATAACCGTAAGGGTGCAGGCTTTTCAGGCTGCCTGAAAGGGCGAAAAGTGTGGCGGGATTGGTTTTGCTGGCGATTTGCGCGATGTTGGTTTTGTGTTGCGGATAATACAACGGCGCGATGTTGCGCTGCGCCAATGCGATGTCAATCAGCCATTTGTGCAGCCAATCCAGCAAAAAGGCGAGGGGAAATTTGTGTTTATCGTATTCCGCCGCGTAGTCCAAAATCGCCAGCAGACGCGGCGCGGCAAGCAGCGCGAGCAATTTTTCGCGCAAGACATCTTGCTCGGGCGCATGGGCAAACAGGGGCGCGCCGCTGTGAAACGCCAGCAGGTTTTCAGGCTGCCCAATTTGCTGCCCGCGCAAATAATCCAGCGCCACTTCTTGGCTGGGCGCAGGCAGCAACATCTGCCGACAACGGCTCTTAATCGTGGGCAACAGGCGGTCGCGGTTGTGCGTAACCAGCAGAAAAATCACCGCTTCGGGCGGCTCTTCCAGCATTTTCAGCAACGCGTTGGCAGCGTGAATATTCATGCTCGCGGGAGGGTTGATCAACACCACGCGCCGCCCGCCACGGATAGACGATTGCGTGAGCGGCTCCAAAATCGCGCGCACGGCATCAATCTTAATTTGCAACAGCTTGCGGCTGCCTGCTTCGTTTTCAGGCTGCTCGGGCGAGAGCGCGTAAAAATCGGGGTGCGTGCCTTGCAAAAACAGGTGGCAAGACGCGCATTGCCCGCAGGGTTGATGCTGCTCGCTGGGCGTTTCGCACAGCAGGGCTTGGGCGAAATGCCGCGCAAAGGCGGTTTTGCCTGTGTCTGCTTTGCCTGTGAACAGCCATGCGTTGGGCTGGTTGCGCCAATGTTGCGCGAGTTGTTGCCATGCGGCTTCGTGCCAAGGGTAAATCATTTTTCAGGCTGCCTTTGTTATTTGCGTTCACTGATTTTGTGGGACTGCGGCACTTCGTGCGGGTTGATGCGCGCTTCGTCTTCCTGCCCCAAGTTCACCAATTTTCGCAGCTTAGTCATATAGTTATTCACATCCAACCCGCGGTTGAACCGCTGCGCTTCCCATAGGGTTTCCGCCAGCGCGTCCATCATTTCGTGCTCGGCGGCCACCCAGTTGTCGCGGTGTTTGGCGCACAGCGTTTCGTGTATGGCGCGTATGCCGAAGGGCTGGTCTATGCCGACTTGCTCTTGTATGGACAGGTGCATGGACAGGTGCAAAAAGGGATTGGTTTCGCCTTGCTCGGGTGTCCAGTTGTGGTCTAGGTATTGTTCAATGTTTTCAAGATAATGGGCGTATTCGGGGTGGGCTTCAATAATCCGCAGGGCTTTTTGTTGCAGCGCGTCCAGTTGCAGCGGGGCGAAGCGGTGTTGCCAAACGTGGGCGAAAAAGCGGCGCACGTCGTGGGTGTTGACGTTGTACATGGGTGTTTCCGTTTCAAAATGGGCTGGATTATAAAGGACATTTTGCGTTTTCAGGCTGCCTGAAACGAATAACCGTGCGCCAAACGCTTTTCAGGCTGCCCCAATCACCCAAGGCAGCCTGAAAATCCATTGAGACTAAAAGCATTCTTCGCCAAACTCGGCAAACAGTTTCGGGCAGATGCGCGCCATGCTCTCGGGCGCTTCATCGCTCCATACAAATTCAATTTCGGGATAGGTAAACGCGTTATCCAAATACTCGCCCATTTCGCTGCCCGTTTTTTCTGCAAACGCTTCATGCGCCGCGTAGCCTAAATCTTCAAACTCGTAGTAATCGCTGTCTGCGCTTACAAACGGATAATCCGCCAAGCTGTCGGGGTTCGCCAAGGCAGCCTGAAAAACCGCTTCGCCGCGCGATACCAGCCAATAGCGGAAATAATCAAAGCCGTCGTCCGAGCAACCGCCGCACATCAAATACGCCGCGCACCATAAATCCTGCCGATACGAAGCAAAATGCAGTTGGTCAAAACGGTTTTCAAACGCGATGATGTCTTGCCAATCCAATGCCAGCAAGGCAGCTTTTAAGGCGGCAAACTGCGTCTCTTGCTGCTCGGCGATGTCGTCGTTTTCGGCTTGGGCAACGGCAAGCGATTGGCTGATGATTTGCCAGAAGCGGGCTTCGTCCATTAAATCGGATACGGGGTAGAGTCGGCTCATTTTTTGCTCCTTGGGGCGGGTTAAATTGTTGAGGCAGCCTGAAACCGCTCTTTTGCCGTTTCAGGCTGCCTCAATATCAGTCTTCGTCATCAGAATATTGGCTGGGGTCGTAAGGCTCAAACGGTATCTCGCCCTCGTCCTCAAACTGCACCAGCACGCCCGATTCAAACAGCCAAGTAATCGCCTCGCCCAACGTTGCGCCCAAATCGTAAATATTTTCCTCCTCGCGCGGCAGCACATAATAGCGACCCTCAAACCAAATAATCTCGTCGCCGTCCCAAGTGTCTGCCACCACCACCGAGCGCAACACTTGCTCCTTGGTGAGCACGTCTGCGCCGTCGTCCCAAAACCAATATTGCGTGATGCGTTCCAGCCATTCGGGCTGCTCTTTCATAATCTGCCCGGGCAGATAAACGCGCAGATACCCGCCCAAACCGCCCTGCCCATAGCGGGTAACTTATTCGCGGTAATCCGCTTCAAACTGCGTGTTCAACGCCGCTTCGCATTGCGCGATTTCGGCGGCGGTTGCCAAGAAAAGCTGGGGCTGCCCGTGTCGGTGTTGGGCGTGATGGGGTAATTGGCGATGCTCATGTTTTTGCTCCTTGTGTTGGGGTGATTGGGTTTAGGCAGCCTGAAACCGCCCTTCGGCATTATAGATGCTTTTCAGGCTGCCTCAAACTGCGTATAATCGCGGCTTCTCATTTGGGGGCGACCTTGGTTTCGACGGGGGTTGCGAAGCAAATGCGGGCATACCGAGTTTTCAGTAACTCGTAAAACACTGAATCTAAATAGTCGCAAACGACGAAACTTACGCTTTGGCTGCTTAATGCCAGGCTGTTGCAGCAGCTCGCCAATGGGCTGTGCGGGGTAAAACCCGCGGCAACATCATTTCACATTGGCTGGTTTCCTGTCGGGTTGCTTGGCAGGGAATAAGATTGAAGGCAACTGGTTTCTTGAAAGCCTGTTGGTCGGCGCGATAGAAATAAGATTCCCAAATCGACACAACTAAGTATGTAGAACGCTTTGTAGAGGACTTTCGGACGGGGGTTCAATTCCCCCCGCCTCCACCAAACACTATTTCCCGGCAATTTTTAACTAACCGCAAGGAAAACGAAAACCGCCTAACCATCAAGGTTACGGCGGTTTTTTACTGCCTAACGTGCGCTATCGTGCGCTGTTGTATGCGCGATAATTTAGGTACAATTTTAGGTACAAAACCTAAAAAGCAGCCATAAGAGCAGCAAAATAACCCTTTTTTCCACAAGCGTTGTACCTAAATGAAACTTACCGATAATCAATGCAAGCACACGCCGCCCCCCGATAAAGGCGTAAAGCAGCTATCAGACGGCGGCGGCTTGTACCTACAAATTGATGCCAAAGGGCGGCGATACTGGCGCATCAAATACACCTACAACCAAAAACAGCACACCCAGCACCTAGGCATTTACCCCGCCATGCCACTCAAAGCTGCACGCATGGAGCGGGACAAAATCAAACTGCTACTCTCGCAAGGCATTAACCCCCAAACCCACCACCAGCAGCAAGCAAGGGCAGAACAAAAGCGCATTGCTAACACATTTGAACACGTTGCCCGTAAATGGCATGCCACCAAAGCAGAAAAAGGCGATTGGAAGCCCGCCCATGCAGAGCGTGTATTGCGGCAAATAGAGTTGTACCTAATTCCCCCGCTTGGCAGCATCAGCATCGCCGATATAGAGCCGCTGGATATATTGCACGCCATTCAAAGCGTAGAGCGAGCAGGCAAAATAGCCACCGCCAACAAAGTTTACGACATCGCCCACGCCATTTTTTCCTTTGCTGCCCGTATGAAGCTATGCCCGTATAACGCCGCAGCGGAATTAAAGCCTGAATTGCAACAAGCCAAAGCCACCCCCTACCGCCATGTTACCGACACCAGCGAGCTAACAGCCCTACTACGCGCCATAGACGGCTACACAGGCAGCCCGCAAGTGAAAGTGTTGTTACAGCTTGCCCCGCTAGTGTTTGCCCGCCCATCAGAATTGCGCCTGCTTAAATGGGCGGATATAGATTTTCAGGCTGCCTGCTACCACAAAGCAGCAGACGAAATGAAAAACGGCATCGCCCACATAGTTCCCCTATCGCGCCAAGCCATCGCCCTGCTATGCAGCCTGAAACCTGTAACAGGGCATTATGAATACGTATTCCACAACAAGGCAGCAGGCAAGCCATTGAGTGAAGCCGCCGCCCGCAAAGCCTTATCGCGTATAGGCTGGCTGGATAAAGTAACCCTACATGGCTTTCGCCATACTGCAAGCACGCTGCTACACGAGCAGCAATACAGCAGCGATTGGATAGAACGGCAGCTTGCCCACAAAGACCCCAACACCACCCGCGCAAGCTATAACTTTGCCAAGCACCTAGAACAACGCCGCCAAATGATGCAGGAATGGGCAGATTTTCTAGACAGCCTGAAAGCCTAACCAGCCTTACCGCTGGTTTTTTAATCGCCCTTTACTTGCGCCCCTATACGCGCGAGAAAACGTATTTTTGGTGGGAACGTGGGAACACTATATCTAAAATATTGATATATAAATAAAAAATTGTTCCCACCATGTTCCCACTGTTCCCACCAAACTGTAAAAACACGCCTTAAACCATTGTTTATACAAGAGAAATCAATTTTGAGGACTGGTGGGAACACTTTAAAACGTAATAAAAACAATTATATAGCTATATAGCTACACCCCTATCACATGGCAGCAAACAGCAAAAAAGGGCGAAACGCCCCCTATTATTTGATTTACATCAAAAACACTTCCCCTTTATGGCAACAAGAAAGGCAACCATGAAACGCCCTCAATCCATCCGCAATGAAGCAGAATACCGCGCCGCCTTGGCAGTGTTATCACGCTTCTTTGACAGCAACCCCGACGCAGCAAGCCAAGAGAGCAGCATCACAAAGCATTAGCCGCGCTGGTCGAGCAATACGAAGCCGCCCACTACCCCATAAACACCCATAAAAAACACCAGCCGCAAAGCTGGTGTAATGGAGATATATTTAAAACCCGTGATTTTTAAAACATTTTTCCTTGATATGTACACGCCATAAACATATACTTCAAACATCTTTAAATTTTGAGGATTTTTAAACATGGCAACATGGCAGCCTGAAACCCCATACAACGAACTGCCCGCGCTACCGCCTGCAAGCGATATGGAAAGCAAAGCTATTTTGAAACAATGCATTCAAGCCCGCGCCGCCTTGGCAGAGCTAAAACAAGCGGCGGAGCTAATCCCCAATCAAGGCATGTTGATTAACACGCTGCCCGTTATGGAAGCGCAAGCGAGCAGCGAAATAGAAAACATCGTAACCACCACCGACAAGCTATTCCAATCGCTGCAAATGGATAGCGAAGCCGACCCCGCCACCAAAGAAGCCCTGCAATACCGCAGCGCATTGTTTTCAGGTGTGCAATCCTTGCAAAGCCGCCCCATTTGCACCCAAACCGCCCTAGCCATTTGTAGCGAAATCAAAGGGCGCGATATGAATATCCGCCAAACCACAGGCACAGCATTAAGGGCAGGCAACAGCGGGCGCATCATTTACACCCCGCCCGTAGGGGAAAGCGTGATTAGAGACAAACTCGCAAACTGGGAGCGGTTTATTCACGAGAGCCAAGAGCTAGACCCCCTGATTATCATGGCAGTAGCCCATTACCAATTTGAAGCCATCCACCCCTTTTCAGATGGCAACGGGCGCACAGGGCGGGTATTAAACAGCTTGCTACTGATTGAACAAGGCTTGCTTAATTTGCCCATACTTTATTTGAGCCGCTACATCATCCAAACCAAAGCAGACTACTACCGCCTACTGCTAGCCGTAACCGAGCGGAAAGAGTGGGAGGGCTGGATTGTTTACATGCTTAAAGGGATTGAAGACACCGCCCGCTGGACAGTAGCCAAAATTGAAGCCATCCGCGCCCTAGCAGAACACACGCGCCAACACGTTAAAACCACCCTACCGCATCTATACAGCCGTGAACTGGTTGATTTGCTGTTTGAGCAGCCCTACACGCGCATAACCAACCTAGAAACAGCAGGCATCGCCAAACGGCAAACCGCATCCAAATACTTGCGCGAACTAGTGGAGGCAGGCATCTTGAAAGAGGTTAGTGTAGGCAGAGATAAGCTGTTTACCCACCCAAAACTGTTAGAGCTACTTAACGGCGGGCAACCCGGCCCCTATTTGTGAATGATGCATCGCGTGCATAATTTTGCATAAAATGAAAGCCCCTTCGCGCACGCGCGCGCGGGGGCTTTTTTACGGTTAGCGTTGGCGTTTACTTGCGCAGACGGTTAGGAAGCCAACCGCCCCCAAATTCCCGCTTACCCCCCCGCTACCCCATCAACAGACAGCAACAGCACCCCGCGCATCATCGACCGAAAAAACACCAGCATTAACATTATGCTGGTGTATTTTTTTGCTATCATTATGCGCACGTTAGCACACGATAGGATTAGAAAATGAGAAAGCCTGATTACTGCCCTGAATGGTTTGATATTGACCTATACGACAATTTACTAAACCAGCCGCGCGATGCGCTATGTATGGCGTTATGGATGCGGAAAATGAATTACAAAACCTATTTGATAGAAATGGAAGGTAAGGAAAATAATCACTTAACAACGGAGGAAAAAGCGCATAGCCTAGAATGGTTAGAAATGCTGGCTACAAAATGGCTTGTTCCACCCAAAAATAGAGATAGCCAAACATTAGAAAGCTATAACCCGCTAGCAGTAGAGCAAGACATTATCCAAGAATTAAGTCTTAGGAATATTGCCAACCTATTTGCAAAATGCTACCTAGAACTTCCGCAAATGCGCGAACTTTTCCAAATAGCCGCGCCACGGCTAGATGATTTAGTTGAAGAAGGTTGTGCAGACCAAGTAGAGCCAATAGAACCGCTGGAGCAAATGGACTGGATAATTAAGGAAGAATGCACCACACCTGAATCGTATCTTGATACCCCATTAACAGACGTTTCAAACTACGCCGATATATTCATTATTGAACTTTCGCATAGCGACGAAGTATTGAAAATGGCGTTTGAACAAAAGCTAAAAGAGATACGAGCCAAAGAGCAAAAGTCAGATAATTTTTGGAATGGTACACGCACGAAACGATTTTCAGATGCTGAAATAAGGCGAATTGTGGAATATCGCTATTTTGCCTACATAGACCTATACACATACAGCCTGATAACAGGGCGCAAGTTTACCGACGTTGAAATGGCTGCCATGATTTACCCGCCAAGAGATAACACACCCCTAGATTTTGACGCAGTAGATAGGATTACGAGAACAGTCAGACCCAAAGCAATAGAGCTTTTTGAGCGAACCAATCCGCGCTTGCTACTGTAACCCCATGCCCGCATAAAAATTCAAAAATTTATGCGGGCATATTTTTATCCGTAACATTTGCATACATCTTTGCAAGGCAGATTTTTAACGCCATGAAAATAAAACAATTCACGCATTCCAGCCGCCCCACAAGAGCGGCTATTCTTTTGCACACACCAGCAACCACTAGCACCAAAGGAGACCAATCAATGCTAGACATCACCACCCTACCCCCAAACACCCAAATCGCCATTTCCGAGCTAGAAACCAGCAAAGCACGCAACCGCAGGGGCATCATCCCGCTATCCCGCAGCCAAATACGCCGCTTGGAAGCGCAAGGGCTATTTCCCCCATCCCGCCGCATCGCAGGCACGCGCGGCACATTTTACCTAGCAGGCGAAGTCAAAAACTGGATAGAGCAACAAGCAACCACCAAGGAGTAAAAACCATGAAACCCCAAACACCAGCCACCCAAACCACAAAACCCACCACGCCCAAAAAACAACGCCCACCCAAACCCAACCTAACCATCATAGGGCTGCCCACCGCCGGCAACGCCTACACCTTTACCCCGCTAGGTTACTTTCCCACCAAAAAAGCCGCCCACCGCGCCATTGCCGAGCAGCAAAAAGATGCGCCCGACTTGATTTACTTCATGCTGGAAGACAAAGAAGCCCCGCTATACAAAAAAATGGCTGCCCTATTGGAAAAGGCAGCCTGAAAAGGGATTGCATGGGATTGAAGTTTCAAACCTTGCATGGGGTTGTTTTTTCAAACGCCCCTTTGCATAAAGTTTCAAGGTGTACACATACGCCTTATTGCTGGTGCCTACTGGCAGAATGCACCGCTAAAACTTGATTTAAATCAAAATCGCCATAAAGCCAACTAGGAAGCGCGTAGATTGCGATTGAGTGAAAAAGGTATAGACGTAGCACTCATGCTTTTAAATGCCATCCTAGCGCATTCTAGGGCTACTGGCGCACGGTTTAATCCAATCCACCAGCTTTTTGACTTATCAAAATCTCAACCCAATGGGAGCAACACCATGAACACCCTAACCCTTAACTACAACGGCTTGCCCCTACATGCCAACCGTGAAGCATGGTTTAACGCCACCGAAATAGCCGCCATGTTTGGCAAGCGCCCCATTGACTGGTTAAGGCTGCCTGAAACAGAACGCTACATAGCCGCCTTATGCAAGCGCGAAGCCGAAAAACAGCAAATAGCCGAAGTGAGAAAATCCCACTTCATAAAAACCCGCAAAGGCGGCAACGACCTAACACAACAAGGTACATGGCTACATCCCAAACTAGCCGTAGCCTTTGCCCGCTGGTGTGATATTGACTTTGCCCTATGGTGTGACGAGCAGATAGAAACCCTAATCCGCGAAGGCAAAGACCACCAAAGCAGCCGCCAAGAAAGCAGTATTGCCTATCGCATTATGGGCGAAATCCTACAAGCCGCCCGCAAAGCAGAAGGCAAAGACACCCAACCCCACCACTACCGCAATGAAGCCTTGCTATGCAATGCCGCCTTAACAGGGCAATTTACCGCCATTGCCCGCGATAGCCTAGACAAGCCCGCCTTAAACATGCTCACCCGCCTACAAGCCCACAATGCCGCCCTTATAGGGCAGGGCATTCCCTATCCCAAACGAAAAAACATCCTATTCAAACTCGCCGCGCACCATAGAACCCGCCACTTAAATCCCGCCAAGCAAAATTAGCTTTGGAGTTTTCCGATTTGAAATCGGAAAATTCTGAAACGGAGCAACACCATGAACACCCTAATTTCCATTCCCTTCCACCACAAACCCCTTTGCTTGATAGATGCCGACGGAAAACCCTATGTAGCCATGCGCCCCATTGTGGACGGCATGGGCTTGTTTTGGGGCAGCCAACAACGCAAGCTACAAAACCGCTTTGCTTCAACCGTAGTCATCTTGAATACAGTTGCCCTAGACGGCAAACAGCGTGAAATGCTTTGCCTACCGCTGGATAAACTCACAACATGGCTTCTAACCATCAACCCGCGCAAGGTAAACCCCGCCATCCGCGCCAACGTAGAACGCTATCAAGCAGAAAGCGAAGCCGCCCTATGGAGCTATTGGACAACAGGCATTGCCAAGCAAGACGAAATCCGCCGCGAAATGGCAGAGCTAGAAGCCCACGAAGCCGCATCATTCCAGCGGGGCAGCCAAGCAGGGAAAAGCCTATACACCCGCAAGCTGGAAAAGCAACGCAACGAGCTTGCCCTAGCCGCCTTACAGCGCGAACTGCCCTTTGTATGGGGGAGCGCATGAATACTCTTGCCCTTGTTGCCCTACTGCTTTTCACACTAACAGCCATGCGCCGATAACAAAAAAGCGGCGAGCTTACCCCATGCACACACCAGCAACCCCTAGCAACTTTTTACCCAAGCAAAACAACCCCCTAGTCCAACACCCCCAAAACCCATTTGACAATCCGAGAGCCGCAGAGATACAGTACAAGCCTCTCTCAACACATATACAGCGCACAAATGGCAGCGTAACCGCCATTTTTTCACGCCTATATCTTTCAGGCTGCCTGAAATGCAAATCATGCACCTATCAAAGTTAAAGGCGGTGTCCGCCAACCGTAAGGCGCGGGCTGGACTGTATACCAGAGAGAGCACCGCCACCCCATTTGGGGCAATCTCAAACACTCTCAAATTTATACAGGAGCATGAAAATGCAAAGTTCTACCCTTTCACAATCTCAACTTCAAACCGAAATCAAAACACACGCCCAAAACGCCGTAGATACGCTATGGCAATTTGAGAGCATCACCAATTTCCACCTGCTCAAACTGCACCGCATCCAATCCCTGCTACAAGACATCTTGCTGGAAAAAACAGGCATAAGCAGCCACCCAACCCGCGCGCAAGACATCGCCCGCGCCTTGGAAGATTGCCAACACCTGCAAGGCGAGCTGTTTGAGCAAAGCTACAATCTCACCGCCCAAAACGAGCTATTCCACATCGACGAAGCATTCAACCGCCTGCAAAGCGCAGACATTTCCACCCAAAGCCCATACAGCAATTAACACCAGCCCAAGCCCACAAGGGCAGGGCTTTTTGCACCTTTCGCATTTATACAACCTATTGATTTAAAAGGATATGAACATGAAAGAAGTGAAATCACACGGCATTTTTGCCGCCGCCCGCTTGCTGGAAATCCAATCAAAAACCCTGATTGATATGCTGGTGTCTATGAACTGGATAGGCAAGGGCAACAAAGCCCAAGCCACCCGCCAAGCCATCGCCGCGGGCAACATGATTCAATTCCGTGGCGTGAACGAAGACGGCATATTCAGCCAAGCGCGGATAACCGAGCAGGGCATAGAAGCCCTACGCCATAACATCGCCGCCCAACGCGAAGGCATCGCCAAACTACGCGCCATGCTGGCAGAGCGAAAAGGAGCGCAGCCATGAAATTCCCACCATTCCAAAACAACAGCCAAAACAGCGAAATCCTAGCCATACTCACCGCAGGCAACAGCCTAACCCACCATGAAGCCACCCGGCTAGGCATTATGGCTTTTACCGCCCGCATCAACGAAATACGCAACGCAGGCTACAACATCGCTTGCGTGATGGAAAAGCACACCAACAAACACGGCAAAACCATCAAGCGCGGGCGATACAGCCTAATCAAAGGGGGCAGCCATGAATGATTTACGCGAACAAGCCCGCCATCACTGGCAAGGCATCCTAGGCAGTCTAGGCATAGCAGGCAGCCTGAAAAACAAACACCAGCCATGCCCTTGTTGCGGCGGCAAAGACCGCTTCCGCTTTGACGACAAAGACGGCTATGGAACATTCATTTGCAACCAATGCGGCGCAGGCGACGGCTTTCGCCTAGTTATGAACCTGCTTCATTGCGATTTTAAGCACGCTGCGAGCATCGTAGAGAGCTATCTAGGCACAGGATGGGTAAACGCCATCGCCCCAACCCCCGTAAAAACGCAAGAGAAGCCCGAAAAACCGCAAGACAAGCAAGCCAAGCTGTTAAGCATCTTTGAGCAAGCCCAACCCCTTACCCCCAACAGCCCCGCCGTGCAATACCTACACCAGCGCGGGCTAACCCTGCCCGATTATCCCCAAATGCTGCGCTACCACCCCGCCTTGCCCTACTGGACGCACCACGACGGCGAGCCTATGCACATGGGCAACCGCCCCGCCATGATTGCCGCCATCACCACCCCCAACGGCGAACTGCAAGGCATCCATTGCACCTACTTACAGCAGCGCAACGACGCATGGCAAAAACTAGCCATAGTCCACCCGCAAACAGGCGAGCCATTGCCCGCCAAAAAGATGCAAACACGATACGGCGGCGCACTCACAGGCGCAGCCGTGCAACTTTACCCCATACAAAATAATCGACTGGCAGTAGCAGAAGGCATAGAAACCGCCCTAGCCGCCCGCGAACTATTGCCCAACTGCCCGCCCGTATGGGCAGCATTAAGCGCAAACGGCATGGCATCGCTGGTATTGCCCAACAGCATAAACGAGCTATGGATAATCGCCGACAACGACACCCCACGCCCCATAGGAATGCAAGCCGCCGAAACCCTAGCCAACCGCGCCATAAAGGCAGGCATCGCCGTTAAGCTATGGCAGCCTGAAACGCAAGGATGGGATGCCCTAGACGAGCTAACCAGAAGCCGACGGAATTCCATCAGCTAGGCAAGAACTACGCTTCTAACGTGGCAAGAAATTGCCATTACAGCAACACCACAGGAACGAGCCATGAGCCAAGCCCAAAACGGCAAGCGGAGCGCATCATCGCCCAGTTTGCCCCGCTTACAACCCCCACGCGCCACGAAGCCATACGCCAACACCAACCGCCATAGCCGCTGCCAAACGGGCTAAACGCCGCCCACAAGCCATGCCTGAAAAACAACCTAGCCGCCTACACCAGTAGCCAACAGCCTTTTTTGGAAAATCCCAAAAAACCGTTTTCGGAAATTCCCGAAATCGCTAAAACACCGGCCCAAATTTGGATTGGTTAAATTTGGATGCGTTTTAGCCGCCCCAAATGTGGGGACGCTAAACCCTTGTTTTCAAACGTAAGACCAAAAATGAGCCGACGCCCACACATTTGAGGAGGTTTACTCAACTCAAATTTGAGGCTACTCAACCCACATTTGGGCGCAGCAAAGCAGCAAAAAATGAAGCCCTTTAAACAATCACTTAGGTTTGCTTAGGCATTTTCCGAAGCAATTTAGGAAACCAAAAACCCATTTACTAAAAACCCAGTAAACGCCCTACCCTATCGCCCCTTGCCAACACACGCAAAAAGGGCAAAAGAGAGAGAAAACAGCGATAGGGCAGGGCAGAAAGGAAATCATGCAAGGTATCGCCCTTTTTATCGCCGCATTCAGTAGCACACTATGGCTACTCTTTCGCGCCGCCCATCGCAAACAGCAAGAGAACGAACAAGCCAACGAGCTAGACGAGCTACAACTTTTGCAACGCGAAAACGAATTTTTAGCCCAAATGGAAGCCCGCCTTATCCCTCGCCTGCTTGCCCACTTTTCCGACTATCAAGACTACCTAATCACCCAGCAAATGCCCACCCGCAAAAAGCAGCCCATGCAAATCAAAATCGCCCGCCCTGCCTACTGGCAGCCTGAAAACGAGCCTGAAAGCATAGAGCAGCCCGAAACATGGCAGCCTGAAAACGCACAATGGGAGTTAGAACTAGCCGCCCTACGAGCCGCCCGCCAAGATGCCCCGCAATGGCAGCTTGAAGACAAAAAAACGGCAGCCTGAAAAGCTGCCTATCCACAAGTTTCTAATACAAGGACTCTCAAAAATGAAAGAAATGAAGCATTATACACCAGCCTACGAGCCAAAAGACTACAAGCCCCAAAACGGCTTTCACATCACCCCCGGCGGCATCTACTGGCGCGAATACAAAGCCAAAGACGAGCAACTAGAACCCCACGATATGCCCCTAGCCGATTGCATGGATATTGTAGGCACAGGCAAAGACACAAACGGCGCATACTATCGCATCATCCGCTATCAAGATGCCAACAGCCGCAAATCCTACACCTTTTCCCTCCCCTGCGAGCAAATAGGCACAAATACAGGCTGGCAGATGCTACAAAAGCGCGGCATCACCATATTTTCAGGGCGACGCAAGCGCGAACTACTGGCGGACTACCTACAAACCCAAGGCGCAAAAACCCCCTACACCGTAACCAACAAAACAGGCTGGCATGGCAATGCCTACATTCTAGCCAACGGCGAAATCATCGCCCCCAACGCCCCCATCATCTACAACGGCGACACCAGTCGCGCCAAAGGCTACAACGTTTCAGGCAGCCTGAAAGACTGGCAGCAATACATCGCCCGCTATGCCGCAGGCAACAGCCGCCTATGCTTGGCCCTAGGCACCGCCCTAGCCGCCCCCCTATTGAGCAAGATACATGAAGCAGGCGGCGGTTTTCACATCTACGGCAATTCACGCGACGGCAAAACCACCGCCGCCCTTGTTGCCCTATCCGTATGGGGGCAGCCTGAAAGCCTAAAAATGGCATGGAAAGGCACAGGCTACGGCTTTGACAACATCGCCCTAGCAAGCAACGATAACTTGCTGGTATTAGACGAAATAGGGCAAGCCAAAGCCCATGTAGTCAGCGATACCGCATACAGCGTACTGGATGGCAAAAGCAAAATACAAGGCGCAAAAGAAGGCGGCAACCGCGAAATAACAGACTGGCGCATCCTGCTATTTTCCACAGGAGAATATGCCCTAGATGCCTACATGGCAAAGAACGGCAAAGAATGGGAAGCAGGGCAAGCCGTAAGACTACCCAGCATCCCCGCAGGCAAGCAATACGGCATCTATGAAACCCTACACGGCTTTCCCACCGGCGCGGCACTATCCGACTACCTACTGGACCACATGGCACAACAACACGGCACAGCAGGCAGAGCATGGCTGGCAAAAATCCAAAGCCTTGCCCCCGAAACCATCCGCGCCGCCCGCGATTCATTCCTACCGCCCAACCTAAACGGGCAAGCCCTCACCGTAGCCCGCCGCTTCGCCCTTGCCGCCGCCGCGCTGGAACTGGCAAGCGAAATAACAGGGCTGCCCGCTGGTGTAGGCGCAGCAGGCATACAGCAATGTTTTGAAGACCGGCTAGAAGAGAACGGCACAGGCAGCAAAGAGGAGAAACAAATCATTGCCAACTGTATAGACTTTATCCAGCGATACAGCGAAAGCCCCCGTTTTGCCAACTGGCACGACTACACCCAAACCGATAGAGACCACGCAGGCTTTAAACGAAAAAACGTGGATATGGCAGTAGGCGAAATATGGGTTATCCGCCCCGTGTTTGCCAACGAAATCGCCAAAGGCAAAAACGAAACCCAAGCCGCCGCCATATTGCATCAAGCAGGTTTTCTTATCCCATCCCGTGAAAAAAACGGCAAACTACGCTATGGCCGCAAAAAGCGCGGCACAGATGGAGTGCTATATGTGATTGCCCTTACCCCATACGACGAGCCGCAAGAAGCCTAAACGCAAAGACACCAGCCCGAAAGCTGGTGTCTTTCATTTGCCGCACTACAATACTGTAAACCACAGCGATACACTAGGAGCAAACAAAATGCGTATGTACAACCCACCCCACCCCGCCGAAACCCTACGAGAGGACATACTGCCCGCGCTTGGCATCAACATAACGCAAGCCGCCAAACAGTTAGGCGTTTCCCGCGTAACCCTATCCCGCTTGCTTAACGGCAAAACAGGCATAAGTGCAGACATGGCAATTAGGCTTCATGCATGGCTAGGCGACAATGGCCCCAGCCCCGAAAGCTGGTTACATCAACAAGCGGATTATGATTTATGGCAGCCCAAAAAGAGCCGCCCAAAATCATCCCAGCCTACGCATGAGCAGAAACATGAAAACCCCCAGCCTACACCCCAAAAGCCATTAGAGCTGGTGTAACACCCCCAAACAATGCTTGAAACCCAAAACACGTTAAGGCAGCCTGAAATGGCTGCCTTTTAACTTCGCACTAAAACAATAAAATTGCGCACATAGCACAATATTTCACATTTTGCGCAATAAAATTGCGCAAACCATGAAAACCCAAACCACAGAACCCCCGTAAAAATAGAGCATCATCCAGCAGCGAGCCGCCAACAAAAATCACACCAGCGGGAATTGAGTAAGAATTTTCCCGCTTTTTTGAGGCAAAAAACAGCCATTTTTCTCATGCATCTATTTGATTTTTATCACATTTATACTGTTCCCACCAATTTGTACTAAAATTTAACGTTTAAAAACAATATATTATTGCAAATCTTTACAATTGAGTGGGAACAGTGGGAACATGGTGGGAACACTTTTATTGTTAAATATCATAGTATTAACCCATTTGTTCCCACGTTCCCACCAAAATTCACGTTTTCGCGTTATATATAAGGGCAATGAAATTTTTCCCCCCTCATTTTCAAAAACACCCAAACAGGGAAATGAGCATAATATGCTTTTCAAAAAATCAAAATCACGTTTCAGGAAAAAGTTAGCAGAAGATGCCAAGAGTGGAACACCCCCCAAAGGGCAGCAAAAAGGTTTTTAGGTACAATTTTAGGTACAATTTGCCTATTTTTTAATCACGCATATATTAAAATCAACAATTTAAAGCGAGAGTTTGGTAGACCCCGCCTCCACCAAACACTATTTCCCGGCAATTTTTAACTAACCGCGAGAAAACCACAAACCGCCCATCCATAAGGATTAGGGTGGTTTTTTACAACCTAACGTGTGCTAACCGTTGCTGTTGTACGCGACATGAATTGGGGATATGTAGCCGTTTCAGGCAGCCTGAAAACATCAAACCCCGTCAATGCCCCGCTTCCCCCTTCTCCCGCCATTCGTTCGGCTAAATCTTCAACGCAAACAACACCGCCAGTCCCGCTACCGCCAGCGCGCACGCCATCGCCCAATGCACGCCGCCGAGCAACGCCTCTTGCGGCGTGCCCGCTTGCCCCGCTTTTTCGCCCATGCTGGCGATGCTGACAAAAAATGCCGCGCCCAACGCGCCTGCGATGGGGTTGAGCGTGGTAATCGTGCTGGCGCCGTGCGGGTTCAGCTCGCGCGGCAGGGCGTTCAAGCCGTGCGTTTCGCCGGTGATGCAGGCGGAAGCCGCCAGCGCCATCAGAGTAAACAAGCCGCTTAAAATCAAAGTGTTGGTGTGCAAACCCAGCAATGTCCACATGGCGATAATGGACAGCAGCAATATCAACGTGGCGGGCAATATCAGAAACCGCCCGCCTTTTTTGTCCAGCAACACGCCCAAAAACGGCGAGGCAATGGCTTGGGCGATGCTGGCGGGCATCAAAATCAGGCCCGTTGCCGTGCCCGTGAGCAGCAGCACTTGCTGTGTGTACATCGGCATCAAAATCTCCAAGCCCATAAACAGAAAATAGGCGCACACCAAAATCAGCACGGCATAGCGAAACTGCGGATAGGCGAACACGCGCAGGTTCAGCAGCGGCGTTTCCAGCGCAAATTGGCGGCGCACAAAAAACGCAATGATGCCCAGCGACAGCGCCAGCACGCCCCAAAACACGGGCAGCGGCAGATGTTCAAAATGGCTGGCGGCATACACCAGCCCGCCAAAACCGAGCACAGACGCGGCGGCGGAAGGCAGGTCTATTTTCGGGCGCGTAATGTCACTGAGATTAACGGTCAGGTATTTGTTCACCAAAAACATGGTGACGAGCATAAAGGGAATGGTGAGCCCAAACAGATAATGCCAGCTCAAATAATCCACAATCACGCCCGAAAGGGTGGGCCCGATGGCGGGCGCGGCGGTGAACATCATGGTGATGATGCCCATGGCGCTGCCGCGTTTGTGCGGCGGGTAGATGGCGAGAATGCCGTTGAACAAAATCGGCACAAACAGCGCGGCAGCAATGGCTTGGAACAGCCGCCCTGTGAGCAACACGGGGAAATTGGGCGCAAGCATACAAATCAGCGAGCCGAGGATAAACACGGCTTGCGTAATCAGCACCATGCGGCGCGTTGACATCCATTGGATGAGGCCGGCGGTAATCGGCGTGAACGCGCCCATCACCAGCAAAAAGCCTGTGGTGAGCCATTGCACAGTGGTTTTGTCTATGTGGAAATCCGCCATGATTTTGGTGAGCGCAACGTTGAGCAGCGTGTCGTTGAGGTAGCCGAAAAACGCACCGATAAACAGCGTGAAGATGATGAGCTTGGCGGGGAAATCGGGGTTGTCGCTGTGGTATTGCGCGCGGGCGTGGGCTTGCGGTTCGGGGATAGCGTGAGACATGGTTTTGAATCAATTGGAAAAAGCGAATGATAGGGGATGACGCGGAGCGGGGCAGCCTGAAAACGGACGGGGCAAGCGTTTTCAGGCTGCCTCGGGCAACGGAATCGGCGCTTCCATAAAATCGTGCGCCAATTCGGTGCGCGGGAAAACGGCTTGTGCGGCGGCAAGCAGCTCTTGCGCGCGACCGCCTGAAAACTTGGCGCTGATGTGGCTGAGGTACAGCATTTTCACGCGGGCGAGTTTGGCGAGCTCGGCGGCTTGAGCGCAGGTGCTATGCCCGAAACGGGCGGCGTTGGCGGCTTCATCGGCGGCAAAGGTGGCTTCGTGCACCAGCGCGTCGGCATCGGCGCAAAAATCGGCAAAGGCAGCCTGAAAACGGGTGTCGCCAAACAACACCACTTCGCGCCCTTTGCGCGGCGGATGGATAAAATCTTTTCCGTTCAAGGTGTTGCCATTGGGCAGCGTGATTGTTTCGCCGCGTTTGAGCGCGCCGTATAACGCGCCTTTGGGCACGCCCAACGCTTCCAGCGCATCGGTTTTCAGGCTGCCCGGACGGTCGGCTTCGATGACGCGAAAGCCGAAAGAGGGCACGGCGTGGTCCAGCAGGCGGTATTTGACGCGGAAGGCGGCATCGCACGCGATTTCGCCGCCCGCTTCGGATAGTTCCACAAATTCAATCGGATAGCTCAGATAGCTGCGCGACAGGCGCAAGCCCGTTTCCACAAATTCGCGCAAGCCCGCACCGCCGTAGAGCGTGAGCGGGCCGGGCTGTTCGCCCGACAAAAAGGAGCGGCTGCACAGCAAGCCCAGCAGCCCGAAAATATGGTCGCCGTGCAGATGGGTGATGAAGATGCGGCGGATTTTGCCGGGGCGGATGCTGGTGCGCAGGATTTGATGCTGCGTGGCTTCGCCGCAGTCAAACAGCCAGATTTCGCCGTTTTCGGGCAGCAGGTTGAGCGCGGTGCAGGAGACGTTGCGCTCGATGGCGGGCGAGCCTGATGATGTGCCGAGGAAGTGTAAGTGCATGATTTTTTTGATGTGGGTGGGGTTAAAAAGACAAAAGGCAGCCTGAAACGCGGTGCGGTTCGGCGCGGATGCCGTTTTCAGGCTGCCTATGCGGCAAAGGGCTGCAAATCCGCCCGCTCCGCCTGCAAGCCCGCGTGGCTTTTCATCACGCCCAGCAAAAAATCCAGCACCACGCGCACGCGCAGCGCAAGCAGGGTGCGGTGCGGATATAAGTTGCGGGCGATTTTAGCATTGTTGCGCCCAAAGCGATTGGGCAGGTTCCGCCTGCCGCCATAAAAAGCAAGCCGCCCGTTTTCAGGCTGCCGCAGCGTTTTATGTTATGATTAGCCCAATTTTGTTTTGCAACCCGCAATCTCGCACATGAAAAAACTATTTATCGGTGGCACAGCCGCCGCCCTTATCGCCGCAGCAGGCATCAGCACCCCCTTCTATCTGGGCAACCAAGCCAAGCAAAGCCTAGAAACCCAACACCGCATTTTGGCGGACACCTTCTTTTTTGACATCGTATCCCGCCAATACCAAAGCGGCTGGCTAGAATCCACCGAAACCACCGTCTTGCGCTTTCATCCCACCGTGCTAGCCAATCTGGGCAACAACATCCCCGACAACATCCGCGCCGTGCTGGAAAAGCCCATCACCATGATAAACCATGTGCGCCACCAGCCCTTTGCCAACGGCATTGTGCCCGTGCGCGCCGTGGTGGAAACCGAATTTCAATACGACCCCGAAGTCAAAAAAACCCTCACCCGCTTCTTTGGCGAGCAAATCCCCGTTAAGCTGCATAATGTGATTCAGCTCAACGGCAGCGGCACGCTCACCATCGCCGTTGCCCCGTTTGACTACGAAGAACTATCGGGCATCAAAATCAACTGGCAAGGCTTAACAGGCAACATCAATTACCAAAAAGGCTACGCCAGCTACACCACCCAGCTTGCCATGCCCAGCTTTCAAGCCATTCTTGCCGATAAAGGCAGCCTGAAAATAGAAAACCTAACCCTAAACGCCAACAGCTACAACAGCAAAGACGGCAAAACCACACTCGGCTCATCCACCACCAACCTCGCCCATTTTGACGTAGCATGGAACGAGGGCATGGATTACAACATCAAAATCAACGATTTAATCAACACCGTAACCGACCTGCAAATCGGCGCCTTCATCAACCCGCGCGGCACCATCGCCCCCAACAAAATCAGCGTGGACAACCTAAGCTACGCCACCGAAACCAGCGAACCCGAAGCAGGCTACATCAACACCTCAGGCAAATTCAGCTTCGCCAAGCTCAACTACGGCGACACTGCCTACGGTCCTTTAAACATAGACATCGCCGCCAACCACCTGAACGCAGGCAGCCTGAACGCACTCAAAGCCCGCTGGCAACAAATCGCCACCGAAAAACAACTGTCGCCCGAAGAGCAGCAAAAACACATCCTCGCCGCCGTGCGTAACGAAGGCGCGGCGCTGTTCACCGACAACCCGCAGCTTGAAATCCGCACATTCAGCTTCACCACGCCCACAGGGCACGTGAACGCCAGCGGCAAGCTCAACTTCAACGGCTTAACCGCCGCCGATTTAAACGACATCAAACCCATGCTCGCCAAAATGCAAGCCGAGCTCAACCTAGACGTGTCGCAAAACATCATCGAAGACTTCGCCATCGCCCAAACGCGCGGGCTGTTTGCCATGGAAAACCCCAACAGCGTACAAGAGCAAAAAGAAGTGGACGACACCATCCGCCTGCTCACCAGCGAAAGCCTGAAAACCATGATTCAAGACGGCTACATCGCCAGCGAAAACGGCGCCATCAAAACCCAGCTTATCGTTGCCGACAATAAAATCAAGCTCAACGGCAAGCCGTTCCAACTGCAAGCCAACGAAGACGTGTTTGCAGGCTTGGAAAGCGATGCCAGCGCGCCCGCGCAAGCCGATTCCGCATCTGCACCGGCGGCATCCGCCGCATCCGCGCCGCAAGAATAACCGGCATAGCATTTTCAGGCTGCCTATTATGACTGCACACGATAGGCAGCCTGAAAACGGCAAACCCCATTCATAACCCACCCGCAGCCTAACAACCAACACACCTTCAACCCCATTTCAGGCTGCCTCAATATAAAAAGAAAGCCCACACCATGTCCCAACTGCAAAACGACACCTTTCTCCGCGCCCTACTGCGCCAACCCACCGAATACACCCCCATCTGGCTGATGCGCCAAGCAGGGCGCTACCTGCCCGAATACAAAGCCACCCGCGCTTTCGCAGGCGACTTTATGGCATTGTGCCGCAACAAAGACCTCGCCACCGAAGTCACCCTGCAACCGATAGACCGCTTCAACCTCGATGCCGCCATCCTGTTTTCCGACATCCTCACCGTCCCCGATGCCATGGGGCTGGGCTTGCGCTTTGAAACAGGCGAAGGCCCCAAATTTGAACGCCCGCTGCAACATGAGCAAGACATAGAACTGCTCGCCGTGCCCGATATGAACAAGCTCAACTACGTTTTTGAAGCCGTTGCCAGCATCCGCAAAGCCCTAGGCGGGCGCGTGCCGCTAATCGGCTTTTCAGGCAGCCCATTCACCCTTGCCTGCTACATGATAGAAGGCAGCGGCAGCCGCGATTGGCGCACCGTCAAAACCATGCTCTACACCCGCCCCGACCTGCTGCACCGCGTGTTAGACATTAACACCCAAGCCATCACCCAATACCTAAACCACCAAATAGAACACGGTGCGCAAGCCGTGCAAATCTTTGACACATGGGGCGGCACGCTCTCGCACGAAGCCTTCCAAACATTCAGCCTGCACTACATCAAACAAATCATCGGCAGCCTGAAACGCAACCACAACGGCGCCACCGTCCCCGTTATCGTGTTCACCAAAGGCGGCGGACAATGGCTAGAACAGCTTGCCAACAGCGGCGCCGATGCCATCGGGCTGGACTGGACCACCGACATCGCCCAAGCCCGCGCGCACGTAAACGACCAAGTCGCCCTGCAAGGCAACCTAGACCCGCTCGCCCTGTTCGGCACGCCTAAAACCATCTGCACCGAAGCCGCCCACATCCTGGCCGGCTACGGACACGGACACGGACACGTCTTCAACCTCGGGCACGGCATCAACCAACACACCCCGCCCGAACACGTTGAAATCCTAGTAGAAACCGTGCACGAAGTATCGCGCCAATATCATCAATAAGAACCTAGTTCTAACACTTTTCAGGCTGCCTACTCTCTCGCCACATCGCCAGTAGGCAGCCTGAAACCGCATTGAGTCCTGCCAACCAATCAGCACAATAAAATGGAGCGGCAGCGGCTCGCCAACATTATGCCCACCCGCACACCATCCCACCCGAGGCAGCCTGAAACCATCCCACCACCGCCCCCGCCCTTGCTTTTTAACCAAACCTAACTAAAATACACACACCCCAACAAAAGGCAGCCTAAACATGCCCGCACGCTACACCGTATTCGGCAACCCCATCGCCCACAGCCAATCCCCCAAAATCCACCAACTCTTCGCCGCCCAAGAAGGCGCGGTCATCGAATACACCCGCACGCTCGTGCCCGACAGTCCCAATGATTTTCAGGCTGCCGTAACACAATTTTTCCGCCACGGCGGGCAAGGCGCAAACGTAACGCTGCCGTTCAAGCAACACGCCTACGAACTCGCCGACCAATGCACCACACGCGCCCATGACGCAGGCGCAGTCAACACCCTGATGCGCCAACCCGACGGCACGCTGCTGGGCGACAACACCGACGGCATCGGCTTGATGCGCGATTTAAACGAAAACCTGCGCGTGGATTTGGCCGGCAAACGCGTGCTGGTTTTGGGCGCAGGCGGCGCGGCGCGCGGCATTCTCACCCCGCTCTTGGATGCCAAGCCCGCCGAAGTCGTTATTGCCAACCGCACCTTTGCCAAAGCGCAGGCATTAGCCCGAACCTTCGTTTTTGAAGTCAACGCGCAGCCGCTGAGCGCGCTTTCAGGCGGCGATTTTGACGTGATTTTCAACGCCACATCGGGCAGCGTGTCGGGCGACGTGCCCGATATTCCGCCCCAAGCGTTTTCAGGCTGCCTTTTGGCTTACGATTTGTTCTACGCCGCCCAGCCCACCGCCTTTATGCAATTTGCCGCCCGACACGGCGCAGCCCAAACCGCCGACGGCTTAGGTATGCTGGTGGGGCAGGCTGCCGCCGCCTACCAACTCTGGCGCGGCTACACCCCCGACATCGCCCCCGTTATCGCCGCCCTGCGCGCCAAACTCACCGCATGAAAACACTCAAATGGCTCATCGCCGCCCCCATCCTCGCCTTCATCCTGTTTAACGTGTACGCCTACGGCAGCATCATCAGCTACCGCGCGCTCGCCCCCCACCGCACCGCGTTTATGAACATGCGGATGAGCGAAATCGCGCAAGAAAAACCGCAAGTCGCCCTAAGCTACCAATGGGTGCCCTATAACCAAATCGCCGAAAACCTCAAAAAGGCCCTGATTGCCTCCGAAGACGCCAACTTCGCCGAACACGACGGCTTCGATTGGAACGGCATCAAAAACGCCATCAAGAAAAACGAAAAAAGCGGCAAAATCAAAGCAGGCGGCTCCACCATCAGCCAGCAGCTCGCCAAAAACCTGTTTCTCAACGAAAGCCGCAGCTATTGGCGCAAAGCCGAAGAAGCCGCCCTCACCGCCATGCTGGAAGCCACCACCGATAAAGACCGCATCTACACGCTGTATTTAAACGTGATTGAATGGGGCTACGGCATCTATGGCGCAGAAGCCGCCAGCCAATATTTCTACAAACAATCCGCCGCCCAGCTGCCAATTTTCAGGCTGCCCCACAGGCGGCAAATGCACCATAAACCGCCC
>ERZ773060.40-NODE-40-length-76212-cov-13.8132_pt1 | contig 76212 bp, 62 predicted proteins | sample MGYA00580628_ERZ773060 | MGnify/ENA primary metagenome ERZ773060 (study PRJEB29015, sample SAMEA2738019) | human oral metagenome | biome: human oral; feature: human-associated habitat; material: dental | place: China | collected 2045 ... | reverse complement strand
ATTCTCTTGGTAGGCTTGGGCGCATGAGTGCAAAGAACGCGTGGGGCCGAGGCCTGGCAACTGTTTCCGACGGACGTATTCTCGACGTGTGGTATCCGGAGCTCGGATTCGGCGAGCCCGCCGAGGGCGCCGACCTTGAGCTGGCCGAGACCGAAGACCAGATTCGCGCGGTCCAGACGCGGGCCGTCACGACGTCGATCGACGTCGACGCCGCTCCCGAGAACGCCGCCGACGCCTACCTGCGCCTGCACTTGCTGTCCCATCGGCTCGTGCGCCCGAACGAGATCAACCTGGAGGGAATCTTCGGCGTCCTCGAAAATGTGGCGTGGACGAATCTGGGGCCCGTGGCCGTGGACAAGCTGACCGAGGTACAGCTGCGCGCCCGCGCGGTCTGTGCGAACCTGCAGGTGCTCGGCGTAGACAAGTTCCCGCGGATGGTCGATTACGTCGTGCCTTCGGGCGTGCGCATCGCCGACGGCAACAACGTGCGCCTGGGCGCGCATCTGGCCGAGGGGACCACCGTCATGCACGCCGGTTTCGTCAATTTCAACGCGGGAACCCTGGGCAACGCGATGGTCGAGGGTCGGATTTCGCAGGGAGTGGTGATCGGCGTCGGTTCCGACATCGGCGGCGGCGCCTCCACGATGGGCACGCTCTCCGGCGGCGGCAAGGAACGGGTGCGCGTAGGCGAGCGCTCGCTCGTGGGTGCGAACGCGGGAATCGGCATCGCGCTCGGCGACGACTGCATTGTTGAGGCCGGCCTGTACGTCACAGCCGGAACGAAGGTCACAGTCCTGCCCGCCAAGGGCGAGGGCGGCGAACCGCGCGTGGTCTCGGCCCGCGAGCTTTCCGGGGCGAACAACATCCTGTTCCGCCGCAACTCGATCACCGGCGCCGTCGAGGCGGTCCCCCGCGCGGGCACGGGAATCGAGCTGAACTCGGCGCTCCACGCCAACTGACCGGTCCGCGAGTCAAGGCGGTCTGTCATTGGCTCGTGGACCCCTCAACTGACAGGTCCCGCGCATAAGCGACAGTTCCCGCACCTTAAGCGACAGGTTTCAAACCCTAAGCCTTTTCGCCAGAGGTCTGCCCGCCACGGCGGACCTCTTTAGCGGCTTTGAGGTGTTCCTCAGGATCCACGTCATACTCGCCGAACATCTCTGCATCGGCGATGATGTCGCTCAGCGACTCATCGGCTATCCGTCGCTGCCGTTTCTGGTACTCCAGCACGTCCGTCAGGCAGAGCTGGCGGTGCCGCCGCTTCAGAAAGAACGGGATCTCACCGTCATCAAGGATGCGTATAAGCGTTGGCCGCGAAACCCCAAGCAGATCCGCGGCCTGTTGCGTTGAGAGCATCGTGTGCTGCGGAACGACTCTGACCGCCGTCCCCTGACGCATCACCTCGACTACATGCCTGAGAATGTCGACCACCTCAGCAGAAAGCTCGACGGCTTCCTTTCCCAACACCAGTCGAGCCCTTTCACTTCTTTCGGCCATGGCAGTGTCGGCGAGACGCTGAAGCTTCTGACTGAACTCTGGATCGGCGTTCTGATTGAGCTCTTCGGAAAGAAATGTTCTGCTTTCAAGGGCTTTGGGCATCACTCATCCTCCTGGACGTACCGGCAAAAACAGTTAGACTTTTCGTTTTGTTCGTTTCAATCGTACTGTTCGTTTTGCCTCTGCTCCAAGATTGATAAGACTGATCCTTGTTCTTCATCGAGACAGACCCGATTCTTCATCGCAATAGATCCGACGAAGACTGAGCAAATATCTCAACAAAACCTTTGCAGCAGCTCCTCTGTTGTCGCTACCCCTGCCGCAGCTAGCCCCGCAACAGTGCCTCAGGCAGGTGCGGCAGGCGGCGGACAGCTTCGTCGATAGCGGAGTCGGTCGCCGTGAGGGAGATTCGCACGCGGTCGCGCCCGGCCTCGCCGTAAAAGTCGCCCGGGGCGACGACGATGCCCAGCTCGGCGCACGCCCGAACGATGTCCCAGCCGGTCGGCGCCTCTACAGCGCTGCCGCCATCGTGATTAGAACCAGCCACACCGCCGGCAGCATCGGTGCCGGAATCGCCAGCCACACCGCCAACCGGGTCACCAGCCGCGCTGCCACCAGCCACACCGCCAACCGGGTCACCAGCCGCGCTGCCACCAGCCGCGCCGCCCGGCCGTTTTGCCGCGGCCCAAATGTAAAGCCCGGCCACAGACAGCGGGTCGTTGACCAGACCCGCGGCGTCGAGCACTGCCAGGAGCTTCTCGCGCCTGCGCGCGTAGACTGCCCGCTGCTCAGCCACATGCGCGTCGTCGCCCAGCGCCCACGTCATCGCGGCCTGAACCGGCCCGGGCATGAGGAATCCCGCGTGCTTGCGGATCTCGGCAATCGGCCCGATCATCGCCGGGTCGCCCGCGAGGAAGGCCGCCCGGTAACCTGCCATATTCGACTGCTTGGAAAGCGAGTACAGGCACAGGAGGCCCGCGACGTCGCCGTCGCACACCCGCTCGTCCAGGATCGACGGCGCCTCGGGAACGTCCCACGCAAGCTCGGCGTAGCACTCGTCGCTGGCGACCACGACGCCGCGCTCCCGCGCCCACGCGAGAATCGCCCGCAGGCGCTCCACGCCGAGCACATGCCCGTCGGGGTTCCCTGGCGAGTTGAGCCAGAGCATGCTCATCGCGGGCCACGTCGAAGGGTCGGCGTCCGTGTCCACGGGCACGGGCTTGGCACCCGCAAGGCGCGCGCCGACGTCGTACGTCGGATAGGAGGCGCGGGGAAAGCCGACGGCGTCCGCGGAGCCCAAGCCGAGGAGCGAGGGCAGCAAAGCCACCATTTCCTTCGACCCGATCGTGGGAAGCACGCCTGTCTCGGCGCGCACGCCGCGTCGGCGTTCAAGCCACCCGCGGACGGCCGCGCGCAGCTCGGCCGTTCCGACCGTCAGCGGATAGCCGTGGGCGTCGGATGCGGCGTCCAAGGCCGCCCGCGCGCCGGAGGGGACCGAGTCCACCGGCGTGCCGATCGTCAGGTCAACAACGCCGTCCGGATGCGCGGCGGCGCGCTCTCGCACCGGCACGAGCGAGTCCCAAGGGAAGTCAGGAAGCTGAGCGCCGAGGAGTCCCATCACTCCCCCTGCGGAGGAAGTCCGGCGACGTAAGGATGGTCGCTGCCCGTGGGCCCCAGGCGCTGGGCGCCGCCAGGCGAGCCGATGTCGTCGAAGAACTCGGCGTTGACCGACTCGAACACCGACCATTCCTCGGGAAGGTCGTCCTCATAGTAGATCGCTTCGACGGGGCAGACGGGCTCGCACGCGCCGCAGTCGACGCACTCGTCGGGGTGGATGTAGAGCGTCCGTTCGCCCTCGTAGATGCAGTCGACCGGGCATTCGTCGACGCATGCGCGATCCATGACGTCGACGCACGGAAGCGCGATGATGTACGCCATTTCCTTCCTTCTTTCGTAGTGACTACAAGCCTAATCCTTGTGGGACCTTAGGGCTATAGCGTCACTTGCACACCACTCGATTGGTCGGCGAATAGGTCCACTTGTAGCTCGAATTTTCGTGGACCTTTCCGTCTCGCGAGACTTTCCGCGAGACGGTCACCGTGAAGCCCGGCCCCCCGGCCCCGGAGGGTTCGCAGTCGCGGGCCGGGTTGACCTTCGTCGTCGGCGCGACCTGGGCGTAAGGCTTCGACGTCGACGTCTCGACGTCCCAGTACTTCGTCGACCAGAGCTTCGAATACACCTTTCCGTCGGCGACCCAGGTGTCGATGACCGCGCCGTACGGGGTGTTGTTCTTGAACCTCATGTCGTACTTGCCCTCCCACAGGGTCGATTCCATTCCCATGGGGTAGCGCGAGAAGTACTTCGAGTGAGGTTTGTGCTCCACATCGACGAACCCCGCCCGATACCCCAGGTTGAAGGTGTTTGTGGACAGCTGGGAAAGGCCTCCGCCCAAGGCGGTCGAGTTGAAGCCGTTCGCGACCACGCCCGAAGAGACAAAGCCGTGCGCGGCGTCGATGGGCCCGAGCGCCTTGAGCAGCGAAAACTCCTCGTCGGGTTTGACCAGGGTGTTCGCCACCTTTTGCGTGCCGACCTTGAGGTTCGTGGTGCGAACCGCATCATTGGTCAAGGGGGTCTCAATCGAGGAGACGACCTCCTTGACGCCCATCTTCTCCGCATCCTCCGTGGTGAACTTCGCGGGGACGGACTTCGTGGCGATCTCGACCTTCCGGTCTCCCGTCGTCGCGGCCTCCGCAGCGGATTCCGCGAGTTTGCCCTCGTCGAAGCCCACGCCGTCTTCGGACGGAACGACCTTCGGTGTCGTGTGGTCGACTATCTCGATTTTGGCGTCCTTGCCCTCCTTCAGGAGGGTGGGTGCGCCCTTGCGGACGACGTCGCTCAGCTTCTCCGGATCGAGCTTGAGTTTGAGCTCGCCGTCGGAGGCCACGAACTTCGTGACCGAGACCAGCTGCTTCGGGGTCAGCGTCACCGTGGCCGATCCGACTTTCACCGTGAGATTGCCGGAAACAAGGGGCTTGGCAAGGTCTTTCAGCGCCCTTTGCGCCTCGGAGTCCTTGATGTCCGGCTCCTTTTCATTGACGGGCAGAGGGATCGTCTTGCCTTCGAGCATCTTTTCGGCGATCTTCTTGGACGCCTCCTCGCGATCGAGGTCGACCCCCTTCTTCGCTTTCGTCGTCTTCGGGGTCACCCCGTCGAACTCTATCGATGCGTTGGTCGGCGTGTTCACCGAGGCGTCCACAAGGGAATCGACTGTCTTTCGCAGTTTGGCCTGGTCGACGTCGACGGTCGGAGAGACCTCGGAGCCTCCCGTCATGCTGTCCCACAGGCGCAGGGGGTTGAGAGAGAACCCCGCGAGGGAATCGACCGTGGACTTCGCGTCGAATTTCGCACCGATCGAAGAGGGGTCGATAGTTTGCTCCTTGCCCCCGATCGAGACTTTCACGGGCTGAGACAGCCGGCCCGAAAGCTCGGATTCGAGCTTCGCCTGGGCGGCTTCGCGGGACATTCCGCCGACCTTCACGCCGGCGACGGTCGTGCTGCCGGGGATTTTGTTCGAAAAGTAGAACGCGGCCCCCAGGTAGACGACGCCGAAGACAAGGGCGGCCACGGCGACCCAAAGCCACGCGCGACGCCTCTTGGCGGGCTCGCCGTCGGACGCCTCGCCTTTCCGAAGCTTTTCAGCGGTCCTTTCAGCCGACGCTTCGAGGGAAGACAGACCGCCGTCGACGCTCGACGGCGAAGCTTCCGGCTCGGAGTCTCGAATGGTCGCCGCGCCGCCGGACACGGTCGGTCTGCCCGTAGAAGTCTCGGCTGGCGCAGAAACATCCGCTGGCGCAGAAACATCGGCTGGCGCTGAAACATCCCCTGGCGCAGAAACATCCGCTGGCGCAGAAACATCGGCTGGCGCTGAAACATCCCCTGGCGCAGAAACATCCGCCGACGCGGAAGTCTCCTGCGACAAAGGTTCGGTCTGCGTCGGAGGCTCGGCGAGGTCGCGCCAGTTCTCAGGCAACGAGAATCCTGCAGCGGGTGCAGGTTCAGCGACGGCAGGCTCGGAACCGGCGACGCCGGACTCGAGGTCGGCGGCCTCAGGCTCCACAGCGCCCTGCGCGGGCTTCGCCAACGCAGGATCAGGCTCCGCAGCGCTCCGTGCAGGTTCGGCGACGGCGGCCTCAGGCTCCGCGACGCCCCGCCCAGGCTCTGCGACGGCGGCTTCCGAATCGGCAGGGCCGTGCCCAGATTCCGCAAGGCCAGACCGAGACTCCGCGACGCTGTCGGCAGGTTCCATAACGCCGACGCCAGACCCCGAGTCCCGCGCCGTTTCCTTTCCGGCGGCGGTTTCGGCTGCGCTCGCTCCGGATTCGAACTCACTCCCAGGGGGCTCGGATTCGGCGGCTCCGGCAAACGGCGGCAAAGCGGCCGATGAGGCCGATTGAACGGCGGGGGGCGCAGTCGTCGCAGCTGCGTCGTCGGCTGCATCCCAATAGGATCCGCGAGCCCCCGCCGTTGGGGAACCGGCCTCCTGAATCGGGGAGCGCTCAATCTCGGCAGCCTGAGAATCGCTGCGCGCGGGGGCACTCTGGGTCGACTCCGGCGTCCTATCGTCTGTTTTCCCTGCGGACGGTTGCCGATGCTGCTGCCACGCCTCGGCGCCAGGTCCGTAAACAACGGGCTGCGCGGCGATCGAACGCTTGACGGCGGGAATCGTGGCGGTGTCGTCGTCCGAGAGATCGGAGACGGAAGGCGTTTCGCCGCCCTCTTCCGCGGCAACCGCACCGGCATCGATTTCCCTGCCGGCCTCAACCCCGGCGCCAATGTCGGATTCCTTGCCGGCATGGGGCTCCTCCCCGGCCTTTGGCTCCTTGTCGACGTTGGATTCAAGGGGGTAGGGCGCTTCGGGCTTGGGACCTTCCGAAGCGGGCCGCGACTCGCCGACCGCTTCCTGCCGGACGCCTTCTTTTCCGACTCGCGCAGCCAAGCCCTCGGCCAGAGACGCGTTCGCCGACTGACCGGGGACGCCGCCCGCAACGGGCGCCCCGGAAAAACCAGCCGCGGCAACGGGGCCTTGGGCGTGGTTTTGTTCGGCTGCAGACAAAGCCGACTTTGCCTCCTCAGGCGAACCCGCGGAAGGAGAGGGCGGTTGGGCGGAAGGAGCAGTTCGCCGCGCCGAAGCCGCATCGCCCGTCTCGGGCGCCGAAACCGCCGACGTGGCAGAGCCAGCCGACGCGCGATCGGAAACCGCGCCTCGGGTCGGACGGAGGCCCTCTGGCCTCGCCCTGTCCTCGGCCCGTGGAGCGGCGGAGTCCTTCGTCGCTGCGGCATCGTCCTTGCCCGTCGCGGCAACGTCCTCGCTGGCCGCAGCAACGCCCTTAGCAGCCTTTGAAGCATCGTCCGCGGCCTTCGGGGCACTGCCGTCTTTCGGGGCATTCCCGGCCTTCAGGGCATTGTCGGCTTTCAAGGCGCTGCCGGCCTTCAAGGAGTCCCCGGCCTTCCCAGCTGAAACGTGCGATTCACCAGCCTTCGCCGGAGTCGAAGCCGTCTCCGAAGCGACGTCCGCCGCGCCTGCGCCCCTCGCGAACGCGGAACCAGCCTTCTCAGCTTTCTCGGCCTTAGGCGCAGGAGCGCTTGCCTGAACAGACGTTGCCGCGGGATCGGCTGCGGCAACATCCGCTGCGTCGGCCGCCTTCTGAGCGGGTTTCTGAGCGGACGAGACCGGTTCCTCACGTCCGGCGGGGCGCTCTGCCTTCGAGGCGACGTCGTTCGCGGCCGCCGCAGCGGCAGGAGTCGCGGAAGCCGACAGCCCCGGCGCAACCGGCCGTTTGCCGCCGGAATCAGGTTGGGCGGCAGCCTCCGCCTTGGCCGCAAGCGGGGATTTGGCGGCAGCCACAGGCTCGGAAGCAGCTGCAGGCTTAGAAGCAGCCTCCGGTTCGCCAGCGACAGTCGGCTTAGTCTCAACCTCGGCTTTGGCTGTCGGTTTAGTCTCAGCCTCGGCCTTGGCGGCGGAGACAGCCTTGGCAGCAGACGTGGCCTTCGCCGCAGCCTCGAATTTGGCCCCAGCCTCGGCTTGGGCGGCATCGCCCCCGCTCGGCTTCTTGGCCGCCTCGCGCGACGCGGCGTCGGCCTTTGCACTGTCTTTGCCGGACGTCGTCGACGCCGAAAGAGCCGCTCCCCGGGCTTTCGAGGATCCTCTTGCGCCCGCGGCCTTCGAGCCCTTGCCTCCCTTGGACGCCTTCTTCTTCGACCCTTTGGCCCCCTTCGGCCTCACCACAGGGATTGTGGCGGTTATGTCGGGATCGTACGCGGAATCGGCGGCCTCGCCCGAAGCGCCTTGCGAATCGGCGATTCGCTCGACGTCCTTCCTCTGCTCTCCGTCCGAGTTCCCGCCGCCAGGCGCAGCGGACCTATCGGTGGCATCAATGTTCTCATTCTCTTGAGTCACGATGGATCCTTTCCTTTGTCGCCGCGGCGGGCAAGGGCCCAACCTGCGGGAACGATTGCAGAGACAGGGGCGAGAAAGAGCCAGAGCTGGGACACCCACTGGTCTGCGGAAACGAACGAGTCATTGCTCGGCGGATACATGAGAAGCCATACGGCTGCGCCGGCCACGCCGACGGACGCCGCAAACCACGCCGTGACCCACCCGCATTCGACCATGAACCACGCTCCGGCGGCAACCATTCCCGACGCCAGGGCCAACCCTGCGATAGGCATGTCCACGGGCCCCGCATGGACGATGGTGGCCAAGATCCCCACCAGCGCTCCGGCAAGCAAACCGAGCGCGATCTGCACTGCTTTACGCATACTCACTTGCCTCTCTTCGCTCGCGCCGCCGCCCTGTAACGCTCCTGCGAGCCGAGAATCACCTTCCGGATGCGCACCGCCTCCGGCGTGACCTCGATGCATTCGTCGTCGGCGGCGAACTCGATGGACTCTTCCAAGGTCAGCTTGCGCGGAGCCTGAAGCGTCTCAAACACCTCCGCGGTGGCCGATCGCATATTCGTCATTTCCTTCGCCCGCACCACGTTGACGTCCATATCCTCGTCACGCGGGTTCTCCCCCACAACCTGGCCTTCGTAAACCTCCTGGCCCGGTTCGACGAAAAACGTTCCGCGGTCTTCCAGCTTTTGGAGGGCGTACGCCGTCACCTGGCCCTGACGGTCAGAAACGAGTGAGCCGGTGGCGCGAGACTCTATCGCCCCGGCCCAGGGCGCGTACCCGTCGCCGATCGAGGAGGCGATTCCGGTGCCCCTCGTCTGCGTGAGGAACTGCGAGCGGAAGCCGATCATGCCGCGGGCCGGCACGACGAACTCCATCCGCACCCAGCCGGAGCCGTGGTTCGACATCGTCTCCATCCGTCCTTTGCGCGCCGCCATGATCTGCGTGACCGTGCCGAGATACTCTTCGGGAACGTCAATCGTCGTCCGCTCCATGGGCTCGTGGACCTTGCCGTCGACCGTCTTCGTGACGACCTGAGGCTTGCCCACAGTCAGCTCGAACCCTTCGCGCCGCATCTGCTCGACGAGGATCGCCAACGCGAGCTCTCCGCGATCCTGGACCTCCCACTGGTCGGGGCGGTCGGTGGGCAGCACCCTGATCGAGACGTTTCCGACGAGCTCCGCCTCGAGCCGGTCTTTGACCTGGCGAGCGGTGAGTTTGTGACCTTTCACCTTGCCCGCCAAAGGCGAGGTGTTGATGCCCACCGTCATGGAGATCGCCGGATCGTCGACGTGTATGGGCGGCAGCGGGCGGGGATCGTCCAGGTCCACCAAGCAGTCGCCGATCGTGATGTCCTCGACTCCCGCTATCGCCACGATGTCGCCGGCTCGGGCGCTCTGCGCCGGTTCGCGGTTCAGCCCCTTGGTTGCAAGCAGCTCCGATATGTGCACCCGCGAAAGCCCGCCGTCCTTTCCTGAAAGGCCGACCCATGCGCCCTTCGCCAGCTCTCCCGAATAGATCCGGGTCAGCGCGAGGCGCCCGAGGAACGGCGAGGCGTCGAGGTTCGTCACCTGGGCGACGAGCCCGGCGTCGGCGTCGTACTCGGGGGCGGGTATGTAGTGGAGCATCGCTTCGAAAAGCGGCTCCAGATCCCGGTTGGAGGGCAGCTCGCCGTCTTCGGGGCGGAGCGTGTCGGCGTACCCTGCCTTCGCGGCGCAAAAGATCACGGGGATCTCCAAGAGCCGGTCGAGAATCGCGTCGTCGGGATCCTCGAGGTCCGAGTAGAGGGAGAACAGCAGGTCCTGGGTCTCGTTGACCACCTCGTCGATCCTGGCGTCCGGGCGGTCTACCTTGTTGACCACGGTGATGACCGGGAGCTTCGCCTCGAGGGCTTTGCGCAAGACGAAACGGGTTTGGGGCAGCGGGCCCTCGGAGGCGTCGACGAGCAGGACGACGCCGTCGACCATCGACAGCCCTCGCTCGACCTCCCCGCCGAAGTCTGCGTGGCCGGGAGTGTCGATGACGTTGATCGTCACGCCTTCGGGCGCGTTGAACTTGGCCGCGGAGGGGCCGGTGTAGCGTATCGCCGTGTTCTTCGCGAGGATCGTGATGCCCTTTTCACGCTCCAGATCCCCCGAATCCATGACCCGCTCCCCCGTTTTCTCAACGGTGGCGCGCTCGCCGAAAGCCCCCAACTGCCACAGCATGGCGTCGACGAGCGTTGTCTTGCCGTGGTCGACGTGCGCCACGATGGCGACGTTCCGCAGGTCATAACGCTTGCTCAATGATTCCTTGTCCTCGCTTGACGCGCACACGTCGGATGCCTGCTCCGACGCGTTCAGTTGCGCGGGCGCACGGTGCGCCATCGAATATCCTACGCGCGCAGGTTGGAAATAGCCCGGTGCGCAAGAATGTGTGATAGACCAAGCGTGCGGGTGTGAGAGAATCTGCCCATGCCCACGATCCGCTTCCGTCTGCGCAATCCCCGGCAGGCCGTCAAAGGCGGCCTGTTCGCCGCCTTCGCCGCCTTCATCGAAGCGGCCAGCGTGATGGATTCGGCCCGGGCCTCGCTCGTCCCGCCGACTCTCATCGCCGCCGGCATCCTCGCCCTGGCTTACGTCTTCTATCTGCGACCTTACGTGACGCTCGACGACGCCGGCATCGCCTTGGGGAACTGGATCCGAACCGTGCGCATCCCCTGGCGGGAGTACAAGGGCCTCTCGTCGAAGCTGGGCTTGAAGATCCTCAGCGAGAAGGGCGACGACGCCGTCGCCTCCTATCCGAGGTCGGACAAGCGAAGCGATCGCTTTGCCCGGCGCTCGGGAGAGGCCTATCGCCGCGCCGAGCCGGCCCTCAGGCCGAAGGCCGATCTGCAATGGGCGACTCCCCTGCAGGCGAGGCTGGCCATCGACTCCGCCTGCCGGGAAGCGGCGAAGGGCGAGGACGAAGCCTTCGCAAAGGGAGAAGGCGAGCGGTACTCGCGCCGCTTCTGCCCGGCCCCGTGCTTCGCCTTGGCGGCGGGCCTGCTGGCGATCGCCGAAGGCGTGAGGCAGGCCGTCTCCGGCTAGCCTCACGCCTGGGATCCTCAGAGTTTGAGCTCCGCGACCTCGTCGCCGATCGAGCGAAGAAGCTCGTGTCGCTCCTCGCGCCGTCGGCGCTGCTCTCCGGGCTCCGGGACCGGCGCTGCAGCCAGCAGCCTCTTCGTGTACTCCTCGCGCGGATTGTGCAGCACGGACGTGCGCAGCCCCTGCTCGACGATCTTTCCTTCTTGGAGCACAACCACTCGGTGGGCGAGCATGTCCACCACGGCGAGGTCGTGCGAGACGAAGAGGCAGGCGAAGCCGAAGTCCCGCTGAAGGTCCGAAAGCATCGTCAGCACCTGCGCCTGCACGGAGACGTCGAGGGCCGACGTCGGCTCGTCCGCGATGAGAAGGCTGGGCCGAAGCGCCAGAGCCCGCGCGATGCACACGCGCTGGCGCTGGCCGCCGGAAAGCTCGTGCGGGAAGCGGTTGTAGGTCGAGCGCGGAAGGCTGACGGCATCGAGCAGCTCGTACACCCTTTGCTGCTGGAACTTCTGGTTTCCCTCCCGGTGAACCACCAGAGGCTCGGCGATGCAGTCGCCGATCGGAAATCGCGGGTCGAGGGAGGCGGCGGGATCCTGGAAGACCACGCCCATCATCTTCCTGCTGCGCCTGGCCTCGTCCTTGGACATTGCCAGAAGGTCCTTGCCGAAAACCTCGACACTTCCGGAGGCCGCCGGAACGAGGCCGAGCACGCACTTGCCGATCGTCGATTTGCCCGAGCCCGACTCTCCGACGAGCCCGACGATCTCCCCGCGCGCGACGTCGAAGGTCACGCCGTCGACCGCGCGGAAAGGCTCCTTGCCATGCCGCTCGTATTCGATGACCAGGTTGTTCGCGCTGAGAACCGTGTCGCCCAGGTCGATGGACTCGTCGCGGGACTCGTCGAATCCGAACTGGGCCCGGCCGCGCCCCAAGTGGGGAACGGCGCGCAGAAGCCTTTGCGTGTACGGATGTTCGGGGTGGTTGAGCACGGCGTCGACGGTTCCCGACTCGACGATGTTTCCCTTGAACATCACATGGACGGTGTCGGCCATGTCGGCGACGACGCCCATCGAGTGCGTGATGAGCAGGATGCCGGTGTTGAGCTTGTCCTTGAGCGAGCGCAGCAGGTCGAGGATGTCGGCCTGGACGGTGACGTCGAGGGCCGTGGTCGGCTCGTCGGCGATGATGGCCTTGGGGTTGCACGAGATCGCCATGGCGATGCACACGCGCTGGCGCTGGCCGCCGGACAGCTCGTGCGGATACTGCTTGACCCGAGCCTCGGCGTCGTTCAAGCCGACCATCTTGAGCAGCTCGACGGCTCGCGCGGTGGCCGCCGTCCCGTAGGCGACGCCGTGTTGCTCGAGCGCCTCGGTTATCTGCCGTCCGATCGTCAGGACGGGGTTGAGCGCCGTCATGGGCTCTTGGAAGACCATGGCGACGTCCTTGCCTCGCAGGTTGCGCAGGCCGCGCGAGCCCATTCCTCGAACGCTCTTGCCCGCCACGGTGACTTCGCCGTCGATGGACGCGTTCCCGGGCAGGAGGCCGAGCGCTGTCGTCGACGTGACGGATTTGCCGGACCCCGATTCGCCCACAAGGGCCACGACCTGTCCGGGGACGACGTCGATGCTCACGCCGCGCACCGCGTGGACTCGCCCGAACTCCGTCTTGAACTGGACGTCGAGGCCCTGGAAGGCCAAAACGGGCTCCGAGGAGATCTTCTGGACCTCGATCACCTTGCCCTTGCCGAGGCCTTCGCCGAGGTTGGGGCCGGCCCCTTTGCGGGGCTTGCGGCCGGGGCGTTCTTTCTTGTCCGACATCAGGATGCCTTTCCTCTCTGGCGGGGATCGAACGCGTCCCGCAAGCCGTCGCCGATGAAGTTGACGCTCAGTGCGAAGATGAGGATCGCCGCCGCGGGAGCGAAGAAGAGCCAGGGACGCGTGGCGAACGAGCTCTGGTACTGGCTGATGAGCAGGCCGAGCGACGTGTCGGGCGACTTCACCCCGTATCCGAGGAAGGAAAGCGAGGTCTCCAGAAGCACCGCGGAGGCAATGAGCAGGGTGGCCGAGACGATGATCGTGCCCAGGCAGTTGGGGAGGATGTGACGGATGATGATCCTCCGGTTGGAAGCGCCGAGCGCGCGCGCAGCCGAGATGAACTCGCGCTCCCTGAGGGAGAGGACCTCGCCTCTGACCAGGCGCGCCAACCCGGTCCAATACAGAATGCCCAACATGAAGGCGAGGAAGACGATTCCGAACTCCCCCGTCATCCGGCCGACGACGGCGGCCAGCACAAGAAGCGGGATGACGATGAAAAGATCCGTCATCCTCATGAGAGCGGCCTCGACCCAGCCGCGGTAGTAGCCCGCGATCGCGCCGACCACTGTGCCGATGAAGGTTCCGACCAGCCCGACGACGAAGGCGATGATGATCGAGTTCTGGGTTCCCCTCATGGTCAGGGCGAAGTAGTCTTTGCCGACGGAATCCTGACCGAAGGGGTGCTCGCCGAGATGCAGGAAACCGAGGGTGGGGCGCCCGCCGTTGATCGTCGGGTAGGTGTCCGTGTAGTTGTACTTCCACCATCCGGGAAGAGGTCCGTAGCCGATCGATGTGAAGGCGAGGAGGGCGATGAAGACGAAGACGATGAGGGAAACCATCGCCGCCCTGTGGTGGAGGAAGCGACGGCGGACGAGCTGACCCTGCGAATAGGACTTGTCGGTCGTCTGGTCGAGGACCTCGTCCTCCACCTCCACGGCTGCGAAGTCGGCGTCTTCGTCAATGTGCACAACTGAGTGCTTGCTGTCTGTCATGTTTCCCTCCGAAGGGGCGTCACTGGATGTCATCGCAGCCTCACCGCCTGATTCTCGGGTCGATGTAGGCGTAAAGGATGTCGGCGACCATGTTCATGACGATGGCGGCGGTTCCCGTCACCGTGAAGAAGGCCATGACCGGCATCGGATCGACGGCGTCGAGCCCCGAACGGAACAGGGCGCCCATCCCTTGCCAGCCGAAGATGGATTCCGTGATGACCGCGCCTCCGATGAGGTTGGCAAAATCCGTGGCGACGATGGTGGTGATCGGAATCATGGCGTTGCGGAAAGCGTGGCGGGTGATGACCGTGCGCTCGGGAAGTCCCTTGGATCTGGCCGTGCGAATGTAATCCTGCCCCAGAACCTCGAGCATCGACGAGCGCGTGTACCTCGTGTAGCTCGCGAAGGATATGAGGGTCAGGGAGATTGTCGGCAAAAGCAAATGCGTGACGGTGTCGATGACGTTGAGCCAGAATATCTCCCCGCCCTGGAAGTTTGGCGTTCCTGCGCCCACGGTCGCCACCGGCCGGTCGCCCACCAATTCGGTGTAGTCCGCCCAGTACTCGGCCATGTAATTGGCGAAAACGGCCAGGAAGGTCGCACATGCAGTCCACACGTTGGCCCACACGACGGAGCGCTTGGCGTACCCGCCGAAAACGAACCCGATGACCACCCCGGCGAGTATCACCGCCAAGAGGAGAACGAAGAGCAGACCCCACGTGGGCTGCCAAAGGCTTCCGCTGGCGGCTAGGAAGACCAAGAAGCTCAGGGCTGAGGAGCCCAGCGTGCAGGCCAAGGCCCTTCTGTTGGACAGGCCGCAGAAGAGGGACGCGAAAAGAACGGCCGAGGCGATTGAGACCACGATGATAAAGCCCCATCCCAGCTGCGGGCTGAGGAACCACTTCGTGCTCGAGATGACGACGAGCGCGACGAGGGCGAAAAGGAAGGCGCCCGCGCCCGCATACGCCCTCCGCCGGAGGCTCCCGCCGACGAGCGACTGAGCGAAAAGGGCGAAAATCGCGGCAAAGAGCACGGTCGTCGCGAAGGATATGGTCGGATCCTCCAGCCAGTCGTTGAACTTGATGGCGCCGTATTCCTTTAGAAGGACGGCGAAGACGAAGGACGGAAGCGAGAAGAAGGCGAAGGATATGAAGGTGACGACGTAGTCGAATCCGGAATACTGCCGTATCGCCGTCATGACGCCGAAGAAGACGCCGAGGACGATGGCGAAGACCGTCGAGAGGAAGACGAGGCGGAGGCTCGATCCCATGGCGTCGACGAGAAGGTCGTTCACGCGCTGGCCCCTGAAGTTGGTTCCGAAGTCACAGGCGCCCACGAAGCACTTGCTCGTCCCGCCGAGCCAGGCGAAGTAGCGCGTGTACCAGGGGTCGTTCAGGTGCATGACGGCTATGCGCCGGTCGATGAGGTTTTGGCGGTTGGGGCTCGTGCTCTCCCTGAGGTCGCCCAAGGGATCGCCGGCATTGATCGTCAGAATGAAAAGGATGACGGAGGCCGCCAGCATGACAAGGGCGGATATGCCCAAGCGCTTGATTATGAACTTAAACACTAGGCGAATCTTCTTTCCAACGGTTCGCGAACATTGCTCCGTGGACTGACGTGCCCGAAGCAACATTGTGGAAGTGTACCAGTTTCACCTTCGGAGCCATTTGCCGAAGGCGGAAGGAGGGCCCCGCGGTGGCGCACGGCATCCGCGCCCACAACGGCGGGGCCCTCCGGGTCAACCGGTCACTTGGCCGACTTCCACTTCCACTTTTCGGCGTTCCACAGCACCTGCTTCTGGGTGATGTTTCGCTTGACGTTCTCGAGACCGTTCGAGTAACCGACGATGCCCGGTTGGACGTACAGCGGCAGGCCGAACAGATCGTCCCACAGCTGCTTCTCGATCACTTTCTTGGACTCGAGCCACACGCCTTTGTCCAGAGTTCCCGCGATCTTCTTCCATTCGGCGTCGACGGTCTTGTTGGAGTACTCGCTCTTGTTCTGCTGTCCTCCGGTTTGATAGATGTTCTGGCCCGAAACGACCTGTCCCGAGCCGTTCCAGCCGAAGAGCGCCATATCCCACTGGCCCGTGTAGTATTCGCCGCCGTCGTCCATGAACTTCGCGGACGAGTTGTCCTTAATGGTGATTCCGGCCTTCTTGCAGGAGGCGGTGATGAGGGCGACCGTCTCGGCGCGGCGAGGATTGCCGTTGCGGTATCCGATCCGAACCGTCGGATTCTTGATCCCCGAGGCGGCCACGTGTTCCTTCGCCTTTTCGATGTTCACCTTGTCGTACTCGCCGTTGTAGGAGGCCTTGACGACGCCTTCATAGTCCTTGTCGGTCGGGAAGTACTCGCGGGCGTTGAGGACCTGGGCCTTCGCGTCGAGGGGCTTGATGAGCTTTTCGACGATCTCCGAACGCGGAACGCAGTATGCCATCGCCTTGCGGAGGTTGATTCCTCCCTTGTTCTCGGCGAACACCGAATTCGAGCCGAAGTTGTAGTCGAGGTGCTCCCAGACCATGGTCGGCCCCTGGAGAAGCGTCACATTGGGCGTCTTCTTGATGCGGTCGATCGAGTCCTGGGTGGCCTGAGGCTCGATGACGTTCAGGTCTCCATTGGCCAGGGCCTGAAGCTGGGCGTCGTCTTCCACCTGCTTGATGACGAGCTCTTTGGTTCCGGCCTTCTCGCCCCACCAATCGGGGTTTCGCTCAAGCGTGACGTACTGCTTGGCCTTCCAACCGCCCTGCTTGAGCGCGAAGGGGCCGAAGGACGGGATTTCCTCGGCGGGGGGAAGCTTGCCCGGAGGGGTGGCATTCCACTTGTTCCAGGCCTCGGCCGCTTTCTTCGCGACAGCAAAATCCTTGTTCTTGAGCGCCTTGAACAGATCCTGCTTGCTCATGCCGATCTTCTTGGCGACCACGTGCGAGGGAAGGGGCCCGCCCACGTTGAGCTCCCAGTCGGGGTACACGGTGTCGTACTTGACCGTGAACTTCTTTTCGCCCTCGTTGCACTGAGGGCCTTGCGAGACGGGGTGAGCGTATCCCTCGGGGCTGGAAACGTGGTTGAAGAGGGGCTGAGCCTCTCCGCTCTTTTCGTCGACGGCGCCTGCGGCCTTTTGGCCTTCGAGGATCCAATCGGGGTTCTGGCTCACCCAATCGAGGTAAAAGTCCTCGCAGGTGATCGGCGTCTTCCCCTGGTAGACCGCCTTCTCGTTGACCGTGTACTCGACGGTGAGCGGGTCGTCCGAGAGTTTCTTGTAGTCGCCGAGATCGGTTCCGTGCTTCCACACCCCCTGGGGGTCGTAGTAACCGAAGCCGGTTTGCACGCGGTCGGTGACCGCCGCGGTTGTAGTCGAGTATGCCTCAACCGTCGAACCGTTGTAGCCGCCCCATTCCTGTTTGCCGGGAGAGTAGCTGATCGAATTCTTCGAGCCGGCTTTGACCTCTTGCTTGCCGCCGGAGCCGCACGCCCCCAAGGCGAGTGCGGCCGCGGCAAAGGCCCCGACCATCGAGTAGGCCTTCTTCATAGAAGTTCCCCTCCTTATTTCGTTTTCTCATGCGGGGGATACCTCAATGCGCATGGACCCCCGTGAACCAGGTAAACGAACCAACCATACGTTCGTAGGAAGGATCATATACCCAAAGCGGAAGGTCGTTACGCTTGTCCCACATTCTGGACTAAAACCATGGACAGTCTTTACTCCAGCAACAGGGTTGGCTCGACCCCCTTTTAACTTTGTACCCGGCAGCCTTGGCGTGAAGAAAAGATTCGACCCGTCGAGAAGATTGCCGATGTATAGCAATGAATGATAACGCATACTCTTGCAGTCCGCGACGCCGTCGGCTTCTCCGGGGCTTCGCGAGAGCTTCAACGGGCGGTTGCCCGGCTTCTTGAAATCGTCGGCCGGGCCCGCAGTTTAGGGGACGCGCGCGCAGGGCCGGCGCGTGGCTGTCATGTTCAGCGCCCATGTTCGCCGCCGTCAGCTCGTTCGGGGACGCGCGCCGGGCTCGCGCTTCGGCCTTTCCTTCGCAGGCCAGGCTTTCCCCTCGATTCGGCTGAGCGGCCCGCTCCCTTGTCAATTCGAGAAGATGGGCCCAAAGGCCTAAAATCGAGATGTGAACATCCTTTGCCTCTTAGACAGAGGCCCCCTGAGTTACGCCGAAGTCGACGGGGTGCAGCGCGAGATCCACGCCGCGGTGGCGCAAGGCGAGGAGCCCGACACCCTCGTCGTGTGGCAGGCGAAGGAGGTCTACACGGCGGGGCGGCGCACCCGCCCCGAGGACGTTCCCGATCCTTCGGTGCCCATCGTCGAGGTCGATCGCGGCGGCTCGGTGACCTACCACGGGCCGGGCCAGGTGATCGTCTATCCGATCGTCCGCGTGCGCCTTCCAAAGGACGTGGTCGCCTTCGTCCGCGCCGTCGAAACGGCCGTGATCGAAGCGCTTTCGGCCTTCGGCATCCGCGGCGAACAGATCACGGGGCGCTCGGGCGTGTGGGTCGGCGGCGAGAAGATCTGCGCCGTCGGCCTGAAGTTCGCCTCCGACACGACGATGCACGGCCTGGCCCTCAACGTGGCGACCGACGTTTCGAAGTTTTTCCGGGTCAACCCGTGCGGAATCACGGATGCCGGAGTAACGTCTATGGAGCGGCAGGGCGTCGACGCCTCGCTCGAGGAGGCGGCGGCGGCGTTGACGTCGGCCCTCGTCAAGCGCCTCGCGAGTTTCCAACAGGAAAGGTAAACGATGACGATCGCCCCCGAAGGACGCAAACTCTTGCGTGTCGAGGCCCGCAACGCCCAGACTCCGATCGAGAAGAAGCCCGACTGGATCCGAACCACCGCCGTGGTCGGCGAGGACTACGCGGACATGAAGAGCCTGGTCTCGACGGCCTCGCTGCACACGGTGTGCCAGGAGGCGCAGTGCCCGAACATCTACGAGTGCTGGCAGGACAGGGAGGCCACCTTCCTCGTCGGCGGCTCGGAGTGCACGCGGCGCTGCGACTTCTGCCAGATCGCCACCGGCAAGCCCAAGAGCCTCGACCGCGACGAGCCTCGGCGCGTCGCGGAGTCCGTGCGCCATCTCGGCCTGCGCTACGCCACGGTCACCGGGGTGGCCCGCGACGACCTGCCCGACGGCGCCTCATGGATCTACGCCGAGACGTGCCGCCAAATCCACGAGCTGTGCCCCGGCACGGGCGTCGAGCTGCTCGTCGACGACTTCCAGGGCGACGTCGGAGCGCTGCGCCAGGTCTTCGACTCCCGCCCGGAGGTTTTCGCGCACAACCTCGAAACGGTGCCGCGGATCTTCAAGAGGATCAGGCCCGCGTTCCGCTACGAGCGGTCCCTGGACATCATCGCGATGGCGTCAGAGGAAGGCCTCGTCACCAAGTCGAACCTCATTCTCGGCATGGGCGAGACCCGCGAGGAAATCGAGGAGGCCATGGCGGCTCTGCGCGAGAACTCGTGCGACCTTTTGACCGTCACCCAGTACCTGAGGCCTTCCCCGCTCCACCACCCGATCGACAGGTGGGTCAAGCCCAAGGAGTTCATCGAGCTGCGCGATCTGGGCAGGAAGATGGGCTTCGCCGGAGTCATGGCGGGCCCGCTCGTGCGTTCCTCGTACCGCGCCGGCCGCCTCTACGGGATGGCGATGACGGCGAAGGGCCTTGAACTGCCGCCGGGCATGGAGCAACTGGGCGAGCCGATGGAAGCCCGGCAAGAAGCGAGCTGGCTACTGTCCAAAGGAAGGGGCTGCTGAAACCAGGCGGTCTTTGACGGCAGCCCTGTCGACCTCGCCCTCGGCGTCGAGCGGAACCCGTTCGATGCGGGCCAAACCGCGCGGAAGCTTGTACCTCGCGAGAACCTGAGCGGCAAAGGCCTGCAGCTCCGCGAGGGTCGGCACCGCGGCGGCGTCGCACACGATGGCCGCGGCGACGATTTCTCCCCACACCTCGTCGGGTATGCCGACCACGACGACGTCGTCGATCTTCGGATGGGCGCGCAAAACCTCCTCGACCTCCGTGGGATTGACGCCCTCGCCTCCGGTGCCGATGCGGTCCGAGAGGCGGCCGACGATCGTCACCTCGTTTCCTCCCACGGCGACGTCGCCGGTGCGAAGCCACCCGCCTTCGACGAACGCCGACCGCGTCTGGTCGGCATTGTGCCAGTAGCCGGGGCTGATGGACGGCCCTCGAACCAGGAGCTCCCCCACCGTCGCGTCGGTCTGCGTCGCCGGATCGACGATCCTCGCCTCCACGTGCGCGTACGGCCTGCCGACTGCCCCGGACGCCCCGCTGCCGTACGGTTGGAAGGTCCCCGACCCGGCGGTCTCCGTCATGCCCCAGGCGACCGCCGGCTTCAGCCCGACTCCCTTCAGCCGGTCCAAGAGGGTGAGCGGAACCGGCGCCCCGCCGACGACGGGGAGCCGCAGGCTGGTCAAATCGTGAGACCCGCGTTCGGCTTCCGTGACGATCGCCCAGAACATCGTCGGCACTCCGAAGAAGATCGCGGCCTGCCACTGTTCGACCAGCCGGAGCGCCTCGGAGGCGTCGAAAGAGCGCATGAGGACGACGGCGCCGCCCGAGACGAACAGATCGAGGGTGCCGCCGTTGAATCCGCCGATGTGGGCGAGCGACGCGCCCACCACGATGACGTCGTCGACGCCGTATCCGAAGGCCTCCCGGAAGTTCCTGGCGGCCCACCAGAGGTTTCGGTGCGTGAGCTCGACCGCCCGGAGGCTTCCCGAGGCGCTTCCCGAGGTGTAGAAAATGGCGGCCGTTCCGGTCGGATACTCGACCGTGTTGAAGGACGCGCTCCCCGAGCCGCGGCAATCCGAGACGAGCGTGCCGTCGAGTGAGGCGAGGGCCGGCGTCAGGGCGAAGTAGCCGTTGGCGATTCCCGCGCCGTAGGAGCCGTCGGCCGGGTCGTCGTCGATCACGAAGCTCATGAAGGTTCCCGTCGAGGCAAAGCTTCCCCGAGCCGCAACCGTCGCGTCCGCGAAAATAGCCCGGGGCGAGCAGAAATCGACGATCTCCTGGACCTCGTTCTGCGCCAGCCTGAAAGAGACGGGGACGAAGACTGCGCCCAGCCTGGCGCACGCGATGTAGACGAACAGGTGGTAGGGAGAGTTGTGCGCGACGAAGAGCACCCTGTCCCCCTTGCTCACACCGGACCGTGCGAGCAGCTGGGCGAGCTGGCGCGTCAGATGGGCGGCCTGCGCGACGGTCCACCGCCGGTCGCCGTAGACCACCGACAGGGCTGTAGGCCGGCTCCATGCCGAGCGGTCGAGGGCGAACGCCGCGTTGTACGAGGAATCATGCAATCGTCCAGTACCCCCGCAAGATCTGCGCGAGCGCCCAATCGTCGGCGATCGAAGAGAGTTCGCGGACCGAGTGCATGGACAGGAGCGGAACGCCGACGTCCACGGTGTCGATTCCCAGGCGGGTGGCCGTCAGCGGGCCGATCGTCGTGCCGCAGGGAACCGAATTGTTCGAAACGAATGTCTGCACGGGCTGGTCGGCGTCCGCAGCCGCCCGCAGCCACAGGGCGCAGCCGGTCGAATCGGACGCGTAGCGCTGGTTCGCGTTCGTCTTGACCATGGGCCCGCCGCCGGCCGTCGGATACTGCGTCGGGTCGTGGTAACCCGGATAGTTCGGGTTGATCGAGTGCCCGGCGTCGGCGCTCATGCACGTCGTGCGCGCGAGCATCCGAAAGTACTCGTCCTCGCTCGCGCCCAGCGCCAGGGCCGTGCGGCGCAAAACCGATTCGAGAAGCGGGCCGGCGGCGCCCGTGGCCGTGGAGGAGCCGACTTCCTCATGGTCAAAAGCCGCATACACCGCGATGCAGCGGCTCTGGGCGGCCAGTTCCTCCTCGGCCGCCAGGAGCGCCGTCAAGCCGGCGTGGACAGACACGAGGTTGTCTTGCCGCCCGCCGGCCAAAAACTCGCCCGAAATGATCTCCGGCCGTTGGACGTCGAAGGCGTACGCGTCGAGGGCGGCGATGCGCTCGGCGGGGATTCCCGCGCTCTGCGCTATCGTCGCAGCGATCGACCGCTCGCCCGTGCCGCACACCGGCTGGAGATTCCTCTGCCTGTCGAGCGTCAGACGTTCGTCGACAGAACGGTCGAGGTGCGGAGCGAGCTGCGGGATCGTCATGACCGGCCCGGTTGCGAACAGCCTCTCCTCGCCGTCGACGGCAGTGACTCGCCCGGCGACCCCGAGGTCGCGGTTGAGCCACGAGTTGGCGAGAAGGCCGCCGTAGGTTTCGACGTTGACGGATGCGAAGCCGAATGCCCTGGAGTCTGCAACCGGCTTCACTTTGAACGAAGGCGAATCGGTGTGAGCTCCGACGACGCGGAATCCGCTGCGCGGGCCGGCGCCTCGGGGAACGAACCAGGCGACGACGGCGCCGGAGCGGACGATGTAATGGCCGCCGGGCGCGGCGCTCCATTCGTCTTCCGCGCGCTGGCGCAGGTATCCGGCGGCGTCGAGGCGCGACGCCGCCTCCGCCGCAGCGTGAAAAGCGGTCGGGGAAGCGACGATGAAGTCGCGAAGATCAAGCGCGTGAGCGGTCGCCGAGTCCCCGTCAGAATGCTTCTGCATGATTCAACAGTCTAGTGCGCATTGGGAGCTCGCGTCGCACCAATCCCCGGCGGATTGTTTTCCGGCTGCGGCGCTGCGCGGTCAGCAAGGCCGTTCTTTGCGCCTTGCCCCTCGTTGTCGGCGGTTCGCCGTCCCCGCCAGTCGGCCCGCGTCCGGCCAGTTGAAAGCCCGAATCCCGCCGGCTGGAAGCGCACGGTCAGCTGGGAGCCCGCGACCCGCCCTCGGACGGCCCCTCCCCGCGCTGCCATTTTGCGGCGTCGAGAAGGACGTCGCGCAGCACTTTCGCGTGATTGTGCACCGCGTCTTTCCCAGCATATACAAGCGTCACATGCTCGGGGGCGCGGGAAAGAAAAGCGGGAACGGCGTCGCCCTCCTCGAGCTCGCGGCGATAAGCCGAGCGGAACCCGTCCCACCGTCCTGCGGTGTCCTCGTGAAACCACTTTCTCAGGTCCGTCGAGGGGGTCAAGTCCTTCGCCCACTCGTCCACGGCGGCTTTGGCCTTCGACACTCCTCGCGGCCACAGCTTGTCGACGAGCACGCGGAGGCCGTCGGAGGAATCCGGCTCTTCGTACACTCTCTTGAGCGAGACGTCCCTGAGGCGGACGTCGCCGCCCTCGAGCGGCGATTGCCCCTCGCTGACCGATTCGTTTCGCTGCGCCGATTGAGATTCCATGTTTCAGATCGCCTCCTTGTCAGCGTTCGACCTTGCCGGGGCGCCACATGCACACGACGGCCCAAGGCTTTCCCTGCCCGGCTGCGCCCAAGGGGATGAAGCCCTTTCGCTCGTAAAGCGCCTGCGATCCCGGCGTCGAGGATTCCAGGTAGGCGGCGTGGTCGCCGACTGCCTCGATTCCGCGGTCAAGGAGCGCGCCTCCCACGCCTCTGCCCTGCGCTTCGCCGACGACTCCGAGAAACCCCAGATACCAGTGCGGAAAACGAGGCGCAAGTTTGTCGGATTCCCTCTCTAGGCGGCGGACGCGCAAGGTCGATCGGCCGTAGGCCGCGAGCAGCCGGGCATTCATGCGCGCCGTCGCGATCCACCCCGGCTCGCGTCCGGGAGCCCGCCACACCGCCGCTCCGACGGCCGTCCCGGCGCTGTCCCTGGCTATGTCAATGCGTCCGCACGGAAGGAAGAACTCCTCGACCAACACTCGAAAAGCGCGCGGAATGACGTCTTCATACCGCTGCCGCGGCCCAATCGTCGCCAACGTGAAGGGATCCTCGCGAAAGGCCCTCGTCAAAACTTCGACGGCTTCTCCGACGTCGCCCGAGCGGGCCGTCGATATGCTCAGCGGCTCCACTTTATTTTCCTCCTCCTTCAGAATCCGGCAGTTTGCCAGACGGTTGTTTGTCGGAACCCGATCGTTTGCCGGCATCCGCCTGTTTGCGGTCTTCTTCTGCTGCGCTGTGCGCCCCGCTCGCGCCGTACGTCTCGGATGCGGCGCGGGCGACGCCCCGGACGCGCCACCATCCCAGGCCCAGAACGCCGAACCAGAGCGGGGTCACGGCCAAGGCGGTCAAAGTGTCGCGGTCGCGCGTGAGGGCAACGAGGATGAAAACAAAGAACGCGAGCACAACCCACGGCATGACGTGGGAGCCGGGCATCTTGTACTCCGACGTCGCGTGAGCCTTCGGGTCGCGCCGCCGATAGACGACGTGGCAGACGAGGATGATCGACCAAACGAACAGGAAGAGCACCGAAGCCAGGGCGACGACGATCTTGAAGGCGCTCTGGAGCCCGCTCGAAAGAGTGAGGAAATGTGCAGAGCAAATGACGCACACCGTGACGACGAGCCCGCGCCATGGGACCCCGACGCGGGTGAGCTCGCGGAAGCCCCTGGGCGCCATTCGTTTGTGCGCCAGCCCGAAAAGCATTCGCGACGTCGAATAAATCCCGGAATTGCACGAGGACGAGGCGCTGGAAAGTATGACGGCGTTCATGATCCCGGCGGCCCCCGCGAGGCCGGCGAGGCCGAAAAGGCTGACGAAGGGAGAAATCTTCGGATTGATCTCGTTCCATGGCGTCACGCACATGATCGCCGCGAGCGCGACGACGTAGAAGAGGAGGATCCTCACGGGAATCGCATTGATGGCGCGCGGCAGGGTGACGCGGGGGTTGGCGGTCTCTGCCGCCGTCGTGCCGACGAGCTCGATTCCCACGAAAGCGAAGACGGCCAGCTGGAAGCCGTTGACGAATCCCGCGAACTTCGTGGGGAACATTCCGCCGTGGCTCCACAGGTGGGAGACGGAGGCCGTCGTCCCGTCCGGCGAAGTGAAACCGACGATCACCATGAATGAAGCGACCCCCACAAGCGCCACGATCGCCACCAATTTGACGATAGCGAACCAGAATTCGATCTCGCCGAACAGCTTGACGGAGGCGAGGTTCATGACGAGGAGGGCGAGCATGACCGCGGTGGTGAGGACCATCGCGAGCCACCGCCAGTCTTCGCCGAGCCAGTATTCCCAGTATCCGGTGATGGCCACGACGTCGGCCATCCCGATGACGACCCAGCTGAACCAGTATGTCCATCCCACAAAGAAGCCGGCCCACGGCCCGAGGATGTCGGCGGCGAAGTCCTGGAAAGAGCGGTACTCGAGCTTGTGCAGGAGCAGCTCCCCCATGGCGCGCATCACGAAGTACAGCATGAAGCCGATGACCGCGTAGACCAAGAGGATCGAAGGGCCGGCCTTTGAGATAGTCTCGCCCGAACCCAGGAAAAGGCCCGTGCCGATGGCGCCGCCCAGCGCGATCAGCTGGATGTGGCGGTTGGACAGGCTGCGCTGGAGGTTCCGTTCTTCCGCGGCCTCGATGACGTCTTCGCTTCGCGTCGCCTCGGTCATAGATTCCTCTCTTGAGTGCCGCGCAGGTCTCTGCGTCGGCGTCTCGCCTTGTCGCTGCGGATTCGCTCCCCCGGGCCGCGGCCTCCGTCAATCGTCGATCGACGCTGCATTGCATGCGCAGCCCGGCACTCGGGCGTTTTCTCAGCGTTGTTTCGGCGGGCCAGAGCCGTCTGTCTCCCCGACGAACCGGAGCCGCCGCCCGATGACCGGAAGCTGTGGCCCCGACGCGCCTGAGCCCCGCCGGGAAACCCACGCGTCGAACCCACGCGTCTTAGAGAGTACAGCATTTCGGGGGCGCCGCCGCGCCGAAGCGGCGCCTTGGCGCCGTCCTACCCGCCAATGTCAAACGGAGGCGGCTCTTCTGAGGTTTTTCGCCTGCGCGTGAAAGAATTCCGCCAAGGGCAATTGTCGCCTCCTTGAACGCCGGAAAAGCCTAGGATCGGACTGTATGCAAAGCCACATCGGCGGAACGCATACGGCCGCCGAGCGTGCAGCGCAAGGCCAAGCCCGCTGCATAGACGACATCGAGCTGTGCCGCGCAGGCAGCCGGAAACGAACGGCTGGACAAGCGGCTGCGTCGGCAGGAAACTTCCCGCCCGCCGAAGCGGTGCGCGAGTCGACGCGGACAGCGGCTTTCGTCAACAGACATAAACTTCGAAAGGAAACTCCATGCGAGGAGCAGTCATGCACGGCCCGGGCGACGTCAGGGTCGAAGACCTCGACGTCCCCACCGTCATCGAACCGACCGACGCCGTCATCGAGGTCGCCGCCGCATGCATCTGCGGATCGGATCTGTGGCCGTACCGCGGCCTTGAGCCGTCGGGCGGACGGCCGATGGGCCACGAATACGTGGGAACGGTCGCCGAAGTCGGGGACGCCGTGAAAAACGTGAAGGTCGGCGACTTCGTCGTCGGCTCCTTCTGCCTCTCCGACAACACGTGTGAGATATGCCGCTCCGGCTACCAGTCACGTTGCGTCGACGGCGGCTTCGTCCAGGGAACCCAGGCTCAGTACGCGCGAATCCCGCTGGCCGACGGAACGCTCGTCGTCGTTCCGGGAGGACGGCCCAAGGACGAGGCGACCCTCGCCTCGCTCTTGGCCGCATCCGACGTTCTTGGAACCGGATGGTTCGGCGCCGTCGCCGCTGGCGCGGGCCCGGGCAAAACGATTGCGGTCGTGGGCGACGGCGCCGTCGGGCTCATGGCCGTTCTGGCCGCAAAGCAGCTCGGCGCCGAGAGGATCGTCGCCATGTCCCGCCACGAGGACCGCGCCGCGCTTGCGCGGGAGTTCGGCGCCACGGACGTCGTCGCCGAACGCGGCGACGCGGGAGTGGCTGCCGTCAAGGAGCTCACGGGAGGCTTGGGGGCCCACGGCGTGGTCGAGGCCGTCGGCACCCAGGAATCGATGATGCAGGCCATCGGGGCGTGCCGTCCGGGCGGGCATGTCGGATACGTCGGCGTCTCCCACGGCGTCTCGCTTCCCGGCCAAGAGCTGTTCTTCGCCGAGGTCAACCTGCTCGGCGGCCCCGCCCCCGTGCGCCGGTTCCTCCCCGACCTCATCGACAGGATCCTCAAGGGCGAGATAAATCCGGGCAAGGTCTTCACCCTCGCCCTTCCCTTGGACGACGCCGCGGAGGGCTACAGGGCGATGGACGAAAGGCGCGCCGTCAAGGTGCTTCTCAAGCCTTGACAAGCGCCCTGAGTCGAAACGCCCTGAGCACGAATCCTCCGCAAGCGCCGCAAGCCAATGGGGAGCCCCTTTGCGGGCTCCCCATTCGCTTTTGACGCCTTTTCCGCCGAAACTGCGCGGGCTCAGCCAGACGCTTTGCCGTTGCGAGCGGGTTCCGCGTCAAGGGGCACTTCGGGATCGGGCATGCGCGTAATTCTGTTGCGCAAGTCTCGCCGCACAATCTCGATGGCCCACATCCAAACGACGTGGCCGAGAGCCTCGGAAAAGTGCTCCTCGAAAGGCTGGTTCCACGGAGCGGGGACTGTGCCCATCGCCGGCATCAGGACGACGTGAAACAGAACCCACAAGGTCAAGCCGCATGCCGCCCCCTGCCACAGCTTTACCTTCGGATGCTTCTCCGCGATCAGGCAGTAGGCGAGCGCGAAGAATATGGCGAAGGAAAAGTGGATGGCGAAAGAGTATATGGGAAGCTCGTTGCCGTTGAAGGACACCGTCGTGTGGCTCGCCTCGGGCGACATTCCCAGCTGCTCCAGAAGCTCCTGCGGAGGATTGGTGGCGTTGCGCTCGGGCGTTCGCGGCGGGAAGGGAACCTCCCACCCAAACTTGACGATCGCGGAAAACACGCCGCCGACAAGGCCGGCGACGGCGGCAGCCTTATAGTTGCGTCTGGACTTCGGCGTGGTGGTCAGCAGGCTTTTCAAACCCATGAGCGTCCTCCTGTCGATGATCGCGATAGGCACACCATAGACGGCAATTCCCTTTGCGGCAGCCTCACACGCTGTCGAAGCCCGAGCAGGCGGCGCCCGTCAGGAGGCGCACATCGGCCCCGGCCGGGCCACAGCCCCGGCGGAAGGCGTCAGTTCGCCGTGTCCCACACAGTTATGGGACGCCCGTCGATGTCGGTGAAGGATCCCGCCGCGATCATGATGAAGTCGATGAGCGCCCAGACCCCCAGGCCGCCGATCGTGAAGATCATCGCGACCGCGGTTCCGGTCTTTCCGACGTAAAAACGGTGGGCGCCGAATACGCCGAGGAACCAGGCAAGCAGCAGGGCGACGAGACGGAAAAACTGGAGCCAAAGGCAGCGGGAAGCCGAAAACGAAACTCGGGCGGGCGCCGTGAGCCGGTAAGCTCGTACCAGCCCATCGAGAAGGAGAACCATGGCAACCGGACTCGCCGCCCTTTTGGACGACATCGCGGCCCTCGTCAAACTCACCGCCTCCAGTTTGGACGACGTCGCAGCGGGAGTCGCCAAAGCAGGATCGAAGGCTATAGCGGTCGTCGTCGACGACACGGCGGTCACGCCGCAATACGTCGAGGGCATCGATCCCAAACGCGAGATTCCCATCATCAAAAGAATCGCGAAGGGATCGCTCGTCAACAAAGGCATCATCTTGGTCGGAGCGCTCCTCTTGTCGTCTTTCGCGCCGTGGGCTCTGACTCCTTTGCTGATGGTCGGCGGCTCCTATCTCTGTTTCGAGGGGGCGCACAAGATCTGGGGCAAACTTGCGGGACACGAAAGCCATGCGGCAGTCACGGAAGGCGGCCAGGCGGAGGACACGATCGTAAGGAACGCCGTGCGCACCGACTTCATCCTCTCAACTGAGATCATGGTCATCGCGCTCGCCGAGATCGCCGAACAGCCCATCGCCTACCGGGCCGCGATTCTCGCGGTCGTCGCCGTCTTGATCACCGCTTTGGTCTACGGGATCGTGGCATGCCTGGTGAAGATCGACGACCTCGGGCTGCACATGGCCTCCAAGGAAAGCTCCGCCACGCGAAAGACGGGGCGGGGGCTCGTCAAGGCCATGCCGAGGATCCTTTCGGCGATCACCGTGATCGGAGTCGCCGCGATGCTGTGGGTCGGCGGCCATCTGCTTGTCAGCGGCAGCGACAAGCTCGGCTGGTCCGCGCCGCACGACGTCGTCCACAGCCTGTCCTCTGCAGTGCCCCGCGGATTCCTATCGTGGACAGTCGAGACGTCCTGCTCGCTGGCGGTCGGATTCGTCTTCGGCAGCCTCATAGTCGCCCTGCAGGCCGCCGTCGGCCGCGTCCGCAGAGGCTCCGGCGGCTGACCCGTCCTGTGGACGGGCGCAAGCGGAAGCCTCGGACCCCGGGGCCGGATCCTCGGATGCGCTTTCCCCGAGGAGGGCGAGCACGGCGTCGAGGTTGCTCCCCGCCCGCGCCTTGTCGAGCCGCACGAGCGTGAGCGCGGAGACGAGCAAGGCCTGCACAATCTGAGCCAGCCGCGCGGTTTCGGCGCCGTCGGCCCGAGGAAAACGGGCGCGAATGCCGTTGCGAAGCGCGTCGAGCTGTTCGTCCAAGTAACTCCGGACAATGGATCCGACGTCGGGATCCCCGCCCGAAGATCCGGACGAAACGTTGATGAGCATGCTTCCGTGAACGGCGATGAAGGACCGCCCGGAAAGAATGGTTGCGCGCAGGTCTTTCATGTAATCGACGATCGCTCCGCGCTCGACCCGTCCCGTCAGGGGCTCGAGGCCGGGAGCCAGGACTTCGTCTACGTAGCTGCGAAGCGAGGCGATGAACAGGCCGCGCTTCGAACCGAAGACGTGATAGATGCTCGACCTGGCGATTCCCGCGGCCTCCTCGATCTGCGCGATCGAGGCCGCCTCGTAGCCGCGCTGCCAGAACACTTCCCTGGCGGCGCGGATGACCGATCCGAGTTCGAAGGCAGCCGGCCGTCCCATGTTTCACCCCCGACGTCGCAGCTTGAGCGGGCCTTCATAGATTCTATGTTTTGCAGCCGCCTGCGGACAGGCCCCGTTCCGCTCCCACCCCGAGTCCTAGGGCCGCAAGGGAAAGATCCTACTGCGGGGCGAGCTTGAAAGCCCGACAACTGATAAGATTGACACCGTATTAAATAACGCAACGGAGCTCACGCAGCGGATCACGCACCCGATCGCGCAGTCAATGCAGCTCCATTGCATCGCGCACCAAAAGGAGCCTATTACATGGCCAAATATGTCGTTCCAACCGGCGCCGTGCATTCGTTCGGCATCGACGAGCTGTTCTTTTCCGTGACTGACTCAAAGGGCGTCATTGAATCGTCGAACGAGGTGTTCGTTCGGCTCTCTTATTACTCCCACGACGACCTGATGGCCTCTCCCCACAACATCATCCGTCACCCTGAGATGCCCGGCGCGGCTTTCAAACTTCTCTGGGACACTGTCCGCAAGGGAGAGCCTTTCGCTGCATACGTGAGGAATCTTGCCGCGAACGGGTCCGAGTACGACGTTTTCGCCACAATCACTCCCCTGCCGGGCAATCGCTATCTCTCGGTTCGCACCCGCCCGGCATGCGAGGACCTTTTCGCGGCGACGAACGGCCTCTACAGCGAAGTCCACGCGTTCGAGGCCGGCCTGAAGGAGAATGGGGCAAGCCGCAGGGAGGCCGCGGCGTCCGGGGCACAGAAGGCTGCGGAGCTGCTCAAAGGTCTGGGGTTTGCGAGCTACGAGGATTTCCAGAACGCCGTGCTGCCGGCCGAGGTCGCGGGGCGCGAGGCGCTCTCGGCCGGATTCCCGCGCAGGCCGAATGCCCAGGGCGTTCTCCGCGACGCGCTGGAGACGATTGAGGGCGTCTACAACGAACTCGCCGTTTGGGTCGACGAGCAGAAGGACCTCGCCGACCTGTCGATCGAACTGCATCGAGTGGCTGACGAAATCGAAGGCCGCTTGTCCAACGCCACGGTCAAGCCCGAGACGATCGAGACAATTTCCGCCCACGGCCCGGCGATGCAGCCCCTCATCGAACCGCTTCAGGTGTGGACGTCGATGCAGAGCATCGTCGCCTCGACCCTCACCCGTTTGGTCGAGTCTTTGCGCGAGCTGGAAAAGACGAGTGCGCGCACGCGCTTCCGAGTGGCGCTCGCCCGGCTGCACACGACGATGCTGGCGACGTTCATCGCCGAGCTCATCGACAACGGCGACAATTCAAGCGAGTCGGTCGAAGCTATCTGGATGCTGACCAAGGCCCTGCGCCAAGGGCTCTACGAGATGGAAGAGCAGACCGCGGCATTCCGCCGGCTGGCGAGCAACACCGTATGGAACATCGATCAGGCCACCTCGATGCTCGGCATTCCAAGCCAGGTTCTCTCGATGTGGAAGACGACGGCCGAAACGATGACGCTTCCCGACGACGTCGCAGCGCTCGTGCCCAGCATCTCTGAGGGAGTCGTCGACTACACTGGTAAGATTCTCAACGACTCGGCGAGCCTTGCCGCTCGCTGCAACGCTTTGGGTGAGCAGCACGATTCAACTCGCATGAAGGCGTTGGTGGACCGCGCCGAAGATATGGCAGCGCGCCTCGCGCAAGGCTGACTCGTGCACCGGGGCGGGGCCGACATTCGGTCGGCCCCGCCCCTTTTACTTTCGCCAGACGCCCTGCTGCAGCCCGAAACGACGGCCTGCACAGGAGTCGGCGTCGACAGTTCAAAAATCCCCGAAAGGGAATCGCGCCTCTTTGGATCTGCTCCTCAGCGCCGTTCCCAGGCCCGCTTTCCATTTTGCTTTTCTAGACCGCTTTTCCAACGCGCCCTCCGATTCAGGAACTGCATGTTTTCGATGCAGGGTTCCCTGCGCGGCGCGTTTTCCACGCGGGACGTTCCCTGCGCGATGCGTTTTTCATGCGGAATGTTTCCTGCGCGACAGGCCTTCTAAGCGGGTGCCATTGTTCTCTACGCGGGGACGATACGCGGGGACGATATGCGGCGTGAAATCCTCCACGACCGCCCGAAGATAGCCTTCGCGGGTGTCCGTCTTCAGATCGATCTTCGACGTCACACGCTCAAACCACATTCCGTAGGCACTGGAGATGAAGTTGGACACGATCGCTCCGTTCATTGTCGAAATTTGGCTTTTCCATGCGGAAAACGCCCTGACATCCACGAGGCTACCCGCCCAAACGATCAATGGATATGATCATTTAGAACGTAAACGATCATCTCTGAAGGCCGGTCGGGGACCGCAGAGAACTGCCTCAACGGACGCGGACAGGCGGCGCTGAAAAGGCACTGCCGGCCCCGAAAGCGGGGCCGGCGGCCATTCCCCAACGGCAGACGAACAAAGCGGAAAACCAAGAAAACGAGGGAAAAAGTGGATTCGCGACAGCTGGCCTCGGAGCGTCATAGAGCAATCATGCGGGCGCTGAGCGGGACGGAAGCCGTGAGCGTCACAGCGCTCGCGCGTCTGACCGGCGTCTCGGCCGTGACAATACGCCGCGATCTCAAGGAGTTGGCGCACAAGGGCCTCGTCACCCGCGTTCACGGCGGCGCGCTGCGCGCCCCCAAACGCGGAACGGCCCACCCTTTTCCCCTTCGAAAAACCCAGGATCTGGAGGCGAAGCATCTTTTGGCCAAGGCCACCGCCCGTCTGATCGACGACGGAGAGAGCGTGATCCTCGACAACGGAACGACCTGCGACCTCGTTGCGGAGAATCTTGCGGGACGCGACATCACGGTTCTCGCGTTGAGCTTGCGTGCCGCCGTGACGTTGGCGGAAGCGCCCGGGGTGCGCGTCGTCGTCCCCGGCGGCGCGGTCGAAACGGCTTCGCTCGCCATGCTCGCGAGCCCCGTCATCGACGTCGTGAGGGATTTTCGCGCCGACGTCGCCGTTCTCGGCGCTTGCGCGGCGTCCGTCGCCAACGGCCTCACGTGCATCAACCCGTCGGACGCGACGCTCAAACGAAATATCCTGCAATCGGCCGCGCGAGCCATACTCCCGGCCACACCCAGAAAACTCACACGCTCTTCCGTCCACAGATTCGCTGCCCTCGAGGATCTTGCGGAGCTTCTAACGACGTCGGACATCCCAGAAGAATCCCTGGCCGACCTTCGCTCGAGCGGAGTGCCGATCACGATCTGCGATTAGCGCAGTCCAAAACGCCGGGCGCCTAGCCCCCCCCCAGGCTACCGAGCGCCGAGGCCCATGGAGCCGGGCGCAAGAGGCTCCGAAACGACCGCAGAACCTCGAAAACAAGGGCGCCGGGCCCTCGCAGCCGCGAGCCCGGCGTCCTTGCTAAGGCGGTTAGGCCCGGAAGAGAACGGCAAGTCCATATCCGGCGGCCCCGCCTGATTTGCGTTGCACATGCCCTCTGGGGCAAGTCGGCGGGCCCGCTGCGGACGCGGACACGCCCGTTGCGGATTCGAAGCTCATTCGGCTGCGCTGGGATGCGTCATGTCCGCCGGAACGACCCACTTGTCGAATTCCTCGTTCGTGAGGAATTCAAGCTCGATGGCCGATTCACGCAGCGACAGGCCCTTTTTGTGCGCGTTCTTGGCGATCTTCGAGGCTTTGTCGTAGCCGATGTGGCGGTTGAGGGCGGTTACCTGCATGAGGTTCTTGTCCAGATTCTCCTCAATCTTCTCGCGGTTCGGCTCAATTCCGTACGCGCAATGCGAATCGAAGCTGACGCAGGCGTCGCCGATGAGCTGAATCGACTCGAGGATCGCCCACGCCATGACCGGCTTGAACACGTTGAGCTGGAAGTTGCCCTGCGATCCGGCGAAGCCCACCGTGGCGTCGTTGCCGAACACCTTGGTTGCGACCATCGTCATCGCCTCGCACTGCGTCGGGTTGACTTTCCCCGGCATGATCGAGGAACCGGGCTCGTTCTCCGGGATCAGCAGCTCGCCGATGCCGTTGCGCGGGCCGGATGCGTACCAGCGCACGTCGTTGGCGATCTTCATGAGCGCGTCGGCCAGAACGCGCAGCGAGCCCGAGACCTGCACAAGGGCGTCGTGGGCGCCGAGGGCTGCGAAGAGATTGGAGGCCTGCGTGAATTCGATTCCCGTCTCCTCGCTGATCTTCTTGGCGGTCGATTCGCCGAATCGCGGATGGGCGTTGAGCCCCGTGCCGACGGCGGTCCCTCCGATCGCCAGCTCGCGGGCGCGGGAGTCCGAATACCGGATGCAGTCCAAGGCGAAGTCGATCTGGGCAACCCACCCGGAGAACACCTGGCCGAGGCGAATCGGGGTGGCGTCCTGCAAATGTGTCCGGCCTACCATGACGACGTCGTCGTATTCCTTGGCCTTCGCGTCAAGGGTGTCGCGAAGACGACGGACCTTCGGATACATGGCCGCCAGCTCGCACACCACAGCAATGTGCATCGCGGTGGGGAACGTGTCGTTCGAGGACTGGCCCCGGTTTACATGGTCGTTGGGGTGGACGGGCGCCTTCGACCCCATCTCGCCTCCCGCGATCTCGATGGCGCGATTCGAGATGACCTCGTTGGAGTTCATATTCGACTGCGTACCGGATCCCGTTTGGAAGACGACAAGGGGAAACTCGGCGTCGAGCTCTCCGGCGATGACTTCGTCCGCCGCCTGAGCGATGAGGTCGGCGATGTCCGCCGGCAATTCCCCAAGTTCTTTGTTTGCGAGCGCCGCGGATTTCTTCAAGACGCCCAGCGCGTGGATCATGGGCCTGCCCCATACGAAGGTTTCCCTGCCGATGTCGAAGTTGTGGAGGCTGCGTTCGGTTTGCGCCCCCCAGTAATGGTCGGCGGGGACCTCGATGGCTCCCATGGAATCGGTTTCCGTGCGCGTCGTCGCTGTGTTATCTGCCATGCCACTAGGGTAACGGCGGAGCCGCACAGCCGTCAGGTCGCACGTCCCACCGGGGCATGCCCGCACGCTGCCGAGTCCGTTTAAGTCGCCGACGATTCTTTCGAGGCATTCTCGACTCAAGAACGAACAAACCTCATGAAATCAGACGATATTCAATCTTCTGAGGCCTCAGCGAGCAAGTTCCCTCCAACGTGAGAATCTCAGACCACCGGACGACTCCACGACACATACACACCGCTATAATGAAAGGGCGGCCATGGCCGCGGGGCTGCTCGCACAGCCCCTTGCACGCATCTAAATCTCGTTTCCGAGGCCGTCTCGGGCGAGAAACACCGTATCCGGCCGGACTGGGCACGCCGTTTCCGGATCGCACACCTGGGAGGTCCGTCGTGATTGAGCTGCGCCCCGTCATTGAGGCAGACCTCTACTTCCTTTGGCATTGGATACACGAAGTGTCCAACCCGGAGTGGGCCCTTTGGGACGCCCCTTACTTCAAGAGGCCCGGGAAGAAGAGCATCCAAGATTTCATGGCGGAGGACGCCGAGTGGTTTCGCGACACCGACCGGCGCATGATCTTCGTCGACGGCAGACCCGCCGGGATCGTCACGAGGTACGAGGAGCTTCCCGCGGGAAGCCGCTGGTGGGAAGTCGGCATCGTCGTTTACGACCCCGATCGATGGGGCAGGGGAATCGGCCGCCAAGCTTTGGAATTGTGGGTCTCGATGATATTCGAGAAGACGGACGCCCACCTCGTGACTCTGACGACATGGAGCGGGAACGAACGGATGGTGCGCGCCGCCTCCAGGGCGGGGTTCTCCGAGTGTGCGAGGATTCCCGAGGCGCGCGAATGGAACGGAAAACGCTGGGACTCGATTCGAATGGTGTTTCTGCGCAGAGCGTGGGAAAGGCAGCTCCGCCCAGCTCCGGCGCGCCTTTCGCGAGGAAGGGTCGCCTCCCACAGGGCTGCCGCGCGCTGACCTTCCAAGCCGGTGCCGGCACTTCCTCAGCGGACATACAGCTTTAGGATATAATTTCTCCTCATGGCTTTCTTCGCTCTCACCTCCGCAAGCCTGCTGTGGACCGTCGTCGCACTCACCGTTGCGTGCTTTGTCTGGACCGTCTTCGGCGTCCCTAGAAAGCGCTGGAGCGGTGCACGCGCGTACGCCCAGCAGGCCCTCGGCGTCACCCTGAGCGCACTCCTGTTCTTTTCGAGCGCTTTCCTGGCTTTCAACCGTTTTTCGATCTGGTACTCCGATTGGAGCGACCTCTTCGGCTACGCTTCAGACCGCGCAACGACGACGCAGTACGGCAGCGGAGCGGCTCTTGCCACGCCACAGGCCAAGGCTACGAGGACGCCCTCCAACGGAGCCTCGAATTCCCGCAAATTCACCGAGCTTCAACGCAAACCCCTGACCAATTCCGCACTGTCGGGCGTTTCCGCCAAAGCTCCGAACGGCCAGTGGATCACCGCGAAGATTCCCGGGCAGGGATCAGACGACGACGCGTGGGCTAGAGTGTGGCTGCCTCCCAGCTACATGGACAATCCAAACAAAGCCTATACAGTGATCATGGCCTTTCCCGGGGTTCCCGGCTCGCCCAAAGGATACGAACGGCCGATGCACACCGACGCCGACCTCGCCGCAGCCGTCAAATCAGGCAAGATCCGCGATTCGATCATCGTCTCCCCGAACGTTTTCCCGCACGACGCCGACACCGAATGCATGGACGTACAGGGCAAGGGAATCGAAACCTGGGTCACGAAGAACGTCGTGCCGTGGGTGAAGACAAACCTTCGAACCGAAGAGGGCCCCGACGCCTGGGCGACCTACGGCTACTCTGCAGGGGCGTGGTGCGCCAATATGTTCGCCGTGCGGCACCCGGATCTTTTCAAAACGTCGATTTCGATGTCCGGTTATTACGCTCCGCTCTTTCCCTCGGGCGAAAGCAACCAGGAAGGCTACGTCTTGGCTGACGAAGTTGCCCGCAACCGTCCGCCCGTGAGGATCTGGAATCTCTCGGGCGCAGGGGACGGGAAATTCCGCAAGTCTTTCGACGACTTCGCCCCGAAGGTGGTCTCGCCGACGTCGCTCACGTCTGTCGAGGTGAAGGGAAGCTCGCACAAGTGGGATGCGTGGACCTCTGCTCAACCGAAGGCGCTCGAATGGCTCGGAGCCAACGCTCCCGCCTTCAGCCCTCAATCCGGCTCGGCCAGCCCTCAATCCGGTTCGACGACGAAGGCCCCGCAAATCAACGCATCCACTCCGACGGCCAAGCCCTCGGCCAAAACCGGCGCACCGGCGCCCGGACCGGAGGCGGCGAAACCGCAGTGGGAGCCGCGGATTCGCGAACCCAAGGCTGAGAACAGCCCCCGCTAGGGGCTCGCCGCGCCGAGCCCGTCTCGCCCACGGCCCGATCACGCTCTCTCGGCAGGGTCGCCGCCTGAAGGATTCCAAGCGACGGGAACTCCGGCCGGATCGCTCAACCGCAGGGCGTCCGGCGGCGTCGAATACGTCCGGCCGGGGTAACGCCCGAATTGTTCTTCGTCGGTCAAGGGTTTGACGGTCCGCAGGCGCTCCGCGGCCCAGGCCGGGGGCGGCCAACCGTCGCGGCGATCCGATCCTGCTGGCAGCGGAGAGCGGCAGAGGGCGGTGCGCAAGGGAGGCTTGACCATGAGGCGGCCCGGCCTGCCGCGGTCACGAAGGGCGTGCGCGCGCCATGTGAGAATCGGGTGGGTCGTGAACCATGCAACGAGATGGAGCCAAAAGCCCCGCTCGGTCGCCGCCCTGTCGGCCATGTCGTTGAAGTTCACCTGTGCGCCGAGGTATTTTCCCGCGCTCAGAACCCCGATCATTCCGGGTGCGCCGGCGGGCGCACCCTCGTATCCGTAATTGTCTGCGGTGTATTCCTGGGCGCGAGAAAGGGCGGTGCCGAGGAACGGGACCAGGCTGCCCACTGACATGGCCAGGAGCCGAAAGTAACTCACGTGCCCCGCAGCGAGATGTCCGACCTCGTGATTGATGACGAATCGCAGGGCCTCCGGGTCGCGCGCGGCGCCTCCGATCTCGAAAAGATCAGAATAGACGGCGACGAAACGTCGATGTCCGTGCCCGGAGGCGTAGGCGTTGATCCTGCCATTGCCGAGGAGGACATAGGCGTCGGGCACCTTTCGCAGCCCCGTCCGCTCGGCCGCTTCGACAACCATCCGATATCCCTCGGGAAACTGCGTCGGACTCATGCGCACGCCCCGCGAACGCAGATTGGCATAGACAAAGGCTCTGACTCCCCAGATTCCCACGGCGACGCAGATCATCACAAACAGGACGACGCCGAAGATGTCCGCCGACGTTCTAAAGCGCCCGCAGCCCTTGGGAAGAAATCTGAAGTAGCCTTGCGACAGGAAAACCTCGAATCCGCCCTCGCACACGGCGTCCGGGGCGGTGAGCAGCCACCAGTAGAAGGCAATGGCCCCGATGGTTGCAAGTGCGGCCGCGGCCAGAAGACGCAGCTCCCACGGGTGGCGCAGCGCCGCGCGTCCAAAGAGTCCGTGAACCGTAGGGCCGTTCCAGATCGACGGCTGCGAGATGCTCATGCGCTTAACATTACCAACGGAGAACTCCGGCTCAAACGAAGATAGGCCGCCCTCCGCTTCGGTTTGCAAAGGGCTGCCCGACGATTTGAGAAACCCGGCCTCGCTTCGGGGAGCACGGCTTCCAGTTCGAGCGGCACGGCCCTCCGATTAGAAGGGACCGGCTCCCGGGCAGACATGTTGGGGCCCGGGCGTCACGCTCGCCCGGGCCCCAAGGTGCGCTGCGGGTGTCACGCATCACCCTGAGCGCAATGGCGGCATCGAGACCTAGTCAATCGACTGCCACCGGCAAGGACGAAAATAACTCTCGGCTTCCCGCACCGAGGTGCAGTCGGCCAAGGACTCGGGCATAAAGCTCCGAATCGATTACCTGGTCTATTCAGCTATTCTCGTCGCGAAGATCGTTGTATCGCGGCGCTAGAACCACGAGCGCCATACTCGTCTGTATTCGGTCCCGCACATGATTCTCCAGCTCCTAGTCCACGGCATGGTGCAGAAGAACTCAGGTTGGGAAGCGCCGCCTTTTGCGAGCAGTTCGCTCTGAGCGGCCCCGACGTGTGCATTCGTTGCCGCGTAGGATTCGCCTCCGAACGGCAGAAGCGATGCCGTAAAGGCGATTGACGCCGCAGCGGCGATGCCCAAAGTCTTCATCCGTATTACCTCCTATACGTGATGTCTATAAGCTTACTCAGCCGGAGAGCCTTCGGCTTCCCCCAAAAGTAGGAAAAAACGAAAAGCCTGCCAAAACCCGACTTTTGCCCGTCTTTTCAATGCCGGACAAGCCCCAGCTCGTAGGCGCGGACAACCACCTTGAGCCTGCTGTTGACCTCGAGCTTGGCCATAATCGAGGAGATGTGCGTCTTGACTGTCGATTCTTGGACGTACAGCTGCGCGGCTATCTCCGAGTTGGAATGCGCCTGGCACAAGAGCCTGAGAACGTCCATTTCCCGCTTGGAGAACTGGACGTTGACCCCCGAGTCGGGAGGCAAGGGCACCAGGTAGTTCTTCACCAAGCGCGACGTCGGCCCGGGAGAGACGACTGTTCCGCCGGAGGACACTTCTCTGATGCTCTTGACGATGTCTTCCGGAGACGTGTTCTTCAAAAGGAAGGCGCCGGCCCCGGCTTGAAGGCCGGAGAGCATCGCTTCGTCGTCGTCGAAAGTGGTGAGCAGAAGGATCTTCGTGTCGGGATAGAGGGCCTTGACCTGCTCGCTGGCGGTGATGCCGTCCATGAGAGGCATGCGGACGTCCGTCACGAGGATGTCGGGATTGAGCCTGCCGACGAGCCTAACGGCCTCCATGCCGTTCTCCCCCATGCCGACGATCTCTATGTCTTCGGCGGTTTCCAGATAGGTCGCGACGTTTTTGCGAACCTCGTCGTCGTCGTCGACGACGACCACCCTGATGACTTTCTTGCGATCCGCGCCGACCCCGCCGTTGCGGGCGCCTCGCGCCAATCGTTCGGGTTCTTTCATGTTCGTCTCTCCTGGCTTTCAGCCGTGCAGGGGGATGGATACGCGAACGATCCACCGGTCGGAAACTTGTGAGACTCGAATCATCCCGCCAAGAGCCTCTACGCGCTCTTGTTGGCCGGCCAATCCGAAATGTTTGACTTTCACATCCGATCGGTCGGCGGGAAAGCCGCTCAGCGCGTCCAGCCCGTCGCCGGGCGAAGGCACAATGTTGATGAATATGGCGTCGACGGCGTAAGCGCCGACTTCCACCATGATCGTCACGGGGCCGCGACGGTCGGCATGCTTGACGATGTTCGAGCACGCTTCCGTGACTATGCGCGAAAAAGTCGCCGCCACGACCTCGGGAAGCCTCGAGACGTCTCCGTCGACGGCAGCCTGGACTTTCAGACCGGCTGCCCTCACCTTCCCTATCTGTTCGTCGATCGCCTCAGCCGGAGGCTTGTCGCGAATCGTGAAGCGGGTGGCCACGTCGGCTTCGAACGCTGCGTCAAGGCTGTCCGTGGCGCGCAAAAGCTCGAGCATATGCCTCAGATCGGCCGTTGCGGCGCGCCCGGTCCGCGCGATGAACTCGAGGTCCTCGGCAAGCTGGGGGTCCACTCCCTTGCGAAGTTTGGCCGCCTCGGCTCTCATAACGACCATCGTGGCCGAATAGACGGCGGTGTCGTGAAGCTCTCGCGCGATGGCTCGGCGCTGGGCGGCCAGCTCGGCCCGCCGTCTCTCTTCGAGTTTGACGTTCGCCAGGCGCTGGCGCAGCAGGAGCTCGCCGATGAGCACGAAAATCATCTCGAACGCCAGCCACACGAGGGTCCCTTTGACAAGTTCCTCTTGATCCGCCGCGCTCGTCGCGTTCACGGCGACGACGGACGCCAGATACCAAGGCGTGGCGACAAAGATGACCGCGCGCCGCCCAGACCAGATGACCATCGAGGTGACGAGGAACATGGACATCGACGACAACGAGATCGTTATGTCGGGCGTCAGCCAGACCATCGCGAACGCGACGGCTTCGACGCAGGCGCCGGCAACCGGATACCTGCCGGACAAGGCGACCGCAACGCACGCCGTCACCGCGACGGCGGCATTGGGCCAGGATTCCAACGTCCGGGGGGTCAGAAAGAGGGTGAGAACAAGCAGGGTCGCCCCGAGGGACAGCCCCACAAAAGCGCGAAGCCGATCGCGCGAACGCTGAGCGTCTTCGGCGACGTCGTCGGCCGCCCCAGCCGCACCGTCGCCCGCGACTCGCACAGCGGAACCGGAGTGGGAGCGTTTCGGTGAGATACGCTCGACCACTTCTGCGGCCCGTTCCATATGCACTCCTCCACAGCGCTACTACCGTGCACGTCACGCTTGCCCCAACGCGACGCGTTCTACGGAATAACCAGTTTACCGGCATAGTAACCGTTTGAATACCCCGCAAAGCTTCGAACATCTGTGTGTATACACGGTATTCCAAAAGTTCTGCAGACAACGATGCAACCACAGTGGTACATTAGTGGGGCTCGACGCACCCGAGTACATGCAAAAACATTCCAAACATCAAACGGAAACACATATGCATTCCAACATTGATCAAAATCCAGCTTCGAGAGATTTACTGGCAAAAATCGATCCTCGGGACGCCCTTCGCACACTCTTTGTTGCACTTTGCGCAGTCCTGCTGGCCCTGGGCGTGACCCAACCTACGAAAGACTTCCCTGCGGCGGCCGTCGCGGGCCTTATCGCAGGCTGTTTTCCGATCGCAGTCGAAGCCTGGGACGATATCCGACACGCCAGGATGAGCATGGAGCTGTCGATGCTCATTGCGATCGTCGCCGCGGCGGCCATCGGCGAGTGGCTCACGGCCTTGGTCGTCACCGCTTTCGTTCTGGCCGCCGAAATTCTCGAAGACCTGTCCGTGGAGCGAGGGCACGACGCTTTGACCGATCTCATGGCCTTCCTCCCGCAGACGGTGCGCATACGCGAAGGCGAGAGCGCCGTTTCCGTCCCTCTGGCCGACGTCGAGCCCGGGAACGTCGTCATCGTCAGCCCCGGCGGGCGCATCCCCGTGGACGGCGTCGTGACGGCCGGCGAATCCTCCGTCGACCAATCGCGTATTACGGGCGAGCCGCTCCCGGCGGACGTGGGAAGCGGGGACGCCGTTTTCGCCGGATCGATCAATCTGGTCGGCGCGCTGGAAGTTCGCGCCGAGCGGGTGGGAGGGGAATCCTCGTATGGCAAAATCGTCGAAGCGATCAGGCAGGCGCAGTCTTCGCGGGCCCCGGTCGTCAGGCTCGCCGACCGATTCGCCGCCTACCTCGTCTACATCGCGCTCGCCGCTGCGGCAGCGACCTATGTCGCGACCTCGAACTGGACGACCACTATCTCCGTGGTCGTTGTGGCGGGGGCGTGCGGAATCGCCGCCGGAACTCCCCTCGCCGTTCTCGCCGCGATCGCAAGGGCGGCACACAGCGGGGCGTTCGTCAAAGACGGCGCGCACCTCGAGGCGCTCTCCGAAGTCGAAACCGTGGTCTTCGACAAGACGGGGACGCTGACGTCGGGAGCCCCCGTCGTTCAGCGCATCGACGCCGTCCCCGGAATCGACGAAGAGGAACTGCTGTTTCTGCTGGCGACGGCGGAATCCTATTCGGAGCACCCGCTGGCCAAGGCCGTGGTCGAGCGTCTCCGCGAGCGCGGGACGGCCGCAGGGGCGCCCGACTCCTTCGAGTACCGCCCGGGCATGGGAGTCGTCGCACGAGTCGGAGGGCGCACTGTCATCGCAGGCAACTCCTCGCTTGTGGCGGACGCCCCCGATTCCGGCGACGTCGAGGGCTCCCCCATTCACGTGAGCGTGGACGGCGCGTACCGCGCAACCGCAATCTTGGCCGACGCCGTTCGGCCCGGCGCGGCGGGCGCGGTCGCCGAACTGAAACGCATGGGGCTGCAGGTCGCCATGGTGACCGGCGACGGGGAGGGCGCCGCGCGGGCCGTCGGCGCCCGGCTCGGCATCGACGACTGCCGAGCGGAGCTTCTTCCCGAGCAGAAAACGGCCTTCGTCGATTCGTTGAGGGCCGCGGGGCGCAAGGTGGCGATGGTCGGCGACGGCGTCAACGACGCGCCGTCGCTCGCCCGGGCCGACGTCGGCATCGCCATGGGCAGCGGGACCGACGTCGCCCGAGACAGCGCGGACGTCGTGCTCGTTGCCTCCGATCCGGCGGACCTTGTCTCGACCGTGCGCGTCGCCCGGCGTGCGCGGGCGATCGTGACGTTCAACTTCGTCGGCACCGTCGCGGTCGATCTCGTCGGAATGGCGCTGGCTGCGGCGGGCATCCTCACGCCGGTGCTCGCCGCGATCGTGCACGTGGGAAGCGAGACGGCCTTCATCCTGAACTCCGCACGGCTCATTCCCCGGAAAACGGTGCGAAGGCGTGAGCGCCGCGGAAAACGATCGGGAGGCGCCGAGGCTTAAACGATCGGGCGGCGCCGAGGCTTAGAGGGATTCGAGATGTGCTCGCGCCGAGAGATTCAAGCCGAGGGATTCAAGCAGCGCGGGGCTCGAAGGCCTGCGCCGCAGACAAGGCTCGCCTCGGCGCCGAACCCCGGACGGGCCGGCGCCGAGACAGGCGCTACGCCGGAGTGACTACGCCGGAGTGACCTCGCGGATGCGTCTGTGCGAGGATGCGCCGGCAAATTGGGATGCAGGGATCCGATCGGCGACCTCCTCGCCGATGAGCCCGAAGAGGTCCTTGGGATCCTCGGGATCGGCTACGAGGTCGATCTCCTCGTAGAATCCCGTGTCTTCAACGGCCTTCTCCAGGTAGCACAGCGCGGTGAAGTCCTCGATGGCAAAGCCGACGGAGTCGAAGATCGTCACTTGGTCGGCGCCGGTGCGGCCCTCCTTGAGGCCGGCGACGACCTGCCAGATCTCGGTGACGGGGTAATCCTCAGGCTTGGCCTGGATCTCGCCCTCGATGCGCGTCTGCTCGGGATATTCCACAAACACCGGCCCAAGGTCGAGGATGCGGTGGTCCAGCTCCGTCTTGCCAGGGCAATCGCCTCCGATCCCGTTGATGTGCACGCCGGGCCGCACGTCTTCGAGGGAAAGCACAGTGGCGTTGCGCTTGTCCGCTGTGCACGTCGTGATGACGTCGGCGTCGGCCACCGCCTCGGCGGCCGAGTCGGCGATGTGCACGTCAATGCCCAGAGGAGCGAGGTTGCGGGCGAGCTTTTCGCTGGCTGCGCGATCGACGTCGAACACGGAGACTTTGCTCAAGCCGCGGACGATCTTCACCGCGAGCGTCTGAAACTCGGACTGCGAGCCGGCGCCGATAAGGCCGAGGTTGCAGGGCCCCTCAGGAGCGAGGTGCTTGGTGGCCAGGCCGGACATCGCGGCGGTGCGCAGCGCCGTGAGGATCGTCATCTCGGACTGGAAGCGGGGGTAGCCGTTGTGAACGTCGGCCAGCACGCCGAAAGCCGTGACGGTCTGATACCCGCGTGCGGGATTGGAGGGATGCCCGTTGACGAACTTGAATCCGTAGGTTGCGCCGTCGGCGGTCGGCATGAGCTCAATGACGCCGTCCTTGGAATGGGAGGCGACGCGCGGCCGCAGCTCGAACTCCGGCCACCGGCGGAAATCCGCTTCCAGCGCATCGATCATTCCGGCAATTGCCGCTTCAGGCCCGACGGATGCCAGCCACCGACGGATGTTGTTGACGCTTACGAACCGCATACGTTCCCCCTTTTCTGTAAAGTGTCCAGTTCTGTCAACTGTATGAGAAGGCGATATGGCGTGGCAACAACATAAATGCACAATTTTAGGGCATTTGCGCGACACATTGACCACAGCGGTTTAGCATTCTGCTATGGCCAACTTGGATTCCCTCGATCACGCGCTCCTTTCCGCCCTCCGCGTGGACGGGCGCGCCCCCGTCGCCGAGCTAGCTCGCGCCCTCGGCGTCACTCGCACGACGATCACCCGCCGCATCGACGCCCTGACCGACGCGGGCGTCATCCTCGGCTTCACGGTTCGGGTGGCCGAACGCGCCGACGCGGCCATCCGGGCCATCTCCCACCTCGCAATCGAGGGCCCGTACGTCGAGGAGACGATTAGGATGCTGCGAGGGCTTCCCGAGGTGACGGCGCTGCACGCGACAAACGGCGAATGGGACCTCATAGCCGAGATCACGGTGACAAAGCTCGCCGACGTCGACGTCGTCCTCTCCGCCATTCGCAACTCCCCGGGCGTTCACCGCTCCGAGACGAGCATCCTCCTCAGATCGGTGCTCATGTGACGGATCGGCGTTCGTTCCTTTGCGGCTCAGAGGCGGCGCTCTCCATTCTCGCCGCCCAGACGTCTAGACGGCTGTGGGCATAGACGAGAACCCTTGACCCATATAGTTGAATACTCGATAAAATCGCCGCAATCGAACGGCCACTCGAAAGGATCCGCGATGGGAACGTCTTATACGGTCGTGCGTCAAACGTCGATAGCCGCTTCCGCGGCACGCATCTTTCCTTGCATCGAAGACTTTCGGGCGTGGCGGGCGTGGTCGCCCTGGAGGAAGCTCGACCCCGGCATTCAGGAGGAATACAGCGACCCGAGCTTCGGCGTCGGCGCGCGCTACAAGTGGTCGGATAACTCCGCCGGCACGGTCTCGACGGCTTGTGCAATCGGCGTCGATCCGTTCCCGAAGGGGATGACTTTGCCGATGATCGCAGGCTCCGCGAGGACGGCCGCCGTCACCGCGGCGATGCTCCCGCGGGAGGCGTAGAGGCTGACGCCTTGGTCATTTTGGCGTCGCACGTCAATCTTGCCGCTCGGCTCCTCCAGCGTGAGGGTCCCCGGGCCGACGCAGTCAAGCATGCGTCTGGCCTGCCGACGCCTTCAGCCGTGCTCGTTCAGCGCGGACGCCCCAGCCATCGGGGAACGCTCTTCGCGTATTCCTCGTACTCCTTTGGAAAGGCGCGTCGCAAAGCCGCTTCTTCCGCAGGAACCTGCAGCAGGCCGACGAGCAGCGCGAAACAGGCGGCGGGAAGCCAGGCCCACGGGCCGCGCAGAACGGCGTGGGCGGCGAGGATCGCCGTCATTGCCACGTACATGGGATTGCGCGTGAGACGGTACACGCCGTCGCGCACGAGGGCGCGAGGGCGTTCGACGTCGACCGGGTTGGCCGAGACTCCTGCCCGGTAGAAGCGCATCGACGAGCCAAACAGCAGCGCCAGCCCCGCGAGCGCAATCGGCAGCGACAAGCCCCACTGCCACCACCGCGGACCGCCGGGAGACGCAGGCGCCAAAGCCTGCGCGACCAGGCCGCCGGACATGAGGAACATCGGGGGAATTCTGAGCATTGCGGCGCCGCCCTCTCAATGGCCGCGTCGGTTATCCCAGCAGGGGCGCCAGCGCGTCCAGCAGCGAGACGAAATCCTCGTCGCCCGTATCGGACTCGAACTCGCCGATTTCCAAACCCACCACTTCGCCCTCGGCGAGCGCCTCGGCGACCTCCCGCAGTTCGGCGAGCGTCAGGCCTCCCGGAACCCGATACTCCGTCGGCACGGCGCCCGGCTCCAGCACGTCGCAGTCGATGTGGACGTATACCGGGCGGCCTTTCACCGCGGAGGCGACTCGCCGCGCAAGGTCGGGGCCCGGCAGCACTTCGGTCAGCCCGCTCGAATCGATCGTTCCGCGTTCGGGCGGATCGACGTCGCGCACGCCCACGAGAATCGCCTTGTCCGCTGCGAGGCCGGATCCCAGGCCGGAGTCCCACAGGCCGAGCGGCCCGGAAAGCGCGAGCCCTCCCAAGTAGTCGCTCGTCGTGCTCTCGGGCGTGTTGACGTCGGCGTGGGCGTCAAACCAGACGACGACGGCGTCGGGCCTGTGGGCGGCGACGACCGGAAGGGTCGCGAGGGCCACCGCGCAGCGTCCCATGACGCTGACAGGCCGCGCTCCCTGCCCGAAGACGCTTTCGTAGCGGCGGCTCATGGCAACCAGGTCGGCTCGCGCCAGCTTCAGCTCGACGTCCCACGGCTGAGCCGCGGCGGGGCGACGGGAGCCTATCGCGTAGGCGAAGGTCCCCAGGCGCACGCTCAGCGCGCCGGCCAGCAAATGGGAGGCTATCATCGCTCGGTCGTTGCGGTCCCCGGCTCGGCCCGCGTAATGCGTCAGCGCAATGCTGTGCGTGCCCATGGCGACTCCTCTGGACGAAGAAAACTCACCTACAAGCCTACTGACGCCGTCCCCGTCGGAAAAGGCCCAAGGCCCTTGCGGCTCTAACCTTTCTCATCCGGGCAGGGAGCGTCGGAGACGCTTTGGCCCTCGAGCATTCTTCGGAGCATGCCCGCCCCCGAGCGGATGGAATCGTTGTGGTCTTTGCCGGGAACGCACACGCGGCTTGCGCGTTTCATTCCGATGCCGCGGTACGTGCGCAGCGCCGCGGCAGATTCGCCGACGGCGTCGAATGAACCGTCCGATCCCCCTTTGCCCGGAGAGTCTTGGGAGCCGACAAGCCACACCATTGTGAACTTGCTTTTGAGCCCCGCGCCGGGCTGGGGCGAGAAATCGCTCTCTGGGTCGAAGCTCCCTCCGCCGACCATCAGCGCGCCGCCCCCGGTGAACAGGTCGCTGTTTTCCGCCATGAGGAAGTTGGTTATCTCCTCGGCGCCTCCCGAGAATCCGGCGAGCCAGACATTGTCCCTGCCGACGCCGTGCCGTTTGTAGACTTCGAGGATGAACGCCCGAAGCCAGGCGGTCGAGTCTTCGTCGCGCCACCATGTTTTCGTCGACTTGTCAGGAGTGACCGGCGCAACCAGTAGCAGGTCGCGCTGACGCGCGACCTGTCTAAAGGACTCGAGGACGTATGCGCTGTCCCCGCGGGCAAACTCGGGATAGCCGTCTCCATGGAGGTAGAAGAGCACGCCCTTCGGCTTCTTTCCATCTAGATGGTCGGCGTAGACGACGTACTGGCTCGTCTTCCCTTGGAAGGTGAACGTCCGCTGCGGCAATGCCGTTTTGACGGTGAGCCGCCCGGCGGCGGGCGAAGCGGCCGCGGGTGGGGAGACAGACGGAGAGCGGCGAGAAGGCGAAACAGAGGGAGAGGGGACGGACGAGGCGGAAGAAGCGCCCGGGACGGAGGGAAAACACCCGCTCAAGCCCAAGGTCAAGGAGGCTGTTGCGAAAAGAAGGCGCCGCATGGTCGTTGCTCCCGATGGTCTCGCTCATGTGCATGACACATCGCAAGCTACCAGCCGCGGGCACGATTGCGACAGGTGAGAAGTCACCAAGTTCGCGCTCCGCCTTTGACTCATTGCTCCGCGAATGCGCCGCCCTCCGCAAAGGCGGCGATCGTCGGTTTGTATTCCAAGACGTGCGGGACCGGCACGCCGCGGCGCGCGGCCGCATCTACCACGTCCCAATACCCTGCTATCCACTCCTCGATTCCGTGGCGCATATGGCGTTCGACCATCGTGCGCACGTCGGCCCGGCCAAGAACGCGTTGGAGCAACGCGGCGGACAACGGCGCCGGAATGGCGGTGAGCCGCCCGAGCATCGAACCTCGGGGATTCGCGCCGTCGGCTCTGGCCGTCGAAACGCCCTCTCGCAAGGCAAGCATTGCCTTTTTCATCTCCGCACGGTCCTCCAGCAGGCCGTCGAGCCCTCCCGCGCGAAGGATCGGACCGACCGTCATGGCCTGTTGGAGCCCGTGAAGCTTGAGCCATCCGGCCATGTCCTTCTGAGCCTTGACATGCAGTCCGGCCGCCTCGAATGCCTCGCGCAGACGGCGATCCCGGCTGTCGTCTCCGGCCTCGAGCACGGTGCCCCGCGGGAAAACAGTCGCCTCGATCGTGCGGCCGTCTCGGCCCCCGCCGACCTGGCCCGGGAAACCTAAAGAATACTGCCCGGGCCTCAGGAGGCCGTCGGCCTGCGAGGGAAGGTCCCAATGGTTGAGCATGAAGACGACGTGGCCGGACCGGGCCAGCGCCCGCACCGTTTCCATGGATTTTGCGAGCCGACGCCTATCGGTCGTCACCAGAGCGACGTCGCACCTGACCTCCTCAGGGTCTGAAGCGACCCGCGGACGGTAGGAAAACTCGCCCCCGGCCGAAGCTTCGCGCTTCCCAGCCTCGACGCCCTTGAGCTCGCGGCGGTCAATGGCCTTGCGGCGATCGGCGGCCTTGCGGCGATCGGCGATGCGGAGGGTGAAGGGCTCGCGATACCATCCGCTGCGCTCGGGGCGCACAACGTGGGTCACTCCGTGGCATTTAGACAGAAGCCAGCCGTAAGTCAGGCCGATTGTTCCCGACCCGACGATCGCTATGTCCAATCCGACCTCCTGCGATTCGAATCCGACCCCGCGATTTCCACCCGGGCAAGAAACCCGCCGATCAGACGGGCCGAGCGGGCCGGCCACTGGATTCCCATGCCGCAAGGCCGCCTGCGCGGCGCCGCTGGCGCCGGATCAATCCGCGTGCAGCTCGATTCCTTCGCCGTCCATCTTCTCGTTCAGCGCGGCCAAGCGCTTTTCGGGGTCGAGCAGCGGGTCGAGGATATGCTCGGCCAGTCTCTCCGCCGAGTCTTCGACGTCGGCGGGCGTCGCCTGGACCGCGCCGTTGAAGATGAAGGCGGGCAGGAACTTCAGATGGACGAGGTTCGCCGTCTGCTGCAGCGGCTTCATGAGCTCGCTCATCGAGAAGTTGTTGTACCCGCCGGCGCGATACGACTCCGCCGGGCCGCCCGTCGAAATGGCCGAGACCCACTCGCGCCCTTCGAGCGCCCTTCCTTTCGGCCCGTAGGCCCAGTTGTAGGTGAGCACCTGGTCGAGCCACTGCTTCATGAGCGGCGGGGTCGAGTACCAGTAGAAGGGATGCTGGAACACGATCCTTTCGTGCGCGAGCAGGGCCTCCTGCTCCGCGGCGACGTCGATCTTGCCGTCGGGATACAACTCGTAGATCTTGCGGACGGTGACCTCGGGCTCGCCCTCGAGGCGTCCGACCCACGCCTTGTTGACGGTGGAAGCCGAGAGATTGGGATGGAAGACGTTGACCAGGACTTTCATTTTTTTCTCCTCAATGCCGCGGCGGCCGAAGGGCCGTCCGACCGTTTGCGCGGAACGGTTTCGACGCGGCGGCGCGCCTTGTTTGCGCGTCAGCTGCGCCGCTTCTCAACTCTACCCCACGTGGAAATAGCGCTTGACCAAGTCTTCGACCCGCACCCGATTCTCCGCGATGTCCTCGCGAAGTGTCTCGTCTCCCAAGCCAATGAGCTTCTGGGCCCAGGAGTCGATGAGCCCCGAAGGGAAAACGCCGTGCTCCTCGTAAGCCGAGCGTTGGGCGAGCAGACGCCGGGCGGCCTCGGCGCACGACGTCGGAAGCTGTTCGAGCTCGGCCATCTGCGAGGCGTCCCCGCTGACGTGTCTCGAATTCGCGTAGTCGAGCATCGCGGGGTCGGTCAGGCCGACCCGGGCGGCCACCGTCACGCCGGCAAGCAGCAGGTGGACGTTCGCCGAGCCGTCGGGCGAGCGAAGCTCCACGGTCTGCGAGTCGTTCGGAAGCGCGCCCGCCGGCCCCTCCTGGGGGTTGGCGTCGCGGAACATGCGGTCGTCGAGGTTCTGCCATCCCAGCGGCACCCGCACGAGCACCGACCGATTGCGGTCGCCCCAGCAGATGGCCGTGGGGGCCTCTTGGCGGGGGACGAGACGCAGGAACGAGGTCGGCGCCGTGTTGCCGAAGGCCGTGAGCGACGCCGCATGGAGGAGGTAGCCGCCGATGACCTTGCGGGCGGCGTCGGTGAGCCCCGCGCCCTCCGAAAACTGGTTGACGCCGTCCTTCATGAGCCGCGTGTGGAAGTGCATCCCGGAGCCGGCCTGCCCCACCGCGATCTTAGGCGAAAAGGAAACTTCGATTCCGTGGGAATGGGCCACTTCGCGCACCACCCACTTGGCCAGCGCCATCTGGTCGGCGGCGCGCACGACGTCGACGGGCAAGAACTCGATTTCCTGCTGAACCGCTTGAACGCCGTCGGCGACGAAGTTGCCGACCTCCGCGTGGGCGTACTTCACCGAGCATCCCATCTGCGCGAGGTGATAGAGCGCCTCAGCGCGCACCTCCTCCCATTTCGAGAAGGGCGAGGCCTCGTGGTACCCGCGCTGCGGCTCGACCGGGAACAGGCTCTCCCGCGGGGAGAACAGGTAGTACTCGAGCTCGCCGAGGGCTTCGAGCCGGCAGCCCGTTGCGTCCTCCAGAGCGTCCTGCGCCTTGCGCAAAACCTGCTGAGGCGCGCTGGCCAACGGATTTCCATTGACGTCGTAGAACCCGCACATGATGTCGAGGCTCGGTATCGGATTGAAGGGGTTGAGGAATGCGGTGCGCAGCTGCGGCACGACGTAAAGGTCCGAGCTGACGGCGTCGACGAAATCGAAAAGCGAGGAGCCGTCCACGCGCTCCCCCATCGTCAGCACCCTCTCGAGGTGGGCGGCGGACTGGATTGCAAAGTTGAGGGTTTTGAGCCTGCCGTCGCCGCCGACGTAACGCAGGTTGAGCATCGGTATGTCGCGCTCGCGGACGAATCGAAGGATGTCGGCCCGCGTGAACTTCTCCGCGGGCTTGCCGAGTTCTTGGACGAGCGGGTTTGGATTCAAAGCCAGAGAGTCGGCCTCGAGCATGTGTTTCTCCTAGCGGCTGGGCGACGTCGAACAGACGCGGTTTACACCGAATTGGCGGGATAAACGAGATTATCGCAGATGCTCCGAAACCGGCCAATCGACGGTCGCCTTTGGCTGGCGCGCAATCCAAGGAGGAGCCGTCGCGGACGCGGCGCCTGCGAACGCATGGCCCTGAACGGCAAGCGCGGGTCCGGGCCTGCAGGAACGCATTCCGCCGGCCGCCGTCCACCGCAATCCAGTCCCCATGTCTGCTTCCTTTTCACGGGCCTTTTCGCTTTTCACGGGCCTTTTCGCTTTTCACGGGCGTTTTCGCTTTTCACGGGCGTTTTCGCGACGCCTTCGACTCACGCGCTTGGGTCGGAGGGCACTCCGCAGGAACCCGGCAGCCCCTCCGCAAGAACGCGGTCGAGCTCTTGGCGCATGCGGCCTTCCTCGTCGCTGCCGTTCGTTCGAAACGACAGGACCTTGACCCCGTACAGGCTGAGTATGGACTGCTTGAGCCCGTCGCGTCTGAGCTGCACGGGTTTGTCTTCGTGGAAAGCGGTTCCGTCCACCTCGATGGCCAGCAGGGCGCGGCGGGTCACGGCGTGGTAGACGACGAAGTCGACGGCCGACGTCGAACGGACGAACTTCCGCTGGCGCTCGCTCAAAAGCGCTAAGTCAGGAACGAGGTCGCGAAGCCGCACCTGAAAGGCCACGTCCAGCCAGCCTTCATACTTGGACTCGCCGAGCAGGTCCTTGAGCAGGGTGTACATGATGTTCTCTGACTTGTATTTGCTTTTGCCCCGCAGGCCGGAGGCGAACTTCGCCAACCGCTCGGAATGTTTGCGGTACAGGAGGTCGAAAACGGACACGATGCGGCTTTCAACCACCTGGTCCGGGCACTGATAGCGAATGTAGTCGGCAAGGGCAGAGATGTTGACGCTCCCCCTCATTTCACCGTCGTCGGTCACGAGGACGAACCGCTCTTTGGCCCGAGAGACCGCGACATTGATGAGACGGGGGTCGTCCGCGAAGCTGATAGCCCTGCGTCCGTCGCGAGACTCGTCGAGGACCGTGCTGAAGACCATCGTGCGAGCGCCCCTGCCTTGGAATTTGTGAACGGTTTCTGAGAGCCACCCGCCGTCGGCCTCGCCTTCCACGCGCCCGCCGAAGGCGTCCTCGAGCGCCTGATCGAGGCGGTCGGCGTGGAGCCGGAAGGGCGCTGCGAAGCCGACTTCGAGGTCGCTTCCCCTCCGCACATTGAGATCGGCGGGAGAAATGCCGCATTCGGCGAGGGTTTCCCGCATGACGACGTCGATCTCCCGCTGGTTGTACCTGCCCTTGACCGCGCCCCGGGCGATACGGCGACAATGGTTTCCCGGCGCCGTCTTGAACATGGCCAGGGACGGCCCGGCGGCCTCGCCCGGCCTGTCCGCCAGGGGAATGAGCTGGCCGCCGTAGAACATTCCGTTGCAAAAGCCAATGATCTCCGGCGCACACCTGAAGTGCTCGCGCAGCATCGTCTGCGGCAGTCTTTCGCCGTAGAGCTTCTTGACCGATTCCAGGATCGAGAGCTCTCCGACGTCGTACGCCGGGTCCGGAGGGGCGGGAAGGGCCTTGGCCCATTTCTTGTCGAGCACGGGCGCGAGCTGTTTGAGGTCGCCGACCACAACCACGTTGCGGGCGCGGCTGAGCGCCAGCGCGGCGCTGAGAACGTCGGTCAGCGTCGCTTCGTCGATGATCAGCCAGTCGAGGAGGGTTCCCTCCGCGAGGTTGCTGCGAATCGAATGGCAGGTGGTCAGCACAACCGGGTATTCGCGCAGGAGGTCCTTCGTTTGCCTGCGAAGGCCTTCATCGTCGAAGCTCTTTCTTGCCGCGCCGCGATACCGGCGGCGCAATGCGTCGTCGAGAGCCTGGCGAGACAGCGCCTTGTGCCGCTTTCGAACGGATTCCTCGTCGGCCCGGGCAAGGGTTTCCTCGAGGTTCCTCTTGCGCTCCTCCAACTCCTCAAGGCTCCGGGTGTAGAAGGCCCGTTGCAGGCGAAGGACGACGTCGGCGTCCCTCGGGTCGAGGCTTTTGAGCGATCCGTATTCAAAGTGCCTGCGGATGCGGCCGACGATGCCCGAAAGGCCGCCCGGCAGCTCCGCCCGGACGGCGGTCTCCGCGAGGTACTTGACGATCTTGTCGGAGGATTTGCGCAGCAGAGGCAACCCGTCGAGGTCGGCGAAGCGCTCGCCGCGCATGCGGCGCTCAAAATGCGAAAACTCCAGTGCGCATTCCTCGATGGAACGCCGCACCTCGGCGATCTCGGAATCGGCGTTCTGCCCGCCGACGTTCGGCTCGGCGGCACTCGGCTCGGCGCGCCGCAGACCGTCGTCCCGGCCCTCGGCCTTCGAGCCGTCGATCTGAAGGCCGCCCGCCTGACGGGCGCCGTCCGAAGCCTCCGAGTCCACGCGGGCCGCTCCGTCGCCGCTGCGCGCCGTCCGCCCTGCCTTCCAGTTCGCCAGCGCTCGCGTTCTCGACTCTTGCCCCCGAAGAAACTCCGCGACCATTCGTTTGTTTCCGAGCCGGGCGGCCACGAATCCAAGCCCCGCCTCGTCAAGCTTGTCTCGAACGTTGTCGACTGCGGCGTTGCTGAAGGAGACGATCCCCGCCGTCAGTTTCGGGTGCTGAAGAAGGTTGGCGACGATATTGAGGATAGTTTCGGTTTTCCCGGTTCCCGGCGGCCCGTCGATCACGCTGATCCTGTTCCTGAGGGCCTTGACGACGGCGTCGCGCTGGTCCTCGTTTCCGTTGAAGGGCAAAATGACGGGGCGATCGGGATACTTCGTTCCCCCGTTCGCCCCGTCGAGATAGCCGGCGAGCGCGCTGTCGGGGTCGATGAAATCCAGCCTCTCGTGCCCCTTTCTCGTCCAGTTCTCAGGGCCAAGAAGCTTGACGACGTCCTTCCAATAGCGGCGAACTTCGGCCGCGCGGCCGTCCGCGGCCGCGGAGGAGACGATTTCCACCGCCTCGGCGGGGTATGTGTACGCGCGGTCGTGCGAGACGATTCGGACCCATGAGTACTCCCGGTCCCAGACGTCCGTGAAAAGCGCGGCCGTCAGGCTCCCTCCCCAGCCGCGGCCGCGCACCCGCAGCTGCTCCTCCGGCTCAATCCTTATCTCGTGCGAATATTCGAGAAGCCGGGCATTCGGGTGGTTATACGGATAGGCCGTCCCGCAGCCCGCATACTCAATCCGCACCTTTCCGTCCGCAAGGCTGCAACGTCTGACTTTCTTTGTTTTGTCCACAATTTCGCCCCCGCCGAGCGGCGGAGCCAAGATGAGATATCGATCCGGATCGACCATTGCCACACCTCGTCAACTGTGCTGCGTGCCACTTTTTACTTTAACGTAAGCATCAAGCGAACGCCAGACTCTATCCCTGGGAATTTGCGGAAGGCATGGTCGAAGTTTCCCCAGACATGGGTGTCAGTACCCGTGTCGTCTTGCTTGAGAATCGCCTTGGAGGCGGCAGGAAGCGGGTATCGTCAATCAAGCACGCGGAGAGAATCAGTCGTCTGAAGCCGATCGGCCCGGAAGAACCGGCTGTCCGCAACAAGTCACGCAATCGTACTAACATGCAGAATCGAGGGACACCATGGCAGTGCTCGCAGCAGGCCGACGGCATTCCGTCGCTTGCACGGCGGAGGGAAAGGCCGTGGCCGCCGGATATCGCCGCGGTGGCGAATGCGCCGTGGACGAGTGGACGGGCATCGTCGCCGTAGCAGCCGGAAACGTTCACACCGCAACCAACACAGGCCGCTCGCACACCGTCGGCCTTCGGGCCGACGGCTCCGTCGCAGCAACCGGATGGAACGGGCACGGGCAGTGCGATGTCGACGGCTGGAGCGACGTCGTCGCTGTCTCCGCCGGGTGGCGCAGAACTCTCGGAGTGCGCGAGGACGGGTCGGTTTTGGCGCTGGGCAGCAACGAAGAAGGCCAGTGCGACGTCGACGGCTGGAGCGACGTGTCCGCGACCGCCTGCGGCGATTGGCACTCCGTGGGGCTCAGGCGCGACGGCGCAGTCCTCGCCGCCGGCAACAATCGCTACGGCCAGTGCGACGTGCAAGGCTGGAGCGACGTCGTCGCGGTCGGCGCGGGCTGTCTCCACACCGTGGGGCTGCGCGAAGACGGCACGGTTGTGGCGGTCGGATGGAACCGCTTGGGCCAGTGCGACGTCGAGGATTGGTCGAGGGTCACGGCCGTGGCCGCGGGAAGCCGCCATACGGTCGCGCTTTTGACGGACGGCACGGTGCGAGCGATCGGCGACAACAGAGACAAACAGTGCAACGTCCAGTCCTGGCGCAGAATCGTCGCGATCGCGGCGGGCTCGGGCCACACGCTCGGGCTCCGGGACGACGGCCGGGTGCTCGCGGCAGGCCGCAACGAGTACGGCCAGTGCGACGTCGGCTCCTGGCGGGCAATCCGCATGCCCTAGGGAAAACGTCCCCGCCCATTTCAACCGGCGCCGTCCCCGCCCGTTTCAACCCGCGCGGCAGACTGGGGGCGGTCCGAATGCCCCTGGAGGAGGAGGCCTCCCCCCCCCCGTATCATTGCCCTATGGTGCAGCTTCCTCAGTCGGCTCACAGCATGGGACGCCCGCTGCCTTCGCGCAGGCGCGTGGCGCTCCAGCCCGAGGAACCGCCCGCTCCTCAGTGGCGGGCCAGCGACATGCGCACATTTTTCGACGTCGTCTTCTCGCTTTGCGGAAGGCATTCTGACCGCCCGGGGATAATCGCCGCGGACGGGCGCGGCGGCGCGGGAAAGACGACCCTTGCGTCGAAGCTCGCCGCGGCGGCTCCCGGCGCCGAAGTGCTGCACATCGACGACCTCGACTGGAACGAGCCCCTTTTTGACTGGGACCATCTGCTTGTGTCGGCTCTCGGCGAGCTCCGCAGAAGCGGCTCGCTCGATTTCACCCCTCCCGCATGGCCTCGGCACGGGCGCGAGGGTTCCATCGCCGTTGCCGCGGGCGCGCCATTCGTCGTCGTGGAAGGAACGGGCGCGGGAATGCGCGCGGTCGCCGATCTCATCGACGTCTGCATATGGGTTCAGACTGACGACGCCGCCGCCGAGGAACGCGGCATTCGGCGCGACACCGAAGAGGGAACCAACGGCAACGCCGAAGAGTCGGTTCGATTCTGGCATTGGTGGATGGCCGGCGAACGCGCATTCTTCGCAGCCGACCGCCCCTGGGAGCGCGCGCATCTCATCGTCTCAGGCGAGCGGCTGCCCGGACTGGGCGACAACGAGATCGCGTGGGCCGAGGGCCCGATCTGACCGACCGGGCAACCATCGGGCAACCATCGGGCAACCACCGGGCAACCGGCCGGATGCGATCGACCAGGAATCGGGCCCGATCTGGCAGGCCCTAGTCAATCAGGCCGCTCCGCGAGCGCCTCTCCGCCTGCCCCCGCCGCGGGCGTAGAAAAACGCCGAGGGCGGCCGCGAATGCCGCGACGCCCGCCCCGAGCAGAACGCAGAACGCCGTCTGGGCGCCCGCCGTCGTTCCGGCCACCACGTCTCCAGAGCTGCCTGCCTGCGCCGAGTTGACGATCGCAGCAGCCACAGCCGTGCCGACGGCGCCGCCGAGCTGCTGGACGGTGTTGAAGGCGGCATTGCCGTCCGCTTGGAGTTCCTCGGGCAGCGAACGCAAGCCGTGCGTCATCGAATTCGACAGGGAGAGCCCCTGGCAGATCGGGAAGAAGGCGTAGATGAAGGCCAAACGAACGGCCGAGCCTTCCGCCCCGAACGCTGCAAAGCAGGCCAAAGTCGCCACGCCGACTGCGGCGCCCGCAAGGATCGGCCGCTTCGCCCCGAACCTGTCGAGGAGCCTTCCTCCGAACGGGGTGAGGATCGCTCCGATGACGCATCCGGGCAGCAGCAGGCACCCGGCGGCGAAGGAGCCCGTCGATTTGGCGACCTGCGCGAAATACGGGATGAGGTAGCCCAAGGCCAGCACCGTGGCTTGGATCAGCACGGCATAGGCGAGGCTCAGTGCATACGTGCGATCGGCGAAAATACGCACTCTCAGCAGCGGTGCGCCGGAGCGTCGCGAGATCCATGTGAATCCCGCGAGCAAAGCGAAGGCAAGCGCGAGCAGCCCGAGCGTCTTCGGGCTTGTCCAGGCGCCTTCGGAGGCCGCGTTGGCTGCGACGACCAGCGCCGTGAAACTCGCCGCGACAAGCAGGAACTGAACCGGGCTGAAACCGACCTTCTCTACGTCGCGCGCCTGACGCACAGTCAGCGCTCCGAGAACAAGGGAAAGGCCGAGGAAAGGCAACAACACGAGGAAAATCGAACGCCAGCCGAAAGCCTCCACGAGGAATCCTCCGAACGAGGGCCCCACGGCGGGCGCTATGGCGATGATGAGCGTAGCGAAGCCCATCATGACGCCGAGTTTTCCGACGGGCGCCTGCTGCAGCACGATGTTGAACATGAGCGGCAAGGCGATCCCGGCGCCGATTCCCTGCAGAATTCGCCCGACGACGAGAAGGATGAAGTGCGGCGCCGCCGCGCACACCGCCGTCCCGGCGACGAAGACGGCCATGGCCGCCAGAAACAGCGTCTTGTTGCGGAACCTGCGATTGAGGAACGATGAGATCGGCATGATCGCGGAGAGGACCAGCAGATAGGCGGTCGTCACCCATTGCACAACCGCCGTCGTCACGCCGAATTCTTTCATAAGCGCCGGAAACGCGATGTTCAGGGCGGTTTCGACGACGACGCCGGCAAAGGCCATGATGCCGACCGCCGCCACGGAGACGACGAGCCGAGCGTCCAAGCTCCTTTCAAAATTCGACATGCTCCCGCCTTCGTCGCGTCTGCCGCGCAAACCATGCGGCAGACGCGGCCTTAAGCCCCAACCAGTCTAGACCTTCTCTACGCGCGCGACTTGCACGGCTCCCGCATTCGTTTTGCTTTCAATCGAAGATTGCAGACGGAATCTCGGACCTGGCTTGACGGGAACCGACCTTCTGGATCGTCTGAGCACGGGCGAGGACGCGGGGCCGAGACCGGTCCCATCGACAGTCCGACTCTTCAGACCCCTGAATTCCGATGCGCCTTGCCGACACGAATGTTTGAAGATTCGGGCCCCCGTCGGAAGCCTCGAACAAAAACCGGCACGCTTGAAGGCGAAGAGCACCAGACCCCCGAGACGAATGGACCAAGTCGCAACCTTTGAGTTCGGTTAGCCTTTCCTAAACAACGCATGACGGTTGGGCCGACGCACGTCTGCCCGGCCGGAGAACCCTGAAAGACCCCGGGGCCGCGCCCTTGCGGCGTCGGCGCCGCCCTCGCGAAAGGACCGCCATGAACATGAACGACGTGCAGCAGACCCTTTTCTTTCCGCTGATGGGCCGGGCCGACGCCGCTCGCCGCTGGCCCGATCTGTTCCCCGACCCCTGGGCGGAGCACGCAGTGGGCATCCGAGAGGCGGAAGGAAGCGCCGCCCAGCAGCTCGGCGCCTTTCCGTCCGCCGTCTACGGACTGCGCCACCTGCTCACAATCCGCGAGATCAACGCGTATCTCAAGGACCATCCCGGCGCCGCGGTCGTGAACATAGGCTGCGGGCTCGACCGGGTCGTCCACGAGATCGCCGACGCAGACTCCCTCGTCTACAACGTCGACTTCCCAGAGGTGATCGAGACTCGCGAACGCTGGATTGAGCCTCACGAACGCGAAATCGCCCTCCCCTATTCGGCGACCGACCATCGGTGGATGGACCAGGTCGACGCCGGCAAGGGGCTCGTAGCGATAGCGGCCGGGGTCTTCTACTACTTCGAGGTCGAAGAGGTCAAAGCGCTCGTGCGGGAAATGGGCGCCCGCTTCCCCGGCAGCAGGCTGTGCTACGACGCCGAATCCCCGAGGGTGACGGCGGGCAGCGAGAAGAACATCCGCCGCAACGGCACCCCCGACGCCCGCATGCCCTTCCGCATCAAAGACCCCTACAGCGCGCGGACCTGGTGCGACCGAATAGACGATGTGCGCGTCGAGTTCGACTTCTCCTCCTACCTTCCAGCGTCCAAGCGGGCGAAGCTGCCCAGAGGCATTCGCTTCGCTTTCAGGTTCTTCCGCATGTTCAAGGGAATGTACGAGGTGGTCATCACCTTCAAGTGAAATCGTCGACGTCGGCGGGCGACGCGGGCGAACCCGGCCAGCCGGCACCGGCGAGCAAGCGGGCGATCCCGGCCGGTTCCAGACTCCCCCAAAGGAAGAGGAGCGCACTCGGCAAACGGCAAAACCATTTGACGAGCGCCTCTAAAAGCTCGACGAGGAGCCGGAGCTGCTGCCGGAACCGCCGCTTGAGCTGCCGCTGAAGCTGCTGCCTGAACTGCTGTCCGACGAATCGTCGTCGAAAACAGCCTTTACGACGCCCACCACGACGGTGAAGATTGCCCCCAAAAGCAAGGCGAACGTCAATGGGGTTTTGCCGACGTTCGAAGGCCTCGGCGGTGGAAAGTCGAAGGCGGATCGAATTGTCGCGTACCGATTGTAGCTGCCTGAGACGCCGTTGACCTTCCAGGAGCCGCTGTAGGACTTTTCATCCTGTTCATAACTTTCGAGGAATCGGTCGCCGCGCTCTAAGACGCCAATCCTGAACGCCGCACTAACAAAGCTATCGGCCCTGTCGTGGATTTCATTCGACGTCTTGTCCAGTTCTTCGAGCGCGTCGGAGGGCCCGGTCTCGCCCGTTTCAAGCTCTAAAACAAGAGCTTCGAGTCGCGCCAGCCGAAGAGAAACCCACGCGTCCAGGTCCTGGGCTTCCTCAAAGAAGAGAGCCTGCACAGGCGGCGATCGGAAGCCGGAGAGCTTCCCGACGGATTCTCGCAACCGGAGGATCCGCTCCACATCCTCCATCACGTGCCCGACTTCGTTCGCCCAAGCGTCTTTCCAACCGGGAGACATGGTTAGCAATTCAGCCGCATTGGCAACGGCTTTACCCTGTGAATCCAAGGCGAATGCACGCTTTCGAAACGCTTTCGCCGACGTCGCCGCACACTTCCTAAACCAGTCCGGGCCGGAGAAACCGCCTACGAAATCCTCCGCGATGCGTGGGAACCCCGCGTACTCTTTGCAAAATGCCCGATAACGGACAATCGCTTCGGCGCCGTAGGAGCTGTCCTCTGGAATCAAATCGGCGTACCGTCCAATGGAATCGTAGTCGCGCACGACGCGCGAGTAATAGTCACGCGCGGCCCGAACGTTCTTAAAAGCCTTCAAGCCAGACCGGAAGTACAGAAACAGCCACACTGCGCCGCCGATGCTCACTGCACCCGCCAGGGCGAACATCCCTATAGTTTCCCAAGCGCCAGAGTTCGCGGCGTCGGCGTACTCCCTCGCCATGGACAAGACGCCGCCCCGCCAATCTGACCTTCGGAACTGGTCTTTCGCCGCGTTCTGAATGTCCTTCTGATCGTCCATGGAAAGCTGGACATCCTCGCCAAAGTAACAGCCTACCTTCCTCCCTTCAGGGGAAACCGCGAGAATCACGAGGCCGTCCCGAAACCTCTCGGGATACGGCACCGGGTTTTCAAGCAGAGCGGTCGGATCGGGCTGTCGATGGGCGTAGTCGAGCACGGCGCCGTCGAGCGAACCGGACAACGGCCCAGGCAGGGTGAGCACGACGATGTCGACCCGCTTGTCGAGCGTCAGACCCTCGATTTCTTTCACCAGCGGCTTGCCGAGGAGAACTCCCGCCTCGTCGCGAACCTCCACGGAGGGATGGAAACTGCCGCCGGCGGCAAACCAATATACGCAGAAACCTGGGAACACAAGAACGAGAGCGAGGCCCGCTGTCACTTTGACGCCAAATAGAAGAAGCGATAAGAACCTGTCCACAAACAACGCGAAAAAACGTCGCATTTATTTCTCTTTCGTTTCACAGAAACTTCTCACAAAGACGAGTGTAGGCCAGCGATCGCAGGCGAAGAAGCCGAATCCGCGCTTCGGCGAAAGCTGGGGAGAATCGCCCGAGACACAGACGCACAGACCTGCAATTCGCCCTGTCAAACCGGACCAGAACTTAGAAAAGACGCTCTAAAGTGCGCAGAAGTTCAAACCGGCAAAAACTGCGCAGCCTGCCCGTTTCGCCGTCACACGTCTGCGAGGATCTCGCCGTGGACGACGGCGAACCACCCGTCGTCGCTGGCACCCCACTGCCGCCACCCCTCAGCCATCGCCTGGAGGTCAGCTGCCGTAGCCAGACCCAGCTCGCAGGCTCTGGGGCCGAACGAGCTGAAGCAACGTTCTGCCCACGTCGCCGACCACCACGAGCGGTCGCGCTCGGCTGCGAAACACCAGCTCGAAGCCGAGGCCGTCACATGAGCCAATCCCGCTCGGCGCGCCCAAGAAAGAAGCCTGCTCCCGGCGTCGGGCTCGCCTCCGTTGGCCCGCGCGGTCGCCATGTACACGGAAAGCCACAGGTCCATGCCTTCCGGCCTCGGGAACCAGCTCATGGCGGAGTACACGGCGTCGCGCACCGCAACCGTCCCTCCGGGGCGGACGACTCGGCGCATTTCCTTGAGCGCCGCCACGGGATCGTGCACGTGCTGAAGCACCTGGTGGGCGTGGACCACGTCGAACGCGCCGTCTTCGAAGGGCAGCGCGAACGCGTCGCCGACGGCCAACTCGACCCCGCCCAATAGGCCTCGGGCCGCCAGGGTCGCACGGGCGGCTTCAATCGCCGAGGGCGAGGCGTCAAGCGCAACGACCCGCCCGGGCGCCACAAGCTCGGCCAAATCGGCGGTGATGGAAGCCGGCCCGCATCCGACGTCGAGCAGATCTATGCCCGGATGCAAGCGAGGAAGAAGGTAAGCGGCCGAATCCAGGGCGCCGCGACGCGAGTGCCCTTCGAGCACAGCCGGGCTGTGCCCGTGGGTGTACCGATGCTCCGAGGCCTCGCTCGGGGGGCCTGAAGGGTCCCGGCCTGCTAAATCGTCCGACGGACCCCGGTCTGCCGGACGGCCCGACGAAGCTCGGTCTGCTGGACGATCCGAAGGAAGGCGATCCGAAGGGTCAGAAGCGCTGCCGGCGTTTCGGCAGCCCCTGCAACCGGAGGCGTCTGCCGGGACGCTACCCTCAAGAGAATCTGCGTGCATGCCACAAGTATCTTCTCGGGAAGGCGTCGAATGCTCAGACGTCCAAAACTCGGACCAAGATGTTGCCCAAAAGAGACAAGCTATATGCATAATCATATATTTGCACAGTCTCATATATGCATGAAAGAATAGGGTTATGGAGCTCAAACACGCAATCCTTGGAATGCTCTCGATCACGCCGCTGAGCGGCTACGACCTCAACCGGGCATTCGTCGGCAGCGTCGCGCACTTCTGGCATGCAGACCAATCCCAGATCTACCGGACGCTCGACCGGCTCGCGGCCGACGGCGCAATCAAAACCAAGGTGATTCGCCAAAGCGGCAAACCCGATCGCAAAGTCCACTCCCTCACTCCGGCGGGGCGCGGCGAATTGCATCGTTGGCTGACGTCCCCCCTCGAAGAGGAGAAGATCAAAGAGCCGTTCATCGCGCGCGTCTTCTTCGCGGGCTCCCTCAGCCGCGCCGAGATCGAACGCATCCTCGACGAACGCGAGCGGCAGGCGAAAGAAAAACTTCAATCGCTCAAAGCCCTCGGGCGGCCCGTGGACGACTTGCCGTCGGCCCTCCGAGACGCAACGCTGCGCAAAGGAGTCCTCGACGCCGAAGCGGAGCTGACGTGGATTCAAGAGACCCGCGGCGTCCTAGAGCGCCACTCGCCGCAATCGCCGCCGGAGGATTCGACGCCCCCTCCGGAGCCCGAAGAAGGCGCTTAGGACGACGGCGCCCCTCTGCCACATGAGGGAACCCTCGCCGTCAAACCAAACCCAACAAAAAGCACTCAGCCAAAGGAAGGAAAGATGAACATGTCGGAGAAAAACATGTCGGGCAAATCAGCGAATCCGGCAAACGCCATAAACGCGAAAGGCCTTGAAAACGGCAAGAAACCGATAAATCCCGAAATCCCCGGGAGCATGGACGGACTCGATTCCGCAACGATCCTGGAGACCTTCGACGCGACGACAATTCTGGCGACGTATCCGCTGGAGCACGGCCCGCGCGAAGGCGAGACCATCGTCATGCTGCACGGCGGAAACATGGCGGGGTGGACATGGGACCTCCAGGTGCAGGCAATGCCCGAACGCCACATCCTCACCCCCGACTTCCCCGGATACGGAAGAAGGACGAACGAAGCCTGGCCGGGAATGGCCGGGGCCGCCGCTGACATCGCGGAGCTGATCCGCACGCACGCCATTGGCGGCAAGGCACACGTGGTCGGCCTTTCACTCGGAGGCTTTGTGTCCGTGGAACTTCTCAGGCACTATCCGCAGCTCGTGCGCTCGTGCACGATCAGCGGCTCCGCCGTTTCCGGCTACGCGCGGTGGGAGCGCGCTCTGATCTGCGGCCAAGCGCCGTTGTGGACCACACGTTGGTACTGGGCGGCCCAAGCCTGCGCATTCGGAATCGCCAAGGAAGACAAGGAACTGTTCGTTCTCACCACAAGCAGTCCGAGCCGTGAAACGAACATGCGTCTGGTCAGAGAAGCCGACTTTGGGATCATACCCAAAAGACCCACGAAAACGTTCGCCTATGACGGGCCTTTCTTGGCGGTGTGCGCGAAGCACGACTCATCCTCGATACGCCGAGCCTTCGGCCCGCTGCGTGCGTGCTTTCCCCAGCTGCGCACGTGGACGGCCCCCGGAATGCACCACGCATGGAACGGGGAGAATCCGGAACTGTTCACTCAAATGGTCGCCACACACATAGACACGGGCGAATGGCCCGAGTCGAGCGGGCAACGGACCTGAAAGACGACGCCCACAAGGGTGAGAACCCGTGAACGGCAACGCTTGGCCCGTTCTCAAACCAGGCTCAAGGCAAGCCAACTTAAGAAAAAGCCGACTTTGAGACAAACCATGCTAGGCGAGCAAGTTCGACACAGGCCCGGCTGGTCCGGCCAGGCCCAAAACAGGCTGGCCCGGTCGGATTCAAAACAAGCCGGGCCGGTGATAGGGGCGCGCACTCGAAAGGCCAATGACGCCGTCGGAATTGCCGCCCGCAAACGGTCGCCGACCAGGATTTCGCCGTCAAAAGCATCTATGGCCCGCAAGCAGGAAACGGTCGGCGCGGTCCGTCGCCCCAAGCCTCGTCTCTCGTTGTGGACACGGTGGCAATCAGGCGCACGCCCGGGAATAATTCTATTTATGATACAGAATAACAAACATAGCGCTTGGGTCCCAAAAGAGACTAAAACCATTGGAGAGCAGAAAAAGGGCGTTCAGCGTCCTATTATCGCTCGAATGGGAGGAATTTCCGCAGTCTTAGCGTTCATTTTCAACATTCTGATAGTTCCGACACTGATTATCACGCTTCCGATCGTCGCGATGTGGCCTTCCCACGAAGGGCACCATCCTACCGTAGAGGTCCGCGACGAGGCGGGCGTCCTTCAGGCCGATCCCTTGATCAAGGAGATCCGAAAACTGACTTTTCACAAGAAAATCCATGTTGCAGTCCTCACGGTGACAGGCACGGACATTGACAACCTCAACGACGAGGTGCTCAAGTACGCCCAAAAACACAGCGACACGGACGTCCCGTGGATCTCCCCCTCCAGCCCCGATTATTGGAACAACGGCCTTATGATCCTCGCCGTCGCCCCCGACGGGCGGGAAGTCGGCTGCTACTTCGGCGAGGACGTCAAAGTCCCCTTGGAGTCTCAGGCGGATATACAGAACGCGGCAAAAGACCAGTATCGCGACGCCGATTGGCAGGGAGGCACGGTGTCCATGGCGAAGGAAGCCGCCGACATCATCGGCAACCCCAATTACGAAAACAAGACTCTTTCACAAGTCGTTCGGGGAATATTCGTCGTTCTGGGCGTCACATGGCTCTGCTACGGCCTCTGGCGCGGATTCGCCGCCCGGCGTCGAGCGCGCGAGGCCCTGGGGCACTACTCGCAGGTCACGCACGACTACGCCACGACTGAGCTCTATGCCAGCGCAATCCCCGAAGACGAACCCCACGGCGCCCAAGTGATGGAGCGCTACCGGTGGTTCCGCAACGAGTATGAGAAAACCGCGCGAGATTGGAAAGCGTTCGAAGGGGTGTGCGGCGCCAAATGGTTTGCCATGAAGACGCTGAAGCGGGCGAAGAGCCTGAAAGAACGGTTTGCCGCACTGGATTCCCTCGACAACGTCATCGCCAACACCGCCACGTTTCTCAGTATGTCATCCGGCTGGGAGCAGGTTTGGGCCAATGAGCAAGGCCCCGTCTTGGAAGACTTGGGTTCGCTCGACGCGCTCTGCGCGAAGATCGACCACGCCGACGTGGCACTCACGACCGAGGAAACAAAGGGATGGGTCCGCACCCAGCATCAAAAGCTGAGCAAGCTCTCCTACGAGCTCGAGACCGGGCAGACCAAGCCGTCGGCGGCTCTGGACGAACTGGATCGGATCGCCGAACAGACCAAGGTCCGAGCCACGCGACTCGCGCGCCAAGCCATCGACGCAGACACTTCCAGCTATGCCGCCCAACGCCGCCAACGCTTCAACGATTCGCTGTCTTCCACCAGGAGGGCGAGCTATAGCGGCAGCTGGTTCTACGGCGGCAGGAACGGGAGTTACAGGCCGCATTCGACCATTCGCCTCAACCCCAGCTCCCCGGCGCTCTTCGCCGTCGATTCGAGCGAAGGCTCGTTCGGCGAAAGCGGCTCCTCCAGCTCTTTCGACTCGATCTCCGACTTGGTGGTGGGCTACTCGTCCGCCTCGTCGTACGTCCCCGCTTCCTCAGGCAGCAGCTCGTCCAGCGGAAGCAGCTTTTCAAGCGGCGGTTATTCCGGCAGCAGTTTCTCCGGCGCAGGCTCCTCTTCGAGCTTCTAATCCGTGTTTTGGCGCAAGAGCCTGCACCGTGGGCGGGTTCTTGCGCCAGCCACGCAGCGCATTGCTCCCAAAGAATCGCTCCCAAAAATCGCACTGGAAACGAGGGAGTCGAGGCGTTTGTCAGTCAGCCCGGCAGACCCAGGAGGCGGCGCGTGTAGACCGCTTGGCCGGAGTGCTGGGCTGCGTCGTCGGCGATCGAAACCAGCCGTGCTGCGAGCGTCACGGGAGGGTCCCAGGAATCGTCGACGACTTTGGTGAAATCGCCCTCCTTCAACCCTCGAAGGTAGTCGTTCGCCCAGGCGTAGGCGTCGTCGAGATAGGAGGCGAGCACCGATATGTCGCTCACTACAACTTTGGCCGCCAATTCGGGGGTGTGGCGCCAATCCTCAGTGTCGTCGGGAAGGTCGAGGTCAAAACGCTCCTTGTGGCCTGCGGTGGTCCACACCGGTTGGACGCCGGCGAGAAACGCGATCTGGAAGTCGATCTCCCTGGCTGTGTGCCAGGCGAGCCAGCTCAACGAGTCCACGCGGGGAGCGGTTTTAGGAGCAGGCTGCGTATTGGCCTGTTCCACCGCGACGCCGGAGAGGGCACGGTCGAAACGCTGCCGTGAACGCGACAAACTGTCAATGAGCAAATCTGAAAGGTTCATGGCTTCGACGCTACCATTGAGCCCACTGCCACAGGGTTCGATTCACTGCAGCAGGGTTCGATCGTCGGTTTTCAAGTACCTGTTGGCGCGTTTGACGGCTTCAACCCAGCTGCCGACCCGCTTGGTCACAAGCACAATGTTCGGCAACGGGACAGTCTGCTTTCGCACCCATGAAGAGTATCCTTCGATGCTAGGCTCTTCTCCCCGCGATCTCTCCTGCTTGATGTACAGCGCTATGAGCTTGAGGATTTCCTCCTTCGTCCACATTCCGACGTTGCGGCGTCCGCTGTAGCCGCCCGCCGCTTTGACCAGGCTGTTCCAAGACATGCCCGAGATGCTGACCAACGCATGCGAAGGCGTGTTTCCACGCTCTTCAGCCCATTCGCTGTAAATGACGTGGGTGATGTACGGCCCGCGGTCGGCAATGCATTGCTTGACCAGCTCAATCGCAAATCGCTTGCTTGCACCGCTTCCCCTGGCCTTGCGAACGAAGTTCTCCCACTTTCGAGGCGCCATGACGTCGCGCGCCCATTCCTCCTCGTCAGGGCGTATGCGCCCCGCAAGCAGACGATTGGCCGTTTCTGCGAGTTCGACCCAGTGGAGGCCCAACCGTCCTTTCACGGTTATCAATGCCGGCATCCCGTCGATCTCTCGCGAATATCGAGCATAGTCCCCGCCCGAATGGGTGCGGTCGTCCAGCGACATGTATTCCACGACGGCGGCCCAGCAGTCTTCGTCGCTGAAGGTCCTCCCTCCGACCCTCTGCGCAACTTTCCTTTCCTGCACGGGCGGCGAGTCCGCGGGCGGGCCTTTCTTCCGCGCTTCCGGCGACGCTTCAGACGGCTTCTCTTTTGCTGCGTTCTGCCGATCAGTTTCAGGCACGAGGCCGCCCTCGGAGTTTGCCGTGCGCAGGGCAAGGTCCCACAGCTCGTCGCGTTTCGCCTCTCTTGCGCTGAAATCGTCATTGGCCCGGCGGACGGCCAGGGACATCGCAATCGGGTCGCGGGCGACCGAGCCCCGCCCCTGCGCGTAGCTCGAAGTCTCGTCGCCCTCACGCGACGGCTTCTTGCCTTTGCGCCGCGTTTCAGCGCCGACACGCGCCGTCCCTTTGCCCGCCGTCGCATCGTTTTCGCGCGGCGTCTTATCGCTCTCGCGCGCCGCGTCTCCGTTGCCCTTGCCCTTCAGGCCCGAGTTTCCATCCCTTCCCACAGTTCCCTCTGTTTCGCCCGAAATCCCGTTGCCCGGGCCTGCAGTCTCGGTTTGGCTGTCGTTTCCATCGCCTAAATCGCCGTCGTCTTGGGTCATCTTCACAATTCGCCACGCCTCCTTCACTTTGCGAATCGTGACCAATGGGTAGAGACCGGACAAACGGTAACGAACAGCTTCGCGGGAAACGCCCTCTTTTCGGGCGACCTCGGCCATGCTGCTGCCGCGGGCAACGGCTTCCGCACTTTTCCACTTTTCCTCGGGAACGAATCCTTCGGAACACGCCCGCGAGATGGCGCGCACATACCCTTTGGCGTTGGCGAGAGAACTCGAGCTGTCTTTGCTGTACAAGAGAAGGAGCCCTAGGATAGCCAGACTGCTGGACAGATCCTCTTTGTAGTCGGGAAGGAACCGCAGGAGGTTCATGTTCCCTTGGCAGTAAAGCTTGAGCATGGTCTGCGCGCGGGAAATCGACTCGAGGCTCGTGAAGGGCTCCAGCTCTCGGATCATGTCGTTTGCCAAATTGACGTTCTGCTTCAGACCGAGCAGAACCTGCTCAATCCCGTTTCCCCGCATGAGGAGGCGCTCGCAGACGAGGAATTCTTCCCTGCCTAACGACAACGACTCGATCAACCTTGCCGCCACTTCCTTCAAGTGGCGATATGCGTCATCCGCAGTAGTCAGATCCATGCTGGCGAAATACCACTTTCATAGGCTTCCCGTTCACCTTAGCGTAGGCCGTGCGCGCACCGCCTCAGCGACGGGCTATTCTTTGATTGAGTATTTTCATTCTAGGATGCCCTTGCCCGTTTGACCAGAGCAAAACGTGGCCGAAAGCCCCGCAATGGCGCCGAGACAAGCCGAAATCCTTCACTCGACGCAGTTATTGCGCGAAGGCAACGCCACACGGGGAACGAGACCCATGCTTCCCGGCCGGGCGGCACTGGTTCGCCCGTCGCCGATAAACTCATCAGCCCTTCCTCATGGCGATAAACTCGCCATCGGGAACTCGTCATCGGGAAGGTTCCGCTCGACTCGCCTTTCAACCCCGGTTCCAACAACGTTTCCAGGGCACGGATCCGGTCAAAAGAGTCGCCTCCGCACTCCTAGAGCTGTCTCCTCCATAGCAGGGCCCGCGTCAGCTCGGGAGAAAAGGATCGGCGAGCTTCTCCACCGAGTTGAGGCCGTGGCAGTCTTCGGCATCTCGTTTTCCATACACGCTTCCGAAGTACCCGAGCCCTGTATGGCCTCGCCCGCGAGCGCGAGTTTCTCCAATCCATGGCCGAACTCAAGCCGGAAGAGCGATCATTGACGAACATCGACCGGAAGATGGGCTATCGGAAGACGACGGACGCGGGCTCCACAGCACAACGGTTGGATGTTTCGCGTGGGATCATCCAACGCGGAAGGCCTCACAGTTTCCGGAACCGCGCTGTCGGTGCGTACCTCCGTCGATGAGGCGCGGCGCCTCACCCGCCAGAACCAGGGAAGGATCGACGTCCAAGGCCGCACGCAGCTGGGGCAGCCCGGAATCGAGCGCCACCTCCGAGGACGCATGCCGGCGTCCGGTCATCGTCTTGCCGCACGCCCGAACACCCTCGCGAAGAACACTGCGCGAATAGCCGAGAGACTCTTCAACCATCAGGTCTGCGACTCTTGGCAGACAGTTCTTTTGAGCCGCCATTATCCAGCGCTCCTCCCGAAAGGTTTCAGCTCTAATCCGACATCTGGCGTCATTCCAACCGGCCATCTGGCGTCAGGAGGCGACGATCCAGGCCATCCGTGAGGTGGCCGACGCCGCGGGCATGAACGGCGAGTCAAGGAAGCTTCCGTCGGTATCCGCAACCGGTATGCCAACGTCCTGGAACGCCCTGGTCGCTGAACGGGCGCCGATGGTCGAGTGCCTGACGCTCGAGGACGCCCTATCCCTTATCGAGGACCTCGCTGTGGGGCACTCCGGGACCTCGGCTTGCTTGACTAGGCGTTGCACCGGCCTGCGACCGTCCTCTGGGGACGTGACACGCACACCACCATCGATAAAAAGCCGCGACGCGATCAATCCCCGCTTCCCACACGCAGCCGGTATTCCTCGGCGCCGTCGAGCATTGGCTTGGCCGACTCCGGCACGTACACGCTCAGGCCGCCGTCGCTCACGGATAGTTCTACGACGCCGTCGTCACCGACGACGACCGGTTCGTGCCCGCCCACCACGCTGACCCATTTCTTTCCGGCGTGGCGAGTGCCGACGTAAAGGCGCTTGGCGCCGGCCAGACGGTCCGAGAGCACCGCCGCCAGCCCGGAGCCGGGGTGGGCGTCGTCGCCTTCGCGCGCGAAACCGACGACGTCGGGCGCATCGAAGGCGTCATGCTGGGGGCCGTGGGCAAGTGCGCGCCGCATGGTCATGAGCAGGGGCAGCTCGGCGACGGCCGGCAGATCGCCGGTCTCGGGCGTGCCGAAGAGATCGCCCCAAAAGACGCAGGGGGTTCCGGCCTCTCGCAGCAAGATGACGGCGTAGGCCGACGGTTTGAACCACGACTGGACGGTGGAGGCCAACGACTGCCCCGGCTGGGTGTCGTGGTTTTCGACGAACGTGACGGCGCGGGCGGGGTCGGCGTCGACGAGGGTGCCCTCGAAGAGTCGGGAAAGATCGACATCGCCGTTGGAGTTCGAAGCCGCGTGCAGGTGGAAGTGCAACGGCACGTCGAACAGGCTCGTGGACGGTACCGCTTCAAGGTATTCCTTCAGCTCGCCGACGTCGTGGGACCAGTACTCGCCGACGGCGGGAAGGGCGCGTCCGGTGGCTTTGCGAAGTTCGGGAAGCCAGCCGGCGAAGAAGTCCGCGCCGATGTGTTTGACGGCGTCGAGCCGCAGGCCGTCAATGTCGGCGGTTTCGACGTACCAGCGTCCCCAGCTGTCGAGTTCGGCCCGCACCTTCGGGTCGGCGACGTCGACGTCGCAGCCCATGAGGTAGTCATAGTTGCCGAACTCGTCGTCGACGTTCTCGTTCCACTGCTTTCCCTCGAAGAGCCACACCCCCGAAATTCCGCGGGTTTCATCCCAGTCGGAGCCGTTGAAACACGTCCAATCCCAGGTGAAGTCGGAATAGGCGCCCCCGCGGCCGGGAAATTCGTAGCGCGTCCACGCCTGGATCTCCTCGGCCTCGCCGACGGGCCGACGGCGGTCCCCCGGGTCGACGGGCGTGGCGCGCACGGTCTCGACGGCTTCGCCGCCCATGCGGTGGTTGAGAACGACGTCGGCCACCACGGAGACGCCCGCGGCGTGCAGCGCCGCAACGGCCGCGAGGTATTCATCCTTGGTGCCGTACTTGGTGGGCACGCCGCCCTTCTGATCGAACTCCCCCAAGTCGTACATGTCGTAGACGCCGTATCCGACGTCCTTCACCCCGGCATGCCCCTTGTAGGCGGGCGGGAGCCATATGGAACTGACGCCGCAGGCGGCCAGAAATTCGGCGTTGCGGGCCAGGAGCCGCCAGTGGCTCGAATCCGGAGCCATGTCCCAGGCGAAAGCCTGAAGCAGAAGGGGGTTGACGACGTCGGACGCCCTCTCGTTGTTTGCGCGATCGTTGTTGCCCATGTCTTCGGTCCTTTCACAGCTCATCGATCGAGTCTCACGTAGACATTACCCGCCGATCCTTTCGAAGAATCCTTACAGACAGCTGAAGGGAGCTTGATGCGACGGCAGCCGACCAGCCCCAAGGCGCATGAGACGGCGCCCCAACAATGCAAGACGCTTCGCAAAAGGCGGCGGGTTCGACGCTCCGGGACGCCTTCTCCAGAAGCCTTTGCCCGCCCGAAAGACGTTTTATTTCGCGCATTCGAAGGGCGTCTTCTGCCCTTTGGAAGAACCTTGCGCCGTTGACGCATGGCGAAAAGGTCTTATAGCGTCACCGTATGACGGGAAAACAAGAAAAAGAGCTCCGCGAACGGCAGCCATCATGGCCTGCGTGGCTGAGCTGGGCTCTTCCTATAGCGGGCACGATCATACTTGCCTTCGCGGCGCTGACCGGCGGAACCGCAGTCCTCCTCTGGAAATTCGAAAGTGAATGCCCCAAGGCAACTGTTGACTGCGTATACGTGGTGCGGCGTCCAGGCCTCCTGTTCCTGGGGATCTTCGCGCTTGTGAGCGCTGCAATCACCCTGCGGAAGATAGTACGTGCAATGCGCAAGCGCGATGTGCAGGAGATGCGAACCGTCCTCGTCCTCCTCTCAGTCACTCTCGCCCTTGCTCTGTCTATATTGGGCGTGCCGTTCCTCGACGCTACTTTCGACGATCCGTACTTCCCGCCGCCCGGCGGTTGACGCATTCCGGCGGTTGACGCACGCTGCAGGCAAAGCGAGTCGACTGGCGGTTGATGCATCCTGGCGAGATTTTCTTCATTCCAGCGAGACTTTCTTCACCGCGGCGAGACCTTCTGTATCCCGACGAGACTTCCTGCCGATCCCGGCGAGACTTTCTGTATTCCGGCGAGACTTTCTGCCGATCCCGACGGGAGCAGGACATTCATCGGCGATCCTGGCGAGCCTGGCGATCTTCGCGACCCTGGCGACCCCGGCGATCCTGGCGGCCACGGCGATCTTCACGACCCTGGTGATCCCGGTGATCCGATCCTTCGAATGTCACTTCGTCAACGGAAAGAAGATCCACGCGGACCGTCGGCAGGGAGATCAGCGCGAAGACTTCGAAAGGGCCTCGGATCGCGGACCCAGAGAGTTCTCCCGCAGTTCGGAGGAGCCTTGCGCCGTTGACGCATGGTGAAGAGGTCTTATAGCGTCGCCGCATGACGGAAAAACAAGAAAAAGAGCTCCACGAACGGCAGCCATCATGGACTGCGCGGCGGATCCGCGCCCTTTCCATAGCGGGCGTCTTCATACTTGTCGGCGCAGCGATATCCGGCGGAGTCGCCATTTTCACGTGGCAGTACAAAGACCTTTGCCCCGAGGGAGGAGAGTGCAAAACACTCGTATGGCGCCCGGGCCTTCTATTCTTGGGAATCTACGCCCTCGCGTGCGCCGCGATCACCCTGTGGACGATGATCCGTGCGACGCGCAACCGCGAAGTGCGCCAGCTTCGAACTGCCCTCGCCCTCCTCGCAGCCACTTTTTCCCTGATTCTGGCCGTCTGGTGTACGTTGCTCATCGACAATTCTTCGTACAAACGTCATGAGTACCGGCCTTCCAGCGACGATCCTTGCAAAGTCTATGACTGCAACCCTTCCAGCTCCACTCCGCTGACGGAGGGAAGCTCCAAATGAGGTCAAGGGAGGCTCCAAATGAGGTCCTCGCAAGGGAGGCTTCACGAATGAGGGCCCCGCAGGGGAGGCTTGGAATAAGGGCCTCACAGGAAGCTTCACAATTGAGGGCTTCCGTTCGGGCAACGGCATTTCGCGCGTGGTGTCGCCATTGCAGGCCAAGCCAACAGTCAATAGGCGCGCAACCGGAAGATCACATGCGCGAGTCGAAGGTCAGAAAGACGGCGGCAAATTGACATATGAACGGCAGGGAAAATGGCAAGCAGCATCATTATCGAAACCGAATTATGGATGTACAATGTACGTACGCGAAAGGAGTTTCTATGTCGACAACCGCCAAAACACGTCGCATCAACCTTCGCGCCAGTGAACGACAAGAGGCGGCGATACGACATGCGGCTGAGTTAAGCGATTCGACGGTTTCAGAGTTCATTTTGAGAAGCGCTGTCGAGCACGCCGAACGCGTGCTCGCGGACCGCCGTCGGTTTACGCTCTCGGACGAGGAGTACTCGCTCTTCCTGGAAGCACTTGACTCGCCGGTCGAAACCGCCAAGTTACGTCGACTATTTGAACGTGAAAGCCCCATTGGCTCCAAAATCACGTTGCGCGACGATTCATGAACGCAACGCTGCTAGCACCGCGCCGCCTGCAGAAAGAAGATTCGCGTAAGGGCTTCAGATCGGGCGTTGACGAGCTCGACACGTGGTTTGAGAAGTTTGCATGGGAAAATCAACGGAACAACAATGCAGTGACCTACGTCGCATGCACCGATAAGCGCGTTGTGGGTTATTACGCGCTAGCCGCGGGCGGCGTGAGCAAGGCAAGCGTCGACGGGCATTTCGCTATGCGTCGCCCGAGTGACATTCCATGCATACTGCTCGCCAGGCTCGCAGTCGATGAACGTGCAACCGGGCAAGGAATCGGGATGGCAATGCTACAGGACGCTCTTCGAAGAGCACTGGCAGCAAGCGAGTCCCTCGGTGCAGCATGCGTCCTCATTCACTGCCGCGACGCCGCGACGAAATCCTTCTATATGCACCATGTGGACGCGCTCGCCTCGCCAGCCGACCCGCTCCAGCTCGTGGTTCCAATGAAGCGCATTGAGGCGCTGCTGGTTGAGCAGGGACGGGATGGCGGATAGGAGCCGGGCGCCAATTCGTTTCCACCTTGCCTCGCCTTTTCAACGAAGCAGCGAAACCGCGCCCCACACGCTCCCACGCCGCTGCCCCGCCGCACGAGCCAGCAGTTTCCCTTTTGCCCTTACACCCGCTTCGGAAACCGCAATTTCCTGTCAAGATCAGCACGCTCTTCGCTCAAACTCCGTAAATAACCTACTGCACTGTCTGCAAATCCCCCACTTCAGCATCTGCAAACACCTCATTTCATCTTCTGCAGAATCCTCAGTTGAACCCCTGCGGATTCCCCAACAGAGCCACCGCGCGACCCAAACTTGCATATAGACTGACGCCATGGACACCAGCAAAGTCACCGGAATCAGCTATTTGCCGCGCGCCGTGGACCCGCTCATGATTCGCGTGCTTGACTCAGCTGGTGCAGCCATTCTGGAAGGCCCTCGCGGCTGCGGCAAGACCATGACGGGCCTTGCACACGCGTCGTCCTACACACTGCTAGACACACCGGAGGCCCAAACTGCGTCCGAGATCGATCCGCGTCTGCTGCTGGCCGGGGCTTCCCCTCGTCTTCTCGACGAATGGCAGCTGATCCCCCAGATCTGGAATCTGGCGCGCAGGGAGGTCGATTTTTCCTCCGAACCTGGACGCTTCATTCTCACGGGTTCGGCCGTTCCTGCCGCCGACCCAATCCGGCACACTGGCGCAGCGCGCTTCATCCGAGTCCGTCAGCGCACCATGACCTGGGCAGAAAAGGAGAACAGCCTCGACGACGGCGGAGTGTCGTTAAGCGCGCTGTTCGAAGGCGAGTCACCGCAACCCTCAATGTCCGCAGCCCCGCTTGAGCGCATTATCCAGAGCGTCTTGCGCCCCGGATTCCCCGGACTGCTGAACTCTCCGTCGGATATCGCAGCACGGAGCATGGAGAGCTACATCAAGGACATCGCAACCACCGACATCAACAGGCTCGCGAATCTGCGCTCGGAACCCGCAGTCGTCGAACAGCTCATTGCCTCGCTGGCGCGTTCCTCCGCGAGCGAGGTTTCCCAGGCGACGCTGCGCAAAGACATTGCGCGGACGCTCCCCGCGCCTTCCGAGGGCACAACTGCCAAGCTCCTTGAGCTGCTAGAACGAGTCTTCCTGCTAGAGAAGATCCAGCCATGGGCCGTTTCCCTACGGTCCAAGGCTCGTCTGCGCCGTTCGCCCAAATATCACCTGGCGGACCCCGCGCTGGCAGCCGCAGCTCTGCAAGCCGACTCCAACCGTCTGAGCGCGGACCTGGAAACGCTCGGTTTCCTCTTTGAATCCGCAGTTGTCCACGACCTGCTCGTCTACGCGGAGGCCTTGGGCGGACACGTGCATCACTATCGCGACTCCAACGGGCGTGAGATCGATGCGGTTCTGACGATGCCCAACGGAAACTGGGCAGCCATCGAGGTGAAGCTCGGCGGCGGGCAAGCACAGCGTGGAGCCGAGAGCCTCGCCTGCGCCGTCGACCAGATCGACGCCGCACCGCCGACCTTCAAAGCGGTGATCACAGGAACCGGCTTCACGGCGACCCTGCCCGACGGCACGATCACCTTCCCGCTGTACGCGCTCCGGCCTTGAACGCAGGCATCTGACCGGTCTCTCCGCACCGCTACATGTTGCGTGCCATCACGTTCTCCGCGCCATCGCACACGGCGTGCCGTCAGGCTCCGCGTTCCGTCTTGTCCCGCGCGCCATCGCCTTCCGCCTATGTGTCATCGCATTCTGCGCGTCGTCACACGCCGATCAGGGCAAGCGGCAC
>ERZ773060.39-NODE-39-length-77378-cov-9.70755_pt1 | contig 77378 bp, 53 predicted proteins | sample MGYA00580628_ERZ773060 | MGnify/ENA primary metagenome ERZ773060 (study PRJEB29015, sample SAMEA2738019) | human oral metagenome | biome: human oral; feature: human-associated habitat; material: dental | place: China | collected 2045 ... | reverse complement strand
CGGCGCCGACTACATGGTCCGTAATAGGGATCATCCCCGCATACGCGGGGAGCACACCGCCCTTACGGTGCAGGTAAGCGTCGATCTGGGATCATCCCCGCATACGCGGGGAGCACAACGGCGTATCCTGGATTGTGAAAAACGGCACAGGATCATCCCCGCATACGCGGGGAGCACGCGACTTTTCACCGAGTACGAGCGCCGCGGCGGGGATCATCCCCGCATACGCGGGGAGCACCGACCTCGGCGCCGACTACATGGTCCGTAATAGGGATCATCCCCGCATACGCGGGGAGCACCGTCTCTTCTTCGGGGAATTTCCACTCACTGACGGATCATCCCCGCATACGCGGGGAGCACGTCCGTCGGCTGTCCGCTGACGGTCGCACCGGCGGATCATCCCCGCATACGCGGGGAGCACCTAGGAAGGGGCGGGCGCCCCGTTATGTCGGGGGGATCATCCCCGCATACGCGGGGAGCACCGGAGTAGACGCCGTCATGCATCACAAGGCTCCGGATCATCCCCGCATACGCGGGGAGCACCCCTGCGCTATGCCCGTGCCGCCCTTGGCAAAAGGATCATCCCCGCATACGCGGGGAGCACGCTTCTCGCCCTCCCCCCATGGCATGATCTGGAGGATCATCCCCGCATACGCGGGGAGCACCCGCGGGCACCCGTAACGATGGTCCACGGCGCGGGATCATCCCCGCATACGCGGGGAGCACATTCTGGGTCGCCTGGGGGTATCCGAACGCCTGGGATCATCCCCGCATACGCGGGGAGCACGCCAAACAGGCCCTGAATACAGTGTATGGAAAAGGATCATCCCCGCATACGCGGGGAGCACCGTAAGGGCGGCAAGTCGCTCACGATCAACAAGGGATCATCCCCGCATACGCGGGGAGCACTCCACCTCATGGACCTCGACGGCGAGAATTATGGGATCATCCCCGCATACGCGGGGAGCACCGTCAACGCCAACTCCATCAACTGGGCCACGTAGGATCATCCCCGCATACGCGGGGAGCACCAGTGCGCCGGCATCCGGCTGGGGGAGCGGAGCGGATCATCCCCGCATACGCGGGGAGCACGATACGCCGCTGACGAATGTGACGCCGTTCACAGGATCATCCCCGCATACGCGGGGAGCACTCCGAGATAATTCCAACTCATGGTCTCACCCCCGGATCATCCCCGCATACGCGGGGAGCACGTGAAAGCTTTCGGCAACGCAGGGAAGATCCTGGGATCATCCCCGCATACGCGGGGAGCACTTCGCCGTGGACAGCATCACCACGGTGAGCAGCGGATCATCCCCGCATACGCGGGGAGCACACCTTCGCGGCGCAGAGACCACGGTCCAAGGCCGGATCATCCCCGCATACGCGGGGAGCACCCGCCACCTGGCGTGGACGCAACCATGACGTCCGGATCATCCCCGCATACGCGGGGAGCACTGTGAAAAACGGTACATTTTCTACCGGCATTTGGGATCATCCCCGCATACGCGGGGAGCACTGTGTGCGGGAGTCGGTGCCGCGCACCGTCCAGGGATCATCCCCGCATACGCGGGGAGCACACAGGAAACTCGCCGCCCGTGGCGGCGAGAAGGGGATCATCCCCGCATACGCGGGGAGCACCTTCCCGAGCCTGGCCTCGACGTCGGCCAGGCGGGATCATCCCCGCATACGCGGGGAGCACTCCACGAGAAGAATCGGATGGACGTCTATCCGGGGATCATCCCCGCATACGCGGGGAGCACCCACGGGTAGAGGCTGCACGACGTCGCGAAAACGGATCATCCCCGCATACGCGGGGAGCACCTCAAATCGTCCCGTAATGGCCCCTCTCGCGCCGGATCATCCCCGCATACGCGGGGAGCACATACTCGGTGAACAGGCGCGACATGAGAAGGAAGGATCATCCCCGCATACGCGGGGAGCACCACAAGGGAGTTATCGATGGCCTCCGTACGGCAGGATCATCCCCGCATACGCGGGGAGCACCTCGATTTCGGTCGTGCTGTCGTCGTCGCCTGCGGATCATCCCCGCATACGCGGGGAGCACCATCGGGGAGGATTCCGGGCGGCAGTTTGAGGGAGGATCATCCCCGCATACGCGGGGAGCACCCAGCCCGACCCACGGCACCCGGCCCATGTGCCCGGATCATCCCCGCATACGCGGGGAGCACACGCCGCCCTGGCCGTGCCACGCCCCCTGGGCCGGATCATCCCCGCATACGCGGGGAGCACAGCAGGTCGATGGGCATGTCGTGCAGCATCGGGGGATCATCCCCGCATACGCGGGGAGCACGCAGATAGGCGTCGATCTGCTTGAAATTCTGCCGGATCATCCCCGCATACGCGGGGAGCACCTTGTTCTCTCTCGACGCCATCCACCAGACGAGGGATCATCCCCGCATACGCGGGGAGCACTCTTTTTACCATCGCTGTCGAGTTTGTTGATGATGGATCATCCCCGCATACGCGGGGAGCACTCGACGCCGCCGCGGTCGCGACCGCGGCACCCCCGGATCATCCCCGCATACGCGGGGAGCACTCAGTTTGAGCAGTCCTCGCCGCATTCCCGAGGGGATCATCCCCGCATACGCGGGGAGCACGACCCATCGACTGGCATGTCGCTGCAGCAGATGGGATCATCCCCGCATACGCGGGGAGCACGCTTGGGATGCCAGTGCTGCCAGTCCGGCGTTGGGATCATCCCCGCATACGCGGGGAGCACGGTCTCCGTGGAGCGTGCTGTCATCAAGAGCGCGGATCATCCCCGCATACGCGGGGAGCACTGGTCCCGGCGCGACACATTCGACAGGGCAAAAGGATCATCCCCGCATACGCGGGGAGCACAACGTTCGCCGACGCCGAGCCCGACCTCGCCGCTGGATCATCCCCGCATACGCGGGGAGCACACCATGTCGGCGTAGGCCCTGTTCGTGTCGCGGGGATCATCCCCGCATACGCGGGGAGCACGACAGTCGCGCCGCATAGGCGGTGACGACATCGGGATCATCCCCGCATACGCGGGGAGCACCGCCCACGGATTTCAGGTCCGTGAGCGGCGGAGTGGATCATCCCCGCATACGCGGGGAGCACTTGGTGATGGCCGTTGACTGGGATCGCGCAGCGGGATCATCCCCGCATACGCGGGGAGCACCGCGCCCTCTCTCCCCCTTGCCGCTAGGGTCGCGGATCATCCCCGCATACGCGGGGAGCACTTTCGACAGCGAGTTCTTGTGGGGGCCCGGCACGGATCATCCCCGCATACGCGGGGAGCACGTGCCGGTGTCGGTGACGCCGGTGTCGAGGTGCGGATCATCCCCGCATACGCGGGGAGCACGGCTCGACGGCGAGGATGAGAGGGTTGCGCGTGGGATCATCCCCGCATACGCGGGGAGCACGGGGGCAGACCAGGAAAAGGGCGATAGGGCAGGGGATCATCCCCGCATACGCGGGGAGCACGGCCACGTGGAGTACGCTGTAGGTATACTGTTGGGATCATCCCCGCATACGCGGGGAGCACCTCCGGCGTGATGAACATCACCAGATTGTCGGGGGATCATCCCCGCATACGCGGGGAGCACTCCTCCTTTTCCGCACGGTTGCTGATTTCCAGAGGATCATCCCCGCATACGCGGGGAGCACCGGCGCCGCCAGTCATTCGTGTAGCCGAAGGCGGGATCATCCCCGCATACGCGGGGAGCACCATGGCCACCTACCGACTTGATCTTATGACGCAGGATCATCCCCGCATACGCGGGGAGCACTCAAATCCACTTGAACAGCACTGGGGACATCCGGGATCATCCCCGCATACGCGGGGAGCACTCAAATCGTCCCGTAATGGCCCCTCTCGCGCCCGGATCATCCCCGCATACGCGGGGAGCACATGCGCACCGATCAACAAGGCCTACGCCAGTAAGGATCATCCCCGCATACGCGGGGAGCACTCGAAGGGCTACCTAACGGGTGTGATATCCTCCGGATCATCCCCGCATACGCGGGGAGCACCGCCACGGTGTCCCCAAATGTTCGTCGACACGAGGATCATCCCCGCATACGCGGGGAGCACACCTTGAGGTTGTTGTAGATCCAGTCCAACTTGGGATCATCCCCGCATACGCGGGGAGCACTCGTCGCGGAAAATGACTCAGGCCTCGCGCGCGGGATCATCCCCGCATACGCGGGGAGCACTGGACGTCGAGGGGCTCGCGGCGCTTTTCAACGGGATCATCCCCGCATACGCGGGGAGCACGGCATCGACATCCTCGGGCGCCGCGTCGCGAAAGGATCATCCCCGCATACGCGGGGAGCACCGAGGAATGTGCCCCACATCACTCTCTCGGCGCGGATCATCCCCGCATACGCGGGGAGCACGCGACCGTTTTGTTGACGTTGGCTTCGAGTTCGGGATCATCCCCGCATACGCGGGGAGCACTATCCGAACGCTTGTTCGGGCACTTTGAGGTTGGGATCATCCCCGCATACGCGGGGAGCACTACGTCAACAGTGTCTACCCCGCCCTGGCGGCCGGATCATCCCCGCATACGCGGGGAGCACAGGCTGGATATCCCCTGGCCGCAGGCGATGCAAGGATCATCCCCGCATACGCGGGGAGCACTTTGCCATCGCTGTCCAGCTTGTTGATGATTTCGGATCATCCCCGCATACGCGGGGAGCACGTCCCCAAATGTTCGTTGATACGATTCGCGGCAGGATCATCCCCGCATACGCGGGGAGCACAGGGAATTCGCCTCGTCGGCGACCATGCGCTCCGGATCATCCCCGCATACGCGGGGAGCACGGCGAACTCGCTCGGAAGCTCTTGTTTGATGCGGGGATCATCCCCGCATACGCGGGGAGCACTCGTGGTTTTCTCCCTCGATCCGCATTTCCGGAGGATCATCCCCGCATACGCGGGGAGCACCAAGTTCCGGTCGCCGTACTACAATGCGGCGCGGGATCATCCCCGCATACGCGGGGAGCACTCGATCGTGTCGGGCGCCACCTGGACGATGTCGGGATCATCCCCGCATACGCGGGGAGCACTTGTCGTTGTCGAGGAACTGCGACAGTCCGAGGGCGGATCATCCCCGCATACGCGGGGAGCACACGTCGACCCCGAATCCCTGACTCTCGAAGACAGGATCATCCCCGCATACGCGGGGAGCACTTTTCGCCGAAACTGCGGTTCGGGTCGTACGCCTGGATCATCCCCGCATACGCGGGGAGCACAACGGACTCGTGGTTTTCTCCCTCGATCCGCGGATCATCCCCGCATACGCGGGGAGCACGCCTTGATGGCGGTGATGGCCGTGACGGGGTCCGGATCATCCCCGCATACGCGGGGAGCACGCTGCGCGCAGGTCGATTTTGCGCATGTCGCCGGGATCATCCCCGCATACGCGGGGAGCACCTCAAATCGTCCCGTAATGGCCCCTCTCGCGTTCGGATCATCCCCGCATACGCGGGGAGCACTCGCAAATACCAGCAAGACAAAGCGTGGAGGTCGGATCATCCCCGCATACGCGGGGAGCACCGGATGAGCCCCGTCTGATACTCTTCGATACCAGGATCATCCCCGCATACGCGGGGAGCACACTCTCCATAGGCCTTGCCGTCAAGACCGGCAAGGATCATCCCCGCATACGCGGGGAGCACCGGAGGACAGGCTTGACCTGGCCGTCCCAATAGGGATCATCCCCGCATACGCGGGGAGCACGAAGCCGAAGCTCTGTTCGGGCACTTTGAGGTTGGGATCATCCCCGCATACGCGGGGAGCACCCGCCGCCGGTGCAGGTGGCTTCCAGCTGGTAGGGATCATCCCCGCATACGCGGGGAGCACCACGCCCCGGCGTGCCCGCGTCCCCGGGGATCCGGATCATCCCCGCATACGCGGGGAGCACCTACGTCAACAGCACCTACCCCGCCCTGGCGGCGGGATCATCCCCGCATACGCGGGGAGCACGCCGCCTGGATCCCGAGCATCATCATCGCATCAGGATCATCCCCGCATACGCGGGGAGCACGTTGGCAAGGTTGATGTCGATGGTGCGGTCGATGGATCATCCCCGCATACGCGGGGAGCACTTGGCTTCGAGTTCGTTGCATATTTTGATGCACGGATCATCCCCGCATACGCGGGGAGCACCCGTCGGTAAAGTTGTACACTCAGTCCTTTCCCGGATCATCCCCGCATACGCGGGGAGCACTAGGTGCCGCGGTATGGGCCATGTTTGTACAAGGGATCATCCCCGCATACGCGGGGAGCACTCCTGTATCTTCGCTTTCAGGCCGGCCAGGGTGGGATCATCCCCGCATACGCGGGGAGCACTTCGTGAAGAACAGCGAGCCGTCCAGGAACGAGGGATCATCCCCGCATACGCGGGGAGCACAAGCCCGGCTTCACGTCCTTTCGGTTCCCCGCAGGATCATCCCCGCATACGCGGGGAGCACCTTAGCCATTGCTCTTCCCTATCTTCGCTTGAAGGATCATCCCCGCATACGCGGGGAGCACGCATCCCACAACACGGACAACGTCCACGACAAGGGATCATCCCCGCATACGCGGGGAGCACCTGACCGGCTTCGGGACGGCGCTGGCGGTGGTGGGATCATCCCCGCATACGCGGGGAGCACGGGGTGTTCTGCAGGTCGAAGAACGGGACGTTGGGATCATCCCCGCATACGCGGGGAGCACGGAACAGTCCCCCCAGCCGTAGCGCTCCGGGTCGGATCATCCCCGCATACGCGGGGAGCACACGGACGGGGCGTCGATCCGGCAGTCCGCCAGCGGATCATCCCCGCATACGCGGGGAGCACGTTCTGTGCGATATTGAAACTCCGCTCGCCTATTGGATCATCCCCGCATACGCGGGGAGCACTACCTCCGCCGATTCAAGGGGGAGGCAGCGACGGGATCATCCCCGCATACGCGGGGAGCACGTCGGCGGTCTCGTCGGGGTGTGGGACGATGCGGGATCATCCCCGCATACGCGGGGAGCACTCTCATGCCTCACAACCCTCATACTGACAGGAGGGATCATCCCCGCATACGCGGGGAGCACGGCGACGTGGACGTCTACGGGGACCCGAAGACGGGATCATCCCCGCATACGCGGGGAGCACCCGTCGCCGCCAGCCCGTCTCCGGGGATTTCCAGGGATCATCCCCGCATACGCGGGGAGCACTCTGATTTGGCGGCGTCGAAGTCCACGCCGCGGGGATCATCCCCGCATACGCGGGGAGCACTCTCGGACCCGGGTGGTCTGCGCCGGGGGGCGCGGATCATCCCCGCATACGCGGGGAGCACGAGGTGCAGTTCGCGGGTGAGGACCAGCCGGAGGGATCATCCCCGCATACGCGGGGAGCACAGGGCCGTCGGGAGTCCGGTGCGCTTGGCGAGGGGATCATCCCCGCATACGCGGGGAGCACCCGCTGTCGGATACTAGAGAAAGGACACACGGCGGATCATCCCCGCATACGCGGGGAGCACGAACCTTGGCTTTCCCGAAGCTCCGGCCCTCTCGGATCATCCCCGCATACGCGGGGAGCACCTAGAGTGCCGCACTGAGGCCATCGACAACTCGGGATCATCCCCGCATACGCGGGGAGCACCACCGCGATCCAGACCGCGCACCCCCGAGTCACGGATCATCCCCGCATACGCGGGGAGCACCCTCACCCGCGCGGATCCCGCTTTCATCAGCAAGGATCATCCCCGCATACGCGGGGAGCACGACGGTATCTTCCGGGTCATCGGCGCCGGCGTCGGATCATCCCCGCATACGCGGGGAGCACCTCCCCGGGCGCCGTCTTCGGCGTCGACCCGTCGGATCATCCCCGCATACGCGGGGAGCACATCTGCTGACGCTCCAGGTTCGTCCAGACGTCGGGATCATCCCCGCATACGCGGGGAGCACGTGCCCGGAACTTCTCTGTGGACAGTGAGTCTAGGATCATCCCCGCATACGCGGGGAGCACCCGGGCTGTGCGCACAGCGCACGGCGAACCCACGGATCATCCCCGCATACGCGGGGAGCACTCCCTCGAAGCCGCTCCCTTGCGCAACGTTAAGGGATCATCCCCGCATACGCGGGGAGCACGCCAGGCGCATGTACAATCGCGGGGAGCTCTACGGATCATCCCCGCATACGCGGGGAGCACGCGGCGCTCGCTAGCCAGGCGCACTCGATTGCCGGATCATCCCCGCATACGCGGGGAGCACCCCGTATTTCCTGTTGATCTTCTCGCAGGCCTGGGATCATCCCCGCATACGCGGGGAGCACCGATTGTAGGCGGCGAGGCGGTTTTGGGCCTGGGGATCATCCCCGCATACGCGGGGAGCACCAGCAGCGCCGGCGTGCTGTCCCGGGTGGAGCGGGATCATCCCCGCATACGCGGGGAGCACCAACCGGAGAATGATAGGAGGTGAGACGATGAGGGATCATCCCCGCATACGCGGGGAGCACCTGCCTGGCGAGCTGAGTTGTGGCCACGGAGACGGATCATCCCCGCATACGCGGGGAGCACACTTGGAAATCCCTGCAATACCAAGGATCGCCGCCGTGATTATACCAGTTTTCCTTTACCCGTCACCCACCCCTCAGGAGGAGGCGGATCGTAGTATGGTTTTGCTAACATTGTCCTGAAAGGGGTACGGAGATGCTGTCCACTGGTTCACGCCGAGCATGGGCCAAATCGGGGTACGACCCGGAGCGGCGATGTTGGTCGCCGCTCTGGCTTCATCTTTTGGACACGGCAGGCGTCGCTCGGCTTTTGGCGAGGAATTGGCTTACGCCGACGATTTCGAATCTGATTCAAGTCGAGTTCGCCGAATCCGAATCTGGATTAAATCCAGAAGATGAGTTCGCCTTGCTCGCGTCTTGGATCGCGGGCGCTCATGACATAGGCAAAGCCACTCCCGCTTTCAGTTCCCAGGTCCCCTATTTGGACGATCGCATGCGCGAAGGCGGCCTTGATCATACTCCCATTGATCCTGAAGAACGCCGCAGAGTCCCTCACGCGCTTGCTGGCCAGTTGGTTCTTGAACGATGGCTTAAGGAACTGGGCTGGGGTATCTCGACGGCGCGGGCTTTGGCGTCGATAGTCGGCGCTCACCATGGAATCCCGGCGCTGGAAGGCCATCTAAATGATGCTCGGGGCCGTGAACCTCTACTAGGAGACTATGCGTGGCAAACTGTTCACGCTGAACTTCTCGATCTCGTGGCAGAACGTACCGGCGCTAAGGACAATTTGCAATTTTGGGCGCATAAATCAGAGTCCAAGTCGTGGTCTCAACCTTTTTTAGTTGAATTATCAGGTCTGGTTATTCTAGCTGATTGGCTGGCGTCCTCTGAAACATATTTTCCTCTTCTATCCATTGACGATGACGGCATGTCTCTTTTCGATTGCGACGTGCATGAAAGGCGCGTCGAAACGGGCTGGTCCCGCGTGGAGTTGCCTTCCCCATGGCATCCCCGCGATGGCGGAGAAAGCGCCGACTTCCTGTTGAACGCTCGATTCGACCTGCCTGACGGCACTTCGGCGACGGCTGCTCAGCGCACTGCCGTCAAGAGAGCCAGGGACATGAGTTTGCCTGGGATGCTCATCGTCCAAGAGACCACTGGATCGGGCAAAACCGAGGCCGCGCTTATGGCCGCCGAGATCATGGCGGCGCGTACCGGACGGTCTGGAGTTCTGTTCGCGCTGCCGACTCAGGCGACCACGGACGCTATGTTCTCTCGTGAATTGGATTGGTTGGGCAAAATCGAATCTTCCTATCGTGCGGATGGGGCTGCCTCGACTTTCGCAATCCAGCTCCAGCATGGCCGGGCTCGTCTGAACAAAGAAGCGGGTAGCTTGCGAAAGAGGGGGTACGAGATACGAGACCGGCTCCTCGGCAGTTTGGGAGAAGCTCAAGAAGACCCGGAGAAACACAGGCCGTCGCGTCCATATGACATAGGGCGGGATGAAGATAATTTACAAACCGCTAAACAACATCATGAGTCCGTAAAAAATGATGATAGAGCGCAGAGAGATCTTGCGATCATGACATGGTTCACAGGCCGCAAGAAGTCCATGCTATCCGATTTCGTTGTGACTACCGTCGACCACGTTCTTTTCTCATCCATGCGCGCTCCACATCTTGCCTTGCGGCATCTCGGTCTCAGCAGAAAGATAGTAATCGTTGACGAAGTGCACTCTTATTCCACCTACATGAACAACTATCTGGAACGCGCTCTCACCTGGTTGGCATCCTACGGGGTGCCGGTGATTTTACTTTCCGCAACGCTCTCGGAAGCGCGTTGCGCGAGCTTTGCCGACGCCTACCGTCGCGGCTTGCGGCTCATGGCCGGAGAGAAAGTGCCGAAGAAGCCGTCACCGAATGTTGCCAGCATGCCCTTCCCCTCCCTGGCCGCTGTCGGCCGGGATGGTATGGACGTGACGCCCGTTGAGGCGACCGGTCGCAGCAGCCGTGTACGCATTGAGCGTCTGGCCAAAGACGACAGTCTCACGGCGCTTTTGGGCAATGCTCTGGTCAACGGCGGTTGCGCCCTCGTCGTGCGGAACACTGTGCGCCGGGCACAAGAAACCTACGAGCAGTTGCGGGAGGCCTTCGGCGAGGACGTGAGTCTCAACCACGCCCGTTTCACCATTTCCGATCGCCTCGCCAGGGACGCCGATCTTCTTCGCCGTTTCGGATCGCCGCGCCGGCGGCCGGAGCGTCCTCATCGGGCGATCGTCGTGGCCACTCAAGTGGTCGAGCAGTCCCTCGACGTCGACTTCGACCTGCTCATCACCGACCTCGCTCCCATCGACTTGATCCTCCAGCGGATGGGACGCCTGCACCGTCATCGACGAACCCGGCCGAAAGCCTTAAGCGCTCCTGTGTGCTATGTCGATTGGCTGCCGAGCGCTTCGAACCCCGATCCCCGAGTGGAGCCCGGGTCCGAGACGATCTATGGAGAACACGATATGCTCCTCACCGCTGCGGCCTTGAACAGAGTGCTTGCGGACGACGCCTTGGTCACGGTCCCCGACGACGTCCGCGACCTTGTCGAAGCAGTGTACGGTGCGGGATCTGAAGCCCCCGCATCGTGGGCCGAGGCCCTCGAACGAGCACGGGGCAAGGCGTGTAAAAAGCAGAAGGACAGCACGAAGGCATCGAGGGGTTTTCTATTGAATGAGCCTGCCATGCGAGGGAAGACCGCATCGCTTGTCGGCTGGCTTGAAACGATCGCCGATGACTCCGAAGAAGGCAAGGCCCAAGTCCGCGACGGCGAGGATTCCTTGGAAGTCATCCTCCTTGAGCGACGTGATGAAGGAGGGCAGGAGGAATTGCGCACTCTTTCCACTGCACCAGGAGCTTCTTCTTCGGTTATACCCGTCGATCGGGTACCCGATCGGAATGTTGTGCGTGCGATGGCGATGTCTGAGGTCAGGCTTCCTCCCCGATTCACGAACTCAAGTATGATTGATAGAGTTCTCGACGAACTCGAAGAGAGTTGTTTCGTTCCCGCCTGGCAGGCCTGCCCTGATCTGCGCGGCCGACTCTTCCTTCCACTCACCGACGGACGCGCTCAACTGGCCGGCGTAACCGTTGAGTACACTTCTACAACCGGCCTTATGGAAGTAAATGAAAATGACACAGAGCTTCAATCTGCTTGACGAGCCCTGGATTCGCGTGACCTGGCTCGATGGGGAACCCGGTGAAGTCTCTCTCCTGACCGCATTTCGAGACGCCGTCCGAATCTCGGGAATTCACGGCGAAATCGCGAGTCAGGATATGGCGCTCCTACGGCTTCTGCTAGCCATTGCACACCGAGCCACCGGTGGTCCTGAAGACCTGGACGACTGGAGGGCCTACTGGGCGAATCCAGAGAAGCTCAGAGCCGATGCCGGCGACTACCTCGAACGATATCGCGATCGTTTCGATCTGCGCGATCCTGAGGCACCCTTCTTTCAAGTTGCCGGAATCCACGCCAAATCGGGAAAGATCTCGGACCTAGAGTCACTGATCGCGGACGTTCCCAACGGAGAGCCTTTCTTCACGACGCGGATCGGCCCCGGGCTCGACCGCATGGGGTGGGCGGAGGCCGCCCGCTGGCTCGTTCATGTGCACGCCTTCGACCCCTCGGGAATTCGATCGGGCGCGGTCGGCGACCCCAGGGTCAAAGGCGGAAAAGTATACCCCATCGGTCCGGGGTGGACCGGCCAGATCGGCGTCGTGGCCGTCGAAGGGAGGAATCTGGCTGAGACGATCCTGCTCAATACGGTAGTCACCGAGAGCCTTGCCGACCTTGCCGAAGTCGAACACGAAGCCGACCTACCGCCATGGGAGAAGAAGCCCGATGGCCCGGCGGGTTCCATGGACCTCGAACCGATCGGACCCGTCTCATGCTACACGTGGCAGACTCGCCGCGCCTTGCTTCACGGAGACGAAAAGGGCGTTACGGGGCTGTTCCTCGGCAATGGCGACAAAGCGACGCCGCGGAATCGCTATCTCGTGGAGCCCATGAGTGCATGGCGTTATTCGGAGCCTCAAACTAAAAAATTCAAAGAGATCGTTTTCATGCCGCGTAAACATGACAAAGATCGTGCTATGTGGAGGGGGTTATCCAGCCTCATCCCTCAACTCATTCCGAAGTTAAAGATCAAGGGCAAAGGAGAATTTACCCGATATAGAATTCCAGGAGTCATTTCTTTTTACGAAAAGCTTCTCGCACAAGAGATCGTCTCCCACCGAGGTGTCATTCCGGTTCATGCCGTCGGCATCGAGTACGGGGCTCAAGAGGCAGTGGTCAGCGAGCATTTCGACGATGTCCTCAACCTTCCAGCTGGTTTGTTGGCGCCGGACAATAAGCGGCTTGTGACGCTTGTCCGTGATGCGATGGAGAAGACGGAGGAAGTCGCCAAAGTGGTGCGGCAACTGGGCGGTGACCTCATTCGCGCCCGAGGGGGCGATCCCGATGACGTGTCCTCCGCCAGGGAGAAAGCCGGAGTCGCCTTCTATTTGGCCATCGACGAGGGGTTCCCTCGGTGGTTGGCCTCCTTGGACGGCATTGAGCCCGAGGCGGCCCGAGACGACTGGCGGAACCGGCTTCGAAGTGAGGCGCGCAGGCAGAAGGAAAATCTGGTGGATTCGGCTCCGCCGGCAGCTTATGCCGGACGCGGTGAAGGGAGGAGCCGCATCGATGTCGGCCTCGCGATGAAATGGTTCGACACCGCCCTAAGCAGAGCCCTTCCTATATCTATCATTTCCCAACAAGCGAAAGAGAAAGATCAATAGTGACCACAGTTAATGAAATAATAAAAGATGAAAAGCCTTTACGTAAAAGAAAACGACGTAATCTAAGTCCGATCGGACAGAAGATCGATTGTAAGATTTCATGTTTGCAGAAAGGATATCTGTCCGAGGATTCTCGGAAACAGGCTCGGGCGCGGGCGGACTTGGCCAACCTGCGCCGCGGCCTCACCGCAGGGCCCGGCGAGCGTGTGGAGATCTGGCATCTCACTCAGGTGGACGTTTCCGACAATGCGCCGGACGAGCCCACACGTGAGGAATTCGCAGTCCACGTCTCCATGACTCTCTATGCGGCCCATCAGCAATCTCGAACCAAGCCTATGCATCGACCGGCGGAAGGACTCGGGCATGCGGCTCACAGCGTTGTAGGATACGGTGACGATGAAAACCCATCGGCTCGTGCCCGTTTCGATGCTCTGGTAATGTCCTCGACTCCGAGGGAATTGCGTCGTCATCTTCGATCGTTCGTTTCGCTGTTGCGCGCCAAGGAAATACCCTTGGACTATGGCATGCTGGTTGACGACATCGTTTGCTTCCAGCGTCCTGGAGGGGCGAAGGCGGTGCGACGGCATTGGTCACGCCAGTACTACGATTTTTCTTCGACAGATGGCGAGTCCAGCGAGACCGATTCCACAGCAGAAGACATCTGCTCGGAAAACTCACTACACAACAGTTTGAGAAATACAAAGGAATAAAATAATGAATACATATGTTGACATTCACATTGTTCAAGATCTTCCGCCCAGCTGTGTCAACAGAGATGATTCCGGCTCCCCTAAGTCGGCCATCTACGGAGGTGTACAGCGTTTACGCATATCCAGCCAATCATGGAAGCGTGCGACCCGTCATGACTTCACCGATTATTTGGATGCCTCCGAGCTGGGCACACGCACCAAGCGGGTGGTCGAGGTCCTCGCGAAAGAGATCGCCAGGCAGGCAGAAGACCTCTCCGACCAGGCTCAGAGCTTGGCGGAGCAAGTCTTCCAAGCCGCCAAGATCACGCTCGTCGCCCCGCGGGCGAAGAAGGGGGAAGAGTTCCCTAAGTCTCAGGAATCCAGTTATCTGATCTTCCTCTCGCACAGACAGATCGCTATGCTCGCGGAATTGGCCATAGCCAGTGACCGTTCGGGCAAGGCGCTCGACAAGAAAGCCGTCAAGGCGATTTTCAAGTCCGGCAATTCCATCGACGTCGCCCTCTTCGGCAGGATGGTCGCCGACGACGCCGATCTCAACGTCGATGCCGCATGCCAGGTCGCCCACGCCATCTCCACCCACGCCGCCGAAAACGAATTCGATTTCTACACCGCCGTGGATGACGAGAAAGCCCGATCCGAGGAGAAGGAAGACGCAGGGGCGGGAATGATGGGCACCGTTGAATTCTCATCGGCGACGATTTATCGATACGCAACGATAAATATAGGTATGCTTTTGGAGAATTTAGGAAATAATGAGGCGACGTTGCGCGCTTTGACTGCTTTTATTAGAAGTTTCATTAGATCTATGCCGACAGGCAAGCAGAATACATTCGCCAACCGCACGCTGCCAGACACCGTCGTCATTCACATCCGTGAGGATCAACCGGTCTCGTTTGTCGGCGCTTTCGAGAAGCCCGTCGCCCAAGATCTCACTGAAGGCTATGTCACGCGGTCGGTTAGACAGCTGGCCGACCACGAGAGAAAGCTCGAAGAGACATATGGATTCAAGCCTCTGCACGGATTCGCTGTGAGCATGGAGAGCCCCGAAGCCGTCGAATCGCTAGGCGAACGCATCTCCTTCGCCGATTTGGACGGCAGAGTGCGCGAGGTCGTCGCCCGCCGCTTGCCCGGCGCGGAGTCCGAGTGATGACCGTCCTGCTTCTGCGCCTGGCAGGTCCCCTGCAGGCCTGGGGCGTCAAATCGAAATTCTCCATTCGCGCCACCGAATTGGCGCCGACCAAGAGCGGCATCCTCGGAATGCTGGCGGCGGCTGTCGGCCGACGCCGAACCGACCCCGTCGAGGACTTGCTGACTCTGCGTTTCGGAGTGCGCAAAGACCAGCCGGGTACGGTCATCCGCGATTTCCACACTGCTCATACGCTGGACGGGAAGAAGTCGATGCCGCTGTCTGACCGGTACTACCTGTCCGATGCCGTCTTCTTGGCCGGAATCGGAGGGGAGAGATCGATGCTCGAGACGCTCGATCGCGCGGTGCGCTATCCGGCGTTTCCGCTTTATCTCGGACGGCGATCGTGTCCGCCTGCGCTTCCGGTGTCTCTGGGATTGCGTGAGGCACCGTTGCTTGAGGCCCTGAAAGAGGAGCCTTGGCTGGCTTCGGAGCGGTTTCAACGTCGTAACGGCTGGGATTTCCATGCGGAGATCCTCATCGACAAGGAAGCCGTGCGGGACGGAGAGCATTCCGATGACGTGCGCGGAAGCCGGGACGTGCCCCTTTCCTTCGACCCTCGACATCGCGAGTACTCCTTCCGCGACATCGAACGTCATAGGATTTGCCTGGGCGGTATGCGCGGGGTCGATCACCACGATCCGATGGCCGAACTGGAAGATTGACGAGGTGACCGATGCACTTGACGAAAATCGAACTCGACCTGCACAGAAGATTTGCTCGAAAACTCCTGAGCTCGCCCCAGGTTATGCACGCTGTCGTGATGAAAGCGTGCCAGCCCGGCGGCGAATCGGGGCAGTCAGATGCCACTGACGGCTTTCCCCCTGGGCGCGTGCTGTGGCGCGTGGATTCGGGGAGCTTTGGCGTGTCCCTGTACATCCTCTCCCCGAGACCCCCGGAACTGATACAGCTGGAATCCGAGGCAGGCCTCGGCGACACGGCCCGCACATTGGACTATGAGGGGTTCCTCGACAAGCTGTCGAACGGCCAGCACTGGGCATTCCGTTTGTCGGCCAATCCCATTCATTCGGTTCCTGGTAAGCCCGGTACCCGCGGTAAAAGATACGGACACGTCACTGTCGAGCACCAAAGGAAGTGGCTTCTCGAGAGGACCGGCAAATACGGGTTCTCGATTGCGGGCGCCGATGCCGAGCGTGACGGGAAGGCAGAAGACTCCGATGGCTCTTCCCCGCTGGACGCTTCCTCTGTGCTGATCGTCCGAAGGGACAGACCCGTCTTCTATCGCAACCGTCGCGATGGGCAGCGTCGGGACAGAGTGACCATCAGCCGAGTCGTATACGAAGGCGTGCTCCGTATCGACGACGCCGAGCCGTTCAAGAGAATGCTCGTCGGCGGACTGGGGCCCTCGAAAGCGTATGGCTGTGGTCTCATGACCCTGGCCCGGCCCAAGCGATCCTGAAGGTGCGTAACTTCGATGGCGCGCCTGCTTCCCGTCCCTGTGACTGCGCTTCCCAGAGCCGCGGACCGCATGTCCTTCCTGTACCTCGAGCACTGCGTCGTCCATCGCGAGGACGGTGCGTTGACGGCGCGCAACGAACAGGGGATGATGCGCGTTCCCGCGGCGTCCCTGCTCGCTGTCTTCTTAGGGCCGGGGACGTCCATAAGCCACCAGGCTATGATGCTGCTCGGAGAGTGCGGCACCACCGCTGTGTGGGTGGGCGAACGCGGGGTGCGCTACTACGCCCATGGACGCTCTCTGGCCACGTCGACCCGGCTGCTGGTCGAACAAGCCGCTCGTGTCTCTTCGCCCCAGAAGCGTTTGGGTGTGGCACGCCAAATGTACCTCATGCGTTTCGCGGGCGAGGACGTGACCGGACTCACCATGCAGCAACTCCGTGGCAGAGAGGGCGCGAGAGTCCGAGCCGTATACCGTGAGAATTCCCGCCGTACCGGAGTGCCATGGCAGAGGCGCGAATACCAGCCGGACGACTTCGACTCGTCAGATCCCGTCAACCAGGCTCTGTCCGCCGCGCACGCCGCGCTGTATGGCGTCGTTCACGCCGTCATCGTCTCACTGGGGTGCTCGCCGGGGCTGGGTTTCGTCCACACCGGCCATGAGAGGTCTTTCGTCTACGACATGGCCGATCTGTACAAAGCCGATGTGACCATACCCGTGGCCTTCGACGTGATCAGTGAGGGCATGGAGGACATAACCGGAACGACGCGACGGCGCGTCCGCGACAGGGTGTTCGAATTCAAAGTCATCGAACGCTGCGTGCGCGACATCCAAAGACTCCTGGAAGTCGATGAGTCGGAGGACCTGAGCGTCAACGTCGTCTCTCTGTGGGACTATCAACGCAAGATCGTCGCTGGAGGGACCAATCACGCCTTCGCCATGGAGGCCTCCGAGGGAGGGGATCCCCCGTGGTAGTCATCGTCCTGTCGGCGGCACCCGCAGGACTGCGCGGGGCCCTCACACGATGGATGCTCGAGGTGTCCGCAGGGGTGTACGTCGGGCATCTCTCCACGCGGGTGCGAGAGCAGGTCTGGGAATTGATCCAGGCCAACATCGGGCAGGGAAGGGCGTTGCTCGTCTACCCGGTCAAGTCCGAACAAAGATTCGCAATCCTGTCTCTCGGCCATGAACGCGTTCCCGTCGATGTCGAAGGGCTTTTGGTCATGCAGGCTCCATCTGTTCCCTCCGCAGGAGTGGAAAGGTTTCCCGGAGCGGTGCCGCCTCCGAAGGAATCCTGGTCGATCGCCGCTCGCCGGCGCCGTTATCGGAACTCCGCTGAGAGGGCGCTCCGGCGAGACTGACCTCCGGGGACGAGACAGACAGCCGTGAACGATGGTCGGCCGATCCGAGGTTTGATCTCCGGGCCTGAGACGGACACAGGACCGTTGCATTCACACTCCCTGCCTTGGATTGTCGACGTAGGACGGGTACCGGTTCCCCTGTGGACCATTACCCGTCATCCGATGGTTAATTTTCCGTCGAGCCGGTGTCAGAATTGGACCAGCAAATCGGATCACAGTATATATAGCGAACGCGAAGGAGAATCGAGACATGCCCCAACGTTCCGATGTGTCCCGTCATCGGGACAGCTCTGCAGGGATTTGGTCGGATGAAACCGCTTATTGGCGAGGAATGACGTACAGTCCCTCTTCCTCCGAAGGAGGTGGGGATTCGCGGCGAGCCGATGCCGTCCATGAGAGGGCTTCCAAACCGGAGCCTCGGGAGTCTCGGCTTTCGCCGTCCGCCGGTTCTCGGGACGATGCCAGGATTGCCGCCTCCTGGTATTCAGGGGCATCGACGTATCGCGCTGCCAACGCATACCCCGCTCCAGCCAGGCCTATCGACACCGTGTCGGCCGGTTATCCTGCATCACGGCAGTCTGAATATGATATACGGCATACTTCTCGACGTCGCTCTCACGCGAGTGGTCAGCGCATAGCGCAGGTCTCCACGCATCCGCGTACCCTTTGGCCGGCGCGAAGACGCGAGTTCCTCATGAGGCCGGGCGGAATCCTTATGCTGGCCACGGCAATCGCCTCAACTCTGGCCTTAGGATGGCTGGCCATCTTCCTCGGGCAGTCCTGAGCCGATCTCTTCTTCTCACTCCTCGCCGGTGGATCTACTGCGGAGCGGTGTTGTATTTGTGGCAAGGCGGTTGTGCAGAGATAGAATGCCAGTGCTGTCGCAACATGCACTATACTGTAAGGAGAGTTGCACATGGTCAGGCGCTTCAATCCGCCGCCCAATTGGCCGGCTCCGCCCGAAGGATGGGTTCCCGACCCGTCGTGGCGACCGGACCCTGCCTGGGGGCCGGCTCCGGAGGGATGGAATTTCTGGCTTGACGACGAGGATGAGCGGCATTTGCAGGCTGCCGAGTCCGGAAATGCCGCATCGTCCGACGAGACGGTCTTCTCCGCCTCGAGAGCAGCCGAAGTCTTCTCGTCCTACTCGGCCTATTTCAATGAACAGCCGCCCGACGGGCTGTCAGACGCCGGGCATGGTCAGTCGTGGAATGCCGGTAGTCCTGGAGGGTATCCGGTCGGCGACGTTCCCGGTCCGATCGGCGCGAATCCAAGGCCTGTTGGAGAAACCGGTACTCTCGGACCAGCGATTGACGGCACTGCACCGTCGGCCCCCTCGGCGGCGATGCCGCAGTACCAGGCCATGCCCCAATACCAGGCTATGCCGGCGTCGGCCGCTCTTCCGCCGGTGCTCGGCGGGCAACCCTTCGCGGATGCGGGATCGGGGCAGTCGGATCAGAGGCCTAAGAAAAAAGGCTTCTTTACAAGGCCGATAGGCGTGATCCTCATCCTTCTCATCGTCACAGGGCTTATTGTCGGGGGATTTTTCGCGGTCAAGAGTCTTCTGGACGATAAGAACGATGAGTCCTTGGGAATGAATATCACTCATGAAATGAAGTATGTAGAAAACTATATTGATTAACGCAGTTCAATTTTATTGAAAGGATTTATTTTATATATTGTACATTACGTTTAAATGTTTAAAGTCGATTCGCGATACTGTATTTAAATATTTAATAATATAAAACGACAAAACGCTTAGTATGTATTGAATAATCTTTTCGTTTTCTTTTGTATTCGACGAAAATGACCAAATGCCGAGACGACAGTCACGGGTTTCCGGTACTCGCTATCATGGAATCCATGACTCGCACCATCGACATCGCGGTGATTCCGGGTGACGGCATCGGTCCTGAAGTCGTCCGCGAGGCTTGTAAAGTCTTAGAGTCTGCTGTAGCAGTATGCGACACAATCGGAAATGAAAGATTACATATTCAGTTTACCCGCTACGAACTTGGCGCTGAACGTTACCACAGGACGGGCGAGATCCTCCCTGACGCCGAGCTCGAAGAGATCAAGCGACATGACGCAATCCTCCTCGGAGCGGTAGGCGATCCGTCAGTTCCCTCCGGACTGTTGGAAAGAGGTCTGCTCCTCAAACTCCGCTTCGCCTTGGACCACTATGTCAATCTCAGACCCAGCAGGCACTATCCGGGTGTTCCGACTCCGCTCGCAGCCCCCGGCGCGATCGACTTCCTCGTCGTGAGAGAGGGGACCGAAGGGTTGTACTGCGGCAACGGGGGGGTCATGCGGCAGGGAACCCCTCACGAAGTCGCCACAGAGGTTTCCGTCAACACCGCTTACGGAGTGGAACGAGTGGTCCGCTACGCTTTTTCGAAAGCCGTGTCACGTTCTCGCAAAAAGCTGACATACGTTCACAAACACAACGTCCTTGTCAATGCGGGAGGCTTGTGGCGAAGGATCGTCCAAGAAGTGGGCGCCGAATACCCCGATGTCGCGGTCGACTATCTCCACGTGGACGCCGCCACGATATTCCTGCTCACCGATCCCGGACGATTCGACGTGCTTGTAACCGACAACCTTTTCGGTGACATTCTCACCGACGAAGCCGGCGCAGTGACGGGCGGCATCGGCCTGGCGGCCTCGGGCAACATCAATCCCGAAGGCTCCTACCCGTCGATGTTCGAGCCTGTCCACGGGTCGGCTCCGGACATCGCCGGGCGGCATAAGGCCGATCCCACCGCGGCGATATCCTCCGCGGCTTTGCTTCTCGACCATTTGGGGCATCCCGGCCCCGCACGTGCCATCGAGACAGCAGTCGAGGCCGATATGGCGGTGCGGGCGGAGGCAGCGGCTTCAGGAAACCCTCTTGTGCGTTCAACTCCGCAGATAGGCGACGACATCGCAGCCCGTCTCCGAGGCTGACTACCCGACCGGGAAGCAGGCGGTCTTCAACCTTCGGGCGGGCGATGCCTCGGCACGTCCTCCGGCTACAATCGGTCTATCGTCAAGAAAGAAAAGAAGTGACACAATGACGTATACGAATCTAGAACTCGCCTCCATGGGAAAGGTTCCACTCGCCGACGAATTGCTCGGCTCCTGGGAAATCGTTCCCAATCCGCATTCGACGAGCCAGGCAGAGCGCAGCGCGGCTCTCGTCGATCTCGGCTTCGGTAAACGGTTCTCCGACCACATGGCCCATGCGACATGGACCGCCGAGCGGGGATGGCATGATTTCAGGATCGAACCGTACGAAGCTATTGCCATGAGTCCGGCTGGCGCGGTTCTCCATTACGGGCAAGAGGTCTTCGAAGGTCTGAAGGCCTATCGGCACGCCGACGGCTCCATCTGGACGTTCCGGCCCACCTACAACGCAGCGCGACTCAACCATTCGAGTCGCCGCCTGGCCATTCCCGAGTTCGAGCATGAAGCCTTCATCGGATCGATCGTCAATCTCGTCCGTCAGGACGCCGCATGGGTGCCCGATGCGCCGGGGTCGTCCCTCTACCTCCGTCCCTTCATATTCGCATCCGAAGCCTTTCTGGGTGTGCGGGCCTCGCATCGCTACGAATACATGGTCGTCGCCTCCCCATCCGGAGCCTATTTCGCGAATGGATTCCAGCCCATCGACGTGTGGGTCGAACGGGAGTTCCACCGTGCCGGAACGGGAGGCATGGGCGACGCCAAGACCGGCGGCAACTATGCATCCTCGTTGCTGCCGAAGACGGTCGCTCACGACGCGGGGTATGACGAAGTCATGTTCCTCGACGCGACGATGGGGACCGATATCGACGAACTCGGCGGCATGAACGTCTTCGTGGTCATGTCGGATGGATCGATCCGCACGCCTCGGTTGACGGGCAACATCCTCGCGGGATGCACCCGTTCCTCCATCCTTCAGCTCTTGCGGGACGAAGGACGCGACGTCAGGGAGGAGACTCTGCCCATTGCGGACGTTCTAGCGGGAATCGACAGCGGTGCGGTGACCGAGATGTTCGCATGCGGGACTGCCGCCGTCGTCACATCCATCGGGTCGCTTTCGAGTCGGGATTTCCACGTCGATCTTCCGGGACACGAAACGACCAAAGCGATATACGACCACTTGACGGGTATTCAGCTCGGAATGGTTGAAGACACGCACGGTTGGCTGTACCGCTTGGCATGAGGCGGCCTCGGATACGCAGAGGAACCTGTGGATTCGGGCAGCCAGGCTTCGATCGGTTCCCGCCTTTGCCGGTGGCATCGCCGCGTTCGGAAGGTTGCGGCCGGTCTTGCCGAGAGGCTCACTGCGCCGTCTTGAGCTGGGATGACGGTCGAGACGAGCTCATGGCGGTCGCAGCCGTTCCGGCTTGACACCGGAGCTCGCGGAGTGAGGAGTGCCCAGAGGAGAATCGTGGGAGTTCGCGCATACGCCGACGCACTTGGCCGCGGCGATGGCGAACTCGCTGCGGGAGCGGAGCATCGTGCGCGAAGGGGAATGCCGAGGAACTGAGAACCCCTGAGGGCCTCAGGGGAGTCTCGGGACTCAGCGCTGGTTGGAGTTATCCGAGCTTCTTGGAGCCGGAGCGGTCAGCGTTCTTGGTGCGAGGCGGCGATGGCAATGACGTGCGCAGACGCCGGCGCCTTGGGGGCCGGACCCGGCAGAACGGCGAGGCTATGGTCGGCGCGCTAGACATCCTTCACAGGAGGCCGTGCAGCGCCGTCGGACCCGGAGGTTTATCGCGTAGATGTCCGAAGGAATGGGCGAGGGCCGAACACTGCCGTGCCCACTCGCACCTGGGTGGAGCCCTCCTTGACGGCTATCTCCATGTCGTTCGTCATGCCCATCGACAATTCTGCGCAAGAACTCACCCCGGCCGCCCTAATGGCGTCGCGCAGCTCGCGCACGCGCGCATGCGAAGCTGCGACAGCCGTGACGTCATCCGTATTCGCGCCGATGAGCATGAGCCCCGTCAGACGCAGATTGGGCAGCTCTGCGATCTCCCCCGCCAAGTCCACGACCGCCTCCGGCGGGGCTCCATACTGGGATTCCGATCCGGCGGAGTTGACCTGGATCATGACATCGAAACGACCGACCGGATCCCCCCACCGGTCGCATTCGCCCGACGAGATGCGCCTCTCCTGAATGCGGTTGAGACGAGAAGCCAGCTCGAAGGAGTCGACCGTCTCCACGCAATCGGCCGCGCGCAGCGCCTTGCCGGCCTTGTTGGCCTGGACGTGGCCGATCACGTGCACTCGGTGGGACGGCGCCCCCGAGGATCTCAATTCGGACTCACTCTGTGTGAGCTGTTGGATGTAGTTGTGGCCGATCCTGGACGCACCGGCTCGCAGCGCCGCTGCCACGCGTTCCGGTTCTTGGAACTTCGCGGCCAAGAGAATGGCGACGGCGTCCTCGGCACGCCCCGAGGCGATCGAAGCGGCCGCCACGCTCTCGCGAATTCGAGTGAAGCGCGTGGCGATCTCGGTCACATCCGGGCGGAGCACGCCGTCGAAGCTGGTTTCCTGCCCCGACCAGTTGACGCCGTTCGTCTCGATTCGTCCGCGCTGTGCCATTCCCTTTGGGTTGTCTGGTTCGTTGCTCATCTCGACCTCGTATGCCGGCAGTGACAATTGCAGTGTAGCCGCGTCAGGTCAACTCCAGAGTTTCCCGACGCGAACGACCCGCAGACGCACCGCGCCCGCCTCGTCGCATTCGTCGAGGTCCACGAAAGCGTGGAAACCCCAGTCGCCGTCGCCTACGCCGTCATCGAAGACCTGTGTGACGACCCATAGGCGGCCGGGTTCTCTTCCGTCCATGAGCGCTTCCGCCACGTCGCCGGGAACGCCCACTTCGATGAGATCCGCCGCTTCGGCCCGTTCCCGGATACGGAAGAAATCCGCTCCACGCGCCTGGGAGCCGATGCCGATCGCCTCGTATTCGTCGTAAAACGGGTCGGTCGCTTCTAGCCAGGCCTCGCCGTCCCAGGTCGGCCCCTGCGGGTAAACGGTGCCGTCCGGTGCTGTTCCCGGAGACCACGATGGGTCGCCGTCCAGACGGTCGAGGGCCTCGCCGTCCTCGAACTGGACGGCTTCGACTCGTCGGAAGGCCGCGTTGCGGACCGCAACCCTGAAGGCATGTCGATTGCGGGTCACAGCCGCCGTGCCGCCTTCTGCGACGCCATAGGCGACTTCGTCGAATCCGGACTCCGCACCCGTAGCGGGGCCTTCGGCTTGCTGGGCCGTGGCTCTCCCCTCCGCGAGGGCCTCCCATTCGTCGATCAGCGAGGAATCGACGGAACGGATGAGCGAGCCGAGCCAGACTGTGATGTCGTCGACTTCGTCTGTGCGCGCCTCGAGGGGAACTGTCTGCCGGAGCGCCTTGTAGACGTCGGTGAGATAGCGCAACAGGACCCCCTCACTGCGAGCGAGGTCGAGACGCGAGACGAACTCGGAGAAAGTCTCCGCATGCTCGATCATCTCCCGTACGACGGACTTCGCAGTGAGCTCGTAGCCGTCGACCCAGGGATTCGTCTGCCGGTAGACGTCCAGCGCTCCGTGCAACAGTTCGCCGAGAGGCTGAGGCCACGTGATCCGGTCGGCCTCGGCCATTCGCTCCTCATACCCGATCCCCGCAGCCTTCATCTTCCCGATGGCCTCGCCGCGGGCCTCCCGCTCCTGTGCATAGAGGACCTGCATGGGATTCTCCTGGACGGATTCGACGACGCTGACGACGTCCAGCGCATAGTCCTGCGATTCGCGGTCCAACAGATCGAGACCCGCCAGCGCGAAGGGCGCGAGCGGCGAGTTGAGCGCGAAATCGCCGGGGACTTCGCGGGCGAATGCAATGGCGGACTCTCCCGGGTGAGCGTCCTGCCACCGACGGTCGTGGTGGACGAGGATGCCCGCGGACCGAAGGGTCTCGTATATCTCCACCGCCTTGCGAAGGAGCGGATTGGACGGCGTGGCGGGCTCGTGGTTGTCGGTCAGGAGGCGGATGGCGGCTGCGACGGCGTCGCCCGGCCTCTGAAGGACGTTGAGAAGCATCGCATGGCTCACCCGCATGTGCGAGACCAACGTCTCCGGCTGGGCTCTCTGAAGATGCGCGAAGGTCTTGTCCGACCACAGCACGACGCCCTCGGGCGCCTTCTTCTTGACGATCTTCTTCAGTTTCTTCGGGTCATTCGCGGCCTTCTCGAGGGCCTTCGCGTTTTCGATCTCGTACTCGGGCGCCTGAACGATGACGTCGCCTCGGGTGTCGAAACCGGCGCGTCCCGCGCGCCCCGCGATCTGGTGGAATTCCCGGGCGGACAGATGCCGCGAGCGCGCGCCGTCGAATTTCGACAGGGAGGTGAGGAGTACCGTGCGGATCGGCACGTTGATGCCGACGCCCAGTGTGTCCGTTCCGCAGACGACCTGTAGGAGCCCCATCTGGGTGAGTCGTTCGACGAGCCGTCGATAGCGGGGGAGGAGCCCTGCGTGGTGCACGCCGATTCCGGCGCGCAGGAGTTTGGAGAGGGTCCTGCCGAATCCGGGGCCGAATCGGAAGTCGCCGATCGCCGCCGCGATCTTATTCCTCTGCTCTTTCGCGAGGAGATTGATCGGCAGGAGCGCCTGGGCCTGGGCCACCGCTTCGCGTTGGGAGAAGTGGACGACGTAGACGGGTGCCCGGTGTGTGTGGACGAGTTCGTTGACGACTTCGCCCAGAGGCTCGCGTGAGTAGGAGAAGTTCAAGGGGACGGGGCGTTCGGCGTCGTCGACGGTGGTCACGCTGCGGCCGGTGCGGCGCTTCATGTCCTCGGCGAGGAATGCCGTGTCGCCGAGGGTTGCGGAGAGGAGTACATGCTGGGTCGAGGTGAGTTCGAGAAGCGGTACCTGCCACGCCCAGCCGCGCTGGGGATCGCCGTAGAAGTGGAACTCGTCGGCGACGAGGACGCCGATGTCGGCGTCCTCGCCCTGGCGCAACGCCATGTTCGCGACGATTTCCGCCGTCGCGCAGACGATGGGTGCCGATGCGTTGATCGATGTGTCGCCGGTGATCATTCCGACATTGTGCGCTCCGAAGGTCGCGATGAGTTCGAAGAACTTCTCCGAGACGAGCGCTTTGAGCGGGGCCGTGTAATAGGCGGTGCGGCCTTCCGCCAGTGCGGTGAAGATCGCCGCCAGGGCCACCATCGACTTGCCCGAGCCCGTGGGAGTGGAGACTATGAGATGCTCGCCTTCGACGGCGGCGAGGAGGGCTTCTTCCTGATGAGGGTAGAGAGGTCGACCGGTCGATTCGGCCCAGGAGACGAATTCCTCATAGATCGCTTCATCCGGTGGAGTCAGGCCGTGTGCGTCCTCGATGCGGTCGAGGGCGGCGTTCAGAGGCGAGGGTGCGGCGGAAGCCTCAGCGGGCACGGAGGAAGTCACTCAACAAGGGTGCCATATCCGTGGGGTCACGCGTTGCCGGAGTCGGCGAGGCGAGGGACGCCGTGCTGGTCCGCAACGATCGCGAAGCCCGCCGAGGACGGCGATCCGGGGTCTCCGTCGTGCTCGTCATTTCCTGTGCGTGAGGGCACATTCGGGGCCGGCGGCTCCGACTTGCACGGAGGCGTCGACGGCGGTAAGCTCAATGCGTTCGCATCGCTAGCTCAATTGGTAGAGCAACTGACTCTTAATCAGTGGGTTCTGGGTTCGAGTCCCAGGCGGTGTACTGGCTGAGGCCTCCGGGGTATCGGAGGCCTCTTCGCGTGGATGGTCTGTATCGAGTCGAAGTCCGGTGGGTATTCTGGGCTCATGACAGTTGCCAAGGCCAAGTCGCGTGCACAGACTTTTACGATCAGCGACCTCGTCGACTATGCGAGGGAAGGCGCGCTCCGCATCCCTGAGTTTCAGCGTTCTTTCCGGTGGGGGCAGAAGGACATCTTCGATCTTTTCGACAGTATCCGGCGTGGCTATCCGGTGGGCAACGCGCTTCTGTGGAGGCGCGAGGCGCCCGCGGGGAACGTGCGCTTCGGCGAACTCGGCATCGTCGCCCCCGAAAGGCACGATGCCCTCTGGGTCGTCGACGGGCAACAGCGCATCACGAGCCTCGTCAACGCCGTGGCTGAGGAGATCGATGCGAATTCGCAGTTCGCGGTCGTCTACCTGCCCAAACACGAGCGTTTCACGAGCCTGCGCAATGCGCGCGGGCAGGTGGCCGTTCCGGTTCCGACTCTGTTCAGCATCCCTCGGCTTTTCATGTGGTTCCAGGAGAACCCTGACGGACAGCAGTATGCGGAACATCTGCAGACGGTCACGACCGCGTTGCGGGACTTCGCGTTGCCGACCACTGTCCTCGAACGGGCGGACGAGGATGAGCTCCGGCGGATCTTCGACAGGATCAACAATGCGGGCAAGCGTTTGAAGAAGTCCGAAGTCTTCAACGCCATCAACGGCGCCAGCGGATCGGGCGCCGAGATCGTCAACGTCACCACGATCGCCGACAGCCTCGCCTCCAGCACCACGTTCGGACGGATGCCCGATGACTTGGTCTATTCCGCGCTTCTCGTGCGCAGGCATCCCGACCTCACTCGCAGCCCCAACGACGAGTTCACGCCCGACAGGAGAAAGCTGTCGGACTTTCCGGACGAGGACGAGGCTGCGAGTTTTCGCCGGACGGAGGATTCCCTTCACGCCACTGTCAAGTTCCTTCAGGATCGTGTGGGGGTTCCCCATATGACGTTCCTTCCGCAGCAGTTTCTTCTACTCATCCTCAACAGGTATTTTTCCCTTTTCCCCGACCCGGACAGACGCACTCGCAGGCTTCTCGTCCGGTGGTTTTGGAGAGCCGCCGCGAATGCGGTGCTGCTGTCTCTCTCCAGTAGTACGTCTGTGCGTAAGCTCACCAAACTCATTGTCAAAGGCGATGAGCACGGGTCGATTCAAAGGCTTCTGGATGCGGTTAAAGTCGAGAACACTTTCACCACTCCCGATCTGGAAGTTTTCAGAACCAATCAGGGGGCGAGCAGGATAGCCCTTTGCACGATGTGGGCGCGCCATCCTCGTTCGCTCGAGACGCGGAAGCGGCTTGAGTTCAACGACCTAGCTGCGAGCGTCGAAGAGATCGGCTCGCTCAACGACGTCGTTCGACGGGTCGTCTCCTCGAATGACTGCGATGAGCGACACCGCAATTCCACGGGCAACCGTGTGATCCTTGGTTTCGAGGATCCCGACATCGCAGACTGGATGGCCATGGTGTACGACTCGATTCGCGACCGCGAGATCGATGAAGTGCTCGCCTCTCATTTCTTCACTCCGGACGACGTCAGGCTATTCGGATCGGATCCGCAGACGGTGATCGAGAGGAGAACTCAGCGCATCGTCGACGAAGTCCACCGCTTTCTGGATGTCCAGACCGGGAGGGACCCCGACGCCTCGGCCCCGGCCGCACCCAGCCCGGACGACGAGCTGTAGGGTTTCGCCGAGGCGATGCCTTGGCGGGTGGACGAACGTGGGCGAAGCGGGAAGCGCTCTGGTCCGCCGTAGGCCCGCCTCGCCTCGGTCCGTTCCGGTACAGTTGAAGACGTGTCTGCACCACTCGTGACTCTGGCCACCTGCGCCGATCTGCCCGATCTCGACCCCGACGAGGCTGGACTGCCCGACGCGCTGCGGGAAAGAGGCCTCGAACCCCGTATCGCCGTGTGGAACGACCCTTCCGTGGACTGGAATGCGGCGGGGGTCGTCGTCGTGCGGTCAGTGCGCGACTATGCGGTCAACCGCGAAGCTTTCCTGGCGTGGGCGCGTTCCGTTCCCCGGCTGCTCAACCAGGCGGGTCTCATGTCGTGGAATTCGGACAAGCACTATCTGGCCGAGCTGGCCAGGCGCGGTCTGTCGACCATTCCGACGACGTGGCTCGAACCCGACCACAAGTATTCGAAGCATCAGGTGCACACGCGCTTTCCGGCCTTCGGCGATTTCGTCGTCAAACCCGCCGTGTCGTCGGGAGGGCGGGGGACCGGACGCTACACTGCCACGGACCCGGCATCGCGCGGGGCGGCCATCCGCCACGCGATGCACGAGCTCTCGCGCGGCCGTTCCGTCATGGTGCAGCGATACCTTGAGGAAATCGATCGCTCAGGTGAAATATCCCTCATCTACCTCAATGGGCTGCCCGCATACAGGGTGGAGAAAGAGGCTATGCTCCACCCGCGCTTTCGGTCGGAAGACGAGCTTCACGAAGAGGTGGTGCGCTCGGCCGACGCCAACGAAAACGAATGGCGTTGGGGCGAGGAGATCCGCAAGGCCGTCCACTCCTTCACCATCGACACACACGGGCGCGACGAGCTCGCCTTGTTCAACCGAGTCGACATCGTACGCGGCGGACCGGCAGACCAGCACGAGTTCTACGTCATGGAGATCTCGCTGATCGACGGTTCGCTCTACCTCTCTTCCGATCCCGGCCATCTCGCCAAGTTCGCCGACGCCATAGCCATGAGGGTCGGCTGGTGACGCGGTCGACCGTCCGCCATTGGCGAGGACCGTCGAAGGGAGACGGTCAGTCGGCCACGTAGACAGTCTTGCCGCGGGCGTGCCGCGTCGCCAGGTGAGCCAGGGCCGCTGGGACGTGGGCGAGGCTCACGGTCTCGGTGAGCATGGCGTCGAGGGTTCCGTTGGCCACACGCCTCATGATGGCGGTGAGCATGGTGACCAGGTCTTTCCGGGCGGCCGGGTTGCCATAGGCGTGTACGGCCCCGAGCGAGATCTCGTGCACGGACGGAGACGTCGTGAAAGGCCGGACGGGGTTCGTCTCCGGGCGTCCGGCCACGGCGACGAGCCCTCCTCCGTAGGCGACGAGCTCAAGGTTGTCGCGAGCTGAATCCGGGCCGATGGTGTCGATCACGCCGTCCACGCCGTAGCCGTTCGTGAGTTCGCGGACGCTGGTCGGGACGTCGTCGGTATGGTAGTCGAAGACGATGTCGGCTCCGAGTCTGCCGACGTACATGAGATTGGCGGGCGAGGCCGTGGTGAAGACGCGCGCCTGGCGCGAGCGGGCGAGCTGAATGGCGAATCCTCCGACGCCACCCGCTCCCCCCGTGACGAGTATGGTGTCTCCGGCGTGCAGGTGAAGTCGACGATTGATCGCCTGGTAGGCGGTCATGCCCGCACACGGAAGTGCGGCGGCCCTCTCGAAGCTGAGTCCCTGAGGCATCGGGGCGACCGTGTCCGCTGCTGTGACGGCGAACTCGGCGTACCCGCCGTTCCTACGGAGATCCCCGTGATAGGCCACCTTGTCTCCGGGAACGAAACCGCTGACGTCCTGGCCCACTTCTTCGACGACCCCGGCCACATCCAGGCCGAGGATGTGCGGCCACGTCCACGCCGGGTTGCCGGACTGGGCGACGCGATAGTCGACGGGGTTCAAACCACACGCTTTGACGCGGACGACGATTTCCCCGGGGCCGGCGTGAGGGGCCTGCGCCTCGCCGAGCCGGAGGGTCTCGGGAGGACCGGGGGCATCGAGCAGTAGGGCTTTCATGAATTCCTCCTCATGATGCGTAGATGCGTCGACTGCACAGGATGCGTCGACTTAGGCAAGCGACACGAGACTAACCGCGGGACATGCGCATTGGCTGTAAAACACGCGAATGTCCTCTTCCGGCGAAGCGCGCCGCGCGGAGGAGGGCGAGTCCTGACGTTTGCTGCGTTCCGGCGGATCCACGCGGACGCCGTCGCAGAGAGCCGACGGCGAATCGACTGACTGTGACCGAAAATACAGCGATGCCGGAACCGCGACGCAGTCTCACGAGAACGCCGGGCAGGTGTCCGGCATCACGGGACACCGATTCGGCGGCGCGCTCGCGGCGACGTTAAACTCGTCTCGTTGCCGCTCACAAGGCGGTGCACGCGGTGGCTGTAGCTCAGCTGGTAGAGCTCCTGGTTGTGGTCCAGGCGGTCGCGGGTTCGAGTCCCGTCAGCCACCCCAAGGGTGGATGTGGCCCGTCGGTGAAGGCTGTTCTGGAGGGGAGTGCCTCCCGGTGGGGAACTCATCGATGCGTTCACCTGTTTTCGGGCTCAAGGTGGCGATTTGGCGCACTCCTTCGTCGAATTTGCGAGGATAGGGAACGACAGATGCCGGTTGTCCGCCCGGCAGGGAGTGAGGCTGAAGCGAGGCGATGACCATGCACGGTTCCCGACGGGAAGACGAATGCCAGCAGTCGGGGGAGCCGGCTCTTCTCCGCCAACCACAGCCGGGCGGCGAGGGGCCGGAGATCGTCACGGTCTGCGCCCCTCTCATCGAAGTGGAGGGTCGGATTTTCAAGGACTTGGCCCGTACCGGTGAACTATTGCCCTATGAAGACTGGCGATTGGACGCCTCAACTCGCGCCGCCGACTTGGCCGGCCGGCTGAGCGTCGAGCAGATAGCCGGACTCATGCTCTACTCTCCCCACCAGACGGTTCCCGCCCTGCCGGACGGTCCCTTCCCCGGAACCTACGGTGGCAAGGATTACGACGTCTCAGGCGCTCGCCCCTGGGATCTGACCGACCAACAGCGTCGTATGCTCGCCGACGGCGTCCGCCACGTCCTTGTCATGAATCTGCAGGACGCGGCGACCGCCGCCCGCTGGAACAATGCGATGCAGGCGTTCTGCGAGGCCCTTCCCCTCGGAATCCCAGTCAACGCATCCTCCGATCCGCGCAACGGTGCAGCCGAGGCGTCGGCCGAGTTCAAGGGCGGAGCCGGTGGCGTCTCCCGCTGGCCCGAGGGACTGGGCATGGCGGCGCTGTTCGACCCGGAACGCATGCGCGAATGCGCTTCTATAATCTCCCGCGAGTACAGGGCGTTGGGCATCGTCACCGCTCTAGGGCCCCAAATCGACTTGGGAACCGAACCGCGCTGGATGCGCTTGGAGGACACCTGGGGTCCGCATTCCAGGCTCGTCACCGACTATGCGGCCGCCTACTGCGATGGCATGCAGACGAGCCAAATCCCGTGTGGCGAATGCGTCGGCGAGGCCGGAACTGTTTCGCGCACCGACCCTGGCTGGGGTCGGCATTCGGTAGCGGTCATGGTCAAACACTGGCCGGGCGGCGGCAGCGGGGAGGCCGGACGAGACGCTCACTATGGTTTCGGCAAATTCGCCGTCTACCCCGCGGGAAACGAAGCCGAACACCTGCAGCCTTTCACCGAAGGGGCCTTTCGCCTGCCCGGTCCCACAGGATGCGCGGCCGCCGTCATGCCCTACTACTCGATCGCGTGGGGGTACGAAGGCGGCAATGACGGCCGGGACGGCCAGACTCCGCGAGGCAACTCGTACAACCGCTACCTCATACACGGGTTGCTGCGCGGCCATTGCGGCTATGACGGCGTCGTGTGCACCGACTGGGGTGTCACCGCCGACCCCGACCCGGAGATCGGCGATTTCGGCAAACGCTGTTACGGGGTCGAGGACATGAGCGTCGCCGAACGCCACCTGCTCGCCATCGACAACGGGGTAGACCAATTCGGCGGCAACAGTGACATCGGCCCGATTCTAGAGGCCTACCGACTCATGGCACGGCGGGACGGACAGCGGATGGCCCGCGGTCGATTCGAGGCGAGCGCCACAAGACTGCTGCGCACGTCCTTCCGGTGCGGCCTGTTCGAAAACCCCTACTTGGACCCTGAGAGCTCGACGGCCACGGTGGGCAGGGCCGACTTCACCTCCACGGGGAAGGCCGCGCAGCGCGACTCTCTCGTCCTGCTGAAGAACAGACCGGTCGGCGTCAGCGGGGTAGCGGGGTCGAGAGCGCCATCCGCTGACAGTGCTGCGAACGTTTCGGAATCGGCCGTGCACCCGACGTTGCCGCTCACCTCAGACGCCACGGTGTATGTACCGACCCTTCACCGTGAGGACTCGCTGTCCTTTTTCCGCACGCCGGTGGCGGCGCATGACGTCGACCCTCTCCGTGTCGACTCCTGTCCCCTGCGGCGGACGCACGATCCGCGGAAGGCCGACGTCGCCGTCGTCTTCATCGAGAGCCCTCTGTCCAACCCCTACTCCGTGGACGACCGGGAGAAGGGCGGCAACGGCTACCTGCCGTTGACCCTTCAGTACCGACCCTACACGGCGCGGACCGCTCGCCAACGGTCCATCGCCTCCGGGGATTTCCGCGAGAGCGCCGACCGGGGTTACAGGGACAAGACCAATCGGGCCGTCAACGCCTCCGATCTCAACGCGGTTCTGCAGGCGCGGGCGGACATGGAAGAGAAGCCCGTCATCGTGGTGGTTCGCATGCACAACCCCGCCGTGCTCGCCGAGTTCGAACCGTACGTCGATGCCATCATCGTGGATTTCGGCGTGGAGCAGGATGCCGTATGGGAACTCCTGACAGGCGCGTTCGCACCGTCGGGACTGCTGCCGTTGGCCCTTCCCACAGACATGGAGGCTGTTGAGGCCCACTGCGAGGATCTCCCCTTCGACTACGAGCCATACGCCGACACGGAAGGCAACGCCTACGACTTCGGCTACGGTATGAGCTTCGGAGGCGTCATCGACGATGATCGCACCCACCGCTATACGATGAAACGGGGAGGCGAATAGGGCGAAGGGCACTTTCCCCGTTACGGGAGGGAGCGGTCTCGACGCTATTCGGAAAGCGAGTATTCTCGCATCGAAGAAGCAATTCAGAGCGGCAAAGCGATGGAATTACGAATCGATATGATGCAAACCGTTCCTATAAGCATAAATAATAGCCTGTGCCCTATCGCGGAAACTGAGCTTGGAGAAGATACGATTGACGTAGGTTTTGACCGTCGCCGGAGAGAGGAAGAACCGATCGGAGATTTCGGGATTCGACAGTCCCTGGGCTATGGCGTAGAAGACCTCCCGTTCACGCGGGCTGAGTGAGTCGATGTCTCGGCGGGGTTCCCCTTTTTCCGAATCCGTCTCGGGCATCGGAATGATGCGCCGGGTATACATGTCGATCAGCTGTCTGGTGATGCGCGGCTCGACCACGGCTTCGCCGCTGGCGACGATCCGCACCGCACGGATGAGCGCTTCCGGCGAGCTGCTTTTCAGAATGAAGGCACTGGCGCCCGCGTCCAAAGCGCCGAAAGCGTATTCGTCGAGGTCGAAAATCGTCAATGCGATCACCCTGATGTCGGGGTGGGCGGACACAATGCGTCGAGTGGCGTCGATTCCTCCCATTCCGGGCATGCGGATATCCATGAGCACGATGTCGGGTTCGGCTTCCGCGATGGTCTGAAGGGCTTCTTCGCCCGTGCCGGACTCGCCGACGACCGCGATGTCGTCCGTCGCGTCGAGCAGGAGCGCATTGCCTTCGCGGTATAGTTCTTGATCGTCGACGAGGACGACTCGGATGGCTTCTTTCATCGGTGCGTTGCCGTCCCTCCGTTTTCGTCGACGACCAGGAAGGCGTGCGTCCGCCATCCTCCGTCCGGTCGTGGGCCGGCAGTGCTGCCGCCGTCGTACTTCGCTGCGCGGGCGGAGATTCCGTGAAGGCCTCGACCCGAGCCGACTCTTGTCACGTCGTGAACGGGTGCGTCGTCGGTGATCGCGATGTCGATCCGGCCCTTCTCGACCGTGATTTCGACTTCCACGCACTGGGCGCCGTGAGCGTAGCGCAAGGCGTTCGTCAAACCTTCCTGCACGATCCGAAAGACGGTCGTTTGCAGTTCGGGTCTATTCGCCGGAAGTTTTCCGCGTTTCGTTAGCTGCACTGGGAGGCCGGCCGAGCGGAAGACCTCGACGAGGCCTTCCAGGGATTCTCGGCTTGCATTCTTTTCGGCGTCGCCGCTGTCGGCGCGATCATCACGTGGAAGGAGGCGAAGGATGTGCCCCATGTCCACCAGGGCGGTGCGTCCGACTTGCGAGAGGTTGTGGAGTGCTCGCGTCGATCGCTCGGGATATTTCGACCATGCCGACGCCGCTCCATTGGCTAAGGCGATCATGGTCGAAAGTGAGTGCGCCACGACATCGTGCATGTCGGCGGCGATCCTGGCGTGTTCTATGCGCTCTTTCCACAGTTCGGCCAGTAGCGCATGTCGCTGCCGATGTCCGCGGATGGCCGTTCCGGTGGCCAAGGCGGCTAAAGCGAAGGGGGAGAAGACCGTGGGCGAGTATCTCGCCTGCGTGATCGTGCACTGCATGAGCGCCGTACCCACGGGTAGAAGCACGCCTACGGCGTAGCCGAACAGCCCCCGGCGATACCCTTGAAGGCTGGCGACGTCGTAAAGCGCGAAAGCGAACGGGAAATCGCGGAAATCGGTGAAGTCGATGGCTGAGACGACGCTGCTGAATGCGACTGCGGCGATGAGCGTCCCAAACGGGAGTCTCCTCCTCCAGAAGAGCACGGCGCTGATCGCAAGAGCCGGAAGGCTCAATTCCCTCCCTGAGAGCTTGACGGACAGGACTTGGATTGAAACGCAGGTGACGACCGCGAGCCAGTCAGCCGACCTCGGGTGCCGGGACATCCATTCTCGGACGGGCCAGATCCGACGGGCGATGTCCCGCCAGCTCTCATCGTCTTCGACAGTTTTGCCTGACATAGTGTCCTCAATTGTTTGGAAATAGTTCGGTAGTTTCTCTATTTGAGAATGCTGAAGTTATAATGGCCGTATTTTATAGCACATTGATATATGACTATCGGATGCTTTAATCGTGCGGTGAGCTGTAAGGCGAATGACTCGTACATCCCGTCCGTGACATCGGCTTCCTCTTCAAATTCAAACGAGAAGCCAGAGACGGAAAACAGTTGATGTATTCGTGGTGAAGCGATAGTGTCGTACCCTCGACGGAATCATTTTACCTTGATGCGGAACCGGCTGTGTGTGCGGATGGGCGTCTCTTCGCCCACGGCGTGCAGGCGCCTTCCATCCCGTGAGCGGGCGGATCCTTGTGATGAGAGGGGATTCCACGGGTCCGCCTGTGCGTTCGCAAGCTGCTCGTCGCCTGACGGGCTGCCGTGTAAAACCGGTGTGCCCGTCCCGTTCGGAGCCTCCCGGCCGCGATCGTGCGCGGCGAGCTTCACTTCGCGACGATGGCCTGCAGATAGCGTCCCGTGACGAAGGCGCCCAAGCGGACGAGGGCTGTTCCCGTTCCCAGACAGGCAAGGGCGATCCCGAAGGACCAAGGCGACGTCACCACTGAGATCGCCACCAGCGGGAACAGGGCGACGACGGCGAGCGCCGCCGGCCCTACCACGGAGACGGCCAATGGCGCCATCACGCGTCTCAGGTGTGCATCCTTGAGGAGGCGAACGGGCGCCCCCATGTAGGTGAGAGCGAGGTACAGGTCGCGTCGTTCGGCGATCCCGGCTATCTGGTAAACGATGCTTGAACACGCAACGAGGATGAAGGCTGAAATGGTCACCAGAAGCACAACCCATCGTACGTCGTCGAACAGGATCAGCTCTCTGTGGGTCAACTGTGTCGGTCCTCGGGTCACAGCGTTGAGAAATCCCAGTATCGAACACGCCGGAACGACGAGGAAGCTCATCAGCGCCAGCGGCGAGACCTGGCGCCATGCGGCGGCGGGGTCTTCCAAGAGCGCCCGCGCCGTGACGAGTTCCGCGGGAGAGTAGTCTTTGAGCAGGAGGCGGTTCCCCCTTCGTCGGACGAGGTACGGGCCCAGCAGATTCCATATGGACATGAGAACGAGCATGGCGAGGATGAGGACCAGTACGATCACCACCACTCCCCAGCTCGCGCTCGCCAGATGCATGGCGCTCAGGCATGCCGTGAGCGCCACGATCGCCACAACGACTCGCGTTCCCCTCACGATCGGAGGCCTGTCCCTCGCGCTGACGCTCATCGGCGCGTTCACTGCGCGGTTGAGGCGGTGTATCCCGCTGAGAATGGCCGCGAGGACCAGACCCGACGCTACGACCGCCGTTCCCTCCCAGGAGGGTCGGACATCGATTGGATGGGGTGTCCTCTCGTCTTCTCCGAAGGAGATGAGGTCCATGATCGGTGCGACGAGGAGGGAGCCGCACCAGCCGATCGCGACTCCGATGCACGAGGGGATGGCGACTTCGCAAACCACCAGCAGACGGGATGCGGCCGCAGACATGCCGAGCAGTCGCAGCGTGGAGACTTTGCCCTCCTGCTGCCTCGACTGCATTCGCGCTGAGGCCGCGCTCACGGCCGTCACTGGGACGAGCAGGCAGGCCAGGCTCATGGCGGCGAGGACCATGTAGGCCTCGTGCCGGTCGCCCAAATGCCAAAGCTTCCATGCGAGTCCCGCGATGGTGAAGCTGACGAATCCTGCGACGGCGGACGTGGCAGCCGGAGTCGCCGAGGCCATGGCGCTCTGCCTCGACGGACGTAGAAGCCAGGCGAATGCGCGGGGGTTCATCGTTGGCTCGGCCTTCCCTGGATTCTGGCGTCGTGGATTTCGGCGACGTGGTCGCAGCGTGAGGCAACAGCCGGATCGTGAGTGACCATGATGAGCGTCCGCCCCTGTTCGGTCGTCGCCTGCAACAGTTCCTCCACGACGGCTTCAGCGGTGAGGGAATCGAGGGAGGCCGTCGGCTCGTCGGCGAATATGATCTGCGGGTCGGTCGCCGTGGCACGTGCGATGGCCACGCGCTGGGCCTCCCCTCCGGAGAGCTCTCCCGGCCTCTGGCCGCTGTAGGCGGACAGACCGACGCTCGTCAGCCGATCCATGGCGACCTTCAAAGCCTCCTTCTTGGTCATTCCGTCGAGGAGGCATGAGAGGGCGACGTTCTCGCCCGCCGTCAGGTCGGGGAGAAGCATGTCCCTTTGGAAGACGAAACCGAGGTGACGCCGGCGAATCCCGGTCCGCTCCCGTGCGGACAGAGCCGAGACCTCGACGTCGCCGCGGTCGGATCCGTAGACGACGCTCCCCGAATCCGGAACGTCGATTCCCGAGATGAGATGGAGAAGGGTCGACTTGCCGGAGCCGCTGTGCCCCATTATCGCCAAGGACTCGCCTGCCCGAACGCTCAGCCTCGCTCCGGCGAGGATCGTGCGTTTGCCGAACGATTTCCAGAGGTCAACGACGCCTACCTCTCCCGTGAACGCCATCCGTTCCTGCGATTTCATCCGCCCTCCTCGGTGGTACCAGTCCAACCGATGATAGGGACGCCGCCTCCGCGGAACTGCCAACCAGGGGTTGATGTACGCCACTCTTGTCGATTTCTATTCTCTGGAGACAAGCGTCCGCAAGACGCTGACCGTCGCAACCGCGACGACGCTCTAGACCGTGCGGTCCGCTCCATCCGTTCGTTTCGGGACGTCGACGCCCTCTACGACAGAGTTCCCGGCTCCTACATCACAGCGGTCGCTTTCAACGGGTCCACCAGGGTCCACGGCACGCTGGCGGCCACCCACGAGATCTTCTACGCGGATGTCGACGGCATCGTCGTCGCGGCGAACAAGGCGTCGATCCTAGCGCGCATCGCAGAGCGCGCGATTCGAAGGGAAATGCTGGCGACGACCCTGCTGGCGCCCCGAGCCCCCTGGCCGCTCTCCGATCGGCCGCTGTGGAAAGGCGTGGAGCATGTGCCGGTCACCGATGCCCTGGAGTTGCATCCCGACGGCCGTGGAGTCATCGTGCCCCGATGGAGCTATCCGGCGCACCGAGAGCCGCTGACGGATATCGCCCCCCGATTGCGGGTCGCCCTGGAAGCCGGCGTTCGAGCGCGTGCGGATGCGACCCCTGTGCTCGGCTCCGACCTGTCGGGTGGACTGGACTCGACGACCCTCGCGTTCTATGCGGATCGACATGCCCAACGGCTGGTCACCGTACGGCAGGACGCCTACGATGCGACGAATGACGACGTGAAGTGGGCTGCCCTCGCCCGGAGCAGGATGGGCACCGGCGACCACATCCGGATGGAGCCGGACGTCGCCCCCTGGTATGCGGAATGGAATTCGACCTCGGACGGCGACCCGAGCTCGCCGTACCCCGCCCTGAGAACGCTCGGATTCACCCGGGCACTGGCGGAACGGCTCCATGACCGAGGCGTGACGATCCATCTCACCGGGCTCGGCGGCGACGAACTCTTCTCGCCGTCGTTCACTCACCTGTACTCCCTCGTCCGGAGGCATCCTCTTCGGGCATTCCGGCCGATGCGCGGTATGCAGGCGATCGCCCGTTGGAAGACCGCCCGGACCATCCGCGCGCTGACCCGGAGGATGCCGCACTCCGTGTGGTTGAGGGACATGGCCGGCCAACTCCGCCAGCCGGATTCGAACGGCCCCGAACAGTACTGGGAGCCTGAAGCCCGGGCGCCTTCCTGGGCCACGGCTGCAGCTGTGAGCCAGTCGGGCGAGCTCATACGCGAGGCGGCTGACCTCCTCGGCGAGGAATCCCCGGACACTCTTCCCGTGGACTTCGAGATGCTGCGGCTGGTCAACGCCGACGGACGCCTGATCCGACGCATGTCACAGGTGGCCGAACGGCATGGCGTCGCCTTTGACGCCCCCTACCTGGACGACGCGGTCGTGGACCTCGCCTTCAGGACCCGATTGGAGGATCGTGTGTCGCACGGAGTGTTCAAACCCGTGCTTCAAGCAGCCGTTCCGGAGAATTTCCCCCATGAGCTCCTCTCCCGCAGATCCAAGGGAGACTACAGCGCCGAAGCGTATTCGGGGCTCGCTCGCAATCGCGGATCCATGGTGAGAGAGTTCGCGGAGGGGTCTCTTCTCCAGGAAGAGGGACTCATCGACGCGGAGGCGTTCCGCGAATTCCTCACCGCCGTGCACCCGAGCACCCAGCCGTTTCGCTTCCTCGACGCCACGCTTGGAGCGGAGATGTGGCTGAGAACCGTTCACAACGTAAAAGGATGACAATGCCGTACAAGTTGGGCCAACAGTTCAAATTCACACAGACGGAAGGAGGAGGCGTGCTCCTCGATCTGACGAAGGGGGAGTACTGGCAGCTCAACGAACTCGGCGCCCTCCTGGTCGATCGCCTCTCCGGCGGCGGCCTGCCTCGAGACGTCGTCGAGGAGCTCGCTGCAGCCTACCCCGATTCGGCTGACCGCGTCGACGGCGACGTCCGCAGGCTTCTCGACCAGCTCATGGGGATCGGGGCGATCGACCATGAGTGACTTCGTCGTCGTCCCCCGGTCGGACTCCCGCCTGGGCATTCGGCGCAGACTCCTGGCGCTGGCAGCCGTCGGCTACGCACGACGTCTCGCCCGGAGGAAGCCGGACGTGCTGGAGAGGCGGCTGCGCCGAATCAGCCGAGCGGCCCGCCCGGCTCGGGCCGAGGAAGCTATAGCCGCACACCGTGCGGTCGTCAGTGTCAGCACTCGCTGCTCCGGCAGGTGGTGCCTCGACCGCTCCATCGCGATCGCCCTGCTTCTGCGCATGTCAGGCGCCTGGCCCGAATGGCACACGGGAGTTTGCCTCCTGCCTTTCCGGGCGCATGCCTAGGTCACGGTCGACGGCGAGCCGATCGGCGAGCCGGAGGGGCTGAGGGACAACTTCAAGCCGCTTATGACCGTCGTGGCGGGTGGGAAGAACCGTGGACTTTGAACCGCGCGGCCGCGCGCGCGACGATCGAGGCCAGTTCTCCCTGCTGGTCAGGCAGATCCGTCCGTATTGGAGGCGGTTCCTCGTGGCGATTCTGCTGGGAGTCGCCGCGTCCACGCTCAGTCTGCTGCAGCCCGCCCTCATCGCCAGCATGGTCACCGCGTTGGAGAACTCGACCGGGATTCTCCCCTCGGTTCTCCTTCTCCTCGCCCTGCTGACGACGTCCGCAGCGTTGTCGGGATTCCAAACCTATGCGCTCGGCACACTCGGAGAGCAGGTGACGGGCAGGATCCGCATGACGTACGTGCGGGCTGTCTTGCGCCTGCCCGTCTGCGCACTCGAAGCCTACCGACGGGCCGACCTCGTGGCTAGGGCGACGTCCGATACCACCCTGCTCCGCGTCGCGCTCACGGAAGGCGCCGGCCAGATCATCGGCGGCGTGATCATGTTCGTCGGCGCGCTGATCGCCATGGCCTTCGTCAGCCCCCTTCTGCTGCTGGCGACTGTGGTGACCGTGACGATCGGGTTGGTGTGCGTCATGGCCCTGTCGGGTCGGCTCCGCAATGCATCCACCCAGGTCCAAGAAGGCGTGTCGTCGCTCGGCTCGTCTCTGGACCAGAGCATTTTCGCGTCTAAGACGATCCGGTCCCTGAACGCCGCGGACTGGGCGATCTCCCGCGTCGACCGCACCATCGACGCGGCGAAGCAGGCCGGAATCCGCTTTGCCCGGGTTTCATCCGCCGTCACGCCGCTTTCGGGGGTGGTGATGCAGCTCTGCCTCGCGGTCGTCCTCGGACTCGGCGCGTTCCAAGTCGCGAACGGAACCCTTCCCGTGGCGCAGCTGGTGGCATTCGTCATGTACGTGTTCCTCCTCCTGACACCCGTCGGCCAGGCGGTGAGAGCCATGACATCGCTGTCGCAGGCCACCGCAGCCGCAAGGCGCCTCGCCGAGGTGGAGGAGGAGGCCGAGGCTCCTGAGGAGCGGTCAGGCCGGGGAAAGGCTCAGGCGACATCGGTTTCCGGCCCGACACCGGTGCCGGAGGCGAACGACGCTTGCGCAGTCGAATTCGCCGACGTTCACTTCGCCTATCCGGCAACCGGAGGCGGTGCGACGGCCGGCGAGCCGAAACCGGCCCTTCGCGGAGTCACATTCGCCGTTCCGCCGGGGGCGAAGGTCGGGATCGTCGGGCCGTCGGGCTCGGGCAAGAGCACCATCCTCAATCTCATCGCGGGTTTCTACTCGCCGCAGAGGGGATCCGTCCGCATAGCGGGAATCGCCGAGGCCTCCGATCCGGATGTGCGGGACAGAGGGCTCATAGGCCTCGTGGAACAGGACGCCCCGGTCATCGCGGGCACCCTCCGCGACAACCTCACGCTCGGCGACCCGGAGATCGGCGAGGCCGACTGCCTCCAGGCGCTGTCACGCGTGAACCTCGACCACCTGTACAGTCGCGACCGAGGCGGCCTCGATCTCGAACTGTCGGATCAGGGGACGAACCTGTCAGGCGGTGAGAGGCAGCGCCTGGCCATCGCGCGCGTTCTGCTTCGAAGACGGCCGATCCTGCTTCTGGACGAGTCCACGTCCCAAATGGACAGCGACAACGAACAGAAGCTGCGGGATGCTGTAGCCGAGGCGGGACGCCGTCGCACCACCATCGTGGTGGCCCATCGTCTGTCGACGATCGTCGACAGCGATTTCATCCTGGTCGTCAGAGACGGGGAGATCGAAGCCGTCGGCCGTCACAGCGAACTCGTCGCCACGAGCCCGACGTACTCCGTGTTCGCAGACCAGCAGCGGTTGATCCGAGGCTGACCGGCGCCCCGCCGCCGGCGCCGGTCAGCCCACACTGTGCAAGGCCGGCGGATCCGGCGAGGGAGGGGGAGTGGGAGCCGGTCGGAGCGCACGGCGGCCACGACGAGGCCTGCCTGTGGTGAGCGCAACTGCATACCGGGGCCGGAGACTGGACGGTGGGAGTGCTCTCCCATATGCACGCGGCCGTGCATAGGGGCCGCTCGACCAGGTAAATTTGGAATGTCCCTGTCCGTCCCCCCCCATCGGAGAACGCATGCGTCGCCTCGGTAGCAACTATGTGCTCGATCAGCGCATCGGGCGTGGAGCCCAAGGGGAGGTGTGGCGTGGGAGATCCGTCTCGGACCATCAAGAGGACGGCCGCGGCTCGGAGGGGACCCAGCAGGACGTGCTGGCCTTCAAGATCCTGCGGGCGGACCTCGTCGAGGACGAAGGCCTGGTCGGGCGCTTCGTCAAGGAACGGACCACACTGACGAGGATTCGCTCTCCCTACGTCGTGAACATCCGCGACTTTGTCATCGAGGGAACGACCTTCGCCATCGTCATGGACTACGTGCCGGGCGGAGATCTGCGTGGGAAGCTGGCGTCCGACGGTCCTCTGCCTCCGGCGGAAGTCGCCCGCATCGGAGCGCACGTGGCGCAAGGCCTGATGGCCGTCCACGCCGCGGACGTCGTTCACCGCGACGTCAAACCCGCCAACATCCTCCTCGATTCGACCACCGACCCCGCGACTCCCCGAGTCGTGGACTTCGGGATAGCCCGGATCCACAACGCCGTCGGCACCGACCACCTCACCGGGATCCTGGGAACGCCTCTCTACATGGCGCCGGAGATCCTCCTCGGCGAGGTTCCCAGGCCTGCCTCCGACCTGTACTCCCTGGGCATCGTGCTCTACGAGAGCTGCTGCGGCGTCACGCCCTTCGTCGGCGACCCGGGGCAGCTGCTCGGCCAGCACGTGGGCCGGCTTCCCGGACGCCCCGAGGGGATCCCCGACTCCCTCTGGGGGATTCTGAACCATCTGTTGGCCAAACGCCCCGAGCAGCGTCCGACCGCCCAGCAGGTCGCTCACGACCTCGAGGAGTTGCAGCCCTCCCTAGAAGGCCTCCTCCCGGCGCCGCGCATCGCGACCCCGCCCGCATCGGCGCCGTCGGCGGACTCCCTCGCCTTCGGAGGGGGAATCCCCCCCACGACGGCAGCGGGGCCCCGACCCGCACAGGGGTATTCGACGGCCTTCGCCCCCGCTTCGTCGGGGGGCATGGCTTCCCCGGCGGTCCCGCCCTCGAACGCTTCCTACCAGTATCCCGCCTACACGCCGGCCACAGCCGCCTCCGGCCAGTCGGGTCAGTACCGACTCGTCCAACCCCCGGGAGGATATCCGCCTCCGCGCCGCCGGCGCAGAGGCTGGAAGATCGCCGTGGCGGCCGTGCTGGCCGTGGCCTTGACGGGCGCGGGAGTGCTGGCCGTGCGGCACTTCCTCTTCAACGGCCCCGACGTTCCCGGCGACTCGGTGGCGGCCCTGCCAGCGGGCAAAGGCTTCAGCGAGCAGTTGCGCCTGCCGAACGGCTACAAGCAGTACGTCTCTCCCGATGGGGGAATGCTGGCGGTCGAATCGGACAAGTGGGCGGTCTACAGGCTCGAGGGCACCAAAAGCGAACCCGTCTGGAAAGGAGACTGTTACGCTCATATGAGCGGATTCTGGGACGATTCGCATTTTCTGTGCGCGGACAGCCACAAGCGAGAGCTCATATCGTCCAACGGCGAGAGTTCCACGCCGCCGGGCCCCTCCGACTCGCGGTTGAAAGGCGCGACGGCCGATCGCACCGTCCTGACGGCCGCGTATACGGGCGACCTCCTCGCCCTCGACAGGAACGGCAAGGAAGTGTGGCGGACCTACGGCAAGTTCTCGAGCGACGTCATCGTCACCGAGAGTTTCGTGCTCGCCGTCGACAAAGACGCGGATACGGTCCAGGTGTTTTCGACGTCGACCGGGAAGAAGCTCGCCAGCTCGTCCTTCGGCGGATCCGACAAGACCTTGGAGGAGGACCCGCATCCTGCAGGCTTCGGCGTGGACGCCGGAAACAAGGCCTTCTACCAGATTCAGGACGGCAAGTACACGATATGGGACGCCGAAGGCAGGAGGAAGGAGACCGGGACGACGAAGGCCAGTTCGAGCAACTGGGTCGCCTCCACGTCCGTCACCCCCAAAGAGCTGGCGGGTATCTTCAAGAAGGTCGACACGGACTCAGTCAACGTCATCCGAGGCAAAGAGAAGACGATCAAAGCGGCGATCAGTAATTCCCAATGCAAGGTCCGGGTGGGGGGAAAGACCATGGCAGTTCCAGCTCCAGCCAGCGAGGATTCGTGCAGCATATCGGTTTTCGGGCTGACCGGCGACGACAGCGCCATTCTGGTCGGTTCACGCACCGACTCCGATAAGTCCGTCTACTACGACAAGGGAGGCGTCGTCGCCGCCTACTCGTTGAAAGACGGCTCCATGCTCTGGAAGGCGACTGGACGGTTCAGTCGGGCGTTGGGCGACAACCGCATCATGCTCGTGGAAGGGCTGTCATCGTCAGGGAACATCGTCGTAGGCACCGTGAATGACGGGTAATCCAGTGCCAACCACTCCGCCGTTGACCGCGGAACCCGATACGACGCTCGCCGCCCACGACGCCCGCGAGGGAGCTTCGCAGAGACGCGAATCCGTCGTCCGGCGCGTGATGGCGGCTCGCATGTGGCGCGAGGTGCTCCTCCTCATCGCCGGCTACACCCTCTATTCCTTCGTAAGGAACGCGGCGCCCGATCGCAAAGGCCTGGCAGTCGCCCACGCCCACGACGTCATCGCCCTCCAGGAGAGGCTGGGTCTGAACGTCGAACCGTCGATCAACCACTATTTCGACGAACACGTCCCCCTGGCCGTCTTCGCGAACTACTTCTACGCCATCGGCTTCTCGCTGACCACCATCGTCACGCTCGTCGTCCTATGGCGCATCGACTGGCGGGTGTTCAGATTCCACCGGACGGTGCTCGTCGTCATGACGGGAGCGGCGATGGTCACCTATTGGCTGTACCCCTTGGCGCCCCCTCGCCTTGTCCCCGACGGGGGCTTCGTGGACACATTCATCAAATACAGGACGTGGGGGAGGCTCCACACACCCGCCAACGAGGATGTCTCCAACCAGTACGCGGCCATGCCGTCGATGCACACGGGATGGTCGATCTGGGTCGCGGTCTCCGTCTGCTTCGTGGCGGGGCGATGGTGGATACGGGTTCTGGCCTGCTCTCTGCCCGTCGTGACGGTTGTGGTCATCATGGCCACGGCGAATCACTTCGTCCTCGATGCGGCGGCGGGAGCCTCATACTACGCTCTGGCCTTCACGGCGGTCCTGATCGCCACGCGGCGAAGGCGGGAGCGGGCAGCCTCCAGGCTCAGACCCACAGCGCCTCCGGCTGCGGACTCCCGTCGCTCGGACGCGCCCGACTGCCCGCCGACCCGTTCGCCGAACAGCCCCGCCTGAGAGAAGCCGCACACCGATCTGCCGTCGGCTTACCGGTCCGACGGCTGGGATGGCAGAGTGAATGGGTGACCACTCAGCCTCAGCAGACGTTCGAGAAGACCGCTTTCCACCGGTTGTTTCCGGCCTCGCTCCTCCTGTCCCTCGCCGCACTCGCGGCCGTCGCCCCCCTTGCGACGGATATGTACCTCCCTGCGTTCACCGCGATGGCGAAGGACATGGGAGTGGGAGCGTCAACGGTGCAGCTGACCATGACCGCATTCCTCGTCGGCATAGCCATCGGGCAGCTGGGGATCGGAATCCTGTCCGACAGGCTGGGGCGGCGGCCGCTCCTCGTGTGGGGGACGATCCTCGCACTTGCGGCCGGTATCGCCGCAGCTGCGGCCCCCGACATCGCGGTCCTGCTCATCGCCCGGTTCTTCCAGGGTCTGGGGGGAGCGTCCGGCATGGTGCTGGGCAGAGCGGTCATCGCGGACCGAGCGCGAGGCGTCGCCGCGGCCCGAGCCCTCAACCTCGTCATGGCCATCCAGGGCATAGCCCCCGTACTGGCCCCCATCTTCGGAGGCGCGCTCGTAGGCACGATCGGCTGGCGCGGCATCCTCGGGCTCGTCGCGGGATTCACCGCCGTCCTCCTCGTCCTCGTCCTCGCATGCGTGCCCGAGACCCTTTCCTCCGATCGGCGCAGCTCGGGGGGCCTGCGCACCCTCGTCGACGGTTGCCGGTCACTGGGCAGCGACGGATTCTTCGTACGCATGACCCTGATCAACGGCTTGGTGTTCGCCCTGCTCATGGCCTATCTGTCGGCCACCCCGTTCGTCCTGCAGACCGTGCTCGGCATGGGCACCGGCCTCTACACGGTCATCTTCGGATGCTGTGCGGCTATGGTCACCGGCGCCACGATGGCATCGAGCGCTCTGGCCCGCAGCATCCCCCTCGACCGTCAAGTCCGGGGCGCGCTGCTGGCCTCGCTCGCAGTCGACTCCGTCCTAGCAGCCGTCTGCTTCCTAGGTTTGCGAGCCCCCGTCGATTCGCCTTCCATGCGCTACGCCGTCACAGGGCTGCTCTTCCTCCACGTGGCCTGTCTGGGGTTCTCGATCGGCAACATCCCGGCCATAGCACTCGGGCGCGCAGGGAGCAGGGCCGGCACCGGGTCAGCCCTGCTCGGCTTCGTCCAGTTCGTCATGGGAGGGCTCGCCAGTCCGCTGGTCGGGCTGGCCGGCGAGGATTCCGGCGTCGGATTCGGGGCAGTCCTCGTCCTCGTCGCCGTTGCGGCCAACCTGATGGCACTGCCGGGACTGCGCGACGGGGAGCGCGAGGCGGCCCGGACGGCGGCCGTAGCCGACGCCGTGGGGCCCGGCTCGCAAAGCGACGGATGAAACGGCTTCCTGTGCGGATGGCTCGGAGTCACCGGCACATCGCGGCCGAGAGCTCGTGAACGGACGCGGCGAAGCGCTCGGGGGCGGCCATCATCATCTGGTGCCCGGCGCCCCGGATGATCCGCTCCGGCGGGTTGCCCAGGTTCGTGCGGGAATTCCGCAGCCCCTCGGCGGAGTCCTCCTCGCCCCAGATGATCCCCTTCGGCACCTTGATGCTCCGGATCTGGGCCGCCGTCAAATGCAAGATCCACGGGTCGTGGATGAGTCTGGTCATCTCCTCCTCGGTCCGACCCTCCGTTAAGGGCCGCATCCATTTGCGAGTGAGCTCGGCTCCCGCCTTCCCGTCGAACGCCGTGCAGTCCGAGCCGCAGGACTTGGCGAGGAAACGCTGGTCGATCCACGTCCACCGCGTCGCGATGCGGTAGAAGCTGCGCATCCACGTCGAAGTGGCGAGCCATTGCGGCAGGCCGTCGCCGAAGTCCATGTTGAGCGCGTCGCCGCCGGCGAAGATGACGCCCCCGACGGAATCCGGGTAGACGAGTCCGAGGTTGCCGGCCACGGCCGCTCCCATCGAATGCCCTACGACGATGGGTTTCTCGATGCCGAGCTTGGCCGCCCAGTCGTGCACGAGCCGCGTCTGATCGGCCAGGTCGGCGGGGCGTCCGCCTCGGGTGTATCCCACACTCGACAAGTCAAGCGCGTAGACGACATGGCCTTTGGCCGCCAGACGGGGAGCCGTCGTCGAGAAGGCCACCGTGGTCTCGGCGAAGCCGGGCAGGAGGACGACGGGAGAGCCCGACGTTCCCCATGTCTCGTAATGGACGTTCGCATCGCCGACGCGCACCGTCTTCCCCGACTCCGGCTCGAGGCGCTCGTCGGGCGTCGTCGCCGCATTGCCCAGGAGGCTCGCGACGGTGACGGCCGCCGCGAAGCCCGCCAGCCCTCGGAGGATCCGCAGGGGCAGGGGGCGCTTCCCGGCGTGTCCGCCGTCAGGCGTCTCGGATCTCGAACGGCGCAGCCGGAGAGAGGCGAAACGACGTATGTCCACACGCTTACGGCGCTCGGAGGGGCCGGTGCCGTCGAAGCCGCCGTCCGTTCGGACGGCGCGAAAGCCTTCGTCGGTACGCGGACCGGTCGCCATCATCTGCGTCCGACTAAGAGGTCATGGAAATCCACGGGTTTGCGTCCCGTGAGGAATTCCACGGAATCGGAGAGGATATCGAGCTCGCCGGCGGCGATCGCCCTGTAAGTGCTGACCCAGGCGTCGACCTCCCATTCGGGGGCGCCGTACGAAGCGCGCGATTCGTACGCTTCTTCGACGGTTTCGTCGACGTACCGGACCTTCCGGCCGGTCTCCTCCTCGTAGACCCGCGCGAAGTCGTTCATCGTCAAGGCCTCGGGGCCCGTGAGGTTGTACGTCTGGGAGGCATGGGCTGCGGGATCGGCGAGAACCGCTGCGGCCGACCTTGCCACGTCCGTTCTCGCGATGGCCGCGCATCGCCCCCCGGCGGCGGGGCCGCGGATCTCCCCCGAATCGCCGAGCTCGGCGAAGAATTCCAGGTAGAAGGAATCGCGGAGGAAGGTCCAGTCCATCCCGGATGCCTTGATGTGCTCTTCGGTGTGCCAGTGATCGCGGGCGTAGGTGAACACCGCGTCGGGGGAGGCCTCGAGGAAGGACGTGTAGACGATGTGCTCGACGCCGGCCTTCTTCGCGGCGTCCACGAACGCCCGGTGCACTTCGACGCGATCGGGCGATTCCGTGGCCGACACCATGAAGAGGACGTCGACGCCCTCCAGGGCTTCGACGGTTGACGGATCGTCCGCGTACTGCGTGGCTCGAACTTGCGCGACGTCGGCGAGCTCCGGATCGAGTTTGGCCGGGGTGCGGACGAGAAGGCGCAGCCCGCCCGTATCGGACAGGAGGGAGGCAACCATCCTACCGATGTTTCCGGTTGCGCCGGTGATTCCAATGATCGGGGCGTTATCTTCCATGATACTCCTTGAATGCTTCGGCTCCGCATGAATCGTACATGCGGAGCCGAAGATCGAGGTGCCGTGATCGACGGATTTACGCCAGACGCGGATCGGCTATCAATACCTCATTGACTTCTTGCAGGGAAGGCGCGTAGGCGCCCGCGTGGCTCACCGTCAGACCCGATGTGATGGTCGCGCGGTGGAGGGCGGTGCGGACGTCGTTCCACGTCGCCTCCCGCAGCCGTTTCTTCGCGTCCGCGCTGCCGAGCAGCCCGGCGTCCAGAAGGCCCGAGAGAAGGCCCCCCATGAAGGAGTCGCCTGCGCCGACGGTGTCGGTGACTTCCACGTTGAGCGGGTCGATCACGAGCATGTCGCGTTCTGCCGACAGCCTCGCATAGGCGCCCCACGGCCCCCGTGTGACCACGACCAAGCCGGGCCCTTGGGCCGACCACCGCCTCATGACCTCCTCGACCGGGGTGTCCTCGCCGAAGAGCCAGGCGATGTCCTCGTCGCTCGCCTTGACGACGTCGGCCAGCGAGACGAGCTCCTCGATGCGGGGGAGGACGTCTTCCGGCGACCCCATGATGGCGGGCCGGGCATTGGGATCGTAGGACACCGTGCCGAGAATGGCCATCGCCTTGACCGCGCGAAGCACGTCCGTGCCTCCCGGCTCCAGGGTGGCGGCCAGGCTGCCGGTGTGCAGATGCGCCAGCGAGGACGCCGGAGGAAGCTCTGGAACCTCCCACAGGAGGTCGAATTCGTACTCCGCCCGGCCCATCTCGTCGAGCTTGGCATAGGCGAGGGACGTGCGGTCGGCGCCTTCGCTGCCGGAGACGATGCCGACGCTGTGCTCCTCGGCGAACTCTTCGATCATCCGCCCGTGGCGATCCCTTCCCCACCAGGCGCCGATGAGGGCGGGGCGTTCCAGCTCGGTGAGCACGCAGGCCACGTTGAGCGGACTGCCTCCGACGTGTTCTTGGGGTTCCTCCCCCTCCCGGAGCACGACGTCGATCAGGGCTTCGCCGAGACAGAGAACGGGTGGGGTGCTCGCCAATTCCATGGGCGTCTCCTCAGGTGTGGCCGTCATTACTTATCCAATCCTAGCTTGGCTTCCATGTCTTCGAGTGGGATTCCCTTCGTTTCAGGCATGATCTTCAGGACCCAGAACAGCTGTCCGCACATGCAGACGAAGAAGAAGCTGAAGGCGGTTCCGCCGCCCCAGGCGTCGATCAGCGGCGGGAAGGCGTAAGTCGTCAAGGCGGCGAACGACCAGTGGGTCAGGCTTCCCAGAGACTGGCCGAGGCCGCGCACCTTGTTGGGGAAGATCTCGGAGATGAAGACCCAGATGACCGACCCCTGGCCGAACGCGTGCGCTGCGATGAACACGAGAAGGCCGACGAGCACGAGAACCGACGAGGTGCTGTCGAAGTGGCCCTCGTACTTGAACATGACTCCGGAGATGAACCCCAGGCTGACGAGATACCCGATCGAGCCGACGATCATGAGCGAGCGGCGCCCGATCTTGTCGATGACCGTCAGAGCGGTCATGGTGGCGATGAGGTTCATGAAGCCGACCGCCACGCTCATCAGCGAGGCGGCGTTCCCCGACGCCCCGGCCTGCTTCATCACCTCGGGGGCGTAGTAGAGGATCGCGTTGATGCCGGAGAGCTGGTTGAATGCGGCGATGGCGAACGCCAGGAGGATGACCTTGCGATAGCGCTTCGAGAAGAATTCGACCAGGGACGCCCGGGACTGCGAATCCGCGGCTATCTGCGCCTTGATCTCGGCGATCTGAGACTTGGACTCCTCCTCGGTCGAGCAGAGTTGGCGGCTTATCCCGACGGCTTCGTCGGGCTTGCCGTGCGCCATGAGCCAGCGAGGCGTCTCGGGGACGGTGAACAGCAAGAGGAGGAAGACCGCCGAGGGGATGACCATGACGCCGAGCATCCACCGCCATTCGTGGCCTCCGAGCGTGATGCGGATGATGAAGTTGCTCAGATACGCCAGAAGGATGCCCAGGACGATGTTGAACTGGACGAGGCCGACCAGGCGGCCCCGAACCGCCGCGGGGGCTATCTCCGCCGTGTAGATCGGCGCGCATACGCTGGACATGCCCACTCCGATGCCTCCGATCATGCGGAAGACGAGGAGGAAGAGATGAGTGGGGGCGAACGCCGTGCCCAGGGAACCCAGGACGTAGAGTATGCCGATCGCGAAGAGGACCTTACGGCGGCCGTAGACGTCCGCGAGCCGACCGCCGATGATCGCGCCGAAGATCGTTCCGATCGTCGCGATGGCGACCAGGAAGCCCTTGCCGAATTCGCTGAGGTGGAAGACGTCCTTCAGGGTGTCGGTGGCGCCGGAGATGACAGCGGTGTCGAATCCGAAGATCAGGCCGCCGATCGCGGCGACGACCGCGCTGCGAATGACGAGCGGCGTGATGCGCGAACGTTGAGAAGATGCGGGAATGCTCGACATCGAGACTCCTCTCGAGGGGGGATTGTTCAATGCTGGGCCGGACCGTGGACTCCGTGGCCGGCCGGTGCTGCGTGGCGCAGGGCACGTAAGTGACACTCTAGTGGCTCGAGCGGGGGAAACCAGCCGTTTTCACATTGTGGGCGCTGGGCTCGGGGAACCCGGCCTCCTCCGAAGACGCTTCGGCGGGCGAAACCGGGGCGTTCCAATCCCTGAGACGCCGGATGCGCGCGTCCTGCGCGGTGTTACAGTCGCCCCCATGACCTCCCGTGCGATGTCCCGAATGCGTCCGCTCTTCGCGGGCGGCGCGTGCTGTCGCTAGACCGGTCGAGCATTCCCGGTGGGCATCGGCGTTCGCCTGAGGCGGACTCCCGAATGCGCGGCGATCGGACGTCGTTCTCCATTTTCGCGGACCTCCCTGCGCTGCGCCGTACCCCAGGCCGTGTCCATCGAACGGCAAGAGAAGAAGACGAGAAGAGGAACAGCACATGTCCACGACTCCCGACGATCGGCTCGTCGACGGAGAGAGCGCCGACGAGCAGGAGAAGGACGCCGAGGCGACGAGGGGCGTCGGCGGCTCCGAAAGGGCCGGAGGGCCCTCGGCCGGCTCGGACGCGGAGGCAGACCTGCCGGACGAGGCCCGCAGGGCCATCGACGAACTCGTCGCGGAGGCGACGTCCAGGCGAAAGGGGCGCGGGGCCCTCGGCGTCGTCGCGGTCGCCGCCGCCTTCGTCCTCGCCTTCCTCGGAGCCCGCGCCCTTCTCGGGGACTCCGGCTCGCCGAGTCAGGCGTCGTCTGCGGGCGCGGGATCGAGGGGTGCGCCCATCGACTCCGTCGGTGCGCGCACCCCTGCCGAGATCGCGAAGAGCGGAACCATCCGCGTCGGGGTCTTCTCCGACAAAAAGCCGTTCGGCTCGGTCGGCCAAGACGGACAGTACGAGGGATACGACATCGTCTACGCCAAGCGGATCGCCGAGGACCTCAAGGTCAAGGTCCGATTCGTGCCGGTGGAGGCCGCGTCGCGGGTGGAGTTCCTGACCTCGGGGAAGGTCGACGTCATCCTCGCCAATTTCACGGTGACCCCCGAACGGGCGCAGAAAGTGGACTTCGCCAAGCCGTACATGAAGGTCTCCCTCGGCGCGGTCAGCCCGAAGGGGAAGGCGGTCACCCGGGAGTCCCAGCTCGCAGGCAAGAGGGTCATCGTCGTCAAGGGCACGACCGCCGACGCCTACATCCAGGCCAAGCACCCCGACTGGAAGATCACCAAATTCGAGCAGTACACCGAGGCGACCAACGCGCTCATCGACGGTCGGGGAGACGTGTGGGTCACCGACAACACCGAGGCGATGGCCTTCTCGCTGAAGAACGAGGACCGGTTCGTCACCGGCATCACCCAGCTCGGCCCCGTCGACTCCATAGCGGGCGCGGTTCAGAAGGGCAACGTCGAGCTCCTCAGCTGGCTGAACGAGGAGCTCGTCCAGCTCGGCGAGGAGAAGTTCTTCCACAAGGACTACGAGCGGACCCTCAAACCGGTCTACGGCAAGGCGGCCAAGCCCGAGGAACTCGTCGTCGAGGGCGGCGCACTCTAGGGGCGGGCATGGATCCACAGGTCATCGGGCGCTATCTGCCCGTCTACGGTCGGGCGGTGCTCGTCACCGTCGAGGTCTCGGCGCTGGGCATCCTGCTCGCCATCGCGATCGGGCTCCTGTGCGCCTCGGTCCGCTACGCGCGGGTGCCGGCAGTCGGCCGACTCGCGGGAGGCTACGTGCAGCTCGCGCGCAACACCCCCCTCATCGTCCTCCTCTTCTTCATCTACTACGGCCTGCCCAAGGTCGAGATCCGGCTCTCCCAGCTGGCCAGCGCCGTGATCGGGCTGGCCTTCATCGGCGGGGGGTACATGGCCGAGGCCTTCCGCTCGGGCCTGGAGTCCGTCGACCGCATCCAATGGGAGTCGGCCGTCTCGCTGGGGATGAGGCCCGGCGCGGCGATGCGCCACGTCGTCGTCCCGCAGGCCGTGTCCGCGTGCTTCCCGGCGCTCGTCGCCAACGTCATCTTCCTCATCAAGGAGACGTCGGTCGTCTCCGTCGTTGCCCTGGCCGACCTCGTGTTCGTCGCGAAGGAGCTGATCGGCAACGAGTACAACACGTCGGAGGCCCTCTTCCTGCTCGTGTTCTTCTACCTGCTCGTCGTCCTGCCGGTCTCCCTCCTCGGATCGCGATTGGAAAGGAGGATCCGCCATGCGGAATTCGGGGATTGAGGTCCTGTTCGAGGGGCGCAACTTCCTCCGCCTGCTCGAGGGCCTGTGGGTGACCGCGTCGATCGCGCTGGCGGCCATGGCGATCTCCGTCGTCCTGGGCGTCCTCCTGGGAATCGTCATGGCGTCGCGCAACCGGTTCGTGCGCGCCTGCACCCGCCTCTACCTCGAGTTCGTGCGGGTCGTGCCCCAGCTGGTGCTGCTCTTCGTCGTGTACTTCAGCCTGGCCTCCCAGGCGGGGGTCAACCTGGGAGGCAGGACGGCCGCCGTCATCGTCTTCTCCGTGTGGGGTACCGCCGAGATGGGCGATCTGGTGCGCGGTGCCATCCGCTCCACGCCCTCCCACCAGGTCTACAGCGGCCTGGCCCTGGGCATGACCTCCGCGCAGGTCTACCGGTACGTCGTCCTCCCTCAGACGATCCGCAGGCTCCTGCCCGTGACCATCAACCTGGCGAACCGCATGATCCAGACCACCACGCTCGTCGTCCTGATCGGGGTCGTCGAGGTTCTCAAGACCGGCCAGCAGATCATCGACGCCAATCGCTTCGCCCATCCGACGGCCGCACTGTGGGTGTACGCCGTCATATTCCTCATGTACTTCGCGATCTGCTATCTCATTTCCCTGTTGTCCAAGCGCTTAGAGAGGAAGTGGCAGAGTTGAGCGATCCCCTCAGCGAGCCGTCCCGTCCCGCCGGTGAGAGGATTCCACCGAGGCCGCACGGCCCCGATCGGAACGCCGCCGGGCAGGCCTCCGGAGCGGAGGCCCCCGCAGCCGGCCGGCGGGACGTCATCCTGTCCGCTCGCGACATCGTCAAGGTCTACGACGGCGAGGTCATCGCCTTGAACGGCGTTTCCCTGGACGTCGAGCGGGGCGAGGTGGTGGTCGTCGTCGGCCCCTCAGGCTGCGGCAAGTCAACACTGCTGCGCTGTCTCAACGGCCTGGAGGGGATCCAGGAGGGATCCATCTCCTTCGAGGGCGAGGAGATCCCGAGCGACGACATGCCCTGGCATGTCGTCCGGCAGCGCATAGGAATGGTGTTCCAGAGCTACGAGCTCTTCGCCCACCTCGACGTCCTCGACAATCTCCTGCTCGGGCCGGTCAAGGTCCAGGGAGTCCCGCGCGGAACGGCTGCCAGACGGGCGGGCGAGCTCCTGTACAGGGTCGGACTGCTCGAACGGGCTAGGGCCTATCCCCGGCAGCTGTCGGGTGGGCAGAAGCAGCGTGTGGCCATCGTGCGGGCACTCATGATGAACCCCGAACTGCTCCTCCTCGACGAGATCACCGCTTCTCTCGACCCGGAGATGGTCCGCGAAGTGCTCGACGTCGTCCTCGAACTCGCCGCAGACGGCATGACGATGGTCATCGTCACCCACGAGATGAGCTTCGCACGGGCGATCGCCGACCGTGTGGTCTTCATGGACGCCGGAAGAGTGGTCGAAACCGCCTCCCCGGCGGACTTCTTCGACCGTCCGAGCTCCGAGAGGGCCCGGCAGTTCCTCAACACCTTCACTTTCGACCGGTGACCGCGGCCGGGCTCCGGTCGACAGAACGCGGGGCGGAGTCGGTGACGCCGCGGCCCGGTCGACCGAACCGGGCGGACCGCGAGGGCCTCGCAGAGCAGAGGCCGGCGATGAAGGCCTTCGCGCGTCAGGAGCTCACCGCCTCGGCGGGCGCGGCGCGGACAGCCTGGCGGTCGTCCCCGCCGCCCGTGTCGCCGCGACTCGGCAGGTCTCCGTGGAGGGCCCCTCTCCCGAGGGCATCAGGACGGCGCGGTAGTAGCGCAGTTCGTCGATCGAATCGTAGATGTCCCCGAGCGCCCGATGGTTCCCCGTCTTCTTCGGCGAGGCGAAGTAGGTGCGCGGATACCAGCGCTTGGCGAGTTCCTTCAAGGAGGAGACGTCGACGACCCGGTAGTGGAGGTGCCCGATGACCTCCGGCATATACCGTTCCAGGAAGGCCTTGTCCGTGCAGATCGAGTTCCCGCCCAGCGGCGCCTTCCCAGGTTCGCGGACGTGCCTGACGATGTAGGCGAGGACTCGGGCGGCCGCCTCCTGAAGGTCCAAGCCGTTCTCCCATTCCTCAATGAGCCCCGAGTTCGTGTGCATCGTGCGGACGAACTCGTTCATGTGCGCCACCGCGGCCTGACTCGGGCGTATGAGGACGTCGATCCCCTCGTCGGCCGGCCTGAGGTCCGAATCCGTCACTACGACGGCGACCTCGACCAGCTCGTCGACGGCTGTGTCCAGGCCCGTCATTTCACAGTCGATCCAGACAATGGGATTGTTCACGACGCGGTAGCTCACAGGGGCAGTCTAACGTAGCAAAGAACTTACGTGTACGTAGCCGCGGCGGCGCCGAGACGGAACGGGTTGGCCTATCAGCGGATTCCCCGCACATTTCGCATTCTCGGTACCCCCATCCGGACTCGAACCGGAAACCTGCGGATTAGAAGTCCGTCGCTCTATCCATTGAGCTATGGGGGCGCATCACCCCAAATCTACCGGAGGCGGAGCCGATGCGCATGCCGGACCGCCGCGCTCGGGCCGGAGACGCGGCGAACCGACGGCGGACCTCCGGAGGGAAACGTGCAACCCGCCCGATTGTAGCGGACAATGGGGACGTGACTACCCCGCATATCCATCGTGATCTGGCAGACCTCGTCGCACGGACGATCTCCGCCCTCGATAATGCGCGCCTGCCGCTCAAGCTCCCCGGTTCGGTGCAACTCAACGAGTCGCGCCGTCGTCTGCGCACGCAACTGGCCACGCGCATCCTGCCCCATCTGCGCAGGGACGGCCTGCCCACGGTCGTGGTGTTCGGCGGGTCGTCGGGTGCGGGCAAGTCCACGATCTTCAACTCCCTCCTGGGCAAGGACATCTCGCCCGCGTCGGTCATCCGGCCCACGACCCGGATACCCGTCATCGCCGTCAACTCCGAGGACGCCGAATCGCTGGAAGGGCACGCGATCGTCGACATGGGGCGCCTGGAAGTGGTGGAGAACGCCATACCCGGCCTCATCCTCGTGGACGCGCCCGACCTGGACTCGGTCGACGGCAACAATCGGGAGCTCTCGCGTCGCCTCCTGGACGCCGCCGACCTGTGGCTCTTCGTGACGACTGCCTCCCGGTACGGAGACGCGAGCGCTTGGCAGACGCTCGTCGACGCGCATACGCGCGGCATGAGCGCCGCGGTCGTTCTCAACCGCGTGCCGCGCCGCGCACTGCGTCCCGTGCGCCGCGACCTCATGAACCGCATGTTCGAAGCCGGCATGGGGGAGAACCCGCTGCTCATCGTCCCCGACGCCGGACCCCACGATGCGATGCTCCCGGACACGGCCGTCAAGGAGATCTGGGACTGGCTCAACGTCATCTCCACGACCCACGTCGGCGAGGCGCTCATCGAGCGGACGAGCCAGGCCATGCTCCCCGATCTGCGCCGGCAGCTGCTCGAACTCGCCGAGGCGGTTGAGATGCAGGCCGATTCCGTGCAGGACCTGGGTGAGCGAGCTCAGGCCGCCGCGGCCGACGCGACTCAGAGGATCACGGTCAACGCCAGAATGGGACGCTACGGACAAGGGGCTCCCACGACTTCGTGGCTGTCCTTCGCCTCGACGGGAGGTGCGCTCGCCGGGCTCGTCACCGGCGAGCGGCCGGGCGTCGGCGAGACCCGCAGGAAGACGCACCGCGACGAGGCGGCGGGCTCCGTGTTCGACGGCATCCTCAACGCCGTGCGCGTCGGCATCGACCAGGCCGTCATCACCGTCCAGGCCGCGATCGAGAAGACGTGGCGCGAGGACATCGTCGACACCTCCGACTACCGCGCCGCCGGGGCGCGTCGCGTCGACGCCGACGGCATCATCGAGGAAGCCCTGACGGGGTGGAAGGCGGACCTGTACGCCGAGGCGTCGGCCGCCGGCGACAATCCGTGGTTCACCACCGACGGCCTCGCCTCGATCCTGGGCAGCGCGGCCGGCGGAGTCGCGGGGGCCGAGCACGCGCTGGGCATTCTGAGACTGAGTGGCTCGCTGAGGCCCGCGCGTGAGAAACTGGCCACCCGGCTTGAGCACGCCATGGCTCGCGTCGTTCGAGCATACACTTCGGTGCTAGACGAAATAGCGATCGGCAACGGGCGACAGTTGCGACTTCGGGCCAGTGAGTACCTCGATCGCGTGTGAGGAGGACAGGAATGTCTGAGGGGAATCAGACGGGGACCGCGTACGGCCCCGGGCAGACGGCGGCATACCGGACGATGACTTTCGAGGAGAGGTCCTCGGCTATCAACGGCGTCATGCGGCGCCTCGACAGGCTGCGGGGGGCGATCGACCAGGGAGGGGACTTCTTCGACCCCTTCCTCGCGGCGCGCGCCAAGGAGGAGATCGCCTCCGCCGAGGAACGCGTCCGCGCGGGCATGGGGGTGACGGTCGCAGCGCTGGCGGGGGGGACCGGCTCGGGCAAGTCCACACTCTTCAACGCCCTGTCGGGGTTGAGCTTCGCGGACGCCGGAGAGCTCAGACCCACCACCGAGCAGGCCAGCGCCTGCGTGTGGAACGCCGACGCCGACGCCGTCCTCGACATGATCGGGGTCCATCCGAGCCGCCGCATCGACTACCATTCGATCCTCACCGAGGGCAAGCACGACCTCGACTCCCTCATACTCCTCGACCTGCCCGACCACGATTCCGTGGAGGTCAAGCATTCGGTGCTCGTCGACCAGGCGCTGCCGCTCGTCGACATCCTCATATGGGTCCTCGACCCCCAGAAGTACGCCGACCACCTCATCCACGAAAGCTACCTGTCGGCCATGCGCGAACGGCGGGACCACATGATCGTCGTCGTCAATCAGGTCGACACGGTTCCCGAGGGCGGGCTGCCCAAGATCCTCGACGACGTCAAGATGCTGCTCGAGCGCGACGGTCTGAAGGGCATCCCCGTCTTCCCCGTCTCGGCGCTCAATCGCACGGGCATCGATCCCGTCCTGGAGGCTCTGCGAACCGCCATCCAGGGGACGGAGTCCGTCATCGCCACCACACAGGCGGAACTCGACGGCATTCGGCGCAGGCTCTCGGCGAGCGTGGGCGTGCGCGAACCGGAGCTGGAGGGCGAGGTCTTCAACCGCATCACGAATTCGCTGGTGGAGGCGACGGGTGCGCCGGCCGTCGCGCAGTCGCTCCGGCAGGCGGGGTACACGCTGGGTGAGACCGCCATCGCCACGGCGGACCAGCCCGCCGCCTCGATGGTCGTGGCCACGCGGGACTCGTGGATAGCCCACGTCAAGTCGGGTCTTCCCGACCGGTGGCAGGAGGCGGTGACGAAGGCGATCCCGGACCCGGAGAGGATCCGCCGCACAGTCGGGGGAGCGGTTCGGCAGGTCAGCGTTCCCTCCGTCAACCGGTGGTTCCCCATCGGGCTCATGATCACGGGGATCGCCATAGGAGTGGCGGCCGTCGTCCTCGCCGCCTTCGGCATTCCGGAGGCGATGGGGCCGCGCGTCGTCCTGGGAGTCGTCGGCGGAGCCCTCGCCATCGGCAGTATCGTCTTGGCCCGGTCCCTCCACGCCAGGGCTGGCCGCCGGGCCGCACAACGCTACGAGGCCGACGCCGTCGGGGCGATCCGGTCCGCCGTGGAGCGGATGCTCGTGGAGCCCGCCGAAATCGTCCTCGCCCGGCATCGCCAGGTCCGCGAGTCGCTTCAAGTCTGAGCTCTTGGCCCGCGCCCGTCAGCTGCGTGTCGGCGACGGGACGTCGCACGTTGGCTGAGGCCGGACTTTACCCAGCGGTGCGCCCGGCGACGAGCATCGTTCTCGACGGACGCCGCCTACGCGGGCTGGGCGGGTGTCCGTCCCCGTACCGGTTGGCGGTCGCGGGGCGGTCCAGGGCCCGCGACCGAGCATCTGCTCTCTTCATCGGTCCACAGAACTTCTGCGCGTTCGCGTTGTCCACACGAGACGAGGATATGCGGCGGAGCGGCCCCCGGTTCGCCGATCCTAGTGGTGTACTACCGGTGCAGCAGAGGGGAGCATCTGATGTCGAACGAAACCTATCTCACGGTGCGCGGATACGCCGGCGCGGATCCGACGCTTTTCTCCAACGGGGCAAGCGGCAGAACGGCCGTGCTCCGCGTGGGCGTCACCGCTCGGACGCGCAATCGCGAGACCGGCAAGTACGAGGACGGCCGGACCGCGTGGTATTCGGTCCGCTGCTACGGAGACCTCGGCGAGAACGTCGCTCTGACGATCCGCAAGGGCGCCCCGGTCCTCGTACGGGGCAAGCTCGTCCAGCGCAGATGGGAGGGAAACGACCGCGTCGAGCGCACGGATCTGGTGATCGTCGCCGATTCGCTCGGATTGGAGCTGACGACGGTCGCGGCCAACTATGCGAAATCCCGCAGGGGAGCGCCGCCATCGTTGGAAGGAGGATCTGGCAGGGATGCGGGCGCGGGATCGAGGGGGCCGCAGGCCGCTTCCCAGAACGTCACGGGTGCATTCGCCGTCGCTAGGAGCATCGGCCTCGGGGAAGGCGTCGGCCTCGCCGACGGCGTTTCCGGAGAACAGACGGAGGAGGCGATGGATCCGCGGACCGGAGAGATCCTCCGCGCCGCCGGAGACGACGGCGAATCCGGTGCCCTGAACGGGGGAAGGCCGCCGTACGACCCGGCGGGCGCGTTCGCGCAGGTTGTCTAGGCGGCCCGTTCCCCGCCGGTGCCCCGACCGCTCGCAGCCGCTTCGCACTCTGCCTTCCGGTTCGGCGGCCGGGCGCTGGAAACCTGTATCCTTGTGCGGGGCCGGATACGCAATGTTCTGGCGGGACGAACCTTAGACGGATGGAGCCACGTGGCTGAATACATTTACCAGATGATTCACGCGTTCAAGCGCGTGGGCGACAAGACGATTCTCGATGACGTCACCATGGCGTTCTACCCCGGTGCGAAGATCGGCATGGTCGGTCCCAACGGCGCAGGGAAGTCCACGATTCTGAAGATCATGGCCGGGCTGGACGAGCCGTCCAACGGAGAGGCGCGTCTCTCCCCGGGGTACAGCGTGGGAATCCTCCTGCAGGAGCCGCCCCTCGACGAGTCGAAGACGGTGCTCGAGAACGTCGAGATGGGGCGTGCCGATGTGATCGGCAAGCTCAAGCGGTTCAACGAGATCGGCGAGGAGATGGCCGATCCCGACGCCGACTTCGATGCGCTCATGGAGGAGATGGGCAGGCTTCAGACCGAGATCGACGCGGCGGGAGCCTGGGACGTCGACGCCCAGCTCCAGCAGGCCATGGACGCGCTGCGCTGTCCGCCTCCCGACACACCCGTCGCCGTCCTGTCAGGAGGCGAGCGCCGCCGCGTCGCACTGTGCAGGCTGCTTCTGGAAGCGCCGGATCTGCTTCTGCTCGACGAGCCGACGAATCACCTCGACGCCGAATCGGTGCTCTGGCTAGAGCAACACCTCCAACAGTATCCAGGCGCCGTCATCGCGGTGACCCACGACCGCTACTTCCTCGACCACGTGGCCGAGTGGATAGCCGAGGTCGACCGCGGGCGCCTGTATCCCTACGAGGGCAACTACACGACCTACCTCGAAACGAAGGAGAAGCGTCTGGAGGTGCAGGGCAAGAGGGACGCCAAGCTCGCCAAGCGGCTCAAGGACGAACTCGAATGGGTCCGTTCCTCGGCGAAGGGACGCCAAGCCAAGTCGAAAGCCCGCCTGGAGCGCTACGAGGAGATGGCCGCCGAGGCCGAGCGCACCCGGAAGCTCGACTTCGAAGAGATCCAGATCCCGCCCGGGCCGCGACTGGGATCCATCGTCCTGGAGGCGACGCATCTCAAGAAGGGCTTCGGGGACCGCGTCCTCATCGACGACCTCTCCTTCACCCTCCCGCGCAACGGCATCGTAGGCATCATCGGCCCCAACGGAGTGGGCAAGACGACCCTCTTCAAAACCGTCGTCGGGCTCGAGCGGCTGGACGCCGGCGACCTGAAGATCGGCGAAACCGTCAAGATCTCCTATGTCGACCAGAACCGGGGAGGCATCGACCCGGAGAAGAGCCTCTGGGAGGTCGTCTCCGACGGGCTCGACCACATCCAAGTGGGCAATGTCGAAATGCCCTCGCGCGCCTACGTCTCGGCCTTCGGCTTCAAGGGGCCCGACCAGCAGAAGAAGGCCGGAGTGCTCTCCGGCGGCGAACGCAACCGCCTCAATCTCGCCCTGACCCTCAAGCAGGGCGGCAACCTCCTGCTCCTGGACGAGCCCACCAACGACTTGGACGTCGAGACCCTCTCCTCTCTGGAGAACGCGTTGATCCAGTTCCCCGGCTGCGCCGTGGTCATCACCCACGACCGCTGGTTCCTCGACCGAGTCGCCACGCACATCCTCGCCTACGAGGGGACGGAGGAGAATCCCGCAGCGTGGTATTGGTTCGAAGGCAATTTCGAGTCCTATGAGAAGAATAAAGTCGACCGCCTCGGGCCCGACGCCGGACGGCCTCACGCGGTAACATATCGGAAGCTCACGCGAGACTGACGCTCGCCTGCGCCCTCGGAGCGGTGCGAGCGTTCGAATGCACCCGGCCGTTCGGGTCCGTGCCCAGGCCTAGCGGTCCGGGAAGGTGGGTGCGCCGGTCGACGACCGGCGCACCCACCATCATAAGCTTCGTCATTCAGTTCACTTCCGCGGTCTCGGAGGGGGCGGAACCGTTCCGTGTCATAGTGAGCGGACGCGGCCCACAGGCTCCCGGCTTCACCGTTGCGACGAGGAGCACGGCAGGGGCGAACGCAGTGAAGAGATCCTGCCGGCGCACTCCGACGCTGAGCCGGCAGGCGTCGGAGTGCGCCGGTCGGTCTCCCCGGCGCTGGTCGGCCTCCTAGTCGTCCTTGTGAGTGATCGACCGGACCTTGACCATCCCCTCCTGCGACATCGTCGCGATGTGACGCCCGTTCTGGAAGAATTTCGCGATGACCAGTCCCCTCCCGTTCTGGGCAGAGGGGCTCTCCAGGTCGGCGAGGATCCAGTCCGATATGTCGAAGTTGCGGTGCCACCAGATCGCGTGGTCGAGCGTCGCCAGCGAGGCGTCGGGGTGCGACCAGTACAGCCCGGTGGCCCGCATGACGGGTTCGAGCATGAACTGGTCGGCGGCGTAGCCCAGCACTGCCCGCTGGAGGAGTTTCGAGGATCCGGCCGGCATGGGCGTGCGCGTGCGGATCCATATGAGCTGGCGGGGCGTGCGGTCCTGCGCGGGACGGATATAGATGTGGCCTCCGACGTGCCGCATGTCCAACGAGTTGGTCGTGGACATGATGTGCCCCCGCGGGTCGTTCAAGCTTGCGAAGAAATCGACGGAGGAGGGGAGGGTCTCGGGGTCCGGCGCCTCGGGCTGAGGCGAGCCGAAGGAAGGGCCGGGTTGGTGGAGCTGCGCCGAGATCCGGGAGGCGAAGATGATGCGCCCGTTCTGGATGGCGTTGACCGTCCTCGTGGAGAACGATCGGCCGTCGTTGAGCTCGGCGACCTCGAAGTCGGTGGGAGAGTCGATGGCGCCGGGGCTCAGGAACGCCGCGGTGATCGAATTGACGAGCCGGTCCTCCGCGGGGGGAAGGGTGTCCGCGGCGACCATCGTCGCCTGCGCGAGGACCTGGCCTCCGTAGACGCGTCCGCCGAGCTGGGAGAGGTTCCTGCCCCGGTACCTGTTGTCGCCCAGCGCTTCCAGACGCAGGGTGTTGAGGACCGTCGCCAGCGGTTCGAGGTCCGTTTCGGGGATGGCGAGGAATCTGGTCATTGAGATGCGGCTTTCGACGGGTCGGGGTGTCCGTTCACGGCAATGCTATCCAGACGGGAGCCGTTCCCCCTTGGCGGGCCACATGGTGGAACGCGTCCCCTCCGGCGATCCGGTGCGGCGCCCGGACTGCAATCCGTTGCGCAATCTGGCAAGATTGGCAGTGTTCCGATCGACGACGATGGACGGAATCTAGGAGGCCGAATGAAGGAGAATGCCCCGGAGCGCACGCTGTTGTGCGAACTCGCCGATGCGTGGGGCGTCGCCACTGAATACTGGGGGTTCGACGGCAACAAGGTGATGGTCTCCGACCTCACGCTCATCAGGATCCTCGCATCCCTGGGAGTCGACGCGTCGAACGAGCCGTCCGCCCGCCGCGCGCTCGAGGAGGCCCGTATGAGGCCCTGGCGGGAGACCCTTCCGGCCTGCACGGTCGTCAGGGACGACCGCGAATCCCGAGTGGCCGTCCACCTCCCCCACGGGGCGGGTGTGACGGTCGAGGTCGAACTGGAGAACGGGGGAGCCCGGGCGCTCGCCCAAGGAGAGGACTTCACCCCGCCGCGCGAGGTCTCCGGGGTTCTCACGGGCCAGGCTTCCTTCGTCGTCCCCGCGCGGATGCCGCTCGGGTACCACATGCTCCGAGCCCGCATCACCCTCGACGACGGTTCCACCGAAGTCCACGGCGCTCCCTTCGTCGTCGTCCCCCAGCGCCTGGCCTCCCCGGCGGAGCGCGGCATGACCGGGTGGGGGATGACGGCCCAGCTCTACTCGGTGCGTTCCCGCAGGTCGTGGGGCGTCGGGGACACGGCCGACCTGAAGGAGATGTGCTCGCTCTTCGGCGCCATGGGCGCCGACTTCATCCTCATCAATCCGCTCCACGCGGCCGAACCGGTCGGCCACATCACCCCGTCGCCCTACCTTCCCGTGACGCGGCGCTTCTTCAACCCCCTCTACGTCCGGCCGGAGGACGTTCACGAGGTCGCCTACATGCCGGCGGCGCAGCGGGCTCTCGTCACGTGGGCGGGCGAGGAGATCAAGGAGACCGACGTCCTCAACGAAGTCATCGACCGCGATTCGTCGTGGGAGGCGAAGCTCCAGGCCTTGGAGGTCATCTTCGCGTTCGGGCGCAGCAAGGCGCGTCAGCGCGACTTCGAGCGCTTCCGCGCGACGGAGGGCCAGGGGTTGGAGGACTTCGCGCTGTGGTGCGCCCTGCGTGAGAGATACGGCGAGGATTTTCCCGAAGAGCTCTCCTCGCCCGCCACTCCGCACTCGGCGCTCCAGCGGCTCGAGCTGGCCGAGAGGATCGATTTCTTCGCCTGGCTTCAGTGGATCGTCGACACCCAGCTCGAGGACGCCCAGCGGGAAGCCCTCGACTCGGGCATGGCGCTGGGCATCTTCCACGACCTGGCCGTCGGCGTGCACTCCAAGGGCGCGGACGTGTGGTCCAACCCGGGGATCTTCGCTTCGGGGGTGACGGTCGGCGCGCCGCCGGACGTCTACAACCAACACGGGCAGAATTGGTCTCAGCCGCCGTGGAGCCCCGTCGCACTGCGGGAGTCGGCCTACGCGCCTCTGCGGAACCTCGTGCATACGGTTTTGCGCCACGCGGGCGGGCTGCGGGTGGACCACGTCATGGGTCTCTTCCGGCAGTGGTGGATTCCCGCCGGCAACCCTCCCTCCGAGGGCGCCTACGTCCGGTTCGACCACGAGGCCGCGGTCGGGATACTCATGCTCGAGGCGTACCGGGCCGGCGCCGTCGTGGTCGGCGAGGACCTCGGCAATGTCGAACCCTGGGTGCGCGATTACATGCGGGAACGGGGGATTCTCGGCACATCCGTCCTGTGGTTCGAGGCGTACGACGACGGCACGTTCAAGCAGCCGTGGGATCTCCGCCGCGAGACCCTGGTGACCGTCGACACCCACGACCTCCCCCCGGTCGCGGGGTACCTGGCCGGTGAGCACGTGGACCTGCGCGACCGGTTGGGCGTACTGGCCGAACCCGTCGAGAAGGTCCGCGCCGACGCAGAGCTCGAGCGGCAGCGGATGATGTCGCGTCTGGCCGAGCACGGGCTGATAGACGAGAATTCGTCCGAACGCGAGATCATCGAGGCCATGCACCGGTACATCGCGCGCAGCCCGGGGGAGCTTCTGGCGATCGCCCTCGTCGACGCCGTGGGGGAGCGCCGCGCTCAGAACCAGCCGGGCACAGACGAGGAGTATCCGAATTGGCGCCTTCCCCTGGCCGACGGTTCCGAACAGGTGGTCCTCGTCGAGGATCTCAAGGGGAACCCCCGGTTGCGCTCGCTCGTCACCGCCTTCGTCTCCGAACTGCACACCGCCCGCCAATAGGTCTGCGCACCCCCGCCGATAGCAAGTGGGGCGTCTCTTCGCCGTCGGCGAATGCGCAAGCGCACGGCTTTCCCGGAGCCGTGAACGGGCGGTGTGCGCGAACCGAGCGGCACGGGTAGGCTGGGACGCGACCGATTTAAGGAGGAAGTATGAGCGCCAAGGCAGAGTCGTTGATCGCCGCCATCGGCGGACGGAGCAACATCGGCAACGTCGAAGCATGCATCACGCGCCTTCGCATCGAGGTCTCAGACCCGACGAAGGTCGACGAGGAAGCTCTGCGTGAGGCGGGGGCGTTCGGCGTGGTCCTTCAGGGCCCCGTCGTGCAGGTGGTCGTCGGGCCGGAAGCCGATGCCTTGAGCGCCGCGATGTCCAAGCTCCTCGCCTGACCGCCGCGCGCCGGGCCCGTTCGCCGTGGCCGCGCCGGCTGGAATTCGAGCACGCCGTCGGGCCGGTTGGAAGACAGCCGGCCCGACGGCGCGTCTTCAGGCCCCTGCCGCATCCGCCTTCTGGGCGCGCACGGCCCGTTCTGCGCGGTCCACCGACTCGGAGACCAGACGGATGCAGGCCGGGGCGGCGTCGGCGTTCTCGGCGAGCCAGGCCTTCCCCAGGCTCACGAGGTCTACCCCGAGGTCCGTGCGGCCCGCCAATGAGATCGGGAAGGCGTATTCCAGCATGTTGCTGGCGATCTCCACCGAATGGCCGTCCCACTGGGCGCGCGCGTCCTCGAAGTAGCGGGCTGCGTAGGGGGCGAGGGATTCCGGCGTCGCACGCCGCGAGCCGAGCGCGAGGTTGCGCTGGACGGCGTTCGACTCGAAGTCTCCCGTGATCTCCTTCCACACCTTCTCGCGCACCGCGGGATCGGGCATCGCGCCGCGCGCCTGAGCCGAGAAGATCTGACCGTAGGAGGTCGAATCCTTGGCGTACTCCTCGGCGATTTCGGCCTCGCCGATGCGGCCGGCGGCGGCCAGCGCGATGACGATCCCCCAGCGGACCTCGGCGTCGACGAGGTACCCTTCCGGAAGGCCCTCGCCGTCGAGCCATCCGGCGATGCGGTCGAGCTGTTCGTCCGTCTTCGCCAGGCGCATGGCGGCCGAGGCCACCTGCAGCTGGTTGTCCGAGCCGGGCTCGGCCTCGGAGAGGATGTCGAAGACCCTCGCGGCGACGGCGTCGTGGAGGGCCTCCCGCCCGGCGGGGGCCGAGTAGACGGTCACGGCGGTGATCAGCTGGTTCAGGATGTAGCGCAGCACGGTCCCGTCGGTCTCATCAGGGAGGGCCTTCAGGACGATCCGGGTGTAGTCGGTGGCGCTCATGAGACCGTCGCGGCACATGTCCCAGGCGGCGAAGAGCACGCTCGTCCGGGCGAGCCGATCCTCGAACGCGTCGAGGCGCTCGACCGCGGCGCCCAGGGACTTCTCGTCCAGGCGAATCTTCGCGTACGCCAAATCCTCGTCGTTGATGAGAAGGATGGCCGGCCGCTTGACGCCCGCGAGTTCGGGCACTTCCGTGAGTTCGCCGTCGATGTCCAGCTCGACGGAGAAGGTACGGGTCAGCTTCCCGTCGATCGCGTCGAAACCGCCCACCCCGATGCGGTGGGGGCGCAGGGAGGCGCGGCCGTCGGACTCCTGGCGGATCGCGAAGGACTCGACGCCGCCGCCCTTCTCGACGATCTCGGGGGAGAGGACGTTGGCGCCGGCCTCCTGGAGCCACACCTTCGTCCAGCGCGAGAGGTCGCGGCCCGACGTGGCCTCCAGTTCGGCCAGAAGGTCGGCCAGCGTGGCGTTGCCCCAGGCGTGCTTGGCGACGTAGGAGCGCACCCCGGCGAGGAACTCCTCCAGGCCGACCCACGCCACGAGCTGCTTGAGCACCGAGGCGCCCTTGCCGTAGGTGATCTGGTCGAAGTTGACGAGCACGTCCTCGATGTCGCGGATGTCCGCGGCCACCGGGTGGGTGGAGGGCAGGAGGTCCTGTTGAATCGCCCCCGACTTCTCCGAGGCCAGGAAGGTCACCCAGGCTTCCTTCCACCGCGTGTTCTTCACCGCGGCCAGGTGGCTCATGAACTCGGCGAAGGATTCGTTGAGCCACAGGTCGTCCCACCACTTCATCGTCACGAGGTCGCCGAACCACATGTGCGCCTGCTCGTGGAGGATCGTGATGACCCGGCGGTCGACCATGGCGCCCGTGGGCTTCGTGCGGAAGATGTAGGACTCGACCAGCGTCACGTTGCCGGGATGCTCCATCGCGCCCGCGTTGTACTCGGGGCAGAAGACCTGATCGTATTTGCGGAAGGGGTAGGGGAAGCCGTAGTTGGCCTCGTAGAACTCGAAGCCCTGCTTCGTCACCTCGTAGATCTCGTCGGCGTCGACGTATTCGATGAGCGACTTGCGCGCCCAGATGCCCAGCGGGATCTCGCGGCCGTCCACCGAACGGTAGACGTCGCCCTCTGCGCTCGCGTAGGGTCCGGCGATGATCGACACGAGATAGGTCGATATGCGCTCGGTGGGCGTGAACTGCCAGGTGAACACGCCCTCGCGTGTGGCGACCGGCTCGGGGGATGGCGAGTTCGACAGGACGGTCCAGGCTTCGGGCGCGTCGATCGTCAGCGTGAACTCGGCCTTGAGATCGGGTTGTTCGAAGCACGCGAAGACGCGCCTGGCGTCGGCCACCTCGAATTGCGAGTAGAGGTAGACCTCGCCGTCGGCCGGATCGACGTAGCGGTGCAGTCCCTCGCCCGTGCGCGAATAGCTCATCGTCGCCTCGACTCGGACGGTGTTCTCCGGCGCCAGGTCCTCCAGCGGGAAGCGAGAATCCGCGAAAGCGCCGGCGTCGAGCACATTGCCGTTGAGGACCACCTTGTCCACCGACTCGGCGACGATGTCGAGGAACGTCGACGCCCCCGCCTCGGCGGTGAAGTCGATCTCGGTGATCGAGGAGAAGGCCGTCTCCGATCCCGTGAGGTCGAGGTAGACGCGGTAGGCCTCGGTGGAGATGAGCGCCGCGCGCCGCGCCGCCTCCGAGCGTGTCAGATTGGTGCCTGGCATTGAATTCCTTTCGAATAGACAACCGCATACAAGGGTACGCGATCCCCCGCTCCGGCATCGGCTTGCGCTGAGCCTCCGGCCCCTCCGCCGCCGAACCGAAAGGGGCCCGCCACCGCCCGACGGCCGGGAGCGGTCACTTGGCAGGCGATTCGGGGGAGCCGTCGACCACGGCCATTTCGTTCGGCGTGACCGGGAGATCCCATGAGTTCAGGAGCTCGCCGGTGGAGATCTGAATCATGTGCAGCTTCTTGGTCGCCGGCTCGGTCACGTAGGCGTAGTCTCCCATCGCCTTGACGTTCGGGCCGGGCTCCTGCCAGTTCTCCTTCTCCCTCCACGGCTTGACGACGTCCACTTTGCGCAGGACGTGTCCGGTGCCCGAGTCGAGGATGTTGAGCTTTCCGTCGTAGGTCAGGACGAGGCTCTCGCCGTTCTTGCCGCGAGCGAGGGAGCGGAACCAATAGGACGAGCCGAGTTCGACCGCGGTGATCGTGGCGCTCTCGGTGTTGAGCAGGCCCACCTTGGTCGGGCGCTCTGGCTTGGCGTCCTTGTCGACCTTGTAGTCGGTGAGGTTGACGGGGGAGGCGGGGGAGCCGGCCTGGTTGCCCGAACGCTGGTAGGCCTCCGGGACCGCGACCTTGTGGAAGGCTCCGTCGCGGTAGACGAGCGGCCCGTTCGTGCAGCCGAAGGACACGACGTCTCCGTCGCCGTCGGACTTGGCCGCGGCTTCGCCGTGGACGCCGGGGCAGTCGGCCGACTCGGCCACGGCCTTCCCGGATGCGTCGACCTTCTGGACGGTGTGCCGCTCCTGTTCGGTTCCCTTCGTCGTCAGGACGCCTCCGTCCGCGAGCGGGACGGCGACTCCGTGATGGGGTGCGCCGGTCTTGATCGTCGTGATCTCGTCGGCGGTGATCTTGCCGTCGGTGAAGGCGTCGGACTTGAGGACCTGGGCCGTTCCCTGGCCATCGGAGAAGAGGGCGGTCTTCCCATGGTGGACCACGACGTGCCCCGCTTTGGGAGCCTTGATCTCGGCTCCGGTCAGTTTGGGGGTCTGGGTGTAGTAGTGGAAGTGATCCTCGTGGGGGACGGAGACGAGCCCGGCGTCGAAGAGTCGGAACCGATCCCCGTCGGAGACGAGGACGTGACGTCCGTTCCCCGCCGGATTGAGCCGAAGGAAGCCGTCGTGCTTCGTCGTGGCCAGGACTTTGCCCGTCGCTCCGTCCATAGTGAGCAGACCGCCGTCGTAACCGATGACGACGCGGGGCCTGAGGGAGGAGACCTCCTTGCGGCCCCCGTCCTTCCCGCCGCCGCGCCCCTCCGAAGCGGACGAGGGGGAGCCGCTCCCCGACTGGGAACCGGAGGAGCCGCAGCCGGAGAGGACGAGGGCTCCGACCGCGACGGTGGACAGAACCTTGAGAATGCGTGGAATGATCATATCCGTCAGACTACCTGAGAATGATTATCGTTCACAAACATAGGCGGTCATTCGCATTCCCTCCGGCGCCTGGGCGCGGTGGAGCGGTCTCGCGGAAGTACCCCGGGCCGTCCGGATCCGTCACTCGCCCGGCTTACCAGATGCGCACGCGCTCCTCGGGGGGCAGATAGAGGGCGTCGCCTTCGGTCACGCCGAAGGCCTCGGCGAAGGCGTCGACGTTCTTGACCACTCCGTTGGTCCGGAACTCGTCGGGGGAGTGGGGATCCGTGGCGATCTGCTTGGTCAAGGCCTCCGTGCGGTCCTTGCTCTGCCAGACCCTCGCGTAGGACAGGAAGAACCGCTGGACTCCCGTGTATCCGTCGATGACGGGCGCGTCCGCGTACGTCCGCCCCTGCCTGGCCAGGGCGATCCCGTAGGCTTTCAGCCCTATGGAGACGCCTCCCAGGTCGCCGATGTTCTCGCCCAGTGTGAGGGCGCCTCGGACGTGATGGGGGCTGTCGGAGTCGAACTGGGCGGGGACGTAGGCGTCGTACTGGGCGACGAGGGCCGACGTCCGCTCTTCGAACGCCCTGCGGTCCTCGTCCGTCCACCAGTTGTCGATTGCCCCGTTCGCGTCGAACTTCGAGCCCTGGTCGTCGAAGCCGTGGCCTATCTCGTGGCCGATGACGGCGCCGATCGCGCCGTAGTTGAGCGCGTCGTCGCGATCGGGGTCGAAGAAGGGGAACTGCAGGATGGCAGCGGGGAAGACGATCTCGTTCCACAGGGGGTTGTAGTAGGCGTTGACCGTCTGCGGCGACATGAGCCATTCGCTGCGGTCCATGTCCTCGCCGAGTTTGGCGAAGTCCCTGGCTACCTTGAAGCGCGCGCTCGCACGTGCGTTGTCGAGGAGGTCGTCGCCGATCCGGAGGGCGGAGTAATCTCGCCACTCGTCCGGATAGCCGATCTTGGCGACGAAGGAGTCGCACTTCTCCAAGGCCCGCCTCTTCGTCTCGTCCCCCATCCAGTCGAGCGCGCGGATCGACTGGCGGTAGGCCTCCAGGAGGTCGTCGACGAGGCGCAGCATCCTCTCCTTGTGGGACGGAGGGAAGTGCCTGGCGACGTACTCTTTGCCGACGGCCTCGCCGAGGGCCCCTTGGACGAAGCGCACGCCCCGCTTCCACCGCTCGCGCTGTTCGACGGTTCCGCGCAGCACCCTCCCGTAGAAGTCGAAGTCGGCGTCGTCGATCTCCTCGGTGAGGTAGGGGGCGCGGGCCTGCAGGATCCGCCAGCGGGTATAGGCCTTCAAGTCCTCCAGAGGGGTGCGGTTCCACAGTCTGGCGGCGGAGGCGATCGCATCGGGGTTCGCGACGATCGCATCGGCCATCCGCCCGAGCGGGGCTCCGGCCGCTTCGAACGCCGCGTTCCACGCGAATCCTGGGGTGCGGTCGAGGAAGTCCGTCCACGTGAAGGGGTTGTTGACCTTGTCGACGTCGCGGGTGTCGACGACGCTCATGTGCGCTGCGGCGATTTCCCTCTCCACGGCGAGGACCACGCGGGCCTGCGCCGCTGCGGTCTCCTCGTCCAAGCCGTAGCCGAGGGCCAGCAGACGCGGCACGAAGGCCTCGTACTCGGCGAGCACGCCGGCGTGCCGGGGGTCGCGGTAGTAGGCCTCGTCCGGCAGGCCGATGCCCGACTGGGAGACGAAGACCGTGTAGCGGGAGGGGTCGTTGAGATCGGAGGCGACTTCGTAGGAGAAGAAGGCGTGCACGCCCGTCGCCGACAGAGCGCCGACCGCGCGCGCGAGCTCCTCGCGGTTCGCGGCCGCCTCGACCGGCGCCAGATCCGCCTCCAGCGGTGCGGTTCCCTTGGCGTTGAGGGTGTCGACGTCCATCCAGCTGTTGAACAGCCGAGCGATCTTCCCGGCCTCGCCCTCGGTGGGGTTGGCCGCCGCGAGTTCCTCGATGATCTGGCGGACCTGCTCCTCGGCCTGAAGCGCCAGGGCGGTGAAAGAGCCGTCGGAGGCCAGATCCGTGGGAATCTCGTGAGAGTCGATCCACGAGCCGTTGATGGCGCGGAAGAGATCGTCCTGAATGCGGACCGTGGAATCTGCGCCCTCCAGAACCCGGGCCAGGGCGTTGTTCGTAACCGTCATGGCGCCAAGCTTACGCAAGTCCCAGAGGCCGGAGGGACATGGCCGGTACCATGGCGCCCATGCGCGTACACATTGCGACGGACCACGCAGGGTTCGAACTGAAGGAATATCTCGTCCCCAGGCTCGCCGAGGCGGGCTACGACGTCGTCGATCACGGGGCGGCAGAATACGACGCCCTCGACGACTACCCGCCGATGTGCATCGAATGCGGGAAAGCGGTCGTCGCCGATCCCGGAAGCCTGGGAATCGTCCTCGGAGGATCGGGGAACGGCGAGCAGATCGCGGCGAACAAAGTGCCCGGCGTGCGGGCGATTCTGGCCTGGAACGAATCGACGGCCGAGCTGGGCCGCGAGCACAACGACGCCAACGTCGTCTCCATCGGCGCGCGGCAGCACGAGCCCGCCCGGGCCTTCGAGCTCGTCCGAACCTTCCTGGAGACGCCCTTCAGCGGAGGCGCCCGGCACCGGCGTCGCATCGGCCTGCTCGCCGAATACGAGGCGGAACGCGGCTGAGCCTGCCGGGCCGGTACACGATGTCGCCGCGATTGACAACCGGAAGGCAGCACCATCGAGTGGAGGGGCGATCTCTGTTAGATTTCCGAGGGAAAGCGGGGGATTCAGCAACTGAACTGATGATCTGATTGGAGAGACGCTGATGCTTTCCCGGGCGAAAGGGCACGCCGCCCGCATCGCAATGACGCTCGCCGCCTCCGTCCTCGCGCTGGCCTCCTCGATCGTGGCGCTGCCGCAGCCGGCAGCCCACGCCGAGAAGCCCCACGGCGAGAGGCTGAACAAGAAATACGCGGTCGCCGACACCGACTACCCGGTTCCGCAGAGCAACGTCCTATGGGTGAGCCCCGAAGGCGACGACGGCGCCGCAGGCGCGCAGAACGCCCCGCTCAAGTCGGTTGCGGCGGCGGCGAAGAAGGCGACGGACGGCACGACGATCGTTCTCAAGAGCGGCGTCTACCGCGAACCCCATTTCTCCATCACCAAGAGCAACGTCACCCTCCAGGCGGCGCCTCACGCGGAGGTGTGGCTCAAGGGCAGCGACGTCGTCGGGGCCTCTCGGTGGAAGAAGGACGGCAGAGTCTGGAAGGTCACGGGGGACTTCCAGAACTTCTGCCACGTCTGCACCGTCAATCCGGACCCCCGCGTCGACGGGATGGCCGCCTTCCCGGAGCAGGTCTTCATCGACGACCAACCCCTCAAGCAGGTGGACAGCAAGGACAAGGTCGGCCCGGGAACCTTCTACGTCGAAGACGCCACGCCGACGACCTTGAAAGTCGCCGACGACAGGACCAAGGGCTACAACGTGGGCAAGCAGGACAGCGTAACCTACTACGTCGGATCGGATCCGACCGCTGGAACCACGGAGATCTCGCAGCGGAGCCGGGCCTTCACCTCCACGGGCTCGGGCTTGGCGATGAAGGGCGTCAACGTCGCCCAGTTCGCCCCCAATCACGCATGGGACTTCAACGACCCCCGGCTCGGAAAGGAGAGCGGGCCCGTCGCGGTGAGCGTCAACGGCGCGGGAAGCGTGATCCAGGACGGCGTGTTCGCCCAGAGCTCGTCCACCGGCTTCTTCTTCGACCACGCCGAGAACAGCCGCTTCGTCAACAACAAGGTCTACGACAACGGAGCCACCGGTCTGGGAGGCAACCGCACCCACGGCACCACGGTCGAGAAGAGCGTCTTCTCCGCGAGCAACGCGGCCGGAATGGAGATCGACGGGACCAAGTGCAAGGGCTACTGCACAGTCGGCGACGTGAAGATCACCCACGCCAAGGACGTCACTTTCCGCGAGAACGTCGTGGACTACTCGGGCCGGCAGGTGAGCCACGTGGACAAGGGCAAATCGACGCCGCCGGGATTCTGGTGCGACGAAGGGTGCATCAACGCCGTCGTCGTCAACAACTTCTTCACGAATTCCAGCTCCGCCATCTTCATCGAGGTGTCGGCCGGCGGAGTGGTCGCATCCAATGTCATCGAGAGCTCGGGCATGGGAATCACTCTGTCGGGATCCGAAAGGGTCAAGGTATACAACAACACCGTCTCCCGAACCCTCGCATCGATCACGGTGAATGAGGACGAGCGGTCCAACGGATGTAACGCCGTCGACGCCAACAGGCGATGCATCGCGAACGAGTCGTGGTCCCAGGAGCAGCATCTGTCATGGGACGCGACGAAGAACGAAGTGTACAACAACATCGTCTCGTCGCGGCCGGGCCTGAACGGCAGTCGACGCCCCTGGTGGTCCTACCCGATCCGCACCGCCGGCGGCGCGGACGCGGACGGCAGTTCGAAACTGTACAGCAACTCCCTGTTCACCGGGCTCGACTACAACGCCTACTATCGCAACGGCCTGGCGGGCGATCCCTACCTCATGACGTGGGACACCCCCGAGGGCGCGGGCAAGACCGACGTCCGCTTCTCCCGCACCAAGGACATCGCCGAGGATTCCCGGACCGATAAGCGGATTGATGGTTTGGAGCGTCATGCGCTCGATCAGTTCGGTGCGCGGTCGGCTAATCCGTTCTTCGTCAAGGAGGCTGATGGTGACGCGGATTTCAAGAAGAGCGATTATCACTTGAAGGCGGGCAGTCCGGCTCGGGGTTCGGGGAAGGCTCTTCCGGCTGATGTGGCTAAGGCGATCGATCCGTCGGGCACGACGGCCAAGCCGAATGCGGCCGTGGACCGCGGAGCACTCGTCAACGTCAAGATGAAGGGAGACGGGGGGTGACCGGCACCCTGAGCGTGCCTTCCCCGATAGCCGCATGACACGGCGGGCGTCCCTCCCGCTCGAACCGCACGCTTGCGCCTACGGGCGCGATGGGCCGGGTGATTCTGAGCGGCCCGCGCGTTCGCACCGCCTCGATCGGCCCGCCCGCAAACGGGTCGACCCTTCGAATAGAATTCCCGATTTCCAAGAAGAAGATAAAGAAAAGGAGAGAAGACGATGCATTCGCATATGGCTCGAAGAGCCTACCGCTGGCTGACGGCCTTCGCGGCGGTTTTCGTGGCGATCTCGACGATCGTGGCGCTGCCGCAGTCCGCCCGGGCCGCGGAACGCCTGAACCACAAGTATTCGGTTCCCGACACCAACTACCCGGTTCCGCAGAGCAACGCGCTGTGGGTGAGCCCCGATGGGAACGACTCGGCCAATGGAAGCGAGAAAGCGCCGTTCAAGACGATCAAGCATGCCGCCAAGCAGGCGAAGAAGGGCACGACGATCGTTCTCAAGAGCGGCGTCTACCGCGAACCCCATTTCTCCATCGCACAAGACGACGTCACCCTTCAGGCGGCGCCTCACGCGGAGGTGTGGCTCAAGGGCAGCGACGTCGTCGGGGCCTCTCGGTGGAAGAAGGACGGCAGAGTCTGGAAGGTCACGGGGGACTTCCAGAACTTCTGCCACGTCTGCACCGTCAATCCGGACCCCCGCGTCGACGGGATGGCCGCCTTCCCGGAGCAGGTCTTCATCGACGACCAACCCCTCAAGCAGGTGGACAGCAAGGACAAGGTCGGCCCGGGAACCTTCTACGTCGAAGACTCCACGCCCACCACGTTGAAGTCGGCGAACGGCACGTCGAAGCAGTACAACGTCGGCCGCCAGGACAACATCACGTACTACGTGGGATCCGACCCGACGGCCGGAACCACGGAGATCTCCGAGAGAAGCCGCGCGTTCACCGCGACCGGACGGCACTTCGCCATGAAGGGCGTCAACGTCGCCCAGTTCTCGCCGAACCAGGTCTGGGATTTCAAGGATCCGCGGCTCGGATCCGAGAGCGGGCCCGTCGCGGTGAGCATCAACGGCGCGGACAGTGTGATCCAGGACAGTACCTTCGCTCAGAGCGCGACTTCGTCATTCTTCTTCAATCACGCTGAGAACGGCCGCTTCGTCAACAACAAAGTGCTCGACAACGGCGGGGCTGGAATGGGAGGGAACTACTCCCACAACCTAACCATCGAGAACAGCGAATTCTCCGGTAACAATGCCGAAGGGTTCCTGACGAACGGAAGCCTCTGCACCGCTTACTGCGGCATAGCCGATGTGAAAATCACCCATGCAAAGAGTGTTACATTCCGCGGTAATAAAGTGGATTATTCACAGAAAAAAGTCAACCATACCGATAAAAACAACAAAATGCCCATAGCATTTTGGTGCGACGAGGGCTGCATCGGAACGGCGACAGTGAATAACTTCTTTACCAATGTCGGTCAGGCAGTAGGCTATGAAGTTTCCAGCGGTGGAGTAATCGCATCCAATATCATAGAGTCTTCCGGTGCCGGAATCAATGTTATGGGCAGCGACAAAGTCAAAATCTATAACAATACCATATCTCGTACTTTCCGTCCCATAAATATTGGGGAAGACAAGCGAGCCAAAGGGTGCAACGCCTATGATACCAATAAGAAGTGCATATCGGGAGAAAAATGGTCACAATCGCAAAAACTCAGTTGGGATACCACAGGCACTCAACTGTACAATAACATTATCTCATCTCGATTGACGGTGCAGAACGATTCCTCCGGTCCGTACTGGGCGTATCCGATCCGGACCATCGGCGCGGACAATCTCGACGGGAGCGCCAAGCTGTACAGCAACGACTTGTTCGAGGGCATGGACTACGACGCTTTCTACCGCTCCAGTCCCCAAGCCGAACCCTATGTGCTGACATGGGATTTGAAGGACAAGCCCGACCCCGTCAACATCCTGTTCTCGCGGACGTCCGAGATCGCCTCCAACCCGGCGGTCAACAAGAAGATTGATGGTTTGGAGCGTCATGCGCTCGATCAGTTCGGTGCGCGGTCGGCTAAT